>Ga0299914_10003136_pt1 | contig 11624 bp, 7 predicted proteins | sample RVTome_10_FD_201361 | JGI IMG/M metagenome (GOLD analysis project Ga0299914, IMG submission 201361) | Soil microbial communities from uranium-contaminated site in the Upper Colorado River Basin, Wyoming, United States - RVT153D57 (version 2) ... | reverse complement strand
CGACCAACTGCACTCGATCACCAAGTCGCTGTGTGAGTAGACGCCAGCCGTTCCAGTCATCCTCTGCCAGCCCGTCTTCGATGCTCACGATGGGGTACTTGTTGACCCAGTCTTCCCAGAAATCGATCATCTGAGCGCTGGTCAGGCTTCGTCCTTCGCGTTCGAGGTGGTAGAGGCCATCACGGTAGAACGAGCTGGCTGCCGGGTCGAACGCGAGGAAGCAGTCCCGGCCCGCCTTGTATCCGGCCTTCTCGATGGCCGCGAGGATGACCTCGACGGCCGCGGCGTTCGACGGCAGCGACGGGGCAAAGCCACCTTCGTCGCCGACGTTGGTAGAAGCGCCTCGATCGTGGAGCACGGTCCTGAGCGCGGCATAGACCTCGGCTCCGCAACGAACAGCCTCGCGAAAGGTCGGCATGCCGGCCGGCACGATCATGAACTCCTGGATATCGGTTGAATCCTGCGCGTGTTTGCCGCCGTTCAGGATGTTGAACATCGGGACAGGGAGCACATGCGCATCCACGCCGCCCAGGTAGCGGTAGAGGGGGACGCCAAGCGCGGTTGCCGTGGCGCGGGCGCACGCCAGCGACACACCGAGGATGGCATTGGCGCCGAGCTTGCCCTTGCTCGGCGTGCCGTCGAGTGCAATCAGCGCCAGGTCGATTCCGCGCTGGTCGCTGGCCTCGAGACCCTTCAACGCGCGCGCAATCTCCGTATTCACGTGTTCAACGGCCTGGAGCACACCTTTGCCACCAAAGCGCTTTTTGTCCCCGTCACGTAACTCGATTGCCTCGTTGACCCCGGTGGAGGCACCCGAAGGAACCATCGCCTCGCCGACCGTGCCATTCGCCAGCGTGACTTCCACCGCGACCGTCGGGCTCCCACGTGAGTCCAGCACCTCGCTGGCCTCGATGCCTGCAATTCGCAGATCCATATCCAGACTCCCTCGGGTCAGGCGCCAACTTCCTGCATGTTCGCGATGGTTGATCCGGCCGCGATTTGCGCTGCCATCTCAGCCAGTCGGGTTGAGTAACCCATCTCGTTGTCATACCAAGCAGCGACGGACAGCAGTTCGCCCTGGACGGCGGTCAGTTGCAGATCGACGATCGATGAATGCGGATCGCCGACGATGCGAGACGATGCCCATTCGTCTTCGAGGACGGACATCACGCCCTTCAGGGGCGCAATGCTGGCTGCCTTGCGGAACGCGTCGTTGACCTGTTCCACCGTCACAGAACGCTCGGTGAGCAAATTGAGTTCGGCGATGCTCCCGGTACGTGTGGGGACGCGATAGGCCTTGCCCGAGATTGTGAGGCCCTCCCAGATGAACGCGAGGGCGCGCGCCGCGCCGGATGAAGAGGGGATGATGTTTTCGGTGGCGGCCCACGAATCGCGGCGATCCTTCATCGGCTGGTCGGTCAGCGCCTGCGAGTTCGTGTAGGCATGAATGGTCGAGAACAGGCCATGCTTGATGCCGAAGTTCTCGATCACGACCTTGACCACCGGGGCCAGCGCGTTGGTCGTGCAGCTCGCCATGCTGACGATCTTGTGTTGTGCCGGATCGAACGTGTCGAGGTTGATGCCCGGCAGCAGCACCGCGTCGCAGTCTTCGCGCTTCTTGCTCGGCGCGCTCACCAGCACGCGTTTGGCGCCGGAATCAAGATGCGCCTGGGCGCCTTGACGCGTCGTGGCCCGGCCCGTGCAGTCGATCACCAGGTCGACGCCGAGCGCCTTCCAGTTCGGCAGCGCCTTCATCGAGTCGAAGTACGGGATCTCGCGACCGCCGACGACGAAGCAGCTGTCTTTCGCGGTGACGTCCTCGGGCCAGCGGCCGTAGTTGGAGTCGACTTCGAACAGCGCGGCCAGCGTCGGGACGTCTTTGATGTCGGAGATGGACACGGGGACAAACAGCTTGTCCTTGAGTGCCACCCTCATCAATGACCGGCCGATTCGGCCGAAACCATGAATTGCGATCCTAGGCATGAGACTCCCTTTCATAATGCGTGGCCGCACGACCGATTCAATGACGCCATCGCTTCGCGCAGAACGTTCGCGCTCCGGCGCAGCCCCTCGCGCTCCGTCGCATCGAGAGCCAGGGGGATCGTGGCGTGCACCCCCTCGCCGTCGACGAGGTGCGGCAGCGCCAGCGTCACCCCGTCGCAGTCCTGCACACCGGTGATGCGTGAACAGATTGTCAGGATGGCGCGCTGGTCGTGCAGCAGGACGTCGACGATGCGCGCCACTGCGCTGCCGATGCCGTAATACGTGGCGCCCTTGCCGGTGATGATCTGATAGGCGGCGTGGCGGACGTTCTCGTCGATCACTCGCCGTTCGTCCGCGGTGAGCGGGGGGCCGTGCACGGCCGCGAACTCGTCCAGGCTCAGCCCGGCGATCGTCGCTTGCGACCAGACCAGCACTTCCGAGTCGCCGTGCTCGCCGATCACATACGCGTGCACGTGCTGCGGATCCACCTGGAAGTGTCGTCCCAGCAGCGCGCGAAATCTCGCGGTGTCGAGCGTGGTGCCCGAGCCGAATACTCGCGTATGCGGGACGCCGAAGTCAGCGGCGAAGTGCGCCGCCAGGTGCGTCATGACGTCCACGGGATTGGTGACGACGAGCAGCACCGCGTCGGGCGCCACCCGGAGCACCGACGGGACGATCTGCCGGAACACGTCGGCGTTGCGCTGCAGCAGCTGCAGTCGCGTTTCACCCGGCTTCTGCGCCACGCCGCCGGCGATGACGACCACGCGCGCCGCGTCGAGATCGGCGTACTCCCCCGCACGGACCGTCAACGGGTGCGCGAAAGGGACCGCGTGGTAGATGTCATTGGCCTCGGCCTCGGCGCGCGCCCGATTCACATCCACCAGCACAATCTCTCGTCCCACGCCGCTCATGAGGAGCGCGTAGGCGCACGTCGATCCGACCATGCCGCAGCCGACGACGCCAATCTTCATGCGGGACCCGCGATCCTAGGCATGACATTTCCGTTTCATGTTTTGCCCACCGTGGCGATCTCTTCAACGCGCGTTCCAGGCGACGCGCCGCGCGATTGCGGGGTTATCCACGACCGGCCGTCGCGGCGGTGTGCACGAACACGCACAGTGCGCAATGCCGAACACCTCCAGACCCGGCGGATCCGTGCGCGTGTGGCTCGCTCCATTGGAAAAAACGGACGCGTTCGTGGCGGCATGAACATTGAGCCAACGCCCGTGGTCACGAGGACGGTCGGATCCACGGCCACGCGTCGATTCGGACGAGACGTCTGCCGCCGGGCGGCGACAGGAGGTGCTTCAGGGAAGTGCAGCCTCGAGGGCCTCGGAACACACTATATGCGCCACACGAAGATTGTCGCCACCGTCGGCCCCCCGAGCAGCACGCCAGATGGCCTCCGCGCGCTGATGGCGGCCGGTGTGGATGTCTTCCGCCTCAACTTCTCGCACGGCAGCCACCACGCACGCGGCCGTCTATCGGCTGATACGCGAATGCGCGCGCGACGTGGACCGTCACGTCGCGGTCCTTCAGGATCTGAGCGGACCCAAGATCCGTACGGGCCCGGCTGTCCGGCGATGCGCTGCAACTCGTCGAGGGTGCGGAGATCCGCATCGGAGCGGGCGAGGCGCCGAGCCGACCGGGCCACATCTTTACCAGCTACGCGCCGCTCGTCCGGTCAGCACAGCCGGGCGACCGGCTCCTGCTCGACGACGGGGGGATCGAGGTGCGGGTGACCGCGGCGAAAGACGACGCACTGCAGGCGGTGGTCGTGAACGGCGGCGTACTGGGCGCGCACAAGGGCATCAACGCGCCCGGCATCGCGCTCGCGGCTTCCGCCGTCACTGACAAGGACGCCGACGTCCTGCGCTTCGGCCTGCAGCTCGGTGTCGATCTCGTGGCGCTCAGCTTCGTGCAGACGGCAGACGACATCCGTCGTGCCTGCACGATCATGAACGAGGTCGGACGCCTGGTGCCGGTCATCGCGAAGATCGAGCGACCGGCGGCAGTGGAGAATCTCGACGGGATCCTCCAGGTGGCGGAGGGCGTGATGGTGGCACGCGGGGATCTCGGCCTCGAGATGCCGCTCGAGCAGCTGCCGCGAATACAGAGGACCATCCTCGCGCGCGCCCGATCGGCCGGCCGACCCGTGATTCTCGCGACCCAGGTGCTCGAATCGATGCGGAGCGAGCCGCGGCCGACGCGCGCGGAAGTCAGCGACGCGGCGAACGCCGTGCTCGACGGGGCCGACGCGATCATGCTGGCGGGCGAGACCGCGGTGGGCGCATTTCCCACGCGCGCCGTACAGACCCTCGACGCGATCATCCGCGATGCCGAATCGATTCCGACCGATTCCCGGGTGCTGCCGGTCGTCGATCCGTGCCTGCAATTCGGACCGCCCTTCCTGCACTCGACCGGCCAAGCCTATAGGCGGACCGAACACTGGCGTGTTCCTCCAGATCACGTGCGACGACGCTCTCGACCTGGCCGTGCCGGACCAGAGATACACATTCGGCGTGGTGAAGATGGCGCAAGCGCGAGGGGATTTCGAGTTCTGCTGAACCGTGACCGCCGCGCCCTGCGCGCTCACCTCGGCCCGGACGTCGCTGCTCATCTGGGTACGTTGGAGGCCGCATTCGTTGCGGCGCTCCAGTCCTCAGCGACAAGCACCCTCGAACGCGCGAGTTTGGGGCGCGGGTAGACCGGTCGCCCAACAAGGAGGATCGGCGTGGCTCGTTCTTCTGTACGACCCGCGGCCGGCGGCTCACGCCACGAAACCGGAGCGGAGGGGTCACCTCCGAACGTCTGCTTGCTGTCGAACGGTCGTTATACCGTCATGCTGACCCAGGCCGGGAGCGGATACAGCTGCTGCGAGGGGCTCGACGTGACGCGCTGGCGCGAGGACGCGACCAGCGACTGCTGGGGACAGTTCTTCTACATCCGCGACCTCGATGGCGGCGGCGCGTGGTCCGCCGGCCGGCAGCCGCTCGCTGGAGACGCCGACGACTACGAAACGATTCTCGGTTCGGATTGGGCCGTTTTCCAGCGGCGCGATGGGGATATCGAAACGCGCTCTGAGATCGCGGTCGCAGCCGACGCGGATGCCGAGGTTCGGCGAATCACGTTGACGAATCACGCTGCCCTTCCTCGCACGCTGGACGTGTCCAGCTACGCTGAGGTGTCACTCAACAGTCGCCGCGCCGATCAGGCCCATCCGGCGTTCGCCAAGCTTTTTCTCGAGACCGAGTACCTGCCCGCGCCCCCAACTCTGTTGTGCCGCCGGCGGCCGCGCGCGCGGGATCAGCAACCAATCTGGGGCCTGCACTTCTTGGCCGGCCCAGAGACAGCCGACACCGCTGTCGGCGTCGTCGAGTACGAGACCGATCGGGCCAGATTTCTGGGCCGGGGCCGTTCCGCGGCCTCTCCCGCCTCTCTGGATTCCGGAGTTGCCCTGTCGGGAACCGTCGGGTCCGTCCTCGACCCTGTGTTCAGCCTGCGCCGTCGGGTCCGGCTGGCTCCGAACACATCCGCGGTCCTTGCGTTCGGAACCGCACTAGCCGCCGACCGCAACGAGGCGGTAGCGCTGGCCCGCAGGTTCAGCGATCTGGCCGAAGTAGAGCGCACGTTCCAACAGTCGAGAACGCACAGTCAGGCGACTCTGGTCGCGCTCGGCATCTCACCAGACGACGCCGCTTTGTTCCACCGGCTGGCTGCTCATGTTCTCTTCAGCGGGCCAGCACTCCGCTCGCGAGAGTCCGTGATAGGTAACCGTCTCGGCCAGCCGGGCCTATGGCCGTACGCGATCTCAGGCGATCTGCCGATCGTGCTGGCGCGATTCTCCAGCCCCAGACAATCGAACTTGGCCAGCGAACTCATCCGAGCCCACGCCTACTGGCGTCGCTGCGGCCTGGTGGCGGACCTCGTCCTCCTGCACGATGCCGATCCGGCGGATGAACTGCACGATCACCTCGAGGAACTGGTGCGCTTGGGACCGACCTCGGAGATGGCGGACAAGCCGGGCGGCGTGTTCCTGCGAGGCGCCGCAGGGATGCCCGCTGCGGACGTGATGCTGCTCGAAGCCGCGGCCCGCGCGATTCTGCGCGGACAGGACGGCTCAATCGCCGAACAGCTCGAACGGGCATCTATCCACGCCACGCTGCCGCCCGACTTGCCAGTCACAGCCGCCACGACGACGGTCACCGCCGATAAGTCAAGCGCTGCCGACCAGCGGCTGTTGTTCGCGAACGGGTTGGGCGGGTTCACGCAAGACGGCCGGGAGTACGTCCTGACTCTTCACGGTAGCGAGCGACCACCGGCACCGTGGAGCAACGTCCTCGCGAACCCTGGGTTCGGCTCTCTGATCACCGAGGCCGGAGCCGGCTACACCTGGGCGGGCAACGCCCAGTTGAATCGCCTGACGCCGTGGAGCAACGACCCGGTCGCCGACCCTCCGGGCGAGGCCCTCTATCTCCGCGACGAAGAGACTGGGGAGTTCTGGTCACCGACGCCGGGCCCCTGCGGCGGCGAAGCGACGACCGTCGTCCGACACGGGCAGGGGTACACGCGGTTCACCAGGACCAGCCACGGACTCGATCAAGACCTCCTCGTCTTCGTGTCCGCTACCGATCCGGTGAAGCTGATTCGCCTTCGGGTCAGCAACACCGGTGCTCGGCCCAGACGGATGTCAGCAACTTTCTACGTGGAGTGGGTGCTGGGCGTGCTCCGCGAGCAGGCCGCACTGAATGTGCTGTGCACGCTCGACTCGGAGAGCGGCGCCCTGTTCGCCCGCACCGCCTGGGCGGGTGATTTCGCCGGGCGCATCGCTTTCGCCGACGTGGCGCGTCGTCCCCGCTCGTTCACGACCGACCGCACCGAGTTCCTGGGGCGCCACGGCACCCCGGATGCGCCCGCCGCACTCTGGCGGGAGCGGCTCTCCGACCGGGCGGGTGAGCTTTGCGACCCCTGCGCCGCGTTGATGACAGGGCTGGAGTTACCGCCGGGCGGCGAGGACGTGGTCGTGTTTCTGCTCGGTCAAGCGGAGACCGAGGAAGACGCGCGACGGCTCATTCGGTTCTATGGTGAGACTGCGCGGGCAGACAGCGAGCTGGACGACGTTACGTCGAGATGGGATCGCATCCTCAGGACCGTACAGGTCCGCACGCCCGATCCCGCCCTGGATCTGATGCTCAATCGCTGGTTGATCTACCAGGCACTTGCGTGCAGGGTATGGGGCCGGACCGGATTCTACCAGTCTGGCGGTGCCTTTGGCTTCCGCGACCAGTTGCAGGACGCGATGGCGCTTGTTTACGGCGCCGTTGAGGAAGCGCGCGGGCAGATCCTGCGAGCGGCCGCCAGACAGTTCGAAGAGGGGGACGTGCAGCACTGGTGGCACCCGCCGGCGGGCCGCGGTGTCCGCACGCGGATCACCGACGATCTCTACTTCCTGCCTCTCGTCATCTGTCACTACGTCGCCACAACCGGCGACACAGCGCTGCTGGATGAGCGGGTGCCGTTCTTGCGGGCGCCAGTCCTGAGGCCCGAACAGGAGGAGGATTACGGTCTCCCCGATGTAAGCGACGTGACCGGGACGATCTACGAGCACTGCGTGCGAGCGCTGGATCACGGTCTGAGGCTCGGACCGCACGGCCTGCCTCTGATGGGGACCGGCGATTGGAACGATGGCATGAACCAGGTTGGATCCGGCGGTCTGGGCGAAAGCGTCTGGAACGGCTGGTTCATGTTGGCGACTCTGCGAGAGTTCACCAGCGTGGCCGAGCAGCGGAGTGACGCCGCGCGGGCGGTCTGGTGCCGGGAGCGAGCCGATGCGCTGCAGAAGGCATTGGAAGAGCACGCCTGGGACGGCGACTGGTATCGGCGGGCGTACTTCGACGACGGCGCTCCGCTCGGCTCGGCGCAGAACACGGAGTGCCAGATCGATTCGATCGCCCAGACGTGGGCGGTAATCTCCGGCGCCGCCAACGCGGAGAGGGCTCGTCAGGCGATGTCGGCGGTGGAGGATCGTCTGGTTCGCGATGCGGATCAGATGATCCTGCTGTTCACGCCACCGTTCGATCGCGGCTCGCTCGAGCCCGGCTACATCAAGGGCTACGTGCCCGGAATCCGCGAAAACGGCGGGCAGTACACGCATGCCGCTACCTGGGTCGTGCTGGCGACGGCCCTGCTCGGCCTTGGCAAGCGCGCGGTGGAGTTGTTCGCATTGCTCAACCCCGTCCGCCATGCCGCGACTCCCGAAGGCGTCGCGCGGTACATGGTGGAACCGTACGTCGTGGCGGCGGACGTCTACGGAGCGCCGCCGCATACAGGGCGGGGAGGCTGGACTTGGTACACGGGCTCTGCCAGCTGGCTGTATCGCGTCGGCCTCGAGGCGATCCTCGGCTTCCACAAGCGAGGGGACCGTCTGAGGATCGATCCCTGCGTCGCGCCGGATTGGCCGCGCTACGAGCTTACCTACCGCCACCGCTCCGCGATCTACCATATCGTCGTGGAGAACGCAGCAGGCACGGGCCGCGGCGTGCGTGCCGTTACGGTCGACGCGCATGCCGTGCCCGATGGCGAGATCCCGCTCATGGACGACGCAAAAACCCATGAAGTTCGAGTCGAGCTGGGCTGAGGGGCAGCGGAAGGGAGGACAGGAAGAAAGGATGGCCGACCAGCTGCCGACAGATGAGGACTTGGACCGGCTGCCGACGGAAGAGGAATTCGCCCGGCTTCAGCGGACCACGGTGCTGTACTACCTTCACGAGACCAACCCGGACAATGGGCTGGTCCGTGACAAGACCGACCCCGACGCGCCATGCAGCATCGCAGCCGTCGGTCTCGCCCTGGCGACGATCCCGGCTGTTGTCGAGCGCGGCGTGCTCATTCGCAAGTTCGCTGCGAAGATCGCCCGCGTCAGACTCCGCAGCCTCATGAACCTCCCGCAGGGACCTGAGCCGGACACGGCCGGGTACAAGGGGTTCTTCTATCACTTCCTCGACATCGATACCGGGCGTCGCGTCTGGAATTGCGAGCTCTCCACGCTCGACTCAGCGTTCCTGTTCGCGGGTGCCCTGACCTGTGCCACCTACTTCGACGGCGACACGGAGGAAGAGGCTGAAGTCCGAGGCCTGGCCGACGCGCTCTACCGCCGGGCCGACTGGGACTGGGCGTGTAATGGTGGCCCGACGCTCACCCACGGCTGGAAGCCTGAGACCGGCTTCCTGCCGTACCGCTACGAGGGGTATGACGAGGGGCTCTTGCTCTACCTTCTTGCCCTCGGCTCGCCGACTCACCCACTTCCGCCGGAAAGTTACAACGCGTACTGTGCCACCTATCAGTGGAAGGGAATCTACGGCCGCGAGCTGCTGTACTCCGGGCCGTTGTTCACACACCAACTTTCGCACCTCTGGATCGATTTCCGTGGCATTCGCGACGCGTTCATGCGCGAGCGCGGCAGCGACTACTTCGAGAACAGCCGGCAGGCGACCTTCGTGCAGCAGGAGTATGCCGTCAGGAACCCGCTGGGCTTCGAGGGCTACGGGGAGCACTGTTGGGGCATCACGGCCTCTGATGGCCCGGGGTGGGTCAAGCGCGCGGTGAACGGCGTCGACCGGGAGTTTTACGGCTACATCGCCCGCGGGGCCCCGTTTGGCCCAGACGACGGCACAGTCTCACCATGGGTCGTAGTCGCGTCGCTGCCGTTCGCGCCGGAAATCGTCATCCCGACCGTCCGACAGTTCGCCCGACTGGACCTTGGAATGACCGCCCCCTACGGGTTCAAGCCGTCGTTCAACCAGACCTTCGTCGTGGAAGAGAGCCCGACCGGTTGGTGGGTCACGCCCCACCACTTCGGCATCGACCAGGGACCGGTCGTGTTGATGACCGAGAACTACCGATCGGGTCTCATCTGGGACATCATGCGCGGCTGCCCAGCCGTGATCGCGGGGCTACGGCGAGCCGGGTTCGCCGGCGGCTGGCTGTGAAGCGGAGGTCATGCGCGTCGCGTGCACCACGGTCTGCATCGCTATGACCGGCGACAAGGATTTCCTGTACGAATGCGGCGCCGAGATCCTGGTTGAGCCGCCCGGCTCTGGTTGGACCTGGGCTTCTTCTCAGAGCGGCACGACGGGCGATTCCTCCCTCTCCGCCTGCATCCAGAGTATCGTCGCGTTCGAGCTCGGGTACGACGAAATAGCCCTGACCTACCTGATCAGCGCCTTGCTCATGGATCTCGGCGACGCCAGCGGAAACGTGAGAGACGGCTGCCACATCGCCTCAATGGGCGGCACTTGGATGGGGGGCGTGTACGGGCTGGCCGGCCTTCGCGACCACGGCGGGCGACTATCATTTCACCCGAACCGGAGCGTGGAGGCGCTGGCATTTCGTCTGATCGTCCGCGGCCAGCAGCTCGCCGTGCGAATCGAGGCGGGACGCGTAACCTATCTTCTGGAAACGGGCACCGAGCTGACGATCCATCACCGGGAGGAGCGGCTGGATCTGCGGCGGGGAGAATCCGTCACGCGGTAGCGATGAAGTCGGGCTCGTTGATGCCGTCCCCGCTGCCCACCCTCGCATCGCCGACGAGGTCGGGGCGGTTGGGACCCACATCGCGATCGGCGCCCGCGTCCCGGTAAGTCACGTTGAAGGGCAGCCCGCTCCTGACCGCCCCGATCGCGTTGATCTGCCAGCCCCCCCAGCCAGCGGTTGCCAGTGAATCCGGCAGCAACGTGAATCTCACTATCAGCGGCGCGGAAATCCATTGCACCAGAAACGTGCAGGAGCAACACTGTGTCGTGCGCGTGACAAGCGGCTGACGGCATTCCGTATCTGGCGCCGTTCGCCACGGTGGGAAACATGGATCCTCGCCGACCGCTCCTCCTTCGTATCACCCGGGCCTGCGCCACGGCTGCGGCCAGCCTGGGCTCGATGCTCATCTGCGTGCTCGTGTCGGCGGGTCCCGCCTATGGCCTGGATCCGAATAAGCGAGTCACTCAGTACATCCACACGTCCTGGCGAATTCAGGATGGCTCGCTGCCGGCCGGCATGTTCTCCATCACCCAAACCTCCGACGGCTTTCTCTGGTTGGTATCTCTTCCAGGCGACGTCTACAGGTTCGATGGCGTTCGGTTCGTACGTTGGCCTGTCCCTCCCGGTCCTTCAGGGAAAGTGTTTGCCGACAGCGCCGGTGGTCTCTGGGTAACCGCGAGAGAGCTCGTTCACCTGAAGAAGGGGGTCGTCGCTTCTCATTTCGAGTTGGCAGGCACTCACGGGTTTCAAAGCGTCAGTGAAGATCCTGAGGGCACTGTGTGGGTCGGGCTACGCGGAGAAGACGCGCCGCTCTGCAGCGCCAGCGACCAAGGGGTCAAGTGTTTCGGAAAGAACAATGGGCTTCCGCTTAGCGAGATCAATGCGGTGCTGCCCGATGGCAGCGGTGGCTTATGGCTGGGAGGATCGACCGCCCTCGTTCGCTGGAACCGTGGTGGTGTGTCCGAGACGTACCCGGTCAAAGCGTTCATATCGAGTCTGGCCCGCACGCCCGATGGAACGCTCTGGGTGGGCCTGTTCGAGGAGGGACCAGGGCGGGGGCTTCAACAGCTGCGCGACGGTGTTCTGAAAACATTCGTCACCCCGCACTT
>Ga0299914_10003135_pt1 | contig 11624 bp, 3 predicted proteins | sample RVTome_10_FD_201361 | JGI IMG/M metagenome (GOLD analysis project Ga0299914, IMG submission 201361) | Soil microbial communities from uranium-contaminated site in the Upper Colorado River Basin, Wyoming, United States - RVT153D57 (version 2) ... | reverse complement strand
GCCATAGAATTGCCGCTAGGCGTGGCAAGGTCGTAAAAGTTCTTTGTCCTTGAAATTAGCTGCTCGTGGTCATCAGATGTAAAGAATAGGTTGCCTTCCTTGTCGTCCCAGAAGTGTTGTAACATGAAATCAGTATACCTGATAGATTTGTCAAGGTATTCCTGTTTTGAATTTGCAGCAAATAAGTCGAGCAGGCCTCCGACATAAAAAGCATAGTCTTCAAGATATGCGTTCAGTTTTGACTGCCCGTCTTTGAAGGTACGCTTCAGGCGCCCATCATTCGAGGCGAGCTTGTTTTCGATAAAATTAACTGCATTCTTCGCGGCCTGCAGGTATTTTATGTCTCCGCTGACGGCATAACCTCTTGCAAAACCTGATATCATTAGGCCGTTCCAAGATGTCAGAATCTTTTCATCTCTTCCGGGCTTGACCCTTTTCTCCCTCGCTGCAAAAAGCTTGGCGGAGGCATCTCTGAGTATCTGAGCGATTTGTTCGGACGTTTTGTTATATTTCTTGGCAAGAGTTATTATCGGTACTCTGACATTGAGGATGTTCTTGCCTTCGAAATTTCCTCCTTGTGTGACGCCATAGTGTTCACAAAAGATGTTAGTGACGTTTTCGTCGTCAATTACAGATTCGATCTCGTTCTTCTTCCAAAGATAGAATTTGCCTTCTTCTCCCTCAGAGTCGGCGTCCTGTGCAGAGTATAATCCCCCATCAGGATGTGTCATCTCCCTTATTACATAGTCAAGTGTCTTGCGTATTATACGCATGTAAGGTTCCGCCTTGGTGATCTGATAGAGCTCCGCATACATTTGCGACAACAGCGCATTGTCGTATAGCATTTTTTCAAAATGTGGTACAAGCCATTTTTGATCAGTGGCATAGCGGGCAAAGCCTCCACCGAGATGGTCATGAATGCCACCTTCGGCCATCTTGTCTGCAGTGAATATGACAAAGTCCCGGAAGCGGTTGATAGCCGAAATGTCATAATACCTTAGCAGGAACATTAGGTTCGACGCATTTGGAAATTTTGGGGCATGTCCGAAGCCGCCATAAATCCTGTCTCCCATTTGAAGAAGGCCAACAGCAGCCTCGTCAAGTATAGAGCGCTCCAACTTTGTTTTCTCTGTTATCTCTGCTCGCACGACCAGATCCATTGCCGTCTGCGATAGAGCGTGCGTAAACTCGCTGCTTGTCGCCCGGATCTCATCATTTTTGTTCTTGTACGCGTCAGCGAGCTGAAGCAGTATATTCCTAAAGCCGGGCATATTGTAATGGCTGCTTCCGTCTTTTGGGAAATAGGTGCCAACATAGAATGGCTTTTGATCGGGTGTCAAAAAAACAGACAGCGGCCACCCGCCGGTTCCAGTGGCAAGCTGGCAGGCGCGTTGATAAATATCATCGAGGTCAGGACGCTCTTCTCTGTCAACCTTGATGTTGATAAATTTCTCATTCATTATCATAGCAACTTCTTTATCCTCAAACGACTCATGAGCCATGACATGGCACCAGTGACACGCGCTATAGCCAATACTCAGGAAGATCGGCCTGTCCTCAAGTTTTGCTTTTTGTAGGGCCTCCTCTCCCCAAGGATACCACTCAACAGGATTGTAAGCATGCTGGAGCAGATAAGGACTTGTTTCCTTTGCAAGCCTGTTGGGTTTGCTAATATTGAAGTGGCCCGAGCTCTCTTGTCGCATCGACGAGATTTGCACCCCCATGCTATATAGACCTTATATTTTTGAAAGCTAATCTTAATGAATAGGATCGTGTCTTCATTATTCCTTTGAAAATTCAACATTCTCATACAATTCTGTGAAAATGAGCAAAAAAGATAAGAGACATTGCAAGCTAGTCGGTCAGTCCGTGCCCCGCTGGCGACCATCTTAGGAATGGGCAATCACAAAAAATTTTCTAAATCACCTTCACGATGTTATTTTTACCGCTGAATTACATAATGGCAGAAAAATTCTTTCAAAGCCTTTATTTAGGACCTTCTAGTAACTTTATGTCAAAAATACTGACTCCAATTTTGATTGGCTGTTTGATACTGCTGACGCTCAACGATTGAACTCGAAAAGGTTTATATCAGTGTACAGTAAAAGGATGGATGCTTCGAACGCAATATGCAAGGCGGCGTCAGTGAGGATGTTTGGTCTTAGCGCCATTTTGTGATTCACTGACCTCCAGTTGCGCTCATACTATGGAGATCCGATGTCCACATTGGATCTGACGATCATAAGAACACCCAAAAACGATCCGCACAATACCAAGTTGTCCGGCCGTACTCTCATTACAATTGAGAAAAAGGATTGACTCCGGTTGATCCTGCCGGACCCGACTGCTATCAGAGTAGGACTAAGCCATGCGAGTCAACGCCGCAAGGCGTGGCATACGGCTCAGTAACACGTAGTCAACATGCCCAAAGGACGTGGATAACCTCGGGAAACTGAGGATAAACCGCGATAGGCCAAGGTTTCTGGAATGAGCCCTGGCCGAAATCTACATGGCCTTTGGATTGGACTGCGGCCGATCAGGCTGTTGGTGAGGTAATGGCCCACCAAACCTGTAACCGGTACGGGCTTTGAGAGAAGGAGCCCGGAGATGGGCACTGAGACAAGGGCCCAGGCCCTATGGGGCGCAGCAGGCGCGAAACCTCTGCAATAGGCGAAAGCCTGACAGGGTTACTCTGAGTGATGCCCGCTAAGGGTATCTTTTGGCACCTCTAAAAATGGTGCAGAATAAGGGGTGGGCAAGTCTGGTGTCAGCCGCCGCGGTAATACCAGCACCCCGAGTTGTCGGGACGATTATTGGGCCTAAAGCATCCGTAGCCTGTTCTGCAAGTCCTCCGTTAAATCCACCTGCTTAACGGATGGGCTGCGGAGGATACCGCAGAGCTAGGAGGCGGGAGAGGCAAACGGTACTCAGTGGGTAGGGGTAAAATCCATTGATCTACTGAAGACCACCAGTGGCGAAGGCGGTTTGCCAGAACGCGCTCGACGGTGAGGGATGAAAGCTGGGGGAGCAAACCGGATTAGATACCCGGGTAGTCCCAGCTGTAAACGATGCAGACTCGGTGATGGGTTGGCCTCGAGCCAACCCAGTGCCGCAGGGAAGCCGTTAAGTCTGCCGCCTGGGGAGTACGGTCGCAAGACTGAAACTTAAAGGAATTGGCGGGGGAGCACCACAAGGGGTGAAGCCTGCGGTTCAATTGGAGTCAACGCCGGGAATCTTACCGGGGGCGACAGCAGAGTGAAGGTCAAGCTGAAGACTTTACCAGACAAGCTGAGAGGAGGTGCATGGCCGTCGCCAGCTCGTGCCGTGAGGTGTCCTGTTAAGTCAGGTAACGAGCAAGATCCCTGCCTCTAGTTGCTACCACTGCTCTCAGGAGCAGAGGGGCTAATTAGAGGGACCGCCGCCGCTGAGGCGGAGGAAGGAGGGGGCTACGGCAGGTCAGTATGCCCCGAAACCCTCGGGCCACACGCGGGCTGCAATGGTAAGGACAGCGGGCCCCGATCCCGAAAGGGGGAGGCAATCCCTCAAACCTTACCACAGTTATGATTGAGGGCTGAAACTCGCCCTCATGAATATGGAATCCCTAGTAACCGCGTGTCAACATCGCGCGGTGAATACGTCCCTGCTCCTTGCACACACCGCCCGTCGCTTCACCGAAGCTGGTTCTTGGCGAGGTGGCGCCTAATTGGCGCTATCGAACCTGGGGTCAGCAACGGGGGAGAAGTCGTAACAAGGTAGTCGTAGGGGAACCTGCGGCTGGATCACCTCCTTAGTTTAACGGTCCGGGCAACCTTGTGTAAAGGATTGACATTGGGGTGTTCATATGATTGAACTACAGAAAATGCAGTTCCCTGTTTTTATAGGGAACGAAGGACGTAGCGGAGCAATCCGCAGTGACCGTCGTGTATAGGATTACAGGAAACGTGCCACGATGTCAGCGTAATAACTGACAGAGTGAAAATTGTGGCTTTACGGAAATGTTCGCGTAGAGTTTCCGGGGCTGCAGTAGTTAAGAAGAAAAATGGCGTGTACCTGGTTATAGTGCGAAGACGCCGGTTGGGGAATGACTCGGCTTGGTAAGCGATGAAGGACGTGGCAAGCTGCGATAAGCCCGGGGGAAGTGCAAGCGACCGTTGATCCCGGGATTTCCGAATGAGGTCTCTCTTAACACTCCCTTGCTTTTCGCTTGGGAGGGCGAACCGTCCGAAGTGAAGCATCTGAGTAGGACGAGGAAAAGAAATCAACACGAGATTCCGCTAGTAGCGGCGAGCGAAAACGGAAGAGCCCAAACTGAATCTGCTACGGCAACGTAGTAGAGATGTGGTGTGCTATGGCGTATAGGATGCTGTTCCTTGAGCTGAAGTGCTCTGGAACGTGCTGGCGCAGAGGGTGATACCCCCGTAAGCGTAGGGGAATAGGATTCTGCCATAGCAAGAGTATCTGGCCTTGGCAGTGGCCAGAGACTATGGGTGAAAGTAGCATCCAAGGCTAAATATTTACCAAGACCGATAGCATACTAGTACCGTGAGGGAAAGTTGAAAAGTACCCCGGAAGGGGGATGAAAAGTGTCTGAAACCAACCGGTTACAGACGTGTACGGCCCAAAAGGAATTTGGTGGAGGTCCCGCAAGGGACTGAAGCCTTCCAGGGTCGTATGTTCCGTCTAGAAACACGGGCCAGGGAGATTGCTGTCATGGCGAGCCTAACCTGACGAAGGGAAGGCGAAGGGAAACCGAATTCGCGCAGCTTTGGCGAGGCGAAGGATCCGAAAGGGTCTTCAGTCATGGCAGTAAGGCTAGAAACCGGACGATCTAGTCCTGGATAAGACGAAGGCGGGCGAAAGCCCGCTGGAGGTCTGCAGGGGTCCTGACGTGCAAATCGGTCCTCAGATCTGGGATTAGGGGTCAAAAACCAATCTAGTCCGGTGATCGCTAGTTCCCACCGAAGTAGATCGCAGTCTTGCCTCAGCAGAGATTGCTTGTATTGTAGAGCACCGATCGGACGGTAAGGGCCCGAAAGGGCTCACCGTCCATTCGAACTCCGAATGTACAGGCATCGTAGAAGCTGGGAGGCGGGTTTATGTGGGGTAAGCCTCATAACCGAAAGGGGGACAACCCAGACTAAAGTTAAGGTCCCCAAGTGTCTGCTAAGTGTCAAACAAAAAGGCGTTTTCGAGCAAAGACAGCAGGGAGGTAGGCTCAGAAGCAGCCATCCTTCAAAGAGTGCGTAACAGCTCACCTGCCGAGCTCGGAAGCCCTGAAAATGGACGGGGCTCAAGTAGACCACCGATACTTTAGACCACCGGCAAAGCCGGTGCGTGGTAGGTGGGCGTAGTGATTGGGTAGAAGCTGGGCTGTAAAGTCCAGTGGACCGATCTAACTATTGCAGATCCTGGTGGTAGTAACAGCATAGCCGGGTGAGAATCTCGGCGACCGCAAGGGCAAGGGTTTCCCGGCAATGCGTCGTCAGCCGGGAGTTAGCCGGTCCTAAGAGCAGCCTCAACAGAGCTGTCCGAATGGGAAACTTGTTAATATTCAAGTGCCTTGAACGGATCGTTCTTACCTGCCTTGTTGCTTCAGGATAGGGTAAGCAGAACCGTCGTTTTGTCTAAGTTTTCGAGCATGGGGGAGTGCTGTAATGGCGAGATCCTATGCGAGGAGCGAATGGCCCGCCGCAAGGTGGGTTTGCTCAAGTCCAGGAGACATTGAAAGCAAGGTCAGGGAGATCCCTTCAAGACCGTACCGAGAACCGACACTGGTGCCCTGGCTTAGTAGGCTAAGGTCTGTCGGGCATACCGTAAGGCGAGGGAACTCGGCAAAATAGCTCCGTACCTAAGGTATAAGGAGTGCCTGCAGCTTTTGCGAGGAGCAGGAGCTGCAGGTCGCAGTGACAAGGGGGTCCCGACTGTTTAATAAAAACACAGGTGGCCGCTAGTCCGAAAGGATGCGTATGGCCTCTGTATCCTGGCCAGTGGCGGTACCTAAAACCTGGGTTCAACCGGGCTAAGGGCCGCTAAACGCCGGGAGTAACTCTGACTCTCTTAAGGTAGCCAAATGCCTTGTCGGGTAAGTTCCGACGTGCATGAATGGAACAACGAGGGCCCCGCTGTCCCCGCCTGCAGCCCGGTGAAGCCACATAATGTGGACGAACAGTCCACAAACCTCTGTCGGGGAGAGAAGACCCTGTGGAGCTTTACTGCAGCCTGTTGCTGCGGTATGGTTGCGGATGCAGAGTGTAGCTGGGAGCCGTCGAAACCTGCTCTCCGGGGCAGGTGGAGGCGCCGATGTAACACCAGCCATTCGTTACCGTATCGCTAACTCGTTCTCACGAGAACAACGGCAGGTGGGCAGTTCGGCTGGGGCGGCACCCCCTTGAAAAAGTATCGAGGGGGCCCAAAGATTGGCTCAGGCGGGACAGAACTCCGCCGGTGAGGGCAAAGCCAAAAGCCAGTCTGACTGTATTCCCAATGATACGGAATACAGAGGAGAAATCCGGGCTTAGCGATCCATCGTGTCCCCACTATTGGGGGCCGGTGGTGACAGAAAAGTTACCCTAGGGATAACAGGCTCGTCGCGGGCGAGAGCTCCCATCGACCCCGCGGTTTGGTACCTCGATGTCGGCTCTTCCCATCCTGGTTCTGCAGCAGGAGCCAAGGGTGGGGCTGCTCGCCCATTAAAGGGGAACGTGAGCTGGGTTTAGACCGTCGTGAGACAGGTCGGTCTCTGCCTGACAGGGGCGTGGTTGTCTGAGGGGAAGTTGCCCCTAGTACGAGAGGAACAGGGCAGCGCAGCCTCTGGTTTATCAGCTGTCCGACAGGGCACGCTGAGCAGCTAAGCTGCTTAGGATAAGTCCTGAAAGCATCTAAGGACGAAGCCTTTCCCGAGAAAAGACAGCCGTCCGCAAGGAAAAGGGCGGCCATAGAAGATGGCGTTGATGGGATGGAGGTGTAAGCACCAAGCTTCGGCGAGGTGTTCAGCCTGCCATTCCCAATAGCCCAATGCACTAGATCAAATTAGTCTGTGCCATCAATCGTTGGTGGTAAGCCACAGACGTAGCAGTGGCAACAGATACACCAACCATCTTCTCGCAGCCTCCGGAAACACGCAAAGAACAATATACGAACAGAAATGTCACGACAAGCAAAAATCCTGTGATCTTATCCACGACGGTTGCGTCAATTTTTCTAATTAATCAAATAAGAAATTAACGAACCATTAAATCTGGGGATATGAATGCTTCATTCTGAATGGAATGTCTGGAGTTTGCATATCACACAAAGAAGATGTGGACGGCATATGTTCTGCTGCAGTTGTCAAAGCAGCCTTTGATATATCAAAAGTAATACTCGTAGATTATGCCAACCTCATCTCAAAACTGGAAAAGACGGCTGCAATGCTTGATAACATCGAGCAATTGTTCATATGCGATCTGGGCTTGTCAAAAAAAAATGAGCAGAAATTTGCGGAATTGCTTCAGAGAATAGTTTCTGCAGGAACAGAAGTGATCTACATCGATCATCATGATATTAGCAAAGAAACACTACACACACTTAAGAAAGCTGATGTGACGCTCATCCGCACAATTGAAGAATGCACAAGCATGCAAGCTTATACAAAATATAAGAAAAAACTCCCAGAGCATGCGGCATTTCTTGCAGCAATGGGTGCGCTAACAGATTATATGGAGAACAAACCTCTAGCTTCAGCCATAGTTTCAAGATTTGATAGGCAGTTCTTGATGCTTGAGTCGACCGCGTTGTCATATATGATATCTGCGAACCAGCACGACGATGCCTTTCTCATAAAGATCGTTGAGACTCTTTCGAAGATGAAGTATCCCCATGACATCAAAGGCGGTTTCGAAATCGCAGAAAAATTTGCAAAAAAAGTGGCAAATGCCGTCGAGTCAATACAGGAATCAGTTGTTAAGTTGGACAATATTGCCTACGCCCCGAGTGCAGTGGAGCTTTCATCGAGCATGGTAGTTAATTTCGTGCTTGGCTCTTCTGGCAAGCCTGTTGCCATGGTCTACAAGCTAAAGGACGATATCAAGTCATATGTGCTCTCAATTCGAGCGTCAGCCGACTGCAAGGTGCATCTAGGCAGATTAACAAACGAGTTCGCATCAGAGCTTGGAGGAAGCGGAGGCGGTCACGATAGAGCATGCGGCGCAGTAATTCCAAAGGCTAACCTTCAAAAATTTATAGAAACGCTTAACAAAAAGATTAGCTGCTAAAATTTGGTTAGTTTAGACAATACCGACTACCATTATCTCTGGTGAAACTGAGACCATGCTCTATGGAATGCTTCTTCTCGTAGGACGTTGATAGAATAAGAAAGGCTAGTGGTATAAGACCACTCCACTCCTGCACATGCCACTAAACCTCGGCTATAAACTCCAACTCCACAGTACTCGAAAGAGGCAGACTGCTTACGCCTACAGCTGACCTTACATGGTTTCCTTTTTCGCCAAAGATATTTACTAGCAGATCCGAGGCCCCATTGATTACCTTCGCGTGGTGAGCGAATGAAGGGTCGCAATTAACAAATCCTGTGACCTTAATAACTCGCTTGATCCTATCGAGGCTGCCGAGTGACGACTTTAAATGTGCAAGCGCATTAATAGTACAGAGCCGCGCGGCCTCCTGAGCCGTCTCTATAGAGTCAACCTTGCCTGTGAACTTGACGTGTTTGCCTTCTATTGGGATCTGCCCGGCCACGAAAGCGAGGGTGCCAGAAACTACCACAGGCACATATGACCCTGCCGGCTCTGGTGGAATAGGAAGGCTGATACCAAGTGAAGCAAGCTTTTCTTCTATCATATGATTCAACCCTGTCTTCTACTCTATTATTTTACTTTGCTGTAAAATACTACAATATTTTACATGGGCTATTGACTGATTCGTCGCAGGCGTCATGAGAATCTTTTTTACTATTTTCACCAGTTGAAGTTGTGTGACGAATAATAAGAGGCAGATGTAAAAAGACGGGAATACAATTTACCCTTCATCTATATAATTAAAATTCGTCACGAGCAGACAGAGATTGTGAGTTCTATGAATAACAAAAATTAGAGTAAACCTTAACCCGGTCTGTTCTTACAAACCTTCCACATTTCGTCTTTATACCTTTGCACATTCTATGTTAATTACCTACAAGAATTTACCAAAAATTCTCTATGAAGTTATGCACTTTTTTGAATTCATGCAGGTGCTATGACGGAGCACCTTAACTGATAGTCGTGTCATGACGAGAAAATGTTCACATTGCTGTTCATTAAACAGTGATTGGAAAGGAAAAGATTATAGAGCGACCAGTTTACACGCAGGTGCATCTATGCAGCATGACTTTTTGAAAAATTACAAGCACAAAACAAAGGAGTCACGCCGCCTTCATTCCCGCGCTGTTAAAGTGTTTCCTGGCGGAGTCAGTCACAATATTCGCTATTTCGAACCTTATCCATTTTATGTATCTGGTGCAAAGGGTAAGCAACTGAGTGATGTAGATGGCAATAAATATACAGATTACTGGATGGGCCATTGGGCGCTTATTCTAGGTCACTCTCCTAAGGTGGTTGTAAATGCTCTGGCTGAGCAGGCCAAAAATGGGATACTCTATGGCACGGTCAACGGAGTGAGCGTCGAGCTTGCAGAAGCCATCAAAAAGCTGATGCCCCGGGCAGAAATGATGCGATTTAGCAGCACTGGCTCAGAAGCGACTATGTACGCAATTAGGCTTGCTCGCGCACGAACTGGGAGACGAATCGTTGCAAAGGCGATAGGCGGTTGGCACGGCTTCAATACCGCACTTATGCAGACAGTCAACTATCCATTTGAGGAAGAGGAAGGACTAGGTCTTGTGCAGGATGAGGGGCAGTTTGTGGAATCAATACCATTTAACAACCTTGACGCATCTCTCAAGGTGCTTGAGACAGTAAAGGACGACTTAGCGTGCATCATCATTGAGCCAGTGCTCGGCGGAGCAGGATGCGTTCCCCCTATCGACGGCTACCTGCAGGGCTTAGAGGAATTTGCTAAGAAGAATGGCAGCCTTTTCGTACTGGATGAAATAGTGACAGGCTTCAGGCTCTCCCTACATGGAGCTGCGAGTATCTACGGATTAGAACCTGATCTGTTTACTCTTGGCAAGATAGCCGGTGGCGGAATGCCCATCGGCATATTATGTGGTGACAAGGACATAATGTCCCTTGCGGACCCTGTAGCAAGAGCAGATAAAGAATCACTCTGTGCTATAGGGGGCGGGACATTTTCAGCCAATCCAATGACAATGACTGCAGGTCTTTTGACGCTGAACTTTTTGAAAAAAAATAAACAGCAAGTGTACAGCAAAATCGACAGGCTCGGAAGGATGGCAAGGACAGGGCTAACCAAATTATTTGCCGAATCGGGAATTCCATGCCAAGTGACAGGCGAAGGTTCTATGTTTTTGACACACTTCAGCAAGAATGCGGTTATGGATGCAACCGACATCGCAAACTCAAATAGAGAACTCTTGAAAACATACCATCATGCACTTATGGCAAACCATGGAATATTTTTCCTGCCGACAAAGATGGCGGCAATATCCTTTGCCCACGAAGAAGGTGACGTAAAGAAGCTTCTGGAGGCAACAAAGAAAATAATAATAGACTCCAAACTTTTCAAGCATTTTGCTTAGAGCGACGTTGTTTGTTAGACTTCAAATCAAATTCCATCAGAACACCTAAGACGTACATAGTCCAGTAGATAGAAGTCTTCTGTCAATGCAAGCCCTCTTCCATATCAAACTTGAGTTGACCGTTGCAATAACGTGCAGGATCAGTTAGCGACCAAATCTTGTTTAGCACCTTAGCAAATTCAGGTGTGGCGTTTCCTATTCTGATATAGGAATTGTATTTCATCTTGGTTCTAGGATGAGACTGTTTCTTGACGTACTTGCTTTCTGCTATGCACAAAAGTTGACTCGTAGCGAGAAGTTCCACTGCATTGAAGAGGGTGTCAATGAATGGTCTTTCCAGCTTATTATCAAAACATAATTTTGCTGCTTAAAAGAATCGCAGAGCACTGTCATTACGTTCTTTTGCCTTTCCCTTATTCAGTCTGAAATCCATATGCATTATCCATTGATTTTTGAATTGCATGAATGTGACATGACCCGCGTTTGAATGATCGTGATCTCTAAGTGAAATCCAGTATTCCCTCAATCTCATCTTCATAAACAAGTTCATTATATCCCTTTTTTATGCCCGCTTTGCGTTTTGCTTTTGAAAGTGCTATTACTTCTTCATTTGACCTGACTACTCCTTGCTCATCTGGCTAAAGAATTACCTGTGCTATATCAAAATTGAAATTTTGGGGGTATTCTTCTATTCCTTCTTCTTTCTTCAATCTCGGGCGATGCCCATCAGCTCATAAGATTGTTGAAGGCATTTTGCACCCCATCCTCTCCCAGAATATCGTGAGGGATGATTTTGTGTCTGACCTCCTCGTTTTTATCCAGCTCTAGTATAAATCGAAGGCATCACCCAGAGGAGAGGGAGCTGCTAATGCTTTTTTGGTGCCCTGACACGCTTGCCAATGGCTGAAGCTTGGGCGGACAAAATAGGAGC
>Ga0299914_10003132_pt1 | contig 11626 bp, 10 predicted proteins | sample RVTome_10_FD_201361 | JGI IMG/M metagenome (GOLD analysis project Ga0299914, IMG submission 201361) | Soil microbial communities from uranium-contaminated site in the Upper Colorado River Basin, Wyoming, United States - RVT153D57 (version 2) ... | reverse complement strand
TTTCGTGGCGCGACCCGCGCATCAGCCACACGCCGATCGTCACCGATCGGACCTGCGGCATCCGCTCGGTGATGAGACGGAGCCCGTTGTCCAGGACCTCGCGAACTACCATGCGCTGAAGTGCTGTGTCGACCACCGCGCACCGCGCCCGTTCATCGGACGCAAGTGCTTGCCTGTGAAGGAGATATCAGAACAGTTCTGGAAAACCGATGATAGCACGCCGGCCACGCGCCGTTCAAGCGGCGCACCGCCTGACGCCGCCCGAATCCGCCGCCGGCCGGCCGGGCGCGCCATACTACAATGGGAGATCGACCCGCCCTGAGATCGATCATGCGCATCGACCCTCGACCCGACCTCGCCAGCGCGGACCTGCCGGAGCTCGAGCGCCTCCTGGAGGCGGCCGGGGCGCCGCGGTTCCACGCGCGCCAGCTCTTCAGGTGGATCCACCGCCGCGCTGCCGGCGACTTCGCCGGGATGACGGATCTCCCACGCGGCCTGCGCGGCATGCTGGCCGAGCGCTTCCGCATCGCCACACCGGCCGTGAGTGGCCGCGATCAGTCGACCGACGGGACGACGAAGTTCCTGCTCCAGCTCGACGATGGCGCGCGGATCGAAGCGGTGTTCATCCCGGATACTCCGGCCAACACGTTCTGCCTGTCGACGCAGGTCGGCTGCGCGATGCAGTGCGCGTTCTGCCTGACCGGACGCATGCGCCTGACCCGAAATCTCACGGCCGGCGAGATCGCCGGCCAGGTCCGCGTACTCGCGCGCGAGCTCGACATGCTCGACGCCCCCTTCAACGTCGTCCTCATGGGGATGGGCGAGCCGCTGCACAACTACGACGCGACGATGAAGGCGCTCCGGATCCTGGCGAACGGGCACGGGCTGGCCGTGCCGGCGCGGCGGATGACGCTCTCGACGATCGGCGTGCTGCCCGCGCTCGCGCGGCTGGCAACCGAGCCGCTGATGCCGAACCTGGCGATTTCGCTGCACGCCACGACCGAGGACGGGCGCGACCGGCTCGTGCCGGTGAATCGCAAGTACGGATTGAAGGATCTGCTGGACGCGTGCCGCCGCTTCCCGCTCGCGCGCCGGAGCCGGATCACGTTCGAGTACGTGCTCCTGGCGGGCGTCAACGACACGCCCGAGGACGCCCGGCGCCTGGTGCGGCTGCTGAACGGCATCAAGGCGAAGGTGAATCTGCTGCCGCTCAACGAGGCCGCCGGAATCCCGTTCGATCGGCCGCCGGACGAGGCGGTGAACCGCTTCGCGAGGGTTCTCTCGGAACGCGGTGTGACCGTATCGGTGCGCAAGTCACGCGGCCGCGACATCCGCGCGGCGTGCGGGCAGTTGATTACCGAGTCCGGCCGCGCGAAAGCGCCGGCGCAGCGGCTGGCCGACCTCATACACGCATAGGCCCGACCTTCAGGTCTGGCGTGAAGGAATCAGCTGGTGGGTGGCTTGGGCACGTACGGCGTGGCCGTCGTGGGGGTGTCCACGCGGACCGTCAACCGGGTGTTCCTCGCAAACCCCGGCCCGATCTTCAGCTTCAGATAGTTGTCCGTCACGACCACCGTTCCGTCGTCCAGCGTCAGCGCGGGACGGAGCGTGCCGACCTGCGAGTCGCGGAAACGTCGGCCGAGGTCAGCGCCGACCTGCCGCAGCGCGGTCGCGCGGGCGCGCACGACGGACCCGTCAACCTTGCCCGACATGGAAGACGCGTCGGTCCCGGGCCGATCCGAGTACGGAAACACGTGCAGGTGTGAAAGCCCCGAACCGGGCAGGTACGCGAGGTTTGCCTCGAAGTCCTCGTCGGTCTCGCCGGGAAATCCCGCGATCAGGTCCGATCCGACGGAGGCATGGGACAGGCGGGCGAGGATGCGATCGACGAGCCGCCGATAGTCGTCGAGCGCGTACGGCCGCCGCATGCGGCGGAGTACGCGATCGCTCGCGTGTTGCAGCGGCAGGTGGAAGTGCGGCGCGAACCGCCCGCCGCTCCCCGCCACGATCTCCACCACCTCGGGTGTGCAGTCCATCGGCTCCAGCGAGCTGATCCGGAAGACGAGGTCCGGGTCGAGCGCCTCCAGCCCCCGAAGCAGATCGGCCAGCGACGAGCGCGGCGTCAGGTCCCGGCCGTACGAGCCGAGATGGACGCCCGTCAGCGCCACCTCCTTGAAGCCGGCCGCGGCCACGCGCACCGCCTCGCGCAGCACCCTGTCGATGGGCTCGCTCCGGCCCTCGCCGCGCGTCGACGGGATGATGCAGTAGCTGCAGCGCTCCTCGCAGCCCGTCTGCACGCGCAGCGTGAACGCGGTCCGTCCGGCCACGCCCGGTTCGATGCCCGCGCCGCAGCCCCCCTCGCCCCCGCCGAACCGTTCCGCGGTCGTCAGCCCGGCGTCGATGATCTCGACCAGGCGATCCTTGTCGCTGTTCCCGACGACACGCATGACGTTGGGGAGGGAAGCGACCTCGCCGGGACAGCGGCTCGCGTAGCAGCCGGTGACGAGGATGCGGGACGACGGGTTGTCGCGGGCCACCCGGCGGATCGTCTGGCGCGCGCCCTGATCCGCGGCGGCCGTGACCGAGCAGGTGTTGACGACCACCACGTCGGCGTCCGCGGCGGGTGCCGGAACCGCTCCCCGCGCGCGAAGGCCCTCCTCGACCGCGAGCGAGTCGGCCTGGTTCACGCGGCAGCCGAACGTGACGATGGCGTACTTCACTGGAGATTGGATCAGGCCGGCATTCTTCAGCGGCCTGTCAGGTCTGCGCCCGTGTGCGGACGCGTTCGGCCGCCCGCTCGACCTTGTCGGCGAGCGTCTTTTTGTAGGCCGTGAGCCGCGCGGCCAGATCCGGATCGCCGATCGCCAGGATCTGTGCGGCCAGCAGGCCGGCGTTGTTCGCGCCGGGCTTGCCGATCGACACGGTCGCCACGGGCACGCCCGGCGGCATCTGCACCGTGGAGAGCAGGGCGTCGAGCCCGTTCAGGGCCGACGAATCGATGGGCACGCCGATGACCGGCAGCGTCGTGTGCGCGGCCACCACGCCGGCCAGGTGCGCCGCCGCGCCCGCGCCGACGATGAAGACCTTGACGCCGCGTCCGGGCGCCTCGCGCACCAGCCGCAGGACGCGATCCGGTGAGCGGTGCGCCGAGGCGACCGTCATCTCACAGGGAAGGCCGAACTCGCGCAGCGTGTCCACCGCGCCCTGCATGATCGGGGCGTCGGAATCGGAACCCATCAGAATCAGAACGGAAATGCTGGACATGTCTCGAACCGAAAGGCCTCTCGTTCATCCGGAGCGGGCGTCGGGCGCGGCCGCGAGCGCGCTCCGGCCGATATCCCGCCGATAATGCATGCCGTCGAAGCCGACCGCTCGCACGCCATCATAGGCGCGGCCGATGGCGGCGGCGTAGTCGGGCCCGCGCCCCACGACAGTCAGCACGCGGCCGCCCGACGTCACGACGGTCCCGTCGTCGAGGCGTGTGCCGGCATGAAAGACGAGCACGTCCTCGAGCGCCTCGGCCTCCGTCAGGCCGGAGATGCGGCGCCCTGCCGGGCTCGCACCCGGATAGCCTTGGGAGGCGAGCACCACGCCGACGTGTTTCTCGGGCCGGAACGCCGGCGGCGCGCCGGCGAGCCGTCCGTCGGCGGCGGCGGCCAGGTGCGGCGCGAGATCGCCCGCGAGCATCGGCAGCACGACCTGCGCTTCAGGATCGCCGAACCGCACGTTGAACTCGATCACCTTCGGACCGCCTGCCGTGAGCATCAGCCCGGCGTACAGGAAGCCGCGGTATTCGTGCCCATCTGCGCGCATGCCCTCGACGACGGGATTCACGATCTCGTCCATGATCCGCGCGCGAAGCGCGTCGTCGACGAGCGGGCTCGGCGCGAAGGCCCCCATGCCGCCGGTGTTCGGCCCGGCGTCGCCGTCGAACGCGCGCTTGTGGTCCTGCGCGGACATCAGCGGCACGGCGCGCGCCCCGTCGCAGAGGGCGAAGAACGACACCTCCGGACCGGCCAGACATTCCTCGAGAACCACGCGCGCCCCCGCGTCGCCGAAGTGCCGCTCCTCCATTGCCGCGCGGATGGCGGCGTCGGCCGCCGCGCGATCGGGCGCGACGACCACGCCCTTGCCGGCGGCCAGGCCGTCGGCCTTGACGACGACCGGGAAGCCCAGCTCGCCGGCGGCGACGATGGCGCGGGCCGACGCCGGATCCTCGCACACGCGGCAGCGGGCGGTCGGGATGCGGTGCCGCGCCATGAAGGTCTTCGCGAACACCTTGCTGCACTCGAGCGAGGCGGCGGCGCGCCTCGGCCCGAAGACGCGCAGGCCGTGTTCATCGAAGAGGTCGACGAGGCCGAGATCGAGCGGCAGTTCCGGACCGACGACGGTGAGATCGACCCGCTCGGCGCGCGCGAGCGCCAGGAGTCCCGGCAGATCCGTGGCGGGAACAGGGACCGTGCGCGCGACGCGCGCGATGCCCGGGTTTCCGGGCGCGGCCAGGACCTCGTCCACGCCGGCCTCGCGCGCGAGCTTCCATGCCAGGGCGTGCTCGCGGCCCCCGCTGCCGATGACCAGTATCCTCAGGCCCAAGGCGCCAAGTCCTGATGTTGCAAGTGATTAAGGCAGGTCTTTGCGCCGTCGTTCGTCACGCAAAGGTCGGTTGACCTGAGCAGCACTTTCTGCCCAGAATATGCGGTTGCTGTGATAGCCTAGCACATTCCGTCGGAGTCCAGAGGGCCCGCAGTGGAGAACCGGATCGCGTTGCGTCGGGATGCCGCCGCGAAGCGTTCCTCGTCTCGTGAACAGCTGGCCGCCAAGGGGGGTGTAACAGGCTTGGCTGAAGTCAAGGTGCAGGAAGGCGAGTCCATCGAGAGCGCACTCCGCCGCTTCAAGCGGAAAGTGCAGCAGGAAGACATCATCAAGGACATCAAGAAGCATTCGTTCTACTTGAAACCGGGTGATCGGCGCCGCGCGAAACAGGCGCTGGCGCGCAAGCGGACTCGCAAGAAGCAGCGCCGCGAGTCGGACTAGCTGCAGCAGATCGCGACAATCGTCCGGCAGCGGGCTGGGTGGGCGTCAACGCCCCCCGGCCCGCGTCCGGGCGGGAACTCCTCGCTGATGGGCTGGCACGCGTCCCGTGGTGCGGCCGGGATCGAGCATCGGGCAGGGCAGGGAGAGGTGGGACCAATGGAGTTCCAGGACAAGACGCTGGCATGCGTGGACTGCGGGACCGAGTTCATCTGGACGGCCGGGGAGCAGCTGTTTTTCGCGGACAAGAATTTCAAGAACGAGCCCAAGCGCTGCAAGAGCTGTAAGGCGAAGCGGGCGTCGCGGCCCGTCGCCGGCGCCGTGATGGCGCGCGAGCGTGTCGAGACCACCACGAACTGCTCGGCCTGCGGCAAGGAGACGACCGTGCCGTTCCGGCCGACCCAGGGACGGCCCGTCTACTGCCGGGAGTGCTTCCAGCAGCGGAAATTCGCCGGGGTCTGATCGCCGGACCTCGGCGTTACGGGGGCCACGCCGCCGGCGTGGCCTTTCTCATTGCGGAGCCCTTCAACGCGCGTCCGCGTCATTCCGCTCGCTGTGTCGCTTCGGGATCGCCTCACCGGAACCCTGCTGGCCCGCCAGGGCGTCTAAATCTGTCGGTCATGTCACGTTTCCACGGTTTCTCTCGCGAAGTTTCTACACTGCTCCTCGTCTCGGGGTGCGTGGTCGCCGCCGGATGCGGAGGCGGCACGCCCGCGCAGGGCGCGCAGACAGGCCCCCCTCCGGCCGCGGTCGAGATCCGAACGCTCGAGCCCGCGCCCATCGAGCAGACCTCGGAGTTCATCGCCACGCTGCGATCGCTGCGCTCGACCACGGTCCAGCCGGAGGTCGAGGGTCTGGTCACGCGGATCTTCGTGAAGTCCGGCGACCGCGTGCGCGAGGGCGACCCGCTCGTGCAGATCAACGCCGACCGGCAGGTCGCCGCGGTCCGGAGCACCGAGGCGAGCCGGGCGGGCGCCGAGGCGGACGTCGGGTACTGGCGCGGCCAGGTGAAGCGGCTCGAATCGCTCGTCGAGGCCGGCGCGATCAGCGCGCAGGAGTTCGAGCAGGCGCAGAACACGCTGCGCACCGCGGAGGCGCGGCTCGCGGCGCTCGAGGCGCAGCTGAAAGAGGGGCGCGTGGAGCTCGAGTTCTTCCGGGTGACCGCGCCGCAGTCCGGCACGGTCGGGGAGATTACCATCCGCTCCGGCGATCGCGTCACGCGGTCGACGGAGATCACGACGATCGATCAGCGGGAGGCGCTGGAGGTGTACATCCAGGTGCCGCTCGATCGCTCGCCCGACCTCCGGCCGGGGCTGCCCGTGCAGCTGCTCGACAGCGCTGGCGCTGTCGTCGCCGCCAACCACATCACGTTCATCGCGCCGCGGGTGGACGAAGCGACGCAGACGGTGCTCGTCAAGAGCGCGGTGCGCGACGCGGCGCCCGCGTCCATCCGGCTCCAGCAGTTCGTGCGCGCCCGGATCGTCTGGTCGTCGGAGCCGGGCATCACCGTGCCGATTACGGCGGTCACGCGGATCAGCGGCCAGTACTTCGCCTTCGTCGCGGAGCCCGGCCCCGGCGGGGCGCTGGTCGCGCGGCAAAAGCCAGTCGAGGTGGGCGAGGTGCTCGGCAACGACTACGTCGTGCGCCGCGGCCTGGCGGCCGGAGACCGTCTGATCGTCTCGGGCATCCAGAAGATCGGCGACGGCGCGCCCGTCCAGGCCCAGTAGCTCCCGGTTTTCATGTTCGCAGACGTCTTCATCCGCCGTCCCATCCTGGCGTCGGTCTGCTCGCTCGTCCTGATCCTGGCGGGCCTGATCGCGATCCCCACGATGCCCGTGGCGCAGTATCCGACGCTCGCGCCGCCGCAGGTGACCGTGTCGGCGTTCTACACGGGCGCCAACGCGCAGGAGGTCGAGACGGCGGTCACGACGCCGCTCGAGCAGGCGATCAACGGGGTCGAGGGCATGCTCTACATGACCTCGACGAGCACCAACAGCGGCATGTCGAGCATCACCGTGACGTTCGACGTCACGCGCGATCAGGACGTCGCCGCCGTCGAGGTCCAGAACCGCGTCAACCAGGCGCTCGGCCGGATGCCGGCCGAGGTCCGGACGACCGGCATCACGGTCCAGAAGCAGTCCACCGGCTTCGTGATGGCGATCGGGGTGTACAGCGAGAACAACGCCTACGACTCGCTGTTCATGAGCAACTACGTCGACGTCTACATCAAGGACGCGCTCAAGCGCGTGCCCGGCGTGGGCGACGTGCTGATCTTCGGCGAGCGCAAGTACTCGATGCGCCTGTGGCTCGACCCGGATCGGCTCGCCGCCCGCCAGATTACGGCCAACGACGTCGTCCAGGCGCTGCGCGAACAGAACGTCCAGGTCGCGGCCGGCAGCCTCGGCCAGGCGCCGGCCCCCTCCGGCCAGCTCTATCAGATCAGCGTCCGCGCCGTCGGCCGCCTGCGCGAGCCCGCGGAGTTCGACAACATCATCCTCAAGAGCGGCACGGGCGGCTCGCTGGTGCGGCTCCGCGACATCGGCCGCGCGGAGCTCGGCGCCGAGACCTACTCGTCGCAGCTCCGGTTCCAGGGCGTCGAAGCCGTCGGCCTGGGCATCATCCAGCTCCCCACGGCCAACGCGCTCGACGTCGAGCGGGGCATCTCTGCGGAGCTGGAGCGCCTGTCGGGTCAGTTCCCTCCGGGCCTGCGCTACCAGGTCGCCTTCAACGCGACGGACGTCGTGGAGGAGTCGATCGCGGAAGTCCTGAAGACGCTGGCCGAGGCGATCGCCCTCGTCGTGCTGGTGATCTTCGTCTTCCTCCAGACGTGGCGCAGCACGCTCATCCCGGCAATTACCATTCCCGTCTCGCTCATCGGGGCGTTCGCGTTCATCAAGCTGATGGGCTACTCCATCAACACGCTGACGCTCTTCGGCCTCATTCTCGCCACCGGCATCGTCGTCGACGATGCGATCGTGGTGATCGAGAACATCGAGCGGCACATCCAGGAGTACAGGGTGTCGGCACGGAAGGCCGCGTCCGACGCGATGCGGGAGGTGCTGGGGGCGGTCATCGCCACCGGCCTGGTGCTCACGTCGGTGTTCGTGCCGGTCGCGTTCTTCCCGGGCACGACAGGACGGCTCTACGCGCAGTTCTCGATCACGATCGCGTTCGCGGTGGCGCTGTCGGTCTTCAACGCCGTCACGCTGACGCCCGCGCTCTCCGCGCTCCTCCTGGATCGCGAGAGCCACCACAAGGGCCGGTTCTTCACGTTCTTCGAGCGCGTGATTTCGACGGGCACGGCGTTCTACGTGCGCGCGCTCCGCGCCGGGATGCGCGTGCGCTGGGCCCTCGTCGCCCTGTTCGTGGTCTGCCTGGGCCTGACGGTCTGGATCTACAACGCGGTGCCGCGCGCATTCGTGCCGGAGGAGGACCAGGGCTACTTCATGGTCCAGGTGCAGGCGCCGGCCGGCGCGTCACTCGAGTACACCGGCGAGGTGGCGCGGCAGGCGGAACAGATCATCCTCCAGGACCCGGACGTGCTGGCGCTCTTCTCCGTCATGGGCTTCAGCTTCAGCGGCGCCGCGCCCAACCAGGGCATCATGTTCGTGCGCCTGACGCCGTTCGAGGAGCGGCCCGGGCGCGAGCACGCGCTGCAGGCGGTGCTCGGCCGGCTGACGGGCCAGCTCGTCGAAATCCCCGGCGGCATCGTCGTGGCGTTCACGCCGCCGTCGATCCCCGGCCTCAGCCGGTTCGGCGGGTTCGAGTTCCAGGTGCTCGACCAGGGCGGCGCGCCCATCACGGAGCTGGCGAACGCCACGCGCGCGATGGTCGCGGCGGGCACCGAGTCGCCACGGGTACAGGGGCTCTTCAGCCCCTTCACCGCCAACGACCCGCAGATTCAGGTGACGATCGACCGGCAGCGGGCGCTTGCGCTCGGGCTGCCGCTCAACGAGGTGACGAGCGCGCTCCAGATCTTCCTCGGATCGCAGTACGTCAACGATTTCGAGCTGAACAACCGCGCCTACCGCGTCTACGTCCAGGCGGACCAGCGCTACCGGTCGACCCCGCAGGCGCTCAAACAGCTCTACGCGCGCACCCGGTCGGGGGACATGGTGCCGCTCGAGCAGGTGGTCACGCTCGAGGAAACGACGGCGCCGCAGGTCATCAGCCATTTCAACCTGTTCAGATCCGCCACGATCAACGGGGCGGCGGGGCCGGGCGTCAGCTCGGGCGACGCGCTCCTGGAAATGGAGCGGCTGGCGGAGGCGACGCTGCCCCAGGGCATGGGCTACGCCTGGTCGGGGATGTCGCTCGAGGAGACCAAGGCCGCCGGGCAGTCGTTCGTCATCTTCGCGCTCGCGCTGCTGCTGGTCTATCTCACGCTCGCCGCGCAGTACGAAAGCCTCGTGCTGCCGTTCATCGTGCTGCTGGGCGTGCCGCTGGCGGTGCTCGGCGCGCTCGGGGCCCAGTGGTCGCGCGGGCTGGCCAACGACGTCTACTGCCAGGTCGGCCTCGTCATGCTCATCGGGCTGGCCGCCAAGAACGCGATCCTCATCGTCGAGTTCGCCGAGCAGCTGCGGCACCGCGGCCTGCCGGTCCTCGAGGCGGCGATCGAGGCCGCGCGGATCCGGCTCCGGCCCATCCTCATGACCTCGTTCGCGTTCATCCTCGGCGTGCTCCCGCTCGTCTTCGCGACCGGGGCGGGCCAGGAAGCCCGGCACTCGGTCGGCACGGCGGTCGCCGGCGGGATGTTCGTCTCGACGATCCTCAACATCGTCTTCATTCCGGTCCTGTACGTGGTCGTGCAGACGCTGCGCGGAGCGCGGATCGACCGGACGGACGCGCCGGCGCCGGGGGCGGCCGAACCGGCATGAAAATCCGCCCAATCGTTGACAGTTCTTGAGTTTGCGTAGTACGCTGGCAGGTCTTTTTTCTGGAGAACCGCACGGACCGGAGCCGCGGCTCCGGCCGGTCGGACCGCGGGCGCCCGGCCTGCGGTCCTGCTGCGCGATCGGGCTGGAGGTGAGCGGCGATGCAGATCGACGAACGGGTCGTCGACGGTGTGACGATTCTGGACCTCAAGGGCAAGATGACGCTCGGTGAAGGCGACGAGCTGCTGAAGGACAAGATCAACTCGCTCATCCAGCAGGATCGCAAGAAGCTCCTGCTGAACCTCGAAGGCGTGCCGTACATCGACTCCGCCGGCCTCGGCGAGATCGTCCGGACCTACACGACGGTGAGCCGTCAGGGCGGGAAGCTGAAGCTGCTCAACCTGACCAAGCGGATCCAGGATCTGCTCGCGATCACGAAGCTGCTGACGGTCTTCGAGACCTACGAGTCCGAGCCGGACGCCATCAAGAGCTTCAACGGGTAGGCCGGGACGACCCCGCGGCGCGCCGGCTGCCGCCGCGCTCAGGATGGCGCGACACACCGTTCCCGACCTCGTCCACCGGATCGACCAGCGGCCGGCCGCGCGCCGGCCGCTGATTCCCAGCCTCGTCCGCTCGCTCCGCCCCTCGCAGTGGACGAAGAACCTGATCATCTTCGCCGCGCTGATCTTCGGCGAGCGCCTGCTGGATCCGGGGTCCGCGCTGCTCGCGTCGGCGGCGTTCCTGATCTTCTGCGGCCTCTCCGGCGTCGTCTACCTGGTGAACGACGTGGCCGATCGCGAGGCCGATCGCGGCCACCCGATCAAGCGGCAGCGGCCGATCGCCTCGGGAGCCCTGCCCGTCCGCGTGGCCGTCGGGACGGCCGTCGCAATCCTGACGGCGTCGCTGGCGGCGGCGTTCGCGCTGAGCGCGTCGTTCGGCCAGCTCGCGGCGGGCTACGTGGCGCTGCTCGCCCTCTATTCCGGGCCGCTCAAGCACATCGTCATCATCGACGTGCTGACGATTGCGATCGGGTTCGTGCTGCGCGCGGCAGCCGGCGCGGTGGTGATCAACGTGCCGATCAGCCCCTGGTTGTACGTGCTGACGATTCTGCTGGCGCTGTTCCTGGCGCTCAGCAAGCGGCGGCACGAACTGGTGCTGCTGGCCGACCGCGCCACGGGCCACCGGCCGATACTGGAGGAGTACAGCCCGTACCTGCTCGATCAGATGATCTCGGTCGTCACCGCGTCGACGATCGTGGCCTACGCGTTCTATACGGTGAGCACCGAGACGATCGAGCGCCTCGGCACGGACATGCTGGGGCTGACGGTGCCCTTCCCGCTCTACGGGGTCTTCCGGTACCTTTATCTGGTGCACAAGAAGGAGGGCGGCGGGAGCCCCGCCGACATGCTGCTGACGGATCGCCCGCTGCTGGTCTGCGTGGCCCTCTGGGCCCTCACCGTGGCGATAATCATCTACGGGCCGGCCGGCCGCTAGCGCGGCCGGATGGTAGATGGAAAATGGTAAATGGTAAAAGGTAAATGGTAAATGGAAGAGGGGAACACGGGTTCCTCCGTATCCCCTTCCATTCTCGTGGCCGGGATCCCCTGCGTTGCAGCACGCCGCTGAGCTGCCCGCGGCTGTCCGGCCACTGTTGAGCGGAAGAACGATGCCGAAATCGAAGGTCGCGATACTGAGAACGGGCCCCGCCACCGTCCTGCGGG
>Ga0299914_10003131_pt1 | contig 11626 bp, 12 predicted proteins | sample RVTome_10_FD_201361 | JGI IMG/M metagenome (GOLD analysis project Ga0299914, IMG submission 201361) | Soil microbial communities from uranium-contaminated site in the Upper Colorado River Basin, Wyoming, United States - RVT153D57 (version 2) ... | reverse complement strand
CGACAGCAGCCCGCAACCGACATGAGCCACGACCACGAGGACCCGCCATGCGACGCATCCTGATCATCCCTGTTGCCCTCGGATTCGTCGGCGCCGTCGCATGCACGTCGGACAGTGGCAACGGCGACGACGGTCTCGCGGTCGAGACCGTCTCGACGCGCGCCGACGCGGTGACCGGAGGTGACGTCCTGATCGCGATCCAGCCACCCGAAGGGGAACCTGCCGACCAGGCGACGGTGCGCGTCGACGGAACGGCTGCCGAGGTGTCCCTGTCCTCCGCGGGTGGCGAAGAGGCCACCGGTCTCGTCGAGGGCCTGCCCGAGGGGGACTCGACGATCGAGGTGTCACTCGGCGACGAGACCGCTTCGGTCGACGTCGTCAACCACCCGGTTACCGGGCCCGTCTTCAGTGGGCCGCACCTTCCCCTTCCGGTATGCACCACCGAGGCGAACGGGCTCGGGCCTGCGCTCGACGACGACTGTTCGGCGGACGCGATCAGCGCCGTCCGCTGGGTGGACGGGAGCGGCCAATGGCAGGAAGCGGCGGACCCATCGGAGATCCCGGAGGACGCCCTGGCGACGCCCGAGGGCGGACCTCTCGTCGTGAATCGCGAGATCGGCACGATCAACCGCGCGGTGTACTGGCTCGACGTTCCGGACCACTGGAACGGGCGCCTCGTCTACCAGTTCGGCGGCGGGTGCGGCACCGGGTACACACAGGGCTTCCGCCTGCTCTCTGATCCCGAGCCCGACCTGCTCGCGGCCGGATACGCGACCGCCACCGCGACGTTCAACACGTTCCAGGTGCTCTGCAACAGCGTCGTGTCGGCCGAGACGGCGATGATGGTCAAGGAGCACTTCATCGAGACGGTCGGCCTCCCCGTCGTCACGATCGGCCAGGGTGGTTCCGGGGGAGCGATCCAGCAGTACCAGATCATCCAGAACTACCCCGGCATCCTCGACGCGGCCTCCGCGAGCGTGCCCTTCCCCGACGCCGTCTCGATCGCGAGCGACGTCCTCGATTGTTCGCTGTTCGAGCGCTACTTCGAGGAGGCCGGCGACGCCTGGGACGCGGACGCCCGACTCGCGGTGCAAGGGCATCTGACCGCGGGGACGTGCACGTTCTGGGACCAGACGTTCGCGAGCAACGTGAACCCGTCGGCGGCGTGCTCGCTCGCGCTGCTCGGCGCGGCCGGCGACGCCGTGGGCGGTCTCCCCGAAGAGTTGCCATCGTTGCCGCCCGAGGCGATCTACGACGCCGCGACCAATCCCGATGGGCTGCGCTGCACGCTCCAGGATGCCAACGTCAACTATCTCGGCGCCGACCCCGAAACGGGGTTCGCGCTCCGGCCGTGGGACAACGTCGGCGTGCAGTACGGTCTCGCCGCCCTCAACGAGGGTGCGGTCACGGTCGATCAGTTCCTCGCGCTCAACGAGGGCATCGGCAGCTACGACATCGACGGCACGCTCGTCGAGACCCGCGCAGCCGCCCCCGAGGAAGGGCTCGAGGCGGCCTTCGCGACGGGACACGTCATCGAGGGCGAGGGCGATCTTCGACGCATCCCGATCATCACGATCGACGTCTTCACGGACGACTCGGGCGACATCCACACGCGCGACCGGGCGTTCGCGGTGCGAGAGCGTCTGCGCGACGAGGACGGCGACGATCCACCCAACCACATGATCTGGACCCGGCCGGTCCCCGAGGGCAGCGACCTCGTCGAGGCGCTCACCGGTGTCACCGACGTCGGCCTCGGGGTCATCGAAGTGCTCGACGAGTGGGCGACGGCACTCGCGGGCACCGACATCGCTGGCAGCGACGTCGCCGACGCCGTCGAGTCGCTGCGGCCGGACGCCGCACTCGACAGCTGCGTCGACCCCGACGGCCAGGAACACCAGGGGCTCGACGTGTACGACCAGGACAACGGCTGCACCGACGCGTTCCCGATCAGCCGCTCCCCCCGGGTTGTGGCGGGCGCGCCGCTCCGCAACGACGTCGTGAAGTGCCGGCTCCAGACCGTGGAAGCCGCGATCGACGCGGGCGTCTACGAGATCGTGCTCGACGACGGCCAGCGCGAGCGTCTCGAGACCATCTTCCCCGACGGCGTCTGCGACTACTCGCAGCCGTCCGTCGGACGAGTGCCCTTCGCCGGGACCTGGCTCCGCTACCCGTTGTAGCGCCGGGAGTGCAGGTGGGCCTCGTCGGGCGAGGCATCCTGGACCGATGGCGACCCAGCCCCCGGATCCCGTCCCACCCTCATGGCTGCCACCCCCGCCGCCCGACCCATGGACCGTCCAGCCGCCGCGCCGAGCGCAGGGTCGTGGATGGGCGACCGTCCTCGTCGTGGGCGTCGTCGGACTCATGGCCTTCGCTGCGTGCGGCACGATCCTCGTCGCGTCGAGGGACGACGATTCGGATCGTCGCTCGGCGCGCGTCGATCCCCCGACGTCCTGGGATCCCGCGGTCGAGCCGATCGCAGAGTTCGTCGCCGAAGCGCGGGACCTCGAGTGGCAGCATCCTGTTCCGGTGCGATTCCTCGACGAGGACGCCTTCGTCGCCGAGGTGACGTCCGAGGAAGGTGACCTCACCGACGAGGACCGCGCATCGATCGCCGAGGCGCAAGCGTTCCTCGAGGCACTGTCGCTGCTGCCGAGCGGGACCGATCTCTTCGAGGCGGTGAACGAAGCGGGCGCGGCGTCGATCCTCGCGTTCTACAGCTGGGAGACTGCGGAGATCGTGATGCGCGGGCGGGACATGACGCCGTCGCTGCGTACGACGTTGGCGCACGAGCTCACCCATGCGCTCCAAGATCAGCATTTCGACCTCGGCAAGGTCCGTGAGGAAGCCGACGAGCTCGGGAACGGCGCTGCGTTCACCACGGTCGTCGAGGGCGATGCGATGCGCATCGAAGCCGAATACCTCGACGAGCTCCTACCGTCCGAGCGCGACGAGTACTTCGCGGCGCAGGGCCCGGGGACGGGCGACGCGGTCCAGCCACCCTCCCTCGAAGGTGTGCCCGAGATCGTCCAGGTGCTCTTGGGCTTTCCCTACGCGATCGGTCCGGGGTTCGTCGCGACGGTGGACGAGATCCACGGCGAGGACGGCATCGACGAGCTCTTCAGGCCGGACGTCACCGAAGCCGACGTGCTCGTCCCGATCCGCTACCTCAACAACCTCCCGAACGCCGACGTGGACGACCCGTCCACGCCCGACGGCGCCGAGGACGTCGGCGAGGTCGAGCCCTTCGGGGCGATCGGATGGTTCCTCATGCTCTCGGCGCGCCTGGATCCCGCGACCGCGCTCGAAGCGACCGACGGGTGGGACGGTGACGCGATCGTCGCCTATGAGGTCGGTGGTCGGCCGTGCGTCGCCGCTGCGCTCGTGCCCGAGACCGATCTCGCCTACGAGCGCATCCACTCCGCTCTCGAGGCGTGGGTGCAGGCCGGGCCGCCCGACGGCGCCGAGGTCGTGACCCGCGCCGACGACCTCGTGCTCCGTGCGTGCGCGGCGAGCGGTGCGACGGGCCCGAGTGCCTCCCTCCTCGACGCCACAGCCCTGGCCGCCGGCCGCACGGCTCTGTTCTCTGAGTTCCTCGCCGAGGGCGCGCCGCGTGCCGTTGCGTGGTGCGTGACGAACGAGCTGCTGTTCGACTCTGCGATCACCGACCTGTTCGCTCGCCAGGAGATCTCGGCGTCGGAGGAGGCATTGCTCGGTGACCGCGCCGTGGCCGCGGGCATCGCCTGCGCAGCGTGATCACGCGACGCCGGACTTGCGGCGGAAGACGTAGTCGAGCAGCTCGGCACCGAACTCCGATGCAACGACCACGTCAGAAGGGTCGGCTTCCACCCGGTGAAGGCACTGGAGGCGCAGCACGTCACCATCGGCGAGGTGGGGGATGACGCCTCCGAAGAAGTACCCGAGGTCGTCGTGCACCGCCGGGGGCAGCATCGCAGTGGCAGGGTCGCCGAGCCGGAGGTCGAGGTAGACGCAGTCGCAGCGCTCCGAGAGCTCACCGGTGAGCGCTGCGACCGCGTCGACGAGGTCGGCGCCGAGCCGGGAGACCGCGACGAAGGCCTCGGCGTGGTCGTCGTGGACGTCGACGACGAGCTCGGTCTCGCCCTTCGCCGCCGGTGGCGGGCTTCCGGAGACGATGCGTGCCAAGCCGAGATGCTCGGCGATGCGGCCGACGATCCCGCGGTGCCAGCTCGGTGGAAAGATCTCGGTGGCCGGGTCGTCGTTCGTCGCGAGGTAGAAGAGCGCCGCCGACTGTCGCCGCGCGGTAGCGGCGGTCTGGATCCCCGTGTACTCGACGCTGGCGGGGATGTACCCGAGCAGGAACCCTGCTTCGGACGCGCCGAGCGAGAGGTTCGCCCTCTGGCTGTAGGGGTGGGCCGCGGTCGCCTCGCTGTACATCCCGAGCATGCCCAGAGCACGCGCGTCCTCGGCGAGGGCTCGCTTGAGCGTCTCGAAGATGTGGTGCCCCCGGAAGGCGGGATCGACGACGGCTTGGCCCGCTTCGCCGACGGGCGCGTCGGGATCGCGGCGAGTCAGGCCGAGGTGGCCGACGATCCGACCCTGCGACTCACCCACGACTGAACGGAGCGTGCCGTCGGCCAATCGTCGCCGGATTTCTGCCGGGTCGTAGACCCAGCGGCAGTCGTAGGTCTCGCCATAGCTGCGTTCGATGGCATCCGTGAGCGCGCCGGCTTCGTCGGGTCGTAGGAACCGAATCGCGCACGCGGTGTCGTCGGGAGCCGGGGGCGCGTCGGGTTCGTGCACGACAGGCGCGGGCCGGGCCACGTCCCCCTCGGTAGCAGGTCCGCCGACGCCGACGCCACCCCGCCTAGCCTCGCAACAGTGGGCGAGGGGCGGGGATCTGGCGTGCATGACGAGCGCGTTCGTGAACGCATCGAGCTCTTCGCCACGATCCTTCTCGCGTTCGCCACGGTGCTCACCGCGTGGTCGGCGTTCCAGAGCACGAAGTGGAACGGGAGCGAGGCGGTGCACTTCGCCAACGCTTCCGCGCTGCGCACCGAGTCGGCGAAGGCCGACGACACAGCGAATGCCCAGCAGGTCGTGGACGTCGAGACCTTCGTCAGTTGGGCCAGCGCGGTCGCCGACGAACGCCGCACCGATCCGAGCGCCTCCACCGGACCGGACGGAGCCTACGTGCCCGAACCGGACGCGCTCTCCGGATTCCTCTTCGAGCGGTTGCGTGACGAGTTCCAGCCGGCCGTCGAGGCGTGGCTTGCCGAGGATCCGCTCCAGGATCCCGAGGCGCCTCCCACTCCCTTCGACATGCCCGAGTACCAGCTCGCCGAGCAGGAACGCGCCGAGCAGCTCGACGTGGACGCCGACGAGGAGGCGAAGGTTGCACGGCGCGACAACCAGCGGGGTGACAACTACGTGCTGGCGACGGTCCTGTTCGCGTCGGTGCTCTTCTTCGCCGGACTGAGCGGGAAGCTGGGCTCGACCCGCAACCGGCTCATTACGATCACGTTCGCGGTGGTGCTCCTCGGTTCCGGGCTGGCACTCCTCGCGGTGTTCCCGACGAAGCTGTGATCGACCGAGGGTCGCGTCAGAACGACGTGCGCACGAACAGGTGCCACCCGAGCCAGGTCCAGATCGCGAGCATCCCCCAACGCGTCACGACGTGTTGCCGTGCGAGCCGCGCGACGTCGACGATCCCGGCCGACGCGTGCGTGACGAGCGAGCGGACCTGCCACAGGGCCACGGCGGCGAGGAGGGCTGCCCAGGCCAGGAGGAGCAGGCCTCGGTCCGCTGGGAAGAGGTTGCGCATCATCGGTCCACGAGGTACCAGCCGGCGGCCAGCCATCCGAAGTATGCAGTGGCACGCACCGGCCACAGTGAGAACGACGTGGACGCCAGCGAGCTCAGTGTGGGATAGCTGCTCCGTGGCGACGAGAGGTACAGCTCGAGCTGGAACAGTCCGACGACCGCGAGGAGCACGAGCCCGAGACGAAGCCCCCGTCGGTTCGGCGCGAGGTCATCCGGCGCGGCGCGGTGATACCAGCCACGCCGGATCGCGAGGAAAACGATCGCGACGACTGCAAGGGCCGTTGCGACGCGCATCGGCCAGGTGAAAGGAGCGAAGCGGGTGGCGACGGTCGCATACACGAGCGCGACACCGATCGCTACCGCTCGTGGTTGCACGGCGCGCGTCGGCGCTGCGCTCAGAGCGTCTTCGGGGTTGCGAAGAGCTCGCGCAGCCGAGCCTCGAAGTGCTCGAGGGGTTCGGTGTCGTAGTCGGGGTCGAAGGCGATCTGATCCCACTCGTCGGCGAACTGCGCGGTGAGCTCGAACCAGGGCTCCCCGCGGTACTGCTCGCGGGCGTTCGGGTCGCCTCCGAAGTGGCCGTAGTAGTGACGCCCCTGGAAGTCCTGGTGTGTCTTGATCATCCAGTAGACCTCGTCCCGCACGTAGGGCTTGAGGATCTCCGCGGCGATGCCGGGATGGTTGGGGACGCTCACTGCCTTGCCGATGTCGTGGCAGAGCGACGCGATTACGACTTCCTCGTCCGCGCCGGCGCGCTCCGCGAGGGTTGCGGTCTGGAGACAGTGGGTGAGCTGATCCGTCGCGAAACCGTCGGTGATGTCGGCGAGGGACCGCAGCATCTCGAGCACACGGTCGGCCACGCGCCCTTGGTTCTGCATCGTCTCGGTGCCGATCACCGCCCACTGCTCGGCGGTGGACTCGTCCATGCGGGTGAAGGTCTGCGTCATGGGGCCATTGTCGCGCGAGCGAAGTCATCGAGGAGTCGGGCGAGCTCGAGGGGCTGGTCGCCCTGGATGCTGTGGCCGGCGGCGGCGACCACCTCCACCCGGGCATTCGGCTTCCGGCGCAACAGCTCCGCAACGTCGTTGTCGGCGACGACGGGGGAGTCGGCGCCGCGCACGAGCATGAATGGACCCGGGATCCGGGCCAGGTCGTCCCACAAGAGGTCGAAGTGCTCGGGCGCAACGTCGCCCAGGGTGACGTCGCTGCCGAAGCGTTGGTAACGCCAACGCCAGCTTCCATCAGGTTGCTCGATCGCGTTGTGGAGGACGCCGCGTCGCAACGAGGACTCGGAGCGGGTCGGGTTGAAGGCGATCGTGCGCTCGAGGATCTCGTCGAAGTTCGCGAACGTCTCGGGACCTGCGAGGAAGGCGATGATGTCCCCTGCCCGCTCGGTGTCGACCGTAGGCAACACGTCGACGATCGCGACCCTTTCGACCACCCCGGGATCGCGGCCCGCGACCGCGAGCGCCGTGAGCCCACCGAGCGACATGCCGACGAGGAGGTGCGCATCGGGTGCGAGCTCGTCGATGACCGGCCTGATCGCGGCGGCGTTGTCGCTGGGAAAGAGCTTGCCGTCCTCGCGCCAGTCGGAGTGACCGTGGCCCGGGAGGTCGATCGCGACCAGAGGACGATCCAGAGCGAGGGCAACGCTGTCCCATGTGTGCGCGTTCTGGCCACCGCCGTGGAGCAGGACGAGCTCCGGGGTGGCGGTCCCCCAGACGAGTGCGCTGATCGCATGACCATCGACATCGACCGTCTCGCGTCGCACGACCGGAGCACCGCGCCACACGAGCCCTGCTTCGTCGGCGTTCTCGCGGAAGTAGGCGAACTCGTCGTAGTGGATCATGATGCAGCCTCCGGTCGAGTGTACCGGCGGCCTTCTTTGGCCTCGTTGGCTCGGCCTACCATGCGCCGGATGCGACTCGAGCCGCGGGTGTACCAGCGGATCACGCTCGTCGCCGTGTTCCTTCTCGCCGCGATCATCGTCACAGGTGCGGCGGTCCGTCTGACAAGCTCGGGGTTGGGCTGTCCCGAGTGGCCGAACTGCGAGCCCGGCTCGCTGACGCCGCGCGCGGAGACGGATGCACACGGCTGGGTCGAGTTCGTGAATCGAATGGTCACGGGACTCGTATCGATGGCCGTGATCCTCGCTGTGCTGGGCGCGCTCCTGCGCTCGCCGCGTCGCCGCGACCTGACGCTCCTCTCGTGCGGATTGGTCATCGGCGTCTTCGGGCAGGCGGTCCTCGGAGGTCTCGTCGTGAAGTTCGGGCTGCTGCCCCCGTTCGTGATGGCGCACTTCCTCGTCTCGATGCTCCTGCTCGCGAATGCGGTCGTGCTCTACGACCGCGCGGGTCGCCCGGAGGGATCATGGCGTCCCGTCGTGGGACGTCCCGTCGTACTCGTGAGCCGTCTCGTCCTTCTCCTCACGGCCGCCGTGCTCTTCGCCGGGACCGTCGTGACCGCGACAGGACCGCATGGCGGCGACGAGGATGCTGAGCGGTTCGGCCTGTCGTTGCCGCACGTGACGCGCATCCACGGTCTGCTCGCGATGGCGCTCCTCGCGGCGATCGTGACGGTCGTCTGGGTGCTGGATCGGGAAGGGGGGGCACCGATCGTGCTGCGTCGTCGCCTGTCGGCGCTGCTCGTCGCAGTCCTCGGGCAGGCGGCGGTGGGCTACATCCAGTACTTCAACGACATCCCAGAGCTGCTCGTCGGTCTGCACATCGCGGGCGCGACCACGATCGCCGGCCTGGCTGTCTGGTGCTACCTCGGTTGCTTCACGGTCGACCGCCGCGAGGAGCGCATGGCCGATCTCGCGACGAGCGCGGTCTGAGCACGAGTGGGTTCGCCGTTCGCGTTCGATCGCACCTGGCGATTCGACGTGGGGACCGAACGCCTCTGGGATGCGCTGACGTGCACCGATGCGTACACCCGATGGTGGGATTGGCTGCGCTCGTGTGACGTCGACGGCGTGCGAGCGGGGGCGATCGCCCGATGCGAGGTGCGGGCCCCGCTGCCGTACACGTTGCGCTTCGAGATCGCGATCGACGAAGTCGTCGAGGGCTCACGGATCGCGACGACCGTGCGGGGCGATCTGGCTGGTCCCGCGCTGCTGGAGGTACTCGGCGACGGGAAGGCCTCCGAGGCTCGGCTGTCGTGGAGCCTCCGGCTGGCCGCGCCGGGTCTGCGACGGCTCGCGGTCGTGGCGCGCCCGGCGATGGTGTGGGCACACCATCGGATCGTCGACGTCGGTGTCCGGCAGTTCGAGGAGCAGGCGTTGGGCGGCCGCGACTAGGTGTGCGAGGCTGCCGGTATGGAGGTGCACCTCGTCGATGGGACCTACGAGCTGTTCCGTCAGTACTACGCCCGCCCGGAGCATCTGGATCCCGACGATGTCGATGTCGGTGCGGTGCGCGGCGTGTGCCGATCGCTGCTCGGCCTCCTGGAGTCGGGCGCGACGCACGTCGGCGTGGCGACGGACCACGTCGTCGAGTCGTTCCGCAACGACCTCTGGCCCGGCTACAAGACGGGCGACGGCATGGACCCGGTCCTCCTCGCGCAGTTCCCCCTGCTGGAGGAGGCGCTCCGCGCGCTGGGTGTCAGCGTCTGGGCGATGGTCGAGCTCGAAGCCGACGACGCCCTCGCGTCGGCCGCTGTAGTCGCTGTCGCGGATCCTCGTGTGGAGCGTGCTGTCATCTGCACACCCGACAAGGATCTTGCCCAGTGCGTGTCAGATCCACGCGTCGTGCAGCTGGATCGGCGCCAGGAGCGGTGGTTCGACGAGGCCGCGGTCCGGGAGAAGTTCGGGGTCGCTCCGGCCTCGATCCCGGATTGGCTCGGCTTGGTGGGGGACTCGGCCGACGGGTTCCCGGGCCTCCCCGGTTGGGGCGCGAAGTCGGCAGCTGTGGTACTCGCGCGCTACGAGCACCTCGAAGCGATTCCACCCGACGCCGCCGACTGGGATGTCGCAGTGCGCGGCGCCGGCAAGCTCGCCGGGACGCTCGTGACGGAGCGCGCGGCAGCCACGCTGTTCCGTCACCTCGCCACGCTGCGCCTGGACGGCGAGGTCGGCGTCGTCGATGACTGGGAGTGGCGGGGCGCCCGCCCCGAGCTCGCCGCGTGGGCAGAGCGCATGGGGGCCGAGGACCTCGTGCGGCGAACCGAAGCCTTGGCCGAAGCGAGGAGTTGAGATGACGCTGGCAGGACGACGCGCGTTGGTCACCGGTGGCGGGCGGGGGATCGGTCGGGCGATCGCCCTGGGTCTGGCGGCAGACGGCGCCGACGTCGCGATCACCTACCGCCGCGACGAGGACGCGGCCCGTGAGACGTTGGCGGCGATCCGCGAGCTCGGGCGGCGCTCCGAGGTCTACCGCGCTTCGATCGATGTCTGGGAGGACGACGTCGCGCTCGCGAGCACCGTGCTCGACGACCTCGGCGCCATCGACATCCTCGTGAGCAACGCGGGCATCGCGAGCCGCGGACACACGATCGAGGGTACGGATCCCGAGGAGATCGAGCGGCTCTGGCGCATCCATGCCTTCGGGTCGTTCGCGCTCGCCAAGCTGCTGGTGTCGCAGATGCGGGAGTGCCCCCGGGGCGACGTCGTGCTCGTCTCGAGTGTTGCCACGGACCACATGGCGGCGCGCTCGGGGCCGTACAACATCGCCAAGGCCGGCATGGAGGCACTCGCACGCACGCTTGCTGCCGAGGAACGATCGAATGGGATCCACGTCAACGTCGTCGCACCCGGGCTCGTCGAGACAGAGATGGGGCGTCGGCTCGTCAAAGGCGCGATGGGCGTCGAGGACATCCGTTCACTCGACGCAGCCGCACCGTTCGGACACGTCTGCACACCTGAGGAGGTGGCCGACGTCGTGCGCTTCCTCGTGTCCGATTCGGCGCGCTACCTCACCGGCCAACGCATCGTCGTCGACGGAGGCGGCACGTTCTAGGCGGTGATGCAGACGAGAAGGTGACCGACGCTAGAAGCCGATCCAACCGTGCTGCGCGACGAGGGTTCGGACCTGCGCGGCTGTCTCGGGCCCGTAGGTGGTCGGGTTGGCGGGCAGCGACGTCCGAATGGCTTCGAGTTCCTCGCGGCTGAAGTCGCAGCGCGTGGTCACGGGGTCGATGCCGTAGAGCGCCGCGGAGTTGAGGCCGAGGACGTTGGTCTTCACTTCCTCGGTGAGCGCGGGATACCCGAAACGTTCCTGGAGCCGCTCCACGATCTCGAACGCTCGGAACGCCTGGATCTGCGCCTGCGGTGATCCGTACCAGATCGAGTCGGTCCCCCAGACCACGCGGTCGGGACCGACGGCGAGGAGCAGCTTGCCGAGGACGTGTGCGGCCGCTTCGGGGTCCTGCATCGTGAGGAACCACGTGGAGCCGATCTCTGCGTAGACGTTGGTGCCGGGTGCGATGTCGTTGTCTTGCAACGTCGTGACGAGACGATTGACCCCGACGTTCGCCGTCTCGTCCGTGTACGGACCTTCGGTGGTGCCGGTCTCGTAGCCCGAGTGGTACACGACGAAGTCGATGTCGGGATGTGCGGCGGCGGCCGGGCCGATGTCGACGGGTGATCCGAACGGGCTCTCGTTCGAGAACCCCTTGTGGACGCAGACCGTCGTGATGTCGAGCTCTTCGGCGCGCTCGAGGAACGCATCGCCGACCTGGGGAGCGTCGGCGTCGTGGTCGTCGAGGTACCAGGGTGGCCCGCCCGCATGCGTGTACACCTTCCATGCCCTGATGGGATGCTCCTCGGCGAGCTGGCTCATCCCGTCGAGCGCATCGGGGAGCTCGCCGCTGCTCGGGAGGGCTTGGCCGTGGA
>Ga0299914_10003130_pt1 | contig 11627 bp, 10 predicted proteins | sample RVTome_10_FD_201361 | JGI IMG/M metagenome (GOLD analysis project Ga0299914, IMG submission 201361) | Soil microbial communities from uranium-contaminated site in the Upper Colorado River Basin, Wyoming, United States - RVT153D57 (version 2) ... | reverse complement strand
TGTCGTACTCGCTCATAGCCAGGTCACAAACCGACCGCATCCCGAACGCGGGGCACGGTCTCGTTTTGTATGAAACCCAGCACCTCTTCGAGATCGATCGTCGGATAATCGCCGTCGCGGTATACGAATTCGCCTTCGATCATCGTGAAGGCGACATCACGGCCACTGCCGTAGTACACACATGCTGCGATGGGGTCGAATATGGGTTGAAAGCAAGGGTTATCTCCTACTCGCACCGCCACCAGATCTGCCAGCCAGCCCTCTTCGATGCGGCCCAGAGACCCTTCGAGGTCGAACACACGCGCCCCTGCCTCGGTCGCCATCCAGAACGCCGTGTCGGCATCGATGATGGTCGGATCGAGGGTTGCCAGCTTCTGGAGCAAGACGGCGGCCTTCATCTCTCCAAACATGTCCTGTGAGTCGTTGCTAGCCGGGCCGTCGGTTGCGACGGAGACATGCACACCGTTTTGGAGCATCGAAGGGATGGCCGGCACGCCAGAACTCATCAACATGTTCGATGAGGGATTGTGCACAACCATGGCACCTGTGTCCGCAAGGATGCGGATCTCGCCTGGCATGCTCCACACGGCGTGGGCGACCACTGTTTCCCTATCGAGTATGCCAAGCCGGTACGCCCAATCGATCTGACCCGGATAACCGTTAGCGAGAGCGAGATCGAACTGAGCACGAGTCTCGTTCAGATGGGTGAAGTATTTCGTACCGCGCTCGCTGGCGAGAGTCTTGAGACGCGTGTGAGTGTCCGGATCACAGGAGAACAAACCGGCGGGGCCAACAGCGCCTCGGACACGATCCCCATCGGCCCAGCGCTCCAGAAACGCCTCGGTTGCCTCGAGCTCTTCGTCCGGGTCGGCGTTCTCCTCCGGGTCGATCGTCGACGCCGTACTCGACGCTCGGGCCACTCTGGCGCGTATTCCGGCCTCTGCGAAGGCACGAGCCTCCGCGTCTGCGTGGAACCGCGCAAAGTTGGTCAATTGGGAAACGACCGCACCGGTGCCCGTTCGGAAGCAGTCGGCCGCACCGAGTAGCGCTCCGTAGTAGAAGTCCTCGTCCGTCAGGTTGCGGTTCATCGGGTAGATGGTCTCGAAGAGCCAACCCTCGGTCCCCGCATTCTTGCCGAGCCCGCGGCAGAGGATCTCGTACATGTGGTTATGGCAGTTGGCGAACGCTGGCATCAACAAGAGATCTGAGCAGTCGATCACCTCGGCGTCGGGGTGAGAGGCGGCGAGATCGTCGGGAGCGCCCACGGCGCCCACCCTGCCTTCTTCGATCAGGACGGACGCACCTCGTGTCCAATCGCCGCGTCCCTTGATGACCCATGGGCTCTTGTGCAGAAGTAGCGTCACGTTCGAATCTCCTTTCAGAAGCCCAGGTACTGCTCGGTGACGTCAGATCGCGCTCGGAGCTGTTGCGGCGTGCCCTCGAAGACTTCCACTCCTCGCGACATGACGTAGACACGATCTGCCAAGCCCAATGCAAAGTCCACTCGCTGCTCGACAAGAAGCACACCGGCTCCCTCTTTACGCAACTCGTCGATGATCTCTCCGAATAGGTCAGCGATTGCCGGGGCGAGCCCTTCGGCTGGCTCGTCGAGCATGACGATCGAGCCATTCCCGACGAGGGTGCGGCCCATGGTGAGCATCTGCTGCTCGCCTCCGCTCATGGTGTCTGACCCTTGATTCCAGCGGTCCCCGAGGATGGGAAGCCTGTTGAGGACACGCTCTATCGTCCATCCTTTTCCGTTCTCCGACGGACGAGCGGCCACAGTGAGGTTCTCCCCGACGGTCAATGACCCAAACACTCGATGTCCCTGTGGCATGAGGGTCAGGCCATGGCGAAAGATCGACTCGGGGGACTTGCTGGCGATCGAGTCGCCGTCGAAGGAGATCTTTCCGTCTGCCGGATCGAGGAACCCCATGACGGTATGAACAAGCGTTGTCTTGCCCATGCCGTTTCGCCCGAGCAAGGCGACCACCTCGCCCCGAGCCACCGCCACATTGATGCCGTGAAGGACGTGTGAGCGCCCGTAGAAGGCATGCACTCCCTCAATCCGGAGCATCATGGCCTCCCAGGTAGGTCGCGATCACGTCTTCCCGCCGCCTCACTTCCTCGGAGGGGCCTTGTGCCAGCACCCTTCCCTGGGCAAGGACCGTCATCTCGTCCGCAAGGGCGAACGCCACGGCCATGTCGTGCTCGATCATCACGACGGTGACGGTTCTGGGCAGGTCCCCGACGATGGTCGTCATTCGCTCCGCCTCGCCAGGGGTCAACCCGGCTGTCGGCTCGTCGAGAAGCAGAACTTGCGGGTTCCCGGCCAGCGAGACCGCTATCTCGAGCAGGCGTTGCTGGCCATAAGCCAGATCCTGGACCGGTCGGTTGCGATGCTCCCACAGGCTCCACTCGGTGAGCAGCCCATTGGTGGCCGAAGAGACGTCGGCGAAACTGTCGAGTGCCTTCCAAAACACCCGCCTTGTCCGACCGGTGGCGGCCACCGCGAGTTGGACCGTCTCGAACACAGTGAGCGGATCGAAGAGATTCGTTATCTGCCACGTCCGGGCAAGCCCGCGCTGAGCACGCTGAAAGGCTGGGCGCCGAGTCACGTCCTCACCGAGGAGATGAACTCTGCCGTCATCCGGCTTGAGCTGACCGCCAATCACATTGAAGAGCGTCGACTTGCCCGCGCCATTGGGTCCGACAACGGCCCGACGCATTCCCTCCGCGATGTCCATCGTCACATCGGAAAGGGCTTCGACTCCACCGAAACTGATCGAGACCCCCTCAACGTGAAGCGCTGTCATGCTGGCTCTCTCACTGTCCGAGGCAGCGGGTCGATCTCGTCGTCCGTCAACCCGCTGCGTCGAAGCCTTGCGGTTAGGGCTGTTAGACCGTTGGGCAGGAACAACATCGTGGCGATGAACACAGCCCCCAGGACGGTTGTCCAGCGCTCCGTATATGAGGAGACGAACTGTTCGAGCATCGTCACCACGACCGCGCCCAGGGCTGGGCCGAAGAAGGAGCCCGCGCCGCCAAGAATCGCCATAACGAGCACTTCCGCACCCAGTGTCCAGTTCAGAAGCTCCGGACTGGCGATGCCCTGTAAGTAGACAAGCAATACTCCCGCCGTTGCGCTTATCGCCCCGGAGAGCGCGAACGCACCCACCCGGAATGCCCAGACGCGGTAGCCGAACGCCTCGACCCGCGACTTGCTTTCTCGCGCCCCGACCAACGCCCGTCCGACCGGCGAGCGGACGAAGAGCCACATCACGATCACAGCAGCGACTGCCACAACAAGTACGAACGTGTAGAACGCTGTCGGCGATTGGGCGCCTAACGTGATGCTTTCGCGGCTGATCCCGGCGATCCCATTGTCGCCTCGAGTGATATCCAACTCGAAGGCAAGCGCCCACAGGCTCTGCCCCACGGCGAGGGTCAGCAACAGGAGGTAGATCCCCTCGGTGCGGATCGTCAACAGTCCGACAAGTGCTCCGAAAACTAGGCCGGACAGCACCGCAACCACGGCGATCGTGGCAAAGCTCCACGACCACTCGGATAAACCCAAGGCAACTGAGTACCCCCCGAGTCCGAAGAAGGCGGCATGGCCAAGCGAGGGCATGCCCCCCTGGCCGAACACCACGTTCAGGGCCATGGCGAAAATCGCGAATATCAGGATCCGGGTGGCGACGAACGTGTGAAACGATGAGAGCACGTGAGGTAGCAAAAAGAGCACCGCGACCAGGACGGCCAGGGTTAGGACGGTGCTGGCTCGGCGACGGCCTGTAGGCAGCAGGCTGGACAGGAACCCGGTCACTCACCGACCTTTCCGTAAAGACCCTGAGGTCGAAACGCCAAGAACAGGGCGACGGGAGCGAACAAGGCGAACTGGGCGAACTGGGGAAAGAACACGATGCCGTACTGATTGATCAGGCCCACTAGAAGGGACCCCACAAAGGCGCCCTTAAGCGACCCGAGCCCACCGACAACGACTATGACTAACGCTAGAAGCAACATCCGGTTGTCTATACCGGGGCCAAGCCCACTGAAGGCGCCACCCCAGATTCCGGCGAAGGCTGCAAGCCCCACTCCTACCCCGAAGACCACGATGAAGAGCCGCGGTACCGGAATCCCGACCGACCGTGCGATTTGCTCGTCGTCGACGGATGCCCGAACCATCGCCCCGACCCGGGTTTTGGCCATGACAAACCACATGACAATGGCCACGACTCCGCCGACGACGATGAGAGCGAGCCTGATCTTTGGGAAGAAAGCCCCGAACACCTCTACTGCGCCTTCCAGGCCGGGAGGTTTCGGGGGTGTGATCGGGTTGCCCTTGTAGATGGCAAGGACGATGTCCCCGATGATGAGCGCCGCACCCACGGTCACAACGATTTGCGGAAGTATCTGGTTGAGAAACCGATGCAACAGCAGACGCTCGAAGATCATGCCCCCGAGGGCAACGAGCACGACCGTGGCCGCCATGGCCAGCCAGTAGTTGAACTCGAGATCAAGTAGCTCGATCGCAATATATGCGGCCACCATGTACATGGCGCCATGCGTGAGGTTCAACAAACGCATTAGTCCAAAGGTCAGCGTCAGCCCGCTCGAAATCAGAAAGAGCAGGAATCCGAATGAGATGCCACTGAGAAAGTGCTGCAAGCCGTTTCCTCCTCAGTCAGATGGGCTCACCCTCCGTGGCGGCGGGGGACCACCAATCACGATCCCCCGCCGTTGTTCCGCGGCTAATTGTTCGCCCATGTGCCCTTGAGGTCCGTGTACAGCTCGAACTGCAAGTACTCGTCGGGCGCGAAGGTCCAGAACTGACTCACTTCCGGGAACGTATCAACGTTCGTGTTTTGTTTGTTGACAGCCGGGTCGCCCTCAACGACCTCGGTCTCGCGTAGGTAGAAATTCATAACCGCCTGGCCGTACTCGTCAAACGCGATCGGACCGCGGGGCGTCTCCACCTCTATCTGAGCGAGGGCGGCGTTCAGCGCAGCGGGATCCGAGGCATCGGCTCCTGCGATTTCAAGAGCTGCTTCCAGGACCATGGCAGCCGAGTATCCGGCTTCCGCTCCTTGCGACACCAACGCGGAATTCGTTTCCTCGAACGCCGCCACAAACGCCTGATTGAGATCAGATTCGTCTGCGCGCGTCCAGTACATAACTGTCAAAGCGCCGACGGCGTTCGTGTCCTCGGTGTTCAGAAGAGCCTCATCGACGATCGCTCCGTGACCGATTACCGGCTGTTCATAGCCGAAGTCGCGGTACGTCTGCCAGAAGAGATTGCCCGACGGGCCCGAGTTCACATGCATAACCACGTCGCTGTCACGATTGATCTGTTGCACGAACGGCGCATAGTCTTCGGTCCCGAGCGGCACGTATATCTCTTGGACCACATCGCATCCGGAGTCCTCGTATATCCGGGCGAAGCCTCCAGCCGTCTCCCAACCGAAAGCAAAGTCGAGCGACACGATTGTCGCCGTCTCGTACCCCAGGGTCTCACAGGCGTACTCGCCAAGGGGATGCATCGGCTGCGAACCGGTATATGAGATGCGGAAGATGTTGTCGACCGCGTCGCCCTGAGTGAGACCATCCGCACCGGCGATGGTGATGACGTAGGGGACTCCTGAGCTTGCGACGTATTCCCCGATTCCGTAGGCAACGCCGGAGCTCACTCCCCCGATGAGCACGTCGATCTCATCCTGCTCGACCAGTTTGCGGACCTTTGCCGAGCCTTCCGTCGGATCTCCGGCGTCGTCCTCCTTCACCGTCTCGATCTCCCATCCTGCAAGAACTCCGCCTTGTTCCTCGACGTACAACTCAAAACCGAGGTTCGTGTCCCCGCCCAGAAGCGCAAACACGCCGACGAGAGGGTTGAGGAGACCAACCTTTAGGGTCCCCATCTGCTCACCCTCCGCGTCACCGGTCGTGGAGGTTGCGTCTGACTCACTCGCTGTCGTTGTGGGTGCTGCGGTGGGGGTTGCACCAGCTTGTGTCGTTGTGGTGTCACCGTCGGTATCTGTCCCACAGGCGGCGGCCACGAGTGCGAGTGCCAATAGCACCGCGAGCCAGCGCATGTGAGAGAAAAGTGACCGAGCTTTCATCATTTGTACTCCTCCTCTGACACCGACCCTGTCGATGCCACTGCCCGTCGGTTGGCCCGTTTCCAAGCCCTTTGGAGGGTTGTATCGGATTTCAGATCTCATTTCAACCCCAATTGCAAGCGATCGTCGCTCGTTTCGGACTCTGGACGGGACGCCGATGGGCGGCGTTGGCAACAACATGATCTGCGGGACCACGGTCATCGGCACTGTGACCGTTTCCAGGTCGGGACCAGTCAGTCTCCGCGCAGAAGGATGATCGTGCCCTTCTGTCCAGGACATATGCTGGAGACTGGACCACGTCGACATTTCGTACCGCGCGAGCGAGCCGCCCTGCGAACGAACACTGCGTTACTCCCTGGTGTATGGCACCGCAAGAGCGCTGGGTGCTCGTACTCGACCGAACAGGCCTGCCATAAGGAAGATCGCAACGATGAACGGGAGCATCTGAACCAGCTGCTGAGGAATACCTAGATTGAACTGCAGGCGAACCGCTAGCGCCTCCGCCAAAGCGAATAGGAAGGTGGCTCCCATCACCTTCACCGGCTGCCACCTGCCGAGTAGGACAACCGCCAAGGCGAAGAAGCCTCTCCCTCCCGTCAGGTTGTCGGTGTATTGGCCGAGCTGACCCACGGAGAGAGCGGCACCACCCAGACCCGCCAAGCCACCAGCGATAATCGCAGATAGATACCGGATCCTTTCGACGCTCATGCCGCTGCCGTCAACGGCAGCGGGCATCTCGCCAGCCGCCGTGAGCGCTAGGCCGAATTGGGACCGCGAGAGCACCAGTGCGGTTATCGGAACCATGGCGTAAGCCAGGTACACGAGAGGGGTTTGCCGAAAGAGTATCTCGCCAATAACCGGTATTTGACTCAACACCGGCACCTCTAATGCCTGGAAGGGCTGAATTGACGGGATGCCCGTAAATAGCTCACGGAATACGAAACTCGTAAGTCCGAGCGCAAAGAGGTTGAACGTAATGCCGACCACAATCTGATGCGCTTGGCGCGTGACTGAAAGGTAGGCCAGCAGTAAACCGCTAAGGCAGCCCAGAACAATGGCCAGCACAATGCCGATAGCGTTGCTACCAAAGGCGAAGGCGCCAAGGAACGCGACCCAAGCACCTAAGAGCATCATTCCTTCTATCCCAATATTCAGTACGCCGGATCGTTCCACCACAGTCTCTCCCAATGCGGCGAAAAGAATCGGGGCAGAGAATCGGATTGCTGCTGCAAAGAGTCCGATCCAGAACGCGGACTCCATAAGAAAGTCAGGCATGCGCGGCCACGACTTTCAGCCTCATTGAGGACGATGTGGTTGATTCGTGAACACGCCGACTACCTCCGGATCAGGCCCTGACCAACAATGCCAGCTCCGAGAAGCAGGAGAAGAAGGAGTCCCTGGATCACGTCGACAAGTGACATCTGGATTCCCTCCGCACGCTGCATTGCCTGTGCTCCAACCAGGAGAGCGGAGAGCCCAACCGATGCAACCAGCGTCGGAAGCGGCCGCAACTGGCCCAAGAGGGCAGCAACTATTGCCGAGTAGCCGAAGCCCGGTGAAAACCCATCGACGAGGCTGCGAGTAACAGCGGATAGTTGGATCATGCCGGCCAAACCTCCCAAGCCACCCGCGATGAGAAACGCGGTGACCCGGAGCTTGGAGACGTCTATTCCGGCATTGCGCGCAGCATCCTCATTTGCGCCGACCATGCCGACTCTGTAGCCAAAAGAGGTACGCGTCAGCAGGAATGACATCCCGGCCGTGAGGACCAATAGCCAGATGAGGCCGGCGTGGACACGCAGGCCCCCGATAGTCCATGTCGCAAGCTGTGCCGCCTCGCCCACGGGGACGGTGGCAGGTACCCGGAGATCTTTGTAGGGCCCCGCAATCATGTAGCTCGCTAGTAGAAGGGCAATGAAGTTGAGCATCAACGTGACCAAGATTTCACTCGCATGGAAACGCACGCGGAGAATCGCAGGGATTAGACCAGCGAACATTCCCGCCACGATCCCGGCAGCGGTGGCCAGAGGCAACACTATGTACGCTGGCCCCTGATACTCGACACCAACTATCAGGGCGGCAACAGCGCCGAAGTAAAGTTGACCCTCCCCTCCGATATTCCAGAGGCCACACCGAAAAGTCAGAGCCGTACCCAAACCAATAAGGGCGATGGGCACTGTCTTGGCAATGGTCTCGGCGAGATGCACCCTGCTTCCGAACGCTCCCTCGAGAATTGATCCATAGGCTCGCAAGGGGCTGATCCCAAGTGCCAGCATTAGGAGCCCGATCAGCACTACACCCAACACCAGCACGATCGTCCCTCGCACTAGCTGCGGATTCTCACCCGCCTGCAGGCGCCTGACCAGAGCGGTCACAGAAGGTCTACCGGGTCGATCTCCACGCCAGCATCGCTGCGCTTCGTAGTTGTTCCTTGATGGATTCCCGCCATGAGTAAGCCCACCTCTGCAAGGCTGGTGGTGGCGGGATTTACAGTTCCCACGAATCGACCCTCGTACATCACCGCCACCCGATCACTGATCGCAAGGACCTCGTCGAGATCCGCGGAAACAAGCAAGACCGCTGCGCCGCGATCACGTTCGGCAACGATGGCCCTGCGGACGAAGTCTGCCGCCATGACGTCCAGGCCACGTGTCGGATGCGACGCTATTACGACCTGGGGGTCGTGAGACACAGCACGGGCTACGACCACCTTCTGTTGGTTACCTCCTGACAAAGCTCCTGTGAGGGCGTTGATATCAGGCGGAACGATCTCGAAACGCTGCACGAGATCGTGTGCGTGTGCATCGATTGCGGTTCGCCGGACAACCCCCCAGGAAGAGAAGCGTGGCTCTTCGAGACGCTCGGATGTCAGATTGTCTGAGATGCGGAGCTGTAGGAACAGACCCCACCGGTTTCGATCGTCCGGTATGTGGCCAATACCACGGCGGACCCTCTCTCGGACCGAGGCTCGCGTGATGTCGACTCCCCCGAGTTTGACTGTGCCCGCCATCAAGGGTCGCAGGCCCCAAAGCGCTTGCGTCATTTCGCTCTGCCCGTTCCCGTCGACTCCAGCCACGCCCAGGATCTCTCCGGCATGCACATCGAAGTCCAAGTCGCGCACGGAGGGCCGCCCCTCATCGTCGAGGACGTATATCCCTCGAGCGGAGAGCGTCACTGGTCCGGGGGCGGATGTGCCACGATGGAATTGGGTCGGCGTCCAATGCCCGGTCATCATCGCTGCGAGTTCGTCCACACTGGTGTCACTGGTGGTCACTTCTTCGACCACCTTGCCCCTCCGGAGCACCGTGACTCGATCGCTGACAGCCATAACTTCTTTGAGCTTGTGAGAAATGAAGACAACAGAGTTGCCAGCTTCGGCAAAAGCTTTCAGTCCGTGAAACAACTCATTTGCCTCTTGCGGGGTGAGCACAGCAGTCGGCTCATCAAGGATTAACACGCTGGCTCCCTGGCACAAAGACCGGATGATTTCGACACGCTGCTGTAGACCCACAGGGAGGTCATGCACCAGCCGGTCCGGGTCGACCCAAAGGCCGTAGCGACTTCTTACCGACTCCGCTTGTTCCCGGCTTATGGCACGGGGAACTGACGAAGTAAGTGAGCTCCTCCCTAACGCGTAGTTCTCCAGCACTGACATCGTTGGTACCAGGAGGAAATGTTGGTGAACCATGCCGATGCCATGAGCGATCGCAACGCTCGGAGAGCTGAGAGCCACCGGACTCCCGTCAACGAGAATCTCACCGGCATCCGCGTTGAACAGACCGTATAGGAGACGCATCAGAGTCGTCTTCCCGGCGCCGTTTTCGCCAAGGAGGGCGTGCACCTCCCCGGGCTGAATGTCAAAGTCGATCCCATCGCACGCCGCGATCGCGCCAAAGCGCTTAACGATTCCGCGCATCTCTACTACAGGCACGACCGCTCCACATGCAACAAGTGGACCGTCGACCCTAGGGGCGGTCCACTCTTTGCCCTACTCCTAGGATCCAGCCTGGGTCAGCCGCCAAGACACTCGTGTTGTCCTCCCTCGACGATCGACGCTGGGTCTATTGCCAGGCCCGCTCCGTCTGCCCCGATCTCCGCAGTGTCGGGAATCGTGATGACTCCGTCTGCGATGCTCTGTCTGACGAGGTCGGCGCACTCTTTGGCGCGGTCCGGAACGACACTCTCCTGGTCGTAGAAGGGTGTAAGGACGCCCACATCCTCGGCCACTCCTGGCTGGAAGGTTGCGAACTCCTCGAGCTCACCATTGACGGCGAGCTCAATGATCCCGGCGAGAGACTGAGGGATGTTGTAATTCACTGAGGTCAGGATTGTCTCGGGTGAGTTCTCTCGCTGGTCCCGGTAGAGAGGGATCGTGTAGGTTCCTTGCTCGCTAGCCGCCTCGAAAACCCCTGCGCCGGCTTGGTCGGTGGCTATGAAGGTGATGTCAGCTCCGGACTCAATCTGCGCCAAGGCCGCTTCCTTCGCAAGACTGGCGTCCTCCCAACTTTCTATGTAGGTCACAATCACTTCAACATCAGGGTTCACAAAACGAGCACCCAACCGGAAACCTTCGCTCTGTCGCGTCATCGCGGGAAAGTCGAACCCGACGATGGCCCCCAGCGTGTTGGTCTCAGTCGTCAGCCCAGCCAAGATCCCGGCAAGGAAGGAGCCTTCCTGCTGCTGAGGGTCGTATGCGAAGCCGTTAGCTACCTCCGATGTCTGGAGCGAAGTGAGTTCAAACCAGACGTCAGGAAAGTCAGGTGCTACCTGCTCGGCGACATCCGCGAAGGTTCCACAGTGCGCAAAGATCATGTTGAAGTCGCGAGACGCGTAGTCTCGGATCGCCGCCTCTATATCGGCCACAGGTACCGCCTCAGAGAGGGCAGTCTCATCCAGGCCGAACCTTTCCTCCGCCTCTTGCATCCCTTCCCAACCTGACTGGCTCCATGACTGATCGTTGGCCCGGCCACACGGCAAGTAGGCAACCTTCATGCCAGAACCCGCGGCCCCTGCCGTCGTAGCTGACACCTCGTCTGTGGAGCCAGGCTGCGTCGTGGTCCCAGCTTCATCTCCACAAGCAGCAATCAACACAACTACTACCAACAGCACGAGGTGCCTCATCGATCGGCTCATATCTTCCTCCCTATCCTTGACCGCTTGCTTGACTCTTCACGCTGAGATCTCAGTCTCCCCTTACCGACTTGTTGGAGAAGGGGTTGGGTTCAGAGCGGTTGGCCGTGTACCAAGTGAAAACGGCGTAGCGAATGCCGTCTCCATCATTCTCCGCCTTCCCCAGAGTCTTCATCCGCTCAAGGTCCCGACGGTCTTCCTGGGTCAGCTGAACCTCGATGTCCTCGAACCGGAGCGGGTAGTTCACGAATTGGGGCTCGTAGTCAGGATCCCGCGTCAGTTCGCGTGTTGCCTTGATGTCCTTGATCCGATATTGATCCGGCGACCGCTGGCCCTTCAGTTTCCCGAAGCGATCATGATGAGCATTCACGATTCTCT
>Ga0299914_10003128_pt1 | contig 11627 bp, 11 predicted proteins | sample RVTome_10_FD_201361 | JGI IMG/M metagenome (GOLD analysis project Ga0299914, IMG submission 201361) | Soil microbial communities from uranium-contaminated site in the Upper Colorado River Basin, Wyoming, United States - RVT153D57 (version 2) ... | reverse complement strand
CGGCTGGAGGGAGTTCGGCATACCGGCGGCCGGTGAGTCCAAACGGGATGCCGGCGGCGCGGGGCGCCCCGGTGGCGCAATTCCCGGCGGTTTCTGGCGGAGATCCGCAACTCGCCGGGCCGCGCGGCGCCCGGCGCTGTTCGCTTCCGGACAGCGGCGTCCCGAACGTGGGAGGGGCGGGCAGGTCCTGAATCGCAGCTTCCTGCGCGACCCGCCCTCCGACTCGAGTGCATGGCCGCCGCTTCCGCTGCCTATCGTGGACCCCGCAGCGGCCGATAACAGCGGCAGCATGGTGTGGTTCTTCGAGAAGCAGAACTCGAGATTGCGGTACGAGATCCGGGGCGCGGAGAACGGCCCGGATCTGGAACTCGTGATCACGCACCCCGACGGCCGGGAGGAGGTCGAGGTCTACGTGAACCCCGCCGACGCGCTCCGCCGGTCGGAGCACCTCCAGCGCGATCTCGCCGCAGCCGGGTGGCGCAGCCCCGACTCGAAGGGCGCGGTCAGAATCCCGGCAGCGGCCCCGCTGTCCGCGGGCGCGCCGCGCTCACTGGGACGCTGAGGCACCCGGATCCGGTCCCAGCCCCGAGCCCCGTCGACATTGCGCCCAGGCGCCGTCCCGCTCACGACACCTCCGGCTGCGGGCGTTCGCGCAGGCGGCGGTCGGCGCCGACGCGGCGCTCGTCGGCCCGCTCGGCGCGGCCCATCTCGATCTCCACCAGGCGGAAGGGACGATCCGGGAACAGCTCGCGCATCAGCGTGATCGACACGTTGTAGACGGGCGTGCCGGTGCGCGTCCGGCCTTCGGGACGTCCGTGGTGTGCGTGGCCGTGGAAGACCGCGTGGACCGGATAGCGCGTCAGCGGCTCCTCGAGACGGCTGCATCCCAGGAAGGGATAGATCTCGCGCGGCTCGCCCTCCACGGTGCTGTCCACCGGCGCGTAGTGCAGGATCGCGATCAGCCGATCGTTGCGCAGGCGCGCGAGCGCCGTCTCCAGCTTCAGCGCCTCCTCCACGGCCTCGCGCACGAACCGCTTGATCATCTCTTCGCCCCACGGGCCGAGCGCGCGGCGGCCGAACCCGCCGGCGAACCCCTTCACGCCGGCGAAGCCGATGCCGTGGATCTCCGTGGTGTCGCCGTCGAGCACCGTGATGCCGGTGTCCTTCAGGATCGTCTTGATCTCCTCCTGCTGGTTGGATTCGCAATCGTGATTGCCGAGCACCGCCACGGCGGGGATCTTCAGCGTGTTCGCCATCTCGCGCGCGAGCGACTTCGCTTCCTCGGGCAGGCCGAAGTCGGTCAGATCGCCGGTGATGACCAGGATGTCCGCGGCGTCGGTGATCTGGGCGAAGAGCGGCTGGAGGCTCCCCTGCGCGGACGACTTGCTGTGGTGGAGATCGCCGAGGGCGGCGATCCGGACGACATCTTTCGGCGCGGTCATGCCCCTCCTCGCGGCCGGTCGCGTGGCCCGGCCGCCTGCGGGGAGCACAGCAAGAGACGTTCCGGGCGCCGGATTGTGCGGCGGGGAGGAGAGCCCGTCCTCACCTCTGCAGTTCGGCGAGGCGGGCGTCGATGGCGGCGAGCGTCTGTTCCAGCATGCGCCGGTGTTGGGGCGCCGTCGCGCGCGAGAGGTCATCCACGGCGCGCGCCCGTGTCAGCAGCAGCGTGCGGCGCCGCTCTTCGATCGCGCGCGCCGCGTCCGAGAGCGCGGGCCGCCGGCTCTCGCGGCGCACCGCCTCGTCCTGCTGCGCTTCGACGGATTTCGACTCCCAGCCTCGGGCCATACTCAGCTCTCAGCTTTCAGCTCTCAGTTTCAGCGTCGGGCTGGCGTGACCTGCCAGCGCCAGCCGCGCTCACACGGACCACGGATCACGGACCACGGACTACGGACTACGGCATCGTCAGTTCCCCGGGAGGAACTTCCCGACCCGCTCCACGGTCTTATAATAGCGAGACATGCGAAACATGCGGCGAATCGTCCCGCTGGCGGCGCTGGTGGCGGCCGGCCTGCTGACCGCGGCGTGCGGCGCGGACGTGGCGGATCGCCGCGAGCCGGCCGACGCGCGCCCGCGTCCCGCGCCGGCCCTCGATCCGGCCGATCCGCCGGCGCGCCCGCGCATCGTCGCGCTCGGGGACAGCCTCACGGCCGGATACGGCCTGCTCGAGAGCCGGGCCTATCCCGCGCTCCTCCAGGAACGCCTCGACGCCGAGGGCTACGAGTTCGAGGTCGTCAACGCCGGCGTCTCCGGCGACACGTCGGCCGGCGGGCTGCGCCGGCTCGACTGGGCGCTCGAGGGAGACGTGCGCGTCCTGATCCTCGCGCTGGGCGCCAACGACGGCCTGCGCGGGCTCTCCGTCGAGGAGATGAAGGCGAACCTGACGGCGATCATCCGCCGGGCGCGGGCGCGGGACGTCGTCGTGATTCTCGCCGGCATGGAGGCGCCGCCGAACTACGGGGCCGAGTACGCGACGGCCTTCCGCGAGGCCTTTCGCGAGGTGGCGCAGCGCGAGCGCGTCCTGTTCCTCCCGTTCCTGCTCGACAAGGTGGCCGGCGAGAGCGGCCTCAATCAGGGAGACGGGATTCATCCCAACGAGCAGGGCACGGGCGTGGTCGCCGGCACGATCTGGACGGTGCTGCGGCCGCTGCTCGATCAGATGGCGGCGGCTTCATGATCGAGCTGTACGGCGTCTCGAAGGCCGTGCCGAGCGGCGGCGGCACGCTCACCATCCTGCATCCCCTGGACCTCACGATTCCGGCCGGCCGGGTCACGGCGATCACCGGGCCGTCCGGCAGCGGGAAATCGACGCTGCTCGGCCTCATCGCGGGGCTCGACGCTCCGACGTCCGGGCGCATCGTCATCGACGGCGTGGCGATCACGTCGCTCGACGAGGACGGTCTCGCGCGCCTCCGCGGCTCGACGATCGGCTTCGTCTTCCAGTTCTTCCATCTCCTGCCGTCGCTCACCGCGTTCGAGAACGTGCTGGTCCCGATGGAGATCGCCGGCATCCGCGAGGCCGCGCCCCGGGCCCGCGCGCTCCTCGACGAAGTCGGGCTGTCGGAGCGGGGCCACCACTATCCGTCGCAGCTCTCCGGCGGCGAGCAGCAGCGCGTGGCGATCGCGCGGGCGCTCGCCAACGATCCGCCGCTCCTGCTCGCCGACGAGCCGACGGGCAATCTCGACACCGCGACCGGCCACACCATCGTGGAGCTGCTGCTGGGCATCAACCGATCGCGGAAGACGACGCTCGTCTTCGTGACCCACGATCCGGAACTCGCCAGCGTGGCGGACCTGTCCATCGCGCTCAGGGACGGCCGCGTCGTGCGCGTCGCCGAGCCGGTCGGGAGGTAGGGTGACGTTCGTCCTGAGGATGGCCGCCCGCGAGCTGCGCGCCTCCTGGCGCCGCCTGCTGTTCTTCTTCATGTGCGTGGCGATCGGCGTCGGCGCCATCGTCGCGCTCCGGTCGATCATCCAGAGCGTCCGCGAGGGCCTGGTGCGCGAGGCGCGGACGATGATCGCGGCCGACGTGATCGTCACGACCAATCGTCCCTGGACGCCGGAGGTCCGCGCGGAGGTGGAGGCGCGGCTCGCCGAGGCGCCGGTGGCGGCGCGCACCGAGTCGATCGAGACGACGACCATGGTGCGGGCCGAGCGCGGCGCGAGCGTCGCGCGGATGGTCGAGCTGCGCGGGATCGAGCCGGCGTTCCCGTTCTACGGCCGGTTGACGCTGCGGGACGGCCGCCCCTACACCCACGATCTGCTGCGCGGCCGGGGAGCGCTCGTCGGGCCCGAGCTGCTCGCGCAGCTGGGCGCCGCGGCCGGCGACCGCATCCTGATCGGCGGCCAGCCGTTCACCGTGCGCGGCGTGATCGACCAGGAGCCGGGCCGGCGCGTGGGCGCCTTCAGCTTCGGCGCGCGCGTCCTCATCGACCTCGAGGACCTCCGCGCGACGGGCCTGCTGGCGTTCGGCAGCCGCGCGAGCAACCAGATCCTCCTGAAGGTCGACGACGACGCGGTGTCGCCGCTCACTTCGCGGCTGCGCCGGGAGCTGCGCGGGCGGTTCGTGAACGCGCGCTCGTACAAGGCGCTCGAGGACGACATCGGCGACGATCTCTCGCGCGCCGAGAACTATCTCAGCCTCGTCGGCTTCGTCATCGTCGTGCTCGGCGGGATCGGCGTGTGGAGCGTGACGCGCGTGTTCGTGCGGCAGAAGATCCGGAGCGTCGCGATCCTGAAGTGCCTGGGCGCGACCACGGGGCAGGTGCTCGCCACCTACGTGCTGCAGGTGGTGCTGCTCGGCCTCACGGGGAGCCTGCTGGGGGTGGGGATCGCGGCGCTCGGCATCGCCGCCATCCCGGCGTCGCTCACCGAGTCGTTCGGCGGCGCGCCGTACGGGCTGACCGGGTCGGCGGTGCTGCAGGGCCTGGCGGTCGGCCTCCTCGTGTCGCTGCTGTTCGCGCTCGTGCCGCTGCTCGAAGTGCGGCGGATCAAGCCGCTGCTCCTGCTGCGCGGCGGGGACGTGGAGGCGGGCGGACCGGCGGCCGCGCCGGGAGCCGCCCGAGGTGCGCGGGAGCGCGCCGCGGCGTTCGCGGCCTCGCTCGACCTGCTCCAGATCGGCGCCGCCGGGCTCGTGACCCTCGCGCTCATCGGCGTCGCGTCTTGGCAGGCGGCATCGCTGCGCGCCGGCGGCATCGTGTCGGCCGGCTTCGCGGGCGTCGCCATCGTGTTGTACGCCGCCGCGTGGGCCGTCGTCCGCGCCGTGGCGCCGCTCGCCGCCGCGCCCTGGTTTCCGCTGCGGCACGCCATGCTGAGCCTGCGGAGGCCCGGGAACCAGACGCGCGTCATCCTCCTGGCCGTCGGCCTCGGCAGCTTCTTCGTGCTCGGCGTGCGGGCGCTCCAGCAGAACCTGATCGCGGAGTTCGCCTTCGACCTGGATCAGCGGGGCGCGGACATGTTCCTCGTGGACGTGCAGCGGGACCAGGTCGCGGGCGTGGGGGCCCTCCTCGCCGATCGGCAGGATCCGGGCGCACCGCCTGCGCGGCTCGTCCCCACGCTCCGCGCGCGCGTGACGGCCGTCCGCGGCAGCGACACGAACCTGGCGAGCTACGCGGACGTCCGCGGCCGGGGATCGCTCGGGCGGGAGTACGTGATCACCTACCGCGGCCACCTCGAGGCGAACGAGCGCGTCGTGGAGGGGACGTTCTGGGACGGGGAGCCGCCGCTTCCGGCCGACGCGGAGCCGGAGGTCTCGATCGAGCACGGCATCCACGAGCGGCACGACATCCACATCGGCGACCTGATGCGCTTCGACGTGCTCGGCCGGAGCATCGACGCGCGCGTCACCAGCGTCCGCCAGGTCCAGTGGGAGGACTCGCGGAGCGGCGGCTTCATGTTCGTGTTCCGGCCGGGCGGCACCCTCTCCGAGGCGCCGCACACGTTCATCGGCTTCGTCAAGGGCCCGGAGAGCGCGGAGGCGCGCGCCCGCCTCCAGCACGAGCTGGTGTCGCAGTACCCGAACGTCACGGCCATCGACGGCAAGGACATCCTGAACCGCATCCGCGCGATCGTGGACAACGTGATCCTGGCGATTTCAATCGTCGGCGGCGTGGCCCTGCTGAGCGGCGTGCTGATCCTGATCGGGGCGGTGGCCATGACGAAGTTCCAGCGCGTGTACGAAGCGGCGATCCTCCGCACGCTGGGCGCGAGCACGCGCACGCTCGGGGCGATGCTGGCGGTGGAGTACTGCGCGCTGGGGCTGCTCGCCGGCCTGATCGGCGCCGCGGGCGCGCTCGTCCTGAGCTGGGCCGTCACGCGGCACCTGCTCGAGATCCCCTGGCAGCCCGCGCCCGTGCTGCTCGCCGCCGGGACGGTGCTGACCATGCTGCTGGTGGGCACGATCGGCGTCGTCGCGAGCGCCGACGTGCTGCGGAAGAAGCCGCTCGGGACGCTGCGCGCGGAATGAGGGAGGCGGCCGCGAGGCGCGCGGCCGCTGCAGCGATCCGCCCTTCCGGACGACATTCGTGCGGGGCGTCCCGGCAGGCCATTCAGGGAGGAGAGCAGACCGTGATCTCACACGAAATCATCGGCGACGACATGCAGGCCGTCATCATCTCGATGGGCGCGGGCGACGTGGTCCGGGCGGAGGCCGGCGCCATGATGTTCATGACCGACGCCATCGAGATGGACGCGAAGATGGAGGGCGGGCTGCTCGGCGGCCTGAAGCGGAAGCTGCTCGCCGGCGAGAGCTTCTTCATCACTCACTTCCGCGCGACCTCCGGCGCGGGCAAGGTCGCGTTCGCGGGGCCGTATCCCGGCAAGATCGTGTCGCTGCCGCTCCAGAGCCAGCAGCTGCTCTGCCAGAAGGACGCCTTCCTCTGCGCGCAGGGCGACCTGGACATCAGCATCGCCTTCACGCGGCGCATCGGCGCCGGATTCTTCGGCGGGGAAGGGTTCATTCTCCAGAAGATCGAGGGCACGGGGACGCTCTTCTTCCACAGCGGCGGCACGATCGTCCCGATGGAGCTCGCGCCGGGCGAACACCTGCGCGTGGACACCGGCTGCCTCGTCGCGTTCGATCCCTCGGTCAGCTACGACATCGTGCGGGTGGGCGGCATCAAGACGTCGCTGTTCGGCGGCGAGGGCCTGTTCTTCGCCTCCCTCAAGGGACCGGGGCGCGTGTGGCTCCAGACGCTGCCGTTCTCACGCCTGGCCGACCGCATCCACTCGGCGTTTCGCGCCGACAAGGGCGAGGTGAAGCGCGACTTCGGCGGCATGCTCGGCGGCCTCGGGGATCTGATCGGCGGCGATCGGCGCTGAGGGGGCGGCGGGCGTCGAGTCAACAGAGATGGCGGAGACAGGGACGGCGGAGATAGGGAGGCGGAGGCGGGCGGAGGTCACGGAGTTTTTTCAACACGGAGCAACGGAGGCAGGCGTCTGGCCGACGAGTCCGTGCATCGCCTGCGGGCCGCGCTCCGCGCGACGGCCGGCCGTGGGCCGGCCGCCCGCAGGCTCCGAATGCCGACCTGCCGGATACGCCTCCGTTCCTCCGTTCCTCCGTGTGTGAGATCTCCGTTCTCTCCGCCGCCTCCGTCTCCTCCCCTCCGTCTCCTCCCCTCCGCCTCCTCCGGTATCTCCCCCCGCCATTCTCAATCTGCTAAGATGAGGCTTTGGCGGCGTGGAGAACGACCATGGACATGGATCATTCCCCGTACAAGGACGCGCTGCTGCGCAAGCGCGGTGAGATTCTGTCGGCCGGCGGCGGCGTGAAGCCGCTGACGACCTCGATGGATACCAACTCGCGCCAGGGCGACCTGGCCGATCAGGCGAGCGGCAACAACGAGGTCCACATCCAGCTCAAGCTGAAACAGACCGACGCGAAGATCCTCCAGGCCATCGAGGAGGCGCTCTGGCGGATGGAGAAGGGCACCTACGGCGTCTGCCGCGACTGCGGAGAGCCCATCGCTTCGGCCCGGCTCAACGCGATCCCCTGGACGCGCGTCTGCATCACCTGCAAGGAAAAGCAAAGCTCGTGAAAGCCGCAGAGCTGTTGACGCTGCTCCAGGAGTTCCATCGCGACAAGCTCGCGATGTACCGCCGGCACGTGGCGGCCGCCCGCCACGTGGGCCACTACGACTTCAACAACACGTATCAGTACGTGATCGCGCGCGAGGACATGCAGGTGGCCTGGCTGCGCGACGCCATCCTCGACATGGGCGGCCCGGTGGCCGACGTGGAGGAGCCGCAGATCGAGACGTCGGGGAAGGGCGAGGAGGCGCAGCGCTCGGTGATCGCGGACGACAGCGACGAGGCGCAGCGCTTCGTGGACAAGTGGCGGCCGCGCATCGAGACCATCGCCCACGCGCGCCACAGGAACATGCTGCGCGTCATTCTCGGCGAGACGCTCGAGCACAAGCGCTTCTTCGATCAGGCGCTCGCCGGCCGGACGGACCTGCTCGGGCCTCGCGCCGACGGCGCGGGCACCGGCGGCGGCGTGCTGCCCACGCGCTGGGTGGGCTGACCACAGCCAGACCGCTGAACCTGTGACGGTCTGGCTGATGGTAAATGGTAGATGGTAAAGGGCTCGGTGCAACCATCTTCCTCCTTCTTCAGCTGCCTATCTCCCTTCACGTCTGGACCATTCAGGGTCCGCGAGACATCGCCGTGCGACCACCAGGAAAGTAGGGCCATGCCCTCGCGCCGCGCGGCCATCGCGCTCGGCAGCAACCTCGGCGATCGCGCCGCCGCCATCGGCTACGCGGCCAGGCGGCTCTCCGGGATCCTGTCGTACACCGTCGTCTCCGAAGCCGTCGAGACGGACCCCGAGGGCGAAGGGCTCGCCGGCCAGCCCCGCTACGTCAACGCCGTCCTCGTCGGCGAGACCTCCATGCCCGCGCGCGAGCTGCTCGACGCGCTCCTGGCCATCGAGCGGGACTTCGGCCGCGAGCGCCCGTACCCCAACGCCCCGCGCACCCTCGATCTCGATCTCATTCTCCTCGGCGACGAGATCATCGACGAGCCCGGCCTCCAGGTGCCGCATCCGCGTTTCCGGGAGCGCTTCTTCGTGCTCGGTCCGATGGCGGAGATCGCCCCGGATCTGCGCGATCCGCTGACGGGGCTGAGCGTGGGGGAGTTGCTGAGAGGCTTGCTGCGGGACGAAACACGGTAGGCCCGACCTTCAGGTCGGGCCACCGCGCGTCAAGGTATTGGCCGGACGCCGGAACCAGACGTCCCGGTCGGACGGTCGAACGTGGAAGGTGGAACGCGGCCCGTCAGCCCTTCTTGTACACGCGCTTCGAACCGCTGCCGCGGCCGCCGGTGACTTCGATGGTCAGCATGCCGCCGGCGAGCGACCAGGCTTCGGTCGTGGTGATCGGCGTCCCGTCCTGACCCTCACGCGTGGTGCTGATCACGAGCTTGTCGCCGTCCCACTTGGCCGTGGCCTTCGCCGTCATCCGGCCCATCTGCACCTCGGACTCGCTGCCATCCAGCTTGTAGGTCCGGGTGACCGTCATGCCGCCGCGGCCCTGGCTCTCGATGGAGAGGGTGTCGGCCGTGTGCTTGACCGTCATCGGCCCCATCCCGCCGCCGCCCATGCGCCCGCCGCCGCCGCCCTGGCGGCCGCCGGCCATGGTGCTCTGTTCCGGATCGAGCGTCCAGGTGCCGGAGAAGTCCGGCTTCTGCGCCCAGGCGACTGTCGCCACGGCCAGCGCCGCGATGGCGACGATACCGATCCTTGCCCGCTTCATACTGCTGCTCCTTGAAAAATGAAACTGCCCGACTACCAACCACTCCCGCCGTTCGTGTATGACCATGCGACGTAAGAGTGCAGGAACTCCCGGGATGCCGAGCCGACGAATGCTGATTGGAAGCCGACCGACATGGAGAGCGCTGAAGCCGGAGCGCCGTTTCCATCTTCCATCTTCCATCGGGCCGACGCCGTTCCTCCGGCCCGCGCAGCTACTCGAACCTGAGGGCTTCGATCGGATCGTGGCGCGCCGCCTTGCGCGCCGGGTAGAAGCCGAAGAACACGCCGGTCGCGGCCGCGAACCCGAAGGCCATCGCGATGGCGTTCGGCGGAATCGCCGTGGGCCACTGCAGCGTTCGTTCCATGACCTCCGAGAGCCCGAATCCCAGGCCGATCCCGAGCATCCCGCCGAACAGGCTGATGACGATGGCTTCGACGAGGAACTGGAGGAGGACGTCCCGGCCGCGGGCGCCGATGGCGAGCCGCAGGCCGATCTCCCGGGTGCGCTCCGTGACCGAGACCAGCATGATGTTCATGATCCCGATCCCGCCGACCAGGAGCGACACGCCGGCGATCGCCGCCAGCAGCGTCGTCATCGTCCGCGTGGTCTCGGTGCGGAGGGCCGCCATGTCCTCGAGCGTGCGGACCATGAAGTCGTCCGGATCCCCGGGGAGCAGCTGGTGCCGGATGCGCAGCGTCTGCCGGATCGCCTCGGCCACCGGGGCGGTATCGGCCGAGACGGCCGACGCGGTGATGTTGTGGATGTGCTGCTGCCCCTGGAGCTTCTTGATCACCGTCGTGTACGGCGTGAACACGATGTCGTCCTGGTCCTGGCCCGTCGCCGACTGGCCCTTCGGGCTCATCACGCCGATGATTCTGAACGGCTGGTTGCGGATGCGCAGGAACTCGCCGGTCGGATCGTATCCGGGGCCGTAGAGCGTTTCGGCGACGACCGAGCCGAGGACGGCCACTTTCTGGGCGGTCCGGACGTCCTGGGCCGTGAAGAAGCTGCCGTACATCGGCTGCCAGTTGCGGATGTAGACGAAGTCGACGTCCGTGCCCTCGATGCGGGTGTTCCAGTTCTGGTTGCCGGCGATGATCTGGCCCCGGCTGTTCGCGCCGGCCGCGACGTACTGGACGCCGGGGACGTCGCGGATCGCTTCGGCATCGTCCGGCATCAGGCGGGTGGACATGCCCTGGCCCTGGCGCACGCCGCCGAACGAGAAATTGCCGGCGTTGATGTTGATCATGTTGGTGCCGGCCGACTTGACCTGGTCCTCGATCGTGGACTGCGCGCCGCGGCCGAGCGCCACCATGGTGATGACGGCGCCCACGCCGATGATCATGCCGAGCATGGTCAGCACCGTCCGCATCTTGTTGCGGTTCAGCGCTTTCAGCGCGATTCGCAGCGTCATGAGAATCGACATGCCGTCTCCTAGACCACCCCGCCGTGCTCGGCCGGCGCCGGGTCGGCCTCGACCGGCCCGTCGTCGCCCTCGTCGGGCGGCGGCAGGGCGGCGAGCTCCTTTTCCGCGTCGCGGCGCTTCGGGATCTTCTGATCGAGCTGGATCCGGCCGTCGCGAAAGCGGACCAGGCGCGTGCCGTACTCGGCGATGTCGATCTCGTGCGTGATCAGGATGATGGTGATGCCACGCTCGATGTTCAGGCGTTGAAAGATCCCCATCACCTCGATGCTGGTGCGCGTGTCGAGGTTGCCCGTCGGCTCGTCGGCCAGGATGATCGACGGCTGGTTGATGAGCGCCCGCGCGATGGCGACGCGCTGCTGCTGCCCGCCCGAGAGCTGGTTCGGATAGTGATGCGAGCGATCGCCGAGGTTCACCGCGTTCAAGGCCTCGATGGCGCGCCGGTGGCGCTCGGCGGCCTTCAGCTTCCCGCCGCCGTTGTAGAGCAGCGGCAGCTCCACGTTGTCGAGCGCCGTCGTCCGTGAGAGCAGGTTGAAGCCCTGGAACACGAAGCCGATCTTCCGGTTCCGGATCGCGGCCAGCTCGTCCTTGGACATCTTGGAGACGTCCTTGCCCTCGAGGAAGTACTGGCCGCTCGTCGGCCGGTCCAGGCAGCCGAGGATGTGCATCAGGGTGGACTTGCCGGAGCCGGACGGCCCGGTGACGGCCACGAACTCGCCGGCCTCCACGTCGAAGTCGCAGCCGCGCAGCGCGCGGACGATGACTTCGCCCACCGTGTAGGTCTTGACGAGATTCCTGACGGAGATAACCGGCATTCTGATTGTCTCTCTGCGCTGCCCTGCAGCGGTTCTGCCAACGCACTCAGTGAACGAACCGCTCAAACGGAAAGGCGCCTCGAGCGGGGCGCTCTTCCATTTACCATTTTCCATTTTCCATGCGGGCCGACCCTCCGCCAGCGG
>Ga0299914_10003127_pt1 | contig 11629 bp, 8 predicted proteins | sample RVTome_10_FD_201361 | JGI IMG/M metagenome (GOLD analysis project Ga0299914, IMG submission 201361) | Soil microbial communities from uranium-contaminated site in the Upper Colorado River Basin, Wyoming, United States - RVT153D57 (version 2) ... | reverse complement strand
CGCTCGCGACCGCGTTCATCGTGACGACCGTCTTCGGATGGCGGCTGCTGTTCGAGTGGACGATGCGGCGGATCGGCCCTGTCGACCGGCTGCTGCTCGTGGGGACCAGCGAGGGCGCCGTGCGGCTCGCCCGCGAGCTGCACGAGCGCCGCGACTTCGGCGTCGCGATCGTCGGCTTCATCGATCCCGACCCGAGCCGGGTCGGCGAGCCGGTGATCAACCCGGGCGTCATCGGCACGATTGAGGACATCCCCGCGATCGTCCGCGCCCGCTCGGTCGATCACGTGGTCGTCAGCCTTTCGGACGCGCGCGGAAAGCTGCCGATGGAGAAGCTGCTCGAGATGAAGCTCGACGGCGTGCAGTTCGAGCACCTCGCATCGGTCTATGAGCGCTACACCGGGAAGATTGCCGTCGAGAACCTCCGTCCGAGCTGGCTGATCTTCTCGGAAGGCTTCCGCAAGAGCCGCCTCCAGCAGGTGGTGAAGCGGCTGCTCGACCTCGTGCTCGCGGTCGTGGGCCTGGTGCTCGCCGCGCCGCTCATGTTGATGGCCGCGCTGGCCATCAAGCTGACGTCCCCGGGGCCCGTCCTGTACCGGCAGCAGCGCGTCGGGCAGCACGGGCGCGTGTTCAGCGTCTACAAGTTTCGTTCGATGCGCGACGGCGCGGAGCATCGGACCGGCGCGATCTGGGCCTCGCCGAACGACGGCCGGATCACTCCGGTCGGGCACTTTCTGCGGCAGACCCGAATGGACGAGGTGCCGCAGCTCTGGAACGTGCTCTGCGGCCACATGAGCCTGGTGGGTCCGCGTCCGGAGCGCCCGGAGTTCGTCGCGGACCTGACGCGCGAGATCCCGTTCTACGGTCAGCGGCACACGGTGCGGCCCGGCCTGACCGGCTGGGCCCAGGTCTGCTACACCTACGGCGCGAGCGTCGAGGACGCGATGCAGAAGCTGCAGTACGACCTGTTCTACATCAAGAACATGTCGCTGTCGCTCGATCTCTTCGTGATTGCGAAAACGGTCAAGACGGTGCTGATGCGCCAGGGTGCCCAATGAGCCTGCCGGGGGTCGTCAACGCCATGACCGTGGACGTGGAGGACTACTTCCACGTCAGCGCCTTCGACGGTGTGCTGCCGCGCGCGCAGTGGGCCCGCCTGGAGAGCCGCGTCGTGCCCAACACGGAGCGGCTGCTGGCCCTGTTCGAGGAGACCTCTGTCACGGCGACGTTCTTCGTGCTCGGCTGGGTCGCGGAGCGCCACCCGTCGCTCGTGCGCGCGATTCTCGACGCCGGCCACGAGGTGGCGTCGCATGGCTACGCCCACCGGCTGGTCTACGACCTCACGCCCGCCATGTTCCGCGAGGACATCCGGCGTGCGAAGGGCGTGCTCGAGGACGCCGGCGGCCGAGCGGTGGAAGGCTATCGCGCTCCCAGCTATTCGGTGACGCCGCGCTCGCTGTGGGCGCTCGACATCCTCATCGACGAGGGCTTCCGCTACGACGCCAGCATCTTTCCGATCCATCACGACCGCTACGGGATTCCAGTGTCGCCGCGACACCCGTACGTGCTCACGCGCGCGGGCGGGGACATCCTGGAGGCGCCGGGGTCGACGGTGAAGTGGGGGCCGTTCAACTTCCCCGTGGCCGGCGGCGGGTACTTCCGCATCCTTCCGTACGAGTGGACGCGCTGGGGCATCGCGCGCATCAACCGGCTCGAGGACCGCGCGGCGATCTTCTACATCCATCCCTGGGAGATCGATCCGGGCCAGCCGCGGCTGTCGGGCAGCGTGCTGAGCCGCTTCCGGCATTACCGGAATCTGCATCGCACGGAAGCTCGCCTGCGCCGCCTCATGGGCGATTTCGAGTTCGGCCCCATGACGACGGTCCTCCGGCAGGCAACAGGACGCGCGGCAGCGGCGGCGGCCGAGCCGCTGCCTTATCTCTGGTAGGGCCACGGCCGTTACCGCGGAGACCGGAGCTCATGGACATCGCAATCGTTGGAACCGGATACGTCGGCCTCGTGAGCGGCGCCTGCTTCGCCGACTTCGGCCATGCCGTCGTCTGCGTGGACAGCAGCGAGGCGCGCGTCGAGACGCTGCGGGCCGGCAAGGTGCCGTACTACGAGCCGGGGCTCGCGGAGCTGGTGGAGCGGAACGCCGCGGCGGGCCGTCTGGAGTTCACGAGCGATCTCGGATCCGCCGTGCAGCGCGCGACGGTGATCTTCCTCGCCGTGGGCACGCCCGAGGGGAATGGCGGCCAGGCCGATCTCTCGCAGGTCGAGGCCGCCGTGCGCGCTCTCTGCGCGCACCTCGACGACCGGCACCGCGTGCTCGTCACCAAGAGCACGGTTCCGGTCGGGACCGGCACGCGCCTCCAGGAGCTCATCCGGGCCCACGCCCCGTCGTTCACCGACATCGACGTGGTGTCGAACCCGGAGTTCCTGCGCGAGGGCTCCGCCATCAACGACTTCATGCGCCCCGATCGCGTCGTCATCGGCACGTCGAGCGGGCGCGCCGCGTCGATCATGCGGGAGATCTACCGGCCGCTGTACCTGTTCGAAACGCCGGTCCTGATGACGGACGTGCCCACCGCGGAGATGATCAAGACGGCCGCGAACGCGTTCCTGGCGGTCAGAATCAGCTTCATCAACGAGATCGCGAACCTGTGCGACCGCGCGGGGGCCGACGTGCACAGCGTCGCGAAGGGCCTCGGGCTCGACAAGCGGATCGGATCGAAGTTCCTGCACCCGGGGCCCGGCTACGGCGGGTCCTGCTTCCCGAAGGACACGCGCGCGCTGGCGGCGCTCGGCACGTCGCTCGGCGCGCCGCAGCGGATCGTCGAGACGGCCATCACGGTGAACGAACGCCAGAAGGCGCTGACGTTCGAGAAGGTCGAGGCGCGCCTGGGCCCGGTGGCGGGCCGGACGATTGCGGTGCTCGGCCTGGCGTTCAAGCCCAACACGAGCGACGTGCGGGAGGCGCCCGCACTCCACCTGTGCCGCCAGCTCGCCGCAGCGGGGGCCGTCGTCCGCGCCTCGGATCCGGTGGCGATCGAGGAGGCCCGGACGGCGCTCGGCGCCGGGGCCGGCGCCGTCGAGTTCGTGGCCGACGCGTCCGACGCCGCGCGGGCCGCCGACGCGCTCGTGATCATGACCGAGTGGAACGAGTATCGCAGCCTGGACCTGCCGCTCCTGCGGCAGGTGATGCGCGGCAACCTGCTCGTCGACGCGCGCAACGTGCTCGAGCCGCACGCGGTCGTGGCCGCCGGGTTCGAGTACGTCTCCACGGGCCGGCAGGCGGTTGCGGTCGCGGGAACGCTGGTGTGAACGCGCCGGTGCTCGATGTCGATCGTGCGCGGCCGGCACGGGCGCTGCGGATCCGGGAGGACCTCGGGGCGGCGCCGTGGGACGCCTACGTCCAGGCGAACCCCGAGGCGAGCGCCTACCATCGCCGCGGCTGGCTGGATCTGATCGGCCGCGCGTTCGGCCACGAGGTCCGGCCGCTCGCCTGCGTGGACGGCGACGCCATCCGCGGGGTGCTCCCGCTCGTCGTGATGCGCAGCCGGCTGTTCGGCACGCATGCCGTGTCGCTGCCGTTTCTCAACGCCGGGGGCGTGCTCGCCGACGACGAGGGGGCGGCACGCGAGCTCGCCGATGCGGCGGTCGCCGTCGCCCGCGAGCGGCGCGCGAACTATCTCGAGCTGCGGCACGTCCGGCGCCGCTTTCCCGATCTCGGCGAGCGGCGCCACCGCGTGGCCATGTCGCTCGCCCTGGCGGACTCGCCCGAGCGCCAGTGGGCGGCGCTCGACCGGAAGATTCGCAACCAGGTTCGGAAGGCCGAGAAGAGCAGCCTGACCGTGAAGGTCGGCGGACCCGAACTGCTCGGCGACTTCTACGGCATCTTCGCGCGCAACATGCGCGATCTCGGCACCCCCGTCTTCGGCCGCGCGCTCTTCGAGGAAGTGCTGCGGACCTTCCCGGACAACACCCGCGTCGTCTGCGTCTCCCGCGGCGGGGTGGCGGGCGCGGCGGCGATCGTGCACTGGCGCGGCGCCTGGATGGAGGTACCCTGGGCGTCGGCGCTGCGCGACTTCAACGTCTTCGCGGCCAACATGCTCCTCTACTGGCACATGCTGCTGCTGGCGATCGGCCAGGGCTGCCGCGTCTTCGAGTTCGGCCGCTGCGCGCCGGGCGAGGGGACCTTCCACTTCAAGAAGCAGTGGGGCGCCGAGCCCTCGCCGCTCGTGTGGGAGTACTGGATGGCCGGCGGGAGGCCCGCCAGCTTCGATCTGCACTCGGGCGAGTCCTCCTACGGGCGCGCCGCCGCGCTCTGGCGGCGGCTGCCGCTCGGCGTCTCCACCCGGCTCGGCCCGCGTATCGTGCGAGGCATCCCATGCTGAGCGCGGGAGGCCTCTTCCTGGCCGCGGCCGGCGCGCTGCTGTACATTTACGCCGCCTATCCGCTGATCCTGAAGCTGATCATCCTGCTGCGCGGCGCGCGCCCGGTGCGCCGGGAGCCGATCCTGCCGCACGTCAGCCTGGTCATCTCCGCCTACAACGAGGCCTCGACCATCCGCGAGAAGCTCCGGAACGCGCTCGCGCTCGACTATCCCGCGGATCGGCTGGAGATCGTCGTCGTGTCCGACGCGTCCGACGACGGGACGGATGACATCGTGCGCGAGTTCGCCGCGAACGGCGTGCGGCTGGCGAGGCAGGAGGGGCGGCGCGGCAAGACGGCCGGGCTGAACGGGGTCGTGCCGCAGCTCGGCGGCGCCATTGTCGTCTTCTCGGACGCGAACGCGATGTACGAGCGCGCCGCGCTCCGCAGCCTCGTCCGGAACTTCGCGGACCCGGCGGTCGGCTGCGTCACCGGCGAGGCGCGCTACCTGCCCGGGCGCGCGACGGGCGCCACGCTCGGCGAGCGCGCCTACTGGGACTACGAGATCCTGGTCAAGCGGCTGGAGACCGGGGTCGGCTCGATGGTCGGCGGGGACGGCGCGATCTACGCGATCCGGCGCGAGCTGTGGCGGCCGATGCCGGAGGACGCGATCAACGATTTCCTGAACCCGCTCCAGATCGTGGAGGCCGGCTGGCGCGCGGTGTACGAGCCCGAGGCGATCGCCTACGAGCAGACCGCCGGCAACGCCCGGCGCGAGTACCGGCGCCGGGTCCGCATCGTCAGCCGGAGCTGGCGGGCGGTGTTCCAGGCGCGCGGCGTGCTCAACCCGTTGCGGGTCGGGCTGTTCACCTTCTGCCTCGTCTCGCACAAGATCCTGCGGTGGATGACGGGCCTGTTCGCCGGCGTCGCGGCGGTGGCGCTGCTGGCGCTCGTGCTCCAGCGGTTCGACCTTGGTCCTCTTCACGTGAGCGCCATCGCCGCGGTGGTGGGCGTGGTGCTGCTCCTCTGGCCGGCCGCACGACAGATCGCCGCGGCCGGCGTGTACTACGTCGTCATCAGCATCGCATCGCTCGTGGGCGTCGCCAACGGCACGCTGGGCCGCGTGTCGGGGGTGTGGACGCCGCCGCGCGTCGTGGAGGGCGCGCCTCCGGCGGCGTTGCACGCCGGGCCGGGGATGGTCACGCTGGTCGTCATGATCGCGCTCACCGCGGCGGCGGCCCTGGCGCTGCTGATTCCGGGGGCGGACGCCCTGCACGAGGCCGTGTTCTGGGCGGCCGTCGGCGCGCTCGCGTACGTCTATGTCGGCTATCCGGTGCTGCTCGCGGCGCTGCGGCCGATCCTGCGCCGCGGCGTCGCGCGAAGCGGCATCGAGCCGTCGGTCTGCGTCTTCGTCGCGGCCAACGACGAAGCGGCCGTCATCGGGGCGAAGGTCCGGAACTCGCTGGAACTCGACTACCCGCGCTCGCGGCTGTCGATCGTCGTGGCCTCCGACGGGTCGGTGGACGGCACGAACGAGATCGTCCGCGCGTTCGAGCCGCATGGCGTGCGGCTGATCGAGTTCCCGGCCCGGCGCGGCAAGATCACGGCGATCAACGAAGGGCTGGGGACGGTCGAGAGCGAGATCGTCGTGTTCTCCGACGCCAATACGTTTCTGGACGCCGGGGCCGTCAGGGCGCTCGTCCGGAACTTCGCGGACGAGACGGTCGGCGCCGTCAGCGGCGACGTGATTCTCGTCGGCGACCGCGCCGCGCTCGCGAAATCGGAGGACTTGTACTACCGCTACGAACGCTGGCTCCAGCAGGCGGAGTCGGATATCGGATCCATGCTGGGAGTCGACGGCGCGCTCTATGCGATCCGCCGCCGGCTCTTCGAGCCGCCGCCCTCCGACACGATCCTCGACGACATGGCGATTCCGATGGCCGTGATCCGCGCCGGCGGACGCGTCGTGTTCGAGCCCGCGGCAGTGGCCTACGAGCAGGGGTCGGAGACCGCGCGCGAGGAGTTCGCGCGCAAGACGCGCGTCATCGCGGGCGCGGTGCAGTTTCTGCTGCGCCGCGACAGCAGCGTGCCGTCCTCGAGGTTCCAGGTCCTGGCCGCGCTCATCTCGCACAAGACGCTCCGCTGGCTGTCGCCGGTCTTCGCGGCGCTGGCGTTCGCCGCGTCGCTGGTGCTGGCCTCCGGGTCGCCGCTGTTCTTCGCGGCGGCGCTCGCGCAGGGCGCGTTTCTCCTGGCGGGGCTGATCGGGTGCATTCCGGCGATCCGCCGCGTGAGCCCCTTCGGGCTGGCGCACTACTTCTGGCTCGTGCAGGCCGCCGCCGCGGTCGGGTTCGCGCGCGGCATGCTCGGGCGGCAGGCGGTGGCCTGGCGCAGGTACCAGCGCGCGCCGCTGGGGGTGGCGCGATGAGGCCGGGCTCCGGCAGCGCTGCAGCACCGCGGCCCGCTTCGCCCGGTGACCTTCTGAGCCGCCTGCGGCGCGACGCGGCGCCGGCGGCCAAACGCTGGCTGTTCAGAGCCGGCGCCTACTCGGCCATCCGGACGTTCCGGCCGAATCGCGGCCTGGCGATCCTGCGGTATCACGCGATCTGCGGTCCCGAAGGCCACGCCTACGCCGAGCCTCTCATCTGCGTCAGCCCGTTCGCGTTCGAGGCGCACGTCGCGTATCTCACGTCCCGGTACCGCGTGCTGCCGCTGCCCGAGGCGGTCCGCGTCCTGCGGGAGGGGCGATCGCTGCCGGCAAACGCGGTCGCCATCACGTTCGACGACGGTTATGCCGACAACCTTGCGGCCGCGCGTGTGCTGCACCGCCACGGCGCCACGGCCACGTTCTACATCACCGCGGGCTGCCTCCAGGGGGGCGCGCCGTTCTGGCCGTCGGAGATCCGGCAACTGGTTCCCCGCCTGCAGGCCCCGGAGGTCCGGCTGAAGAGCGCTGGCACGGACGTGGTGATTCCGTGCGCGACCGACGGGGAGAAGCGTGCCGCCATGCGCACGCTGGCGCGCCTGTTCAAGTCGCACACGATTCCGGTCCGCGAGGCACTGCGCGAGGAGCTGCGGGCCGCGGCCGGAGGCGGGACGGTTCCCTCGTTCATGCTGACGTGGGACGAGCTCGCCGAGATGCACAGGCTCGGGATGACGATCGGCGCGCACACCGTCACGCATCCCAACCTCCCGAACGCGGGCCCCGCCGACGCGTGGCGGGAGATCTCCGGATCCAGGCAGCGGCTCGAGCGCGAGCTGGGCGCGACGGTGACGATGTTTTCGTATCCCAACGGCGGCGCGGAGCGCTACAGGACCGACGAGGTCGAGCGCCTCGTGCGCGAGGCGCGGTTCGAGGCCGCGACGACGTCGTGGAACGGATTCGCAGGCCCGGCGAGCAACCTGTTCGCGCTCGAGCGCGTGCAGGTCGCCGAGCGGCTGGAGGATCTGGTCTTCGCGCTCGAGGTGGAGCGGTTCGCGTTCAAGCCCGCCCCGAGAGCGGTCAAGGGAGACACGCATGCCGGCAACGACGACTGAAGCCAGGCGGCCCCCGCGCACCGTCCCGCCGGATGACGCCGGCAGCCGGCGGCGAGTCGTATATCTGGCCGGATCGGGGCATACGGGCTCGACGCTGCTCGCGCTGCTGATGAACACGCATCCGGCGGTTGCGAGCGTCGGCGAGGTGGCCGTCAAGCCCCGCATCCGCCACCGGAACGATGCGCACCGCCAGAAGTGCTCCTGCGGCGCCCTCGTGGGTGACTGCGGCTTCTGGCGCCGAATCTTCCAGCAGGTGAACGAGCAGGGGCTCGAGTTCGGTCCCGACACCTGGACCAACGATTACCGCTTCACGCATCCGCTGCTCCACCGCGTCTTCACGCGCGAGTCGTCGCATGCGCTGGTCAGGGCCTTCCGTGGATGGTCGGAGCGGCGCCTGCCCGCGTACCGCCGGCGGATCGGATTCATCGACCGCGTGAACGCGGCGTTCGTGGATGCCGTGCTGGAAGCGACCGAGGCCGACGTTTTCTTCGACACGTCGAAGGGGGCGGTCCGGCTGGCCCGTTTACTCGCGAGCCCCGAGTTCGACGTGCGCGTCGTGACGCTCGTCCGCGACGTACGCGCGTTCGCCGCCTCCGCGCGCCGGCGTGGCGTGAGCCTGGCGGAAGCGGCCGGAACATGGAAGAAGGATCAGCTCACCATTCGCCGGGAGGTCGCGGCGCTCTCGCCGGATCGGCGGACCCTCCTCAGATACGAGGATCTGTGCGCCGACCCGGTGGCGACGCTGCGGCGGCTCTGCGATTTCTGTGGTGTGGCGCACGCCGAGTTCCCGCGCCGTCTGTTCTCCCACGAGCATCATGTGCTTGGGAACAACATGCGGATGGCCGGTCCCATCGAGGTCAGGCTGGATCAGCGCTGGCGGGCGGAGTTGACCGAGTCCGACCAGGCGAAGGCCGTCAGGATCGCGGGCAGCCTGCACCGGGAGTTCGGGTACGACTGATGGCCTCCGACGCTTCGGGCCATCGTGTCCTCGTCGTGACGGCGACGTTCCCCCCGGACGGCGCGGTGGGCAGCCTGCGGACTCTCCGTCTGCTGAGGCACCTCGCCCGGAGCGGGTCGGATGTCGAGGTCCTGACCATTTCGCCCGATACGTATCGTGCGGGGACCGTAACCGATCCGGCGCTGCTGGCGCAGGTCCCGGATGGGGTGCGCGTCACCCGTGCGGCTGCGATCAGGCCCGTCGAGCGGCTCGGGGCTTGGCTGCGCCGTGGCCGCACCGGGCGGGCGCACGATCGTCCTCGTCGGTCATCCGCGACGGTAGCAGAGGCCGGGCCGCCGCCGACGCGTCTCCTGTCCATCCGGCGCCTGCAGCGGGCGTGCAGCGCGTTGCTGTCGGTGCCTGATCGGGAAGTCAGCTGGATCGTACCAGCCGTTGTGCGGGGGTGTGGATCGGCGAAAAGGACCGGCCGGCCCGACATCATCTACTCGTCGGGCCCGCCCTACTCGGCTCACGTGGCCGCCGCCTGTCTGGCCGCGGTTCTGAGGCGGCCGTGGGTCGCCGACTTCCGGGATCCGTGGGCTCGCGCGCCCTGGCGAGAGGACCGGTTCCGGTTCGAGAAGCGCGCCTGGTCCATGCTCGAACGGCTGGTGGTCAGGCGTACTGACGCGGCGGTGTTCGTCACCGAGGCAAACCGGGCCGACTTCGCCGCGCATCATGGCGAGGCGCTGGCGCGCCGCTTCCACGTCGTCCCGAATGGCTGCGATGCGGCGGACTTCGACGGCCTCGTCCCGCGCCCGTCCGCGGATCGCTTCGTGCTGCTGCATGCCGGCTCGCTCTACGGCGCGCGCGATCCGTCGTCGCTGTTCAGAGCCATCGCCGAAGCAGCAGCAGCGGAAACGATCGACCGCGGTGCCTTCCGGATTCGACTGATCGGCCGCATCGGGATACCGGGCGTCGACCTGCCTGGATTGATCCGGCAACTGGGTCTCGAAGATCTGGTGGAGATCATTCCGCACATGCCCCGGCGGATGGTCCTTCAGGAAATGCTGGACGCGTCCGCGCTTCTCATCGTCCAGCCGGTAACCCGAGTGTCCATCCCCGGGAAGCTGTACGAGTATCTGGCGGCGCGGCGGCCGATCCTCGCCCTTGCCGAGCCTGACGGGGATACGGCGGCGCTCGTCAACAGAAGCGGCGCCGGCGTGGTGGTTCCCCCCGCGGACGAGACGGGTATCCGTCACGCGCTCGCCCAGCTCCTGGCCGGCGGCGTCCGCAGGCTCGACACCGATCCCTCGCTGTACGACGGTGCGCTCCGGGCGTCAGAGCTCGGCGCGATCCTCCAGAGGGCCGCGTCCAGGGGGCAGGTGCACGGCGCAAGTTCGTCGACGGTCCCCATCTCGACGAAGCCGTCATGAGCACCGAAGCTCTGTCCCGGGTGACGAGCGGCGTGCCGGGCATGCCGGCCTCCGGACTGCCGCCGGAGTTCGGGCCGGTGCTTCTGAAACTGAGCGCCGGGTCCTCGTCGCACTTCGGCTGTGCCGGGGCGCATCTCGAGCCCGTCGAATACCGGGAGCGGCCGTTCTCGCATCTCCTCCGGGCGGCGGTATTCGCGAACGGACGCCCCGGTCCGGTCACGCACGTGTTCGTGAAGATCTTCAAGGTGAAGGCGCACGAACCGGACCCCGAGCGCATGCGCCGTCGCGTGGTGCAGGAGTTCGAGAGCACGCTGGAGGTTCACCGGGCCATGTCGGCGGATCCCGACGTCGGCGCCGTCCGGCCGATTGCCTGCTATCCCGAGCACCTGGCCAGCGTGACTGAGGAGGTTCCCGGCCGGACGCTGCTCGACTGCCTGCGCGCGGAGGCCGCGTGGCTTCCGCAGCAACGCACGCTGGAACGGCTGTCACTGATCATGGAGAAGGCGGGCCGTTGGGTGCGGACCTTCCAGGCGATCGATCTTCAGCCTGGCCGGGTGTCGCTGGACGCCGTTCGATCCTACGTCGACCTGCGCCTCGAGCGCCTCGTGGCGAGTCCGGCCGCGCGCTTCGCACCCGCAGATCGGGCGCGCGTGCTGGCGCACATCCAGCGGCTCGGCGCCCTCGTGCCGCCGCTCGATCTGGCCGAGGCCAGAATTCATGCGGACCTCGCGCCGGCCAACATGCTCGTCTCGGGCGAGCGCATCGTCGTCCTGGATTTCGCGATGTGCAGTCGAGGCAGCGCCTTTCACGATCTGGCGCGGCTGTTTCTTCAGATCGATCTGCTCAGGCTCAAGCCGCAGGTCAAGAGCGCGGTGATCGAGCGGCTGAACCGATCGCTGCTGCGTGGGTTCGATCCGCAGGTGGGCCCCGATCGGCCCCTGTTCAGGCTCCTGCTGCTGCAGCACCGGGTCAATCATCTGGCAACCCTGTCGGTCAGCCAGGAAGGGTATCCAGCCGCCTGGTACAACTGGTACGTGCGCCGGTATCACCGCGCGCGGCTCGAAGAGGAGATCGCGTGCCGCGCGTTGGTGCACCGGGATGAGTAGCGGGCCGGGAGGCCGACGGGCGCCTGTCCGGATCCTGGAGGTGACCTCCTATCCGCCGCCGCGGGCCGGATGGGGCCTTCGGGTCGAGTTCCTCAAGAAACGCCTGCAGTGCGAGGGGCACGAATGCGTCGTCCTGAACATCGGGACGAGCAGACGAATCCCAAGTTCCGAGTACGAGACCGTGATGAACGGCGTTGATTTCGTTTGGAAAGTCTGGCGGTACTCACGTCGTGGCTTCATCGTACACG
>Ga0299914_10003125_pt1 | contig 11632 bp, 9 predicted proteins | sample RVTome_10_FD_201361 | JGI IMG/M metagenome (GOLD analysis project Ga0299914, IMG submission 201361) | Soil microbial communities from uranium-contaminated site in the Upper Colorado River Basin, Wyoming, United States - RVT153D57 (version 2) ... | reverse complement strand
CGGTACCGTTCACGCCCACCTATGCGGAATACATTTACTTGAAAGGGCGCAAGGTGCTCGCCGATCAGATGCAATATCTGCTGGCGCACATTCCCCGCTCGAGCCCGCTGCACGCACGGTTGAGCGATCACCTGTCCGACGGTGGGCGGTTTCTCGATTCTTAAAAGGAAACGACGGGAAGCTGCTATGATTCCCGCACGCCTCGCCATCCAAGGGCTGCCAGAACCCGATGCAGTATCTGATCGACGCCAGCGTCTACGTGTTTCGAGCCCACCATTCTCTGCCGGACGATATGGTCGACGGCGACGGCAACCCGGTCAATGCCCTCTATGGCTTTTGCCGCTTCATCGGGGATTTCGTAGAGCAGGTGCGGCCCGAATACATGGCCGTGCTGTTCGACGAAAGCCTGACATCCTCGTTCCGCAGCGCGATCTATCCGGCGTACAAGGCCAATCGCGAACCGGCGCCCCTGGAGCTGAAACGGCAGTTCAGGCAATGCCGCGAATTCACGAAGGCGCTGGGAATCATGGAATGCGGTCACCCCGAGTACGAGGCTGACGATCTCATCGGCACGCTCGTCGAAGCGGGCAGGCGCGCGGGATGTGCGTCGACTATCGTGAGCCGCGACAAGGATCTGGCACAGCTGGTATCGAAACAGGATGTCTTCTGGGACTTCGCGGGCAGGGGCAAGCTCGGGTATGACGAGATTCCCGGCGTTTTCGGCGTGTGGCCGGAACAGATCGCCGATTTTCTGGCCCTGGCCGGCGACGCCGTGGACAACATCCCCGGCGTTCCCGGCATCGGGAAGAAAACCGCCGCGGCGCTGCTGCAGCATTTCGGCAGCCTGGACGGCGTATATGAAAACCTCGACAGGGTGCCCGAGGTGCTGTGTCGCGGCGCGAAAACGCTCGGGCTGAAACTCGAAACGCACCGCGAAGCGGCGATGCTCGCGAGGAAGCTCACCGGCATCGCCTGCGATGCGCCGCTCGAACGGCCGCTGACCTGCCTGAAGCCCGCGGCGCCCGATCTCGGGGCGATCAACGCGCTGTTCGACCGGGCGGCCATCGGCACGGCACTGCGGCGCCAGGCGGAACGTCTGTCCGATCTCGCGGCTTCACCCGACCTGCCGCGACTGCATCTGCAGGCCGCGTACTGATAGCGGTTTTACGGAGCCGTGAACTCGAACGGCCCGCGTACCTTGCGGCAATGTCGGACTGGCCGGAACTGAAAGCCGCTCTGCGGAGCCACGGCATATCCATTGCCGGCGACGCGAAACCTCGGGCGGTGAGCGGCGGCGACATCAGCGCCGCCTGGCAATGCTCGACAGATCGCGGCGACCTGTTCCTGAAAACGGGACCCCCGGAATTTCTGGACCTGTATGCCGCGGAGGCGGACGGTCTCCGGGCGCTCGCCGACGCCCGGGCGGTGCGGGTGCCGAGGGTAGCAGGCATCGGACAAAGCGGCAGCGATGCCTACCTTGCGCTCGAATGGCTGGATCTCGGACGTCCCGGACGCGAAGCGGAATGGCTTCTCGGCGTCCAGCTGGCAGTGCAGCACCGTCGTTCCAGCGACCGCTTCGGCTGGCATCGCGACAACATGATCGGCACGACGCCGCAGCTCAATGATCGGGACGACGACTGGGTCCGATTTTTTCGGGATCGTCGCCTGCTCATTCAATTGCAGCTTGCCGAAAGCAATGGCTTCGGCGGTGAGCTGCTGCGGGAAGGCGCCAGGCTCGCGAAGAATCTCGAGCAGCTCTTTGGCGGATACAGGCCCGAACCGTCGCTTTTGCACGGCGATCTCTGGGGCGGGAACTGGTCGTCAGTAGACGGGGTGCCGGTCATCTTCGATCCGGCGGTTTATTACGGCGACCGCGAATCCGATCTGGCAATGACCCGGCTGTTTGGCGGATTCGGCAGTGAATTTTACCGCGCCTATCAGGACGCATGGCCGCTTGCGGAGGGCCACGAAAGGCGGGTGGCGCTGTATCAGCTTTACCACGTCCTGAATCACCTGAATATGTTCGGCGGGTCTTACCTGACGCGGGCTCTGGGACTCATGCGGGAATTGCACCGCAGCATGGCCTGAATCTTGAGCCTCGCCCGTTCTTACGACGCATCCACAGGGATCGGCTCTTTTCAAAGCGCCTCGTACACCCCCGATTCCTCGACGATATAAGGCTCTCCGAGAAAATCTTCCTCGAACAGGTAGAGCTTCGTGCCCTCCGGGGCTTCGATTTCCACGAACGCACCTTCGAAGCCGGGGAATGCACGGTTGCGAATGCCGTGTCGCTCGATCGTTTCCGCAAGCAATCCGCGATCGCGGCATTTGAAGCAGAGCGACGGCTGCTTGAGGGCGATGCTCTCGCTCAGCCCGAGAGCGGCGCCTTCGACATCGAAACGCATATGCGTGGTCGGTTCCTCCCGCAAGCGCAGCAGTACCGGCGCGAGCGGCGCCCAGAATCGCCCGGTGCGCATCGCGCTTCGCACCGGCAACACCATCTCGAACCACTCGCCGCACACGGACAGGCCGACGTCATCGACGGACGGCGAAAAGGTTCGCGCTTCCAGCATGTTGATCATGTGCCCGTTATCGTCGTTGAAGCCGAGCTCATTGAAGACATCCTCGTCGAGGCGGAGATACGCAAACTCGAAGCCGTGATCCGTCATCGCCCTGGAGTGGCGCGCGAGGTCGGGATGCACGAACGTGAGTGCCGGGCTGTCGCGCAGTCGCTCGTGCAGCCCTATGCACAGTTCCCCGTCGCTTACGACGGCATACTTGTGCTTCCACACGTCGCCGATCTGGAGTTCCACGAACCCCAGCGACTTGTAGAATCGCAGCGACTCGAGAATGTCGGGCGCGCGTACGCTGAATTCGAGAAAGCGGCCAAGCGCGTTCAAGTCGCGGCATCCGGGCGAGACCCGCGATGCGCGCCGGACCCGTTCGCGGGTTCGGCCCACGTCGCCGCGGTGTCGGCGATCAGGCGGCTCAGGAAAGCGCTGTGGTCGTCCCTCGTGTTCAACGCCGGAATGTAGCGAAGTTCGCCGCCGCCCGCGGCTCTGTAGCGTTCCGCGTTCTGCAAGGCGATCTCTTCCAGCGTTTCAAGGCAGTCTACGGCAAAGCCGGGACACACCACGTCGATTTTGCCCATTCGCCGTTCTCCCCATTGTTGCAGCGTTTCGTCCGTGTACGGCCGCAACCATTCCCCGCGGCCCACGCGCGACTGGAAGCTCAAATGCCACTCGCAATCGTCGAGCCCGAGCTCGTTCGCGACTCGTTTCGCCGTTTCCAGGCAGTGACGATAATACGGATCGCCCTTCTCTACCATCTCGCGCGGAAGACCGTGGAAGGAGAATAGCAGCCGCTCCGCGCTGCCGTGGGTCTCCCGTGCTTCGCGGATGCTTGCCGCGAGCGCGGCGACGTACCCGGGTGAGTCGTAATAGTGGTTGATAAAACGCAACTCCGGTACCCGGCGCTGCCGGGACAGTATGCGAGTCACCGCTTCGAACACGGAGCCGGTCGTCGAGCTGGAATACTGCGGATAGAGCGGAAGAACGACGATCCGCGTTACGCCCTGGCCGAGCATTTCCTGCAGCGCGGCCTCGATCGGCGGCCGGCCGTAGGACATCGCCGGCTGTACGACGACCCTTGCCGACACCTGCGCCGAAAGCGTCTCCTGTACGGCCTTTGCAAGGGCCTTCGTATGCACCAGCAACGGAGAACCCTGCGTCGTCCAGATTCTGCGATAGGCCGCCGCCGAGCGCGCGGGACGCACGCGCAGGATGAAGCCGTGCAGCACCGGCCACCAGAGCCACCGCGGCGTCTCTACAACGCGCGGGTCCGAAAGGAACTCGCCGAGATAACGCCGGACAGCGGCGGGACTCGGTGCATCCGGCGTGCCGAGGTTGACCACCAGCACTCCGAGCGAGTCACCCGACCCGCGATCGGCCTCGGGCGGCGATTCAAGGCGAGGCATGGCAGCAGACTGCAAACGGTTCAGCGACTGCGCAAGACATCGCGTCCGCTCAACAGGTCGTCCAGGCCCGGCGGCGGATGATCGGGTCCCATCCGATCCCCCTTCAGGCGGCCGATGTATTCCCAGTACGCCCGCATCGCCTGGTAGCCGAAGATCAGGGTAATCGGGATGTTCGCCCACACCATGACGCCAAGACCCACCCCGGTGACATTGTCGAGGTCGGCGTCCGTCTGGATATGGCCGAGCGTCGCCAGAACGATAAGCGAGCAGTACACGATCTTGTACGGAAGAATTCCCCTGTCGCCGGCGAGATAGGCAATGCCCTGTTCGCCGTAGTATGCCCAGGCGATGATGGTCGACGTACCGAAGAGCCAGGACGCTACCGTGATGAGCCATTTTCCGAGACCCGGATGAACGGTGTCCAGAGCCTTTGCGGTGAGGGTTGCACCGACGTATGACCGGTACAGGCCGTCGCCCGCAATCTGCGGCCTGACGGCGTGCGGGAATTCGTTCCAGTGGATAACGTAGCCCGATCCCGACGCCGACAACACACCGTCAATCCGGTGAACATCCTGACCGGTGTCCGCATTTTCGCCCGCCGCGACGACCAGCGTGACCACCTCGCCCGCGCGCCATTCCGCCTCCGGCGCTTTCGTTTCCGGGAATTGCCAGCCCGAATCCGTCCGGGTCGCCTGAGGCACGTCGGCGAACGCAACGTCCGGCGCGCGGTTCCACATTCCCGTCGCCATGATGATCAGCGCCGTAAACGTGCACACGACGATGGTGTCGATGAACGGCTCGAGGCCCGCGACCAGGCCCTCCCTGACCGGCTCGTCGGTCTTGACGGCCGAATGCGCGATTGGCGACGAGCCCTGGCCCGCCTCATTCGAGAATATGGCACGCTTCATGCCGAAGAGAAACGCCGACGCCGCGGTGCCGCCTACGAACGCTCCGGCGGCCTCCGTCGGAGTGAATGCGTTACTCACGATCATGAGCAGCATGTCCGGAATCTCCGCGACGTTCAGAGCAAGTACGTAGGTGCCGGCGATCAGGTAGAGCCCTACCATGAACGGCACCAGGATGCCCGCGACTCTGCCGATGCGCCGGATGCCGCCGATGATTACCGCGGCCACGAGCGCTGCCACGGTAACCCCCGAGATCCATCCGGGAACCCCGAAATATTCTTTCGTGACCTCCGCGATGTTCCAGGCCTGAAACATGTTGCCGCCCGTGGAAGCCGACATCAGCAGGCAAACGCAGAAGACGACGGCAATCGCCTTACCGAGCCACGCAAGTTCGGGTTTGATGCGGCGGAGCGCCTTGTCCGCGACCCACATCGGACCGCCGTGCGGATTGTCGGGATCGTCGGTGTTCCGGTAGAGCATGGACAGCGTGACTTCGGTCAGCTTGATCGACATTCCGAGGAAGCCCACGACCCACATCCAGAAGATCGCGCCCGGACCGCCGAGCACCAGGGCCAGGGCCACGCCGCCGATGTTGCCTAAGCCCACCGTGCCGGAAAGCGCCGCCGACAGCGCTTGAAAATGATTGATCGCGCCGGGGTCGGCCGCGTCGTCATAGACCCCGCGCACGACCGCGGGCCCATGGGTCAGTGCCCGATACTGCGAAAAGCCGCTCCACAACGTGAACAGGACGCCCGTGCCGACGATGACGAACAGCCAGGTTTCGTTCCACAGAACGGCATTTATCGTTGCGAGCGTCGAGCTCAGATCCATAGCGGTCCCCCGTCAGCCGCCGTCAGGTTCGAGATTCCGGCCGCATGCGAACACACGGACTCGAGTGCGGCCGGCATTATCCCCCCGGCGCCGCTTCCAGGATTGCGGTGACGCCCATGCCCCCGGCGGTACAGACGGAGACAAGGCCTCGTCCCGAGCCTTTCTCGTGCAGGAGCTTCGCCAGGGTCGCCACGATTCGAGCGCCGGTCGCCGCGAACGGGTGCCCCATCGCGATGCTGCCGCCCTTGACGTTGAGTTTGCCAAGGTCGACAGGACCAAGAGGTTCGTTGCGCCCCAGCTTCTCCCGGCAGAACGCTTCGGACTGCCAGGCCTTCAACGTTGCGATGGTCTGCGCGGCAAACGCTTCGTGAATTTCGTAGAAGTCGAAGTCCTGTAATCTGAGATCCGCGACCTTCAGCATGTCGGAGACGGCATATGCGGGAGCCATCAGCAGCCCCTCCGTGCCGGTAAAGTTGACGGCCGAGACCTTGCAGTATGTCAGATAGGCGTATACCGGCAGGCCCTTTTCCCGGGCCCACACCTCCGAAGAAAGGAGGACCGCCGCGGCGCCGTCCGTGAGCGGCGTACTGTTGCCGGCGGTCATGGTTCCCGTGCCGCTCCTGTCGTACACGGGGTTCAGTTTCGCGAGCTTCTCGTAGCTCGTATCGCGCCGGATGTTGTTGTCCTCCCGCACACCGCGGAACGAGACGACCAGGTCCTCGTAGAATCCCTCGTCATAGGCTTTCGCCGCCTTCAGGTGGCTGGACAGCGCGAGCTGATCCTGACGCTCCCGGCTTACCTGGAACTCTTTGGCCGTGATTTCCGTGTGCTCGCCCATCGAGAGATTCGTGCGCGGCTCGACGACGCCGGGAAGCACGGGTTTGAAATGCTTCGGTCGCAGTTTCAGCCAGGGCAGAAGCTTGTCCCCGAACGACCTGCCGCGATGACTTCGCATCAGTATCGAGCGGTATTCGTCCGGATAGACGATCGGCGCGTCGCTGATCGAGTCGGTTCCGCCCGCCACGCCGGCGTCGATCTGGCCCAGCGCTATCTTGTTTCCGATCATAATGCAGGCTTCGAGGCTGGTGCCGCAGGCTCGCTGCAGGTCAACGCCGGGAGTCTTCCGTGAAAGCCCGGAACCGATAACGCACTCGCGCGCCAGGTTCCAGTCGCGCGAATGCTTGATCACCGCACCGAGAGCGACGTCACCGAGTATCTCTCCCTTCAGGTCGTATTTCTGGACAATGGCCTTGAGCGTGGCGCTCATCATCTGCTGGTTGGAGCAATCCGCATAGCTTCCGTGTGCACGGCAAAAAGGAATGCGCAAGCCTCCAACGATTGCGACCCTGATCGCCCGACCATCGTGCCACATCGTTGCCTCCGGGTGTTGATGATGCCCGGCCAACTTTACTATAGGGCTCGACCGAATACCTGATATTGCAGCGGCGCGTGCGAAAATCACATACCGCCCCGATAACAAGAACGCGCATGACGACATTTGCATCGATGGGAAGCTGGTTCGCCGAGACGAAGTCGCTGTTGCGGCTTGCCGCTCCGCTGATCGTCAACAGTCTGTCGATTGCGGGAATGCAGTTTGCGGATGCCGTCATGGCGGGTCGACTCGGCGCGCACGCGCTCGCAGCCGTTGCCGTCGGGGCGAGCGTGTGGTTTCTGGGCTTTACGGTCTGCCTGGGCCTCTTGATGGCGCTGTCGCCGATCGCCGCGCGTCATTACGGTGCCGGCGAGTCGCGCCTGATCGGCCGATATACGCGACAGGGTCTGCTGCTGGCGGTGCTGCTCGGAATGACGATCATGACGGCCGCCTATATGTTCGTCGAGCCGGCGCTCACCTTTCTGCAGGTCGACAGCGAGTTCCGGCACACCACGGTCGCCTACGTGCGCGCGATCATGCTTGGCGCGCCGGCGATCTGCGTCTTTCTGGCGTTGCGATTTACGACCGAGGGCATAGGACATACGCGTCCGATCATGTATACGTCGCTGTTCGCCCTGGCGTGCAACGTATTTCTGAACTACGTCTTCATATACGGCCACTTCGGCGCACCCGCGCTGGGCGCTGTCGGCTGCGGCGTCGCCAGCGCCATTACGATGTGGCTGATGATGTTCCTGCTTGGCGGCTACATCGTCCTGAATCCCCGTTACAAGCCGCTGCAGATTTTCCGGCGTGTGCCGCATTTGAGGCTTCCGATACTCCGGGAGATACTGATTCTCGGGGTGCCGATTGCGGTTACGATTACAGCGGAATCCGGTCTCTTCTCCGCGGTGTCGATACTCATGGGTACGCTGGGCCCGGAGATTACGGCTGCTCACCAGATCGCCATCAACTTCGCATCGACGATGTTCATGGTGCCACTGGCGCTGAGCGCGGCTACGACCATCCGTATCGGTCACGCTCTCGGGGCCGGAGATCCCGCCGCCGCGCAATTCTCAGGCGTAACCGGAATCACCGTGTGCGCGGCCTTCATGGCCTGCTCGGCGGCATTTCTGCTGCTGTTTCGCGATGCGGTGGTGAGCCTCTACACCAATGATCCCGCAGTAAGGACGATCGCCATCAGCCTGCTCTTCATGGCGGCGATCTTCCAGATTGCGGACGGAGTTCAGATCGGCGCGGCGGGCGCATTGCGCGGCTACAAGGACACGCGCGTGCCGATGGTGATCAACACGTTTGCGTACTGGGCCCTGGCGTTTCCCCTGGCGTACATGGCGGCGATAACGTTCCACGCGCCGCCGTCCTATATCTGGGCCGGGTTCGTGCTGGGACTGTCGGTGGCGGCCTCGCTGTTGACGATCCGCTATCGAAGGGTGTCGCGGCGCGAGTTGTTGAAATAGCGTGCCGTTCCGACGTCAGGCAGGCTGCCCGAAGGTCGGGCTGTCGCCGGCTAAGTATTCCTCTTCCTCCGGCGTGTTCCTCCGGTTCAGCACCTTGTTCCGGTGCGGAAACCGCCCGAACTGCTGGACGATATCGTGATGCAGTTCGGCGAAATGAGCCACCGTTTCGAAGGTCTCGCGATACGTCGGTGAAACGGCCTTCGCCAGGCGCTGAAAAATCTCGACGGACTTCGCCTGCACTTTGCGCGACTCCGAATGCTGCAGCGGCATATAAAAGAACACGCGCTGTATCGGCGTCAGGTCCCTGTCCTTTTTCTGCATTGCGCCTTCCACGCAGAGTTTGAGCGCGGCCTTGTCCCTGGCGAACGCCTCTGCCGTGCCGCGGTAAATGTTCCGGCGGAACTGGTCGAGCAGAATGATGAGGGCAAGCCTGCCCCTTGTCTGATGGGCCCAGTAATCGATATCGCCGTTCGAGGCGTCCTCGACGTCGCGCGCAAATCCTTTTTCGATCTCATGATCGAATACCGGATCCTCGCCGAACCAGATGTCCATCCGTCCGTCGATCTGCGGCGCCGAAAGCTCGTGCGCCTTGAACCAGAACGCGAGCACGCGCTCGATCCGGACCTGGTCGTCGTCCGTAATCGTCGCATCCATGCCCTCGCTCAAGAGTTTTACCGACATGTTCCGTGGCCTGTGCGTGCCTGAAAAAGGCACTGATCCGATTATTGTAAACAAGTATCGAGGCGCCGTCCGGTACTGGGCGTGCCTGCGGCGAGGCAGATATGCGACTCGCGTCACGGAACGTCACCGTCCCGTCCGCCCATAGTCTCCTCACGGTAGCACGGCGGCAGCCCGAATGGATGCATGAACGGCATGGCCGTACACGCTGGGAGAACCCGGTGGAGAACTCCGTTGAACGGCACGGGCCTGGCGGTCCGTCACAGGTCACAGCCGCCATCGACTTCGATCCTCGACCGTTGGCCCTGGGAAACCGAACATGAAACCTGCCGACGTCACGGCGCCTTGCCTGATCCTGTTTGCCGCAGCCCTTCTGGCCTCCTGCGCGACGTCCAGGGTCACGCTGCCGGCGCCCGAGGTCACGCTTACCGGGGTCCGGGTAAAGGATATCGGAATCGGCGGACAGGAATTCCTGCTGGGTTTCTCGGTCAGCAACCCGAACCCTTTTCCACTTCCGGTGAGGAGTATCCGGTACAACGTCCGACTCGACGGCCAGAACGTTGCCGGCGGAGAAACGCAAGGTGACTTCGTCGTCTCCGCTCGCGACGACGGCGAGTTCGTTATCGGCGTCGAGCTCGATCTGCTGCAGTCCGTATCGCAGCTCGCGTCGCTTCTGAAAGGCGGAATGCCGGAGACGATCGACTACGAGTTGCACGGCAGCCTCGCCGTCGATATTCCCTTCGCGCGTCCGGTGCCGTTTTCCAGCTCCGGCGTCATTCGGGTTCGATGACCGGCGTACCGTTCCGCGAGCGCATTTCGTTACGCGGGTAACAAACCGGATTCGCCGGGACAGAGGGCACGGAAAGCCGGGGAAAGCCTGCAAATCGGCACAGTGGCGCTGTCTGACCGCACTGCGGAACTCACCCCGCGCACCGACTGGCCGAATCGAGAATTGCTGTCTTATACTCGAACGCTCGGGCTGTTTTAAGAAAGTTGTCGGGTGAAGGCTCCGCGCCGTCAGCGGCGCGGCCGGATGACTGCGCTCCAGGACCGGTCAGGAGCAGCCAGCGGGCAGCCAGCGCGTTTTCGCACGAGCGGCGGCGCACATCGCAATCCGATACAGACGACTCTTTTTTCACGCAAGTTCCCTGGCGTGCGCCATTGAAGCGGGCAAACGGTGCGCGCTCCTCGCGCCTCGATCAGCACGTCGTCAGGCTCAACAGGACGGTTCAAATAAGTGTTAACAGGCCCTAGACACCCCGCAGACGGACTGTACGACCCTTCGTTCGAGCGCGACAGCTGCGGCTTCGGCCTGATTGCAAATCTCGACGACAAGCCGAGTCATTGGGTCGCCAGGACCGCGATCGCGGCGCTCGCGAGACTGACACACAGGGGCGCCGTCGCCTCGGACGGCAAGACCGGAGACGGCTGTGGCTTGCTGCTGAAGTTTCCCGTTAAGTTCTTTCGCGGCATCGCCGGAGAGTGCGGCATTTCCGTCGCGGAACGTTTCGCAACCGGCACGGTGTTCTTGAGCCGGGACAAGGCAGTCGCGGAAGAGGTCAAGCGGTCAATCGGCCAGGCTATCGAGGATCTCGAGCTTGAAGTGGCCGGCTGGCGAGAGGTGCCGGTAGATCCTTCGGTATGCGGTGACCAGGCGCTGCAGACGCTGCCGCGCATTGAACAGGTGTTCGTAAACGCACCGGCCGGCATGCAGCACACCTTCTTCAACCGCCGGCTGTTTCTCGCGCGCCGGCGAGCGGAAAGCCGATTTGCGACTCTCGATCCGAGCGCGTACATAGCGAGCCTGTCGTCGGCGACGATCGGCTACAAGGGCATGGTCATGCCGGAGGTTCTGCCCGGGTTCTATCCGGACCTAAAGGACCCGCGTCTCGAAACGTCCGTGTGCGTGTTCCACCAGCGTTTCTCTACCAATACGCTTCCCGAATGGCGGCTGGCGCAGCCGTTCCGCTTTCTGGCGCACAACGGCGAAATCAACACAATACAGGGCAACCGCAACTGGGCCGTCGCGCGCGCCGCTAACTTCCGTTCCGAGAAGCTTAACGACTTGAGCGACCTGAAACCGATCGTTTCGCTGACGGGCTCCGACTCCTCCACCCTGGACAACATGCTGGAGGTACTGCGCGCCGGCGGGATGGACGTGCTGCAAGCCATGCGCATCCTGATTCCGCCCGCATGGCAGACCGTCGATTCGGTCGATCCGGACGTGCGCGCGTTCTACGAGTTCTACGACTGCCACATGGAACCGTGGGACGGTCCGGCTGGCGTCGTTCTTACCGACGGGCATTACGCGGCTTGCTGTCTCGATCGCAACGGGCTCCGTCCGGCGCGCTACGTGGTCACGAAAGACCGCCACATCACTATTGCTTCGGAAACG
>Ga0299914_10003124_pt1 | contig 11632 bp, 11 predicted proteins | sample RVTome_10_FD_201361 | JGI IMG/M metagenome (GOLD analysis project Ga0299914, IMG submission 201361) | Soil microbial communities from uranium-contaminated site in the Upper Colorado River Basin, Wyoming, United States - RVT153D57 (version 2) ... | reverse complement strand
CCCTTTTCGCTCTATAGCAGCGAAAAAGCCCCATCGACGCCGGCGAGCCCGCACCGATGTCCGCTTTTCACGGAAACCGCCCGCCAACCCGGCCAAGCACCCAAGCCCCCGCCGGGGCTGAGCGCCACCCGGCCTGACCACCTCCCCCCACCTGCCTAAGCCCGGCGGCGCCAGCGGAGCGCGCCTCGCGCTAGGCGCCCCAACCCCCTCCCCGCCACCCCCGCCCCGACTGCAGGCGGTTTACGTCTAGGCTTCCGCGCGCAGATGGGTGATCCGGTGTTCAAGCGGGTGCTGCTGAAGCTCTCGGGGGAGGCCCTGATGGGACAGCTCGAGTACGGGACCGATCCCGACCGCGTGAAGGCGATCGCCAGGCAGGTGCACGAGATCGCCGGGCGTGGGGTGGAGGTGGCGCTCGTCGTCGGAGCCGGGAACATCTACCGAGGCCTCGCCGGCGCCGCCGAGGGGATGGATCGCGCTACCGCCGACTACATGGGGATGCTGGCGACCGTTCTCAACGCGCTGACGCTTCAGGACGCGCTCGAGCGGATCGGGGCTCGCACTCGCGTGCTGTCGGCCATCGAGGTCACAGAGGTGGCCGAGCCGTACATCCGCCGACGGGCGATCCGGCACCTGGAGAAGGGTCGGGTCGTGATCTTCGGCGCCGGGACGGGCAACCCGTTCTTCACCACCGACACCGCGGCGGCCCTGCGCGCGCTCGAGATCCACGCCGAGGTCATCCTGATGGCGAAGCACGGCGTCGAGGGGGTCTACGACGCCGATCCCTCGCAGGTCCCCGACGCCACCTTCCTGCCCGAGATCACCCACCGCCAGGCGATCGAGCGGGGTCTGCGGGTGATGGACTCGACGGCTCTGTCGCTGTGCATGGACAACCGTCTGCCGATCTACGTCTTCAACATGGCGGACGAGCGCAACATAGATAGGATCGTCTGCGGCGAGAGGGTGGGGACGCTGGTTTCATCAGACGGCGCACGAACGCAATGAGCGAGATCATCGACGAGCTCCTCGACGACGCCTCCGAGAGGATGTCCAAGTCGGTCGAGGCCTGCCGCCACGAGCTCGCCACCGTCCGCACCGGTCGTGCGTCGCCGCACCTGCTCGACCGCATCGTCGTCGACTACTACGGAGCCGAGACGCCGCTCCAGCAGCTCTCCAGCGTCGCCGCCACCGATGCCCGCCTGCTGACGCTGACGCCGTTCGACAAGAACGCGATCTCGATGATCGAAAAGGCGATCATGGAGTCGGACCTGGGGCTGACCCCGTCCAACGACGGCAACGTGATCCGCCTCCAGATCCCGGAGCTGAACGAGGAGCGACGTCGGGACCTCGTCCGGGTCGTCCACGGCGTCGCCGAGGAGGGAAAGGTCTCCGTACGCAACGTCCGCCGCGACGTCATGGCCGACCTCCGAGAGCTGAAGAAGGAGGGCGACGCCGGCGCCGACGACGAGCATCGCGCCGAGGTCGAGCTGCAACGGATCACCGACGCGGCGGTCGGTGAGATCGATGCCGCACTGAAGTCCAAGGAAGCCGAGATCCTCGAGGTTTGACCATCCGCGCTGGCGACGAGGTCGCGGAGGCTCCCCGCTACGTCGCGATCATCACCGACGGGAACGGGCGCTGGGCGAAGCAGCGTGGGCTCGCCGCGATCGCCGGACATCAGGCCGGAGCCGACGTCGTCAAGGCTCGCCTTCGGGACTCGGTCGAGCTCGGAATCGAGGAGCTGACCGTGTTCTCGTTCTCGACCGAGAACTGGCAGCGCCCGCGAGACGAGGTCGAGGGCCTGATGGCGATGTTCGCGGAGCGAATCGACTCCGAGACGCCCGAGCTCGACGCCGAAGGGGTTCGGATGCGCTTCATCGGCCGCCGCGACCGGCTCGACGCCGAGCTCGTCGATCGGATCGAGTGGGCAGAGGAGCTGACCGCCGGCAACGACCGGATCACCCTCTTCGTCGCCTTCGACTACGGCGGACGGGCCGAGATCCTCGATGCGGCGAGCGCCTTCGGCGGTGGCTCCGAGGACGAGTTCCGGCGCCATCTCTACGCGCCCGAGATGCACGATCCGGACCTCCTGATTCGGACCTCGGGCGAGACTCGGATCTCGAACTTCCTGCTCTGGCAATGCGCCTATTCGGAGCTCGTGTTTCGCGACGAGCTCTGGCCGGACTTCGGCCGCGCGGCGTTCGAGGCTTCGCTCGAGGACTACACGAGTCGCCAGCGCCGGTTCGGGCGCCGCTGATGGAGGGCGCGGGTCGGTTCGACTCCGAGGGCGGGCCCGGGGCCCGGCGACGGGAGCGTCCAGGCGGTGGGCCGCCGGCTCGACGCGGGCGTCGGCCGTCGGGCGAGCGGCCGGACCGGCGGCGTCGGCGGCGTTCGTCTCGAAAGGCCGGCGCGGGGGGCTCGGGCGGATCGGAGACGGTAGCGCGGATCGCCTGGGCGGTCCCGTGGATCGCGTTCGCCGTCACCGTGATCGCGGTCGGCGGGGAGCTGTTCGCGGCGGCGATGGTGCTGATCGCCTGGATCGCGCTGGCGGAGCTCTACCGGATGGTCCCGGAGGCGCGGCCGCTGCTGCCGGTCGCGATGCTGATCGCCGCCGGCCTCATGGCCGCGGCCCTGTGGGGCACGCACCTGCAGATCGTCCTCGTCGGAACCTGCGCCTTTCCGCTGATGTTCGCCGTCGCCGCGTTGCAGCGCGACCGCCGCGGGATCGTCTCGGCGATGGCGGTGACGAGCTTCGGCATCGCCTGGATCGCCATCCCGGTGGCGCATGCCGTGCTCCTGCGCGAGCTGCCCGAACACGGCGCCGGCCTGCTCGTCAACGTCCTCGTCGCGACCTTCGTCTCCGACACCGCCGCCTACGCCGGTGGAAGGCTGTTCGGCCGTCACCCCCTCGCGCCTGGCCTGTCGCCCAACAAGACCTGGGAGGGGCTGGCCCTCGGCTTCGTCGGTGGCGCGATGGGCTTCTGGTTCGCCGGCCTCTACCAGGACTGGCTACCCGGCATCGACGCGCTGCTGATGGGCATGTGCGTCGCCGCAGTGGCCCCGATCGGCGACCTCTTCGAGTCGATGGTCAAGCGCGACCTCGGCGTCAAGGACTCGGGCAACGTGATCGGGCCGCACGGCGGCATGCTCGACCGGCTCGACGCGGTCCTGTTCACGATCGTCGTCGGCTACTACGTCTCGCTGGCGTTCGTTTACTGAGTCGAATAGGTCCCGGCCTAGACTCACGGCCATGTCCAGACGGGTACTCGTGCTTGGCTCGACGGGATCGATCGGCGAGCAGGCGCTCGACGTGATCTCGGCCTCGAGCGACCTCGAGGTCGCCGGCCTCGCCGCGGGCGACCGCTGGGAGCGGCTCTGCGAGCAGGCCCGCGAGACTCGGGCGCGACACGTGGCCGTCGCCGCCCCCGCCGCCGCGGAGCGCGCCGAAGCCGCGCTCGCAGACGTCAGGACGTTCGCCGGCGAGGACGGGGTCCGCGAGCTCGTCGCCGCCACCGACCCGGACCTCGTGCTGAACGCGATCGTCGGCACCGCCGGGCTCGGCCCGACGATCGTCGCGCTCACCGCCGGCGTCGACGTCGCGCTCGCGAACAAGGAGAGCCTCGTCGTCGGCGGCGAGCTCGTGACCGCGCTCGCCGAGGCGACCGGCGCCCGGATCATCCCCGTCGACTCCGAGCATTCCGCCCTCCACCAGCTCCTCGACGGAGAGGGGCCCGGGACCGTGGAGCGGATCGTGCTCACCGCCTCCGGAGGGCCGTTTCGGGGCCGGACCGACCTCGACGGCATCCGCCCCGAGGACGCCCTCGCGCATCCGACCTGGGAGATGGGGGGGCGGATCACGGTCGACTCGGCGACCCTGATGAACAAGGGGTTCGAGGTGATCGAGGCCCACCACCTGTTCGGCATTCCCTACGAGCGGATCGAGGTCGTCGTCCACCCGCAGTCGATCGTCCACGCGGTGATCGACCTCAACGACGGCGCGTCGCTCGCCCACCTCGGCCATCCCGATATGCGCGTGCCGATCTCCTACGCGCTCAACGGCGAGCGGGCCGATGTCCCCGTCCCCGCGCTCGACCTGGCGAGCGCGGGCGAGTTGACCTTCGAGTCGCCGGATACGACGACGTTCCGGTGCCTGCGCCTCGCCCGCGACGCCGGCAGGGCAGGTGGGACCGCGCCGTGCGTGCTCAACGCCGCCGACGAGGTGGCGGTCGCCGCCTTCCTCGCCGGCGCGATCCCGTTCGCCGCGATCCCGGCGGTCGTCGAACGTGCCCTCGAGGCGATCCCGCCGACGGCGCCGACGCACTTCGACGACCTCTTCGAGACGGACCGTCGTACCCGTGAGCTCGCCGAGGGGCTCGTCGGGGTCGCGCGGGAGGCCGGATGAGCTGGTTCCTCGCCTTCGCCGGCTTCGCCGCCCTGATCATCCTCCACGAGTTCGGCCACTTCGTCGCCGCCAAGGCGTGCGGGATGCGCGTCGAGCGCTTCTTCCTCTTCTTTCCGCCGAAGGTGGCTTCGTTCAGGCGCGGGGAGACCGAGTACGGGATCGGCGCGGTGCCGCTCGGCGGGTTCGTGAAGATCACCGGCATGAACCCGGACGAGGAGCTACCCGACGACGTCGCTCCCCGGGCCTACTACCACCAGCCGGTCTGGAAGCGGATCGTCGTCATCGCCGCGGGACCGGCCGTGAACGTCTTGATCGCGTTCGTGATCCTCTTCTTCCTTGCCTTCGACGTCCAGGAGACGACGCAGACGGTCGGCGAGGTCGAGCGCGACTACCCCGCCGCCGGCCAGCTCGAGCCGGGCGACCGGATCGTCGCGGTCGACGGGGAGACGTTCTCCGGCGACAGCCTCGAGGAGCGGCTGACGGGGTTCGGCGAGCAGGTCGCGACTCACGAGTGCGCCGGGGAGCAGACCGAGGGCTGCCGCGCCGCGACGCCCGTCGAGCTGACGATCGAGCGCGACGGGGAGGAGATGACCCTCGCGATCAGGCCGCAATACGACGGCGAGCTGGAGCGCGCGCGGCTCGGGTTCGGCTACGGCGCCGAGCCGCTCAACCCGAGCACTCCGGCGGCGGCGGGCTGGTCGGTGAGCCGGATGTGGGAGGTCTCCTCGCGCACGGTGAGCATCATCGCCCGGCTGTTCGACGCCGAGCAGCGTCGCGAGCTCTCCGGCGTCGTCGGCGGCTACGAGGTCACGCGGCAGAGCATCGAGTTCGACACCCGCCAAGCCTTGTTCGTGATCGGGATCATCAGCCTCTCGCTGGCAATCATCAACCTGTTCCCGTTCTTGCCCCTCGACGGCGGTCACATCTTCTGGAGCCTGGTCGAGAAGGTCCGGGGTCGCCCGGTCCCGTTCAGCGTCATGGAGCGCGCCGGCGTCGTCGGGTTCGCGCTGGTGCTGATGCTGTTCGTGATCGGGCTCACCAACGACATCGGCCGGCTGACCGGAGACGGCTTCCAGGTCAGGTAGCGGGAGACGTGCGCCTGCGCCCGCGGGCCTGCGATAGCCTCGCCGCAAGCGAGGAGAGGAGTCGAGCTCGATGGAGGCCAAGACGCCGCAGCGGACCATCCCGGCGAGCGATCGATATGCGAGCGGCGGGCCCGGTGAGGACCTCGTCGCCCCGAACCTGGTGCGTGCGTTCCTGACGACGGCGAACGGGCGTGCGGGGGACATCGCGATCCGCGATCCCGCCCGGAGCGTCGAGCTGACGTGGACGGAGCTTCGCGACCATGCCGGCCGGATCGCCGGCGGCCTGGCGAAGCTCGGCGTCGGAGTTGGCGACACGGTCGCCCTGATGCTCAACAATCGCTGGGAGCTGATTCCCATCGACCTCGGCGCGGTCGCGCTCGGTGCCGTGCCGTTCTCGATCTACCAGACCTCGTCGGCGGAGCAGATCGCCTACCTGGTCGGAGACTCGGGCGCCCGGGTTGCCGTCGTCGAGGCTGGATTCCTCGACCGCTTCGAGCAGGCGCGCTCCGAGCTCCCCGACCTCGAGCACGTCGTCGTCGTCGATGGCGAGGGCGGCACGATCTCCCTGTCCGACCTCGAGGGGACCGCCGACCCGGGGGCCGATCTCGAGGCCGGAGCGACCTCGATCGCGCCTGACGACCTCCTGACGCTGATCTACACGTCCGGCACGACCGGGCCGCCGAAGGGCGTCCAGCTCACGCACCGCAACCTGATGGGGCTCGTAGCCTCGGTCGAGCGGATGATCCCGCTTCCCGACCGCGGCGCGAAGGTGATCTCGTGGCTGCCCGCCGCCCACATCGCCGAGCGCGCGGCGCATTACTACCTGCCGGTGATCCGCGGCCTCGAGGTGACGATCTGCGCCGATCCGAGGAAGATCGTCGAGGCGCTGCCCGAGGTCCGCCCGACGTGGTTCTTCGCCGTCCCGCGGATCTGGGAGAAGCTCAAGGCCGGTCTCGAGGCGAAGCTTGCCGGCGAGGAGAGTTCGATCAAGCGGCGGCTGGCGCTGTGGGCGGTGGCGACCGGAATCCGACGGGTGCGAGCCGAGCAGGAGGGGGAGGGCCCGGGCCGGCTGCTGCGGGCCCAGCACGCGCTCGCCGACCGGCTCGTGCTCTCAAAGCTCCGTCACGCGCTGGGCCTCGACGAGGCGGTTGCGATCAACGTCGGCGCGGCGCCGACGCCGCTCGAAGTGCTCGAGTTCTTCCACGGCCTCGGGCTGCCGATCGGGGAGCTGTGGGGGATGTCCGAGACCTGCGGCGTGGTGACGATCAACCCGCCCGAGAGGATCAAGATCGGAACTGTCGGCCCCCCGGTGCCGGGATTCGAGGTCAGGCTCGCCGACGACGGCGAGGTCCTGGTCCGCGGCGACTCAGTGATGGCCGGATATCGCAACCAGCCCGAGATGACCGCCGAGGCGATCGACCCCGAGGGCTGGCTCCACACAGGCGACATCGGCGAGCTCGACAGCGACGGCTACCTGCGGATCGTCGATCGGAAGAAGGAGCTGATCATCAACGCCGCGGGCAAGAACATGTCGCCGGCGGGGATCGAGGCGAAGCTGAAGGCGGCGAGCCCGCTGATCGGCCAGGCGATCGCGATCGGCGACGGACGACCGTACAACGTCGCGCTCGTCACCCTCGACCCCGACTACGCCCCCGGCTGGGCGCGGCAGCAGGGCCTCGGCGAGGCGTCGCTCGACCGGCTCGCAGATTCCCAGCGTATGCGGGAGGCCGTTCAGGCCGCGGTCGACGAGGCGAACGCGAAGCTCTCGCGGGTCGAGCAGATCAAGAAGTTCGCGCTTCTGCCGACCGATTGGCAGCCCGGAGGCGATGAGCTCACCCCGACGATGAAGCTGAAGCGCAAGCCGATCGGCGAGAAGTACACAGGCGAGATCGAGGCGCTCTACGCCGGCTGAGGCGGATCTGCGGCTACCCTTCGGTGCGATGGCTTCGAAGCGCCAGATATTCGTCGGCGGGGTGCCGATCGGCGGCGGAGCGCCCGTCGTCGTCCAGACGATGACCAAGACCGAGACGGCGAACCTCGCCGCGACGATGGAGCAGATCCGCGCCGTCGCCGATGCGGGTGCAGATCTCGTCCGCGTCGCGGTTCCGCGCGACAAGGACGCAGAGGCCCTGCGGACGATCGTCCGCGACTCGCCGATCCCGGTGATCGCCGACATCCACTTCAACCACACGCTGGCGTTGAAGGCGATCGATGCCGGCGCCCACTGCATCCGCCTCAACCCGGGCAACATCGGCGGCCGCGACAAGGTCGCCGAGGTCGCCGAGCGGGCCACCGCCGCCGGCGTGCCGATGCGGATCGGCGTCAACTCGGGCTCGCTCCCCAAGCACCTTCACGAGCTCGAGCGCTCGAACCCGGTCGAGGCCCTCGTCGAGGCCGCGGTCGGGTTCGTGCGGCTGATGGAGTCGCTGGAGTTCGAGGACTTCAAGGTCTCGATCAAGTCGACGAACGTCCCGAACACGATCGCCGCCAACCGGCTGCTCTCGGAGCGGATCCCCTATCCGATCCACCTCGGGATCACCGAGGCCGGGACGAAGTGGTCGGGCTCGCTGAAGTCGGCGGTCGGCCTCGGGACGCTGCTCGCCGACGGCGTCGGCGACACGCTGCGGATCAGCCTCTCGACCTTCCACGCAGAGGAGGAGGTCAAGGTCGCGTGGGAGATCTTGAAGGCGCTCCAGCTCCGCGAGCGCGGCCCCGTCCTGATCGCCTGCCCGACGTGCGGGCGGCTCCAGTTCGACATGGACACCGTCGTCGCCGAGATCGAGCAGCGCCTCGAGGCCTACGAGGAGCCGATCGAGGTCGCGGTGCTCGGCTGCGCCGTGAACGGGATCGGCGAGGCCTCGCACGCCGACTTCGGGATCACCGGGGCGAAGAACGAGGGGCTGATCTTCGCCGGCGGCAAGCCGCTGCGAAAGGTCCCCCAGGCGGAGCTCGTCGATGCCCTGTTCGCCGAGATCGACCGTTCGCTCGACCGCGGCGCGGTCGACGTCGACGATGCGGAAGCCGCCGAGGGCGCCCAGTGGCTGGCGAAGATCGAGGAGGAGAACGCCGACGAGCTCACCCCGGAGCGGATCGCGCAGATGGAGAAGGAGGCGGCGAAGGAAGGCGACGGCGACGTCACCGACGAGCCGTTCCTGAAGCCGGTCAGCACAAAGCGCGTCGAGCTCGACGAGGACGCCTCGCCGACCACCGGCCGCCGCTTCACCCGCGCCTGAGCCCGCGGGCGGCCACTGGTCCCCGGTAGGCTCGCGCGCGCATGACGCGGCTTTCGAAGTACTTCCTGCCGACGCTTCGCGACGATCCGGCTGATGCCGAGTCGGCGTCGCACCGGTTGATGGTTCGCGCCGGGCTGGTGCGCCAGCTCGGGGCGGGGCTTTGGACCTGGCTGCCGGCCGGCTACCGCGTCCTGAAGAAGGCCGAGGCGATCATCCGCTCGGAGATTGACGCGATCGGCGGCCAGGAGATGCTGATGCCGGTGCTGCAGCCGGCAGAGATCTGGCAGCGGACCGGCCGCTACGGGATCGACGAGCTGTTCAAGCTCCGCGACCGCCGCGAGGCCGAGCTGGTGCTGGCGATGACCCACGAGGAGGCGGTCACCACCCACGTGGCCCGCGACGTGCGCTCCTACCGCGACCTGCCGCTGATCCTCTACCACCTCCAGGTCAAGGAGCGCGACGAGCCGCGCCCGCGCGCGGGGGTGCTGCGCACCCGCGAGTTCACGATGAAGGACTCGTACTCGTTCGACCGTGACGCGGACGGCCTCGACGCGAGCTATGAGCGCCACCGCGAGGCCTATGCCCGGATCCTCGACCGCAGCGGCCTGCGCTGGTACGAGGTCGTCTCCGACGTCGGGATGATGGGCGGCTCGGGCGCCCACGAGTACATGGCTCCATGCGACGTGGGCGAGAACGAGGTCGCGCTCGCGCCGGGGTACGCGGCGAACGTCGAGATCGCTAGCGCCGATCCGCAGCCGGTCGAGCTCCCGCCGCCGCTCGATGCCCCTCGCGAGGCGCCGACCCCCGGGCTGACCACCGTCGAGGAGGTCGCCGGCGGCCTCGGCGTTCCCGCGGGCGCCCTGATCAAGGCGCTTCCGGCCGTCGTCGAAGGCCGGGGGATCGTCCTGGTCCTCGTCCGCGGCGACCATCGCCTGAATGAGGTCAAGCTCCGCAATGCCCTCGGCGCCGACTTCCGCGCCGCGACCGCAGACGAGATCGCCGAGCGGATCGGCCCCGCCGGGTTCATCGGCCCGGTGGACGCCGACGTGACGGTCCTGAAGGACGCGGCGATTCAGGGCCGTGGCTACGTCTGTGGGGCGAACGCCGCCGACGCCCACCTGATCGGCGTCGAGCCCGGACGCGACTTCTCCTTCGAGGAGGTCGACGTTCGCAGCGTCGAGGCCGGCGACCTCGCCCCCGGGGGGCAGCCGATCGAGATCGAGCGGGCGATCGAGGTCGGCAACATCTTCAAGCTCGGCACCCGGTACTCCGAGCCCCTCGACGCCACCTATCTGGATGAAGAGGGGCGGGAGCGCCCGATCGTCATGGGCAGCTACGGGATCGGCCCGGCGCGGATCGTCGCCGCTGCGATCGAGCAGGGGGCCGACGAGAAGGGGATCGTCTGGCCGGCGGCGATCGCGCCGTGGGCCGTCCATGTCGTCGGCCTCGGCAAGGCGGGCGATGAGACGCTGGCCGCGGCCGACGAGATCGCCGAGCGGCTGTCCGCGGCGGGGATCGAGGTGCTCTACGACGACCGGGACGCGGGAGCCGGCGAGAAGCTCACGGACGCGGAGCTGATCGGCTGTCCGCTGCGCGTGGTGGTCGGCAAGCGGGCGCTCGCCGAAGGCGAGGTCGAGGCACAGGAGCGGCGGAGCGGCCGGGACCACCGCCTGCCGATCGCCGGGGCCGTCGAGCGGGTGGCGGAGATCCTCGGTGAGACGGCCAGCTAGGCGGCGGCTGTTCGGAATCGACCGTTCGGGGCCCCGCCCGCCGCAGACGCGGCGCGGCGCGCCGCTGCGCCCGCTGACGATCCCGAACCTCGTCGGCTACGTGCGGCTCGCCGCGCTCCCGGTCTTCCTCGTGCTGGCCCTCGACAGCGGCGACGGTCGCTACGCCCCGGCGACGGCGATCTACGTCGCGATCGCGGCGGGGGACTACGTGGACGGGTTGCTCGCGCGGGCCACGGGGCAGTACTCGCGGCTCGGGGCCCTGCTCGATCCTGTGGTCGATCGCCTCACCGTGCTCGCCGGAGTCGCCGTCTGCTGGCACTTCGAGCTGCTTCCGCGCTGGGCCCTCGCCGCGCTCGCCGCTCGCGAGGTGATCAGCCTGGCGCTCGCACAGCTCGCCCTGCGACGGGGGATCGACATCGACATCACCTGGATCGGCCGGATCGGCGTCTTCTGCGTCTTCTCCGGGCTCGGCCTCAGCCTGATGGCCGCCTGGTGGCCGATCACGGCGCTGTTCATCCTCGGGGTCGCGATCTCGTGCGTCGCGACGGCCCTCTACGTGCGGGCCGCGCTTCGCCACGCCCGCCAGCGGTGAGCGGCTCGACGCAAACGTGGGCTCGGTTGAATTCCTGCACCAGCCTCAACCTCTAGTTGAAGTTTGCCGGGACACCTATAATCGGCGCACGCCCGGGACCCGAGCCGGCGAGGGGGAGCAAAATGACCGCGATCGACGAGACCTTTCCAGACATCGGCTCGATGAGCGACCAGGAGCTCAAGGAGCTGATCACCAAGCTCACCGACGAGGAGCGCGAGGTGTCATACCGGCGCCGGCTCCTGCACGGAAAGATCGACATCCTGCGTGCCGAGCTCGTCAACCGGATGCGGACGAAGCACGAGGCGGGGGAGGGGATGATCACGGGCGCGGACGTTCAGCAACTCACCGACATCCTGCTCGGCAAGCTGCCGGGAGCGGGCGAGCAGGCGGGGAGCTGAGCGTGGCCCTGCACTGCCCCGAGTGCGGATTCGTCAATCCGGAGGGGGCCAACTACTGCCAGAAGTGTGGGGCCTTCCTCGGTCGCCCGGAGGGCACCGAGGATCCGACGACGATGACCTACAAGGTCGACGAGACCGGCGAGTACCAGCCGATCGACATCGACGAGGAGCTCGGGAAGGTGGGGGCCGCGGTCG
>Ga0299914_10003123_pt1 | contig 11633 bp, 15 predicted proteins | sample RVTome_10_FD_201361 | JGI IMG/M metagenome (GOLD analysis project Ga0299914, IMG submission 201361) | Soil microbial communities from uranium-contaminated site in the Upper Colorado River Basin, Wyoming, United States - RVT153D57 (version 2) ... | reverse complement strand
GGTCGGCTACTACTCGTACTCGGCGCTCGGCACCGACCGCTACCCGCCGTTCTCACTCGAAAGCGACGACTACCCGGCCCGTCTCGACGTCGCCTACCCCGAGGAGCTCTCACGAGGTCTCGCTCTGGTCAAGACCTGGCTGCTGGCCATTCCCCACTACCTCATCGTAGGGTTGTTCACCAGCGGTCTCATCTGGTGGACCACCGACATCGGCGATCCGGGCAACGACGTGTACGAGGCCGGAACGGGTCTGATCGGCATCCTGGTCTTCATCGCCGGAGTGATCCTGCTGTTCTCGGGCCGCTATCCGGGAGGCCTCTTCGATCTGATCATGGGGCTCAACCGCTGGGTGTTCCGGGTTGTCGCCTACGCGGCCCTGATGAGGGACGAGTACCCGCCGTTCCGCCTCGACACCGGTGGTGCAGAGCCCGGCGCCGGGCCGGCTCCCTCCCCGCCCGAAACGGGTGGCTCCGACACGGCATCGCAAGAGACACCCGCGGCGCAGAGCTGATCTCTGCCCCGAACGCAGGTCGGTCCCGGGCCGCCTGCCACCGGGGTTCAGCAAGAAGGCTCTGCAGCCGATAACATCGGCGTGCCACGCCAGGGAGAGCCATGAGGTCGAAACCGACCGCAGACTTGTCGCGCTCGGCCGATGAGGAGTCCGGGTGCCCTGATTGCACAGCGGAGATGGAGGGGTTTGCATTTCCCTCCGCGGACTCCCCAGACAGGGAGTCGTGGGACGAGCTCCATGCCCGCTATCACGCCCTGCGCCGCGACGGAGATCGTCTACGCGGCGAGCTCGTCGACGCCCGCCTCGGATTGGCAAGCTTCGAGAGCCTCTTTCGGATCTCCCCCTTCCCGATAATGGAACAGGACTACACCCAGGTGGAAGCCTGGATGGAGAGTCTTCGCCAAGAGGGAGTCGAGGACATCCGGGAGGTGTTGGCCGGGATCGAATCGATCCGGGCGACCGTCCCATTGATCTGGATCACGGCGGCCAACCCGGCCGCTGTCGATGCGGTGGGCCTTCCCCTGACCGAGCTCATCGGCCCGGTCGACCCGCGCATCGTCAACGACGAGTCCTACCCCTCCTGGATCAGCCAGTTCGAAGCAGTCTGGAACCGGGATCCGGAGGCGCGGGCATCGTTCATCGCGGGCACGCCGAGCGGGAGAACCTATGACGCCGAATCGACGCTCGCGGCACCTGTGGTCGACGGCGAGCCCGACTTCTCCAGAGCCGTCTTCTCGGTGGTCGACGTGACCGAGCACCGCAGCGAAGAGCGCCGGATGGAGGAGTTGATCAACACCAAGAACCGGTTCCTGGCCTCGATCAGCCACGAGATCAGGACGCCCCTCACCGCCATCGTCGGCTTCAGCCAGGTGCTGGAGGACAACGAGAGTATGAGCGAAGAGGACAGCATGCTCATGGTCACGTCGATAGTCGAACAGGCCCGCGAGATGTCCGACCTGGTGAACGATCTCCTGGTGGCCGCCCGGGCAGACGCCGATGCGTTGAAGGTCGAGGCGAGGTCGATCGACGTCGCCGCACAGGTGAGCCAGATCCTCTCCGCCGGTGGGTCGTTCACCGACGGCGTCCGCTTTCAGGCACCGAAATCGGAGCTGGTCGCCACGGCCGACCCGGCGCGGGTGCGTCAGATCTTGCGGAATCTCCTCACCAATTCCGAGCGCTACGGAGGGCCGGACGTGTCAGTGCAGTTGTCGGGGGACGAGAGCTGGATCAATGTCGATGTCACCGACGACGGAGCGGGAATCCCTCAGGAGAAGTGGGAGAGCATCTTCCAGCTCTACCAACGCGGCCACGACGACGTCGGGCGACACGAGTCGATGGGGATCGGCCTCGCCGTGTCACGTCAGCTCGCCGAGTTGATGGGAGGCAGCCTCACCTACTGCCGCGAGGACGGCCGCAGCGTCTTCCGTCTCAGGATCCCGACGGCAACAGAGTCCTGAACGGCGGTGCCGGGTTTCCCGTCACTCGACGACGGGTATCGCACCCGCGTGAAGGCCCGCCTCCGGAATCACCGATGAACCACGACCGATACTCGGGCAATTCCCTTGCCACTGGGTGACGAGGCCTTCGCCAGGGTGCTCGACGCCGCCAAATCGGGTGCCGAATGGGCCTGGTCGGATCTCTACACCGAGCTCGCCGGCCCCGTGCGGGGATACCTCGCCGGTCGCGGGGCCCCGGAGCCGGAGGACGCCACAGCCGAGGTCTTCATCAAGGTGGCTCGCAACATCCACGACTTCAAGGGGGACGGACCCTCATTCCGCTCCTGGGTGTTCGTGATCGCTCACCGCACACTCATCGACGACCGACGGCATCGATCACGACGGCCGCTCATCACATCGATCGTGCCCGAGACCACTGCCGGAGGAAACGTCGAGACCGAGGCTGTCGAAGCGCTGGTCACCCGGGAGATACTCGACGCTTTCGAGCGGCTCACCGAGTCCCAACGCGATGTGCTCGCCCTTCGCATGATCGCCGGGTTGTCTCTGGAACAGACCGCCCGCGTGCTCGGCAAGCGGGTCGGGGCGGTGAAGGCGTTGCAACATCGAGCACTCGCGTCCTTGCAGAAGGTGCTCGAGCTATCAGGCGTATCCCAATGAACGACAACGGCGTTTACGACGATGAGATGTTTAGGAAGAGACCGTCCGACGACGATATCGAGCGCATCCTCTCGGGGCAGGCGCCCGAGGACGCGAGCCTGGCGCGGCTCGGCACCCTCCTCATCGCTCTCCACGATCACGAGGCCGAACCTCCGTCGGAGGGGAGAATCGCCACTCTAGCGGCCCAGGCGGCCGCCATCGCTCGTGATGGGAAGCCCGACCGAGTCGTCGCCACACCGCCCTCCCGTTCGAAGAGTCTCGGCGTGGCCCTGACAGGCAAACTGGCGATGGTGGCGGTCGCCATCGTCGTCATAGCGGGAATGACTGGGGTGGCCACGGCATCCGACAAGGCGGCGCCGGGCGATCTGCTCTACGGGCTGGACCGTGCGCTGGAAGCCGTCGGCATCAACGACGGCGGCACCACCGAGAGGATCACCGAAGCCCAGGCACTCGCCAGCGATGGGCAGGTGGAGGAGGCGATCGACCACGTCGCTGCGGCTGTTACGGCGCCAGACAGTGAGCCGACCGATGACTTCTCGCCGGAGTCGACCCGTGCGGCGACGGCCCTCAGAGATGCTGCCGCGAGGGTACGCGGCGACAGCGCCGAGCCAGAGGCGCAGGAAGTGCGCGACGCTGTGGGTGCGATGCTCAGTGAGATGGCCGAGATGATCGGCGACCCCGACCTCGACGGTGCGGAGTTCGGCCAACGGGTCGCGGACATGGCACGGTCTATCACCAACCGGAGCACCGAGCGAGGCGGAGAAGCGGGCCAGTCGCCCGACAGCCGCCCCGACCACGCCGGCCCTCCCGAAGGCAACGATGGAGAGCCGGCTGAGACTTCCGAAGGCGGTCTGCCCGGCGCCGGCTCCGGAGGGGGGCCACCCGGTGAGGGACCGGCCGGAGGAGGGCCACCCGGAGGAGGGCCACCCGGGGGAGGGCCACCCGGACGACCCGGTGGACGATGAGCTATCTCTTTGCCGTGGAGGGGGTACCCGCCCAGGGGGCGTCTCGCACGCTCCTTTGAGCCATGGCCGCGCAATCGAGCGACGTCGCGATGCGTCTCTATTGGTGAGACCGGCGAGAGAACTCGTCGGAGCCCACGACGAAGGAGAAGACCATGACCACATCCGTCACCGTCAGAAACGGCATCGACGTCGATCAGCTCCTCCAGACGATCGAGCACGTCAAAGAAGAGTCAGCGGCCGGTGAGTTCACCTTCCGCGCCACCAGCACCTGGCACACCGGCACCCACAACACCGGGCAGATCGGCTCGTTCACCCACGCCGGGGCGGAAGACGAATCTCGCCAGACGCCATTCGAACTGGAGGGTGACGAGCCCCCGGTCCTGCTGGGGTCCAACAAGGGGCCCAATGCGGTCGAGCTGCTGCTTCAGGGACTCGCTTTCTGCTACGCGGTTGGATATGTGGCCAATGCGTCCGCCCGCGGGATCGAGATCGAGGCGATGGAGTACGAGATCGAGGGAGACCTCGACGTCCAGTCGTTTCTCGGCCTCGAAGGCGGCCGTCCCGGATTCACCGAAATCAGGGCAAAGGGCCGGGTTGCCAGCCCCAATGCCACTCAGGAAGAGCTCGAGGAGCTGTGCCAGTACGTCCAGGACACCTCGCCTGTCAGGGACACCCTCGCCAATTCAGTTCCCGTGAAGACCACGCTCGAATTGGCCTGAGCCGAAGGTCTGGAACACCAAATGACTGACCAGAGCCACGAACCTGGGGGCTCCGATGTGATCGACCGGGACCGTCTCCGGGAGAGCATCCGTCTCAAGTACCAGGAAGTGGCTGTGAGCCCCACCGCCGAATACCACTTCTTCACCGGGAGACGAGCCCTCGAGCACATCGGATATCGAGACACGCTGCTCGAAGACATCCCTGAACATGTGCTCGAGGCGTTCGCCGGCGTGGCCAATCCCTTCCATTGGGGAATGCCGACCACGGGTTCCACCGTCGTCGACATCGGCTCCGGAGCCGGGCTCGACTCGGTGCTGGCAGCCCGGTCGGTTGGCGCCGGCGGGCAGGTGATCGGCGTCGACATGACCCGGGAGATGCTCGACCGTGCCGGCGAAGCAGCCGCAGCCATGGGGCTCGACAACCTCGAGTTCCGTCAGGGGCTCGCCGAGGAGCTCCCGGTGGCTGACGAAACCGTCGACATGGTGATCTCCAACGGTGTTCTCAATCTCGTTCCCGACAAAGTGCAGGGATACCGGGAGGTGTTCCGGGTGCTGAAGCCGGGGGGAGAGTTTCAGATCGCCGACATAGTCGTCGAAAAGCCGGTATCGAAGGGTGCCCAGAGGGACATCGACCTCTGGACCGGCTGAATAGCCGGTGCCCTGCCGGGAGCAGGGTGGAAGATCACGATCGAGAAAGCCGGTCTGGACGAGGTCGAGTTCGGCCCCAGGGTCGACACGTTCGATGGCGCCCCAGGTGAGGCGAACGCCAAGGCCTACGGCACCCACGGCATCCCGATGAGGGGCCGCAGGCCCCCAGAGTGACATCGTGGAGCAGGAGACCTACGGTCGGAGCATGAGCCCCGAGCGCACCGCCTTTCAGAGGCTGGCACGCGAGCAGCTCCCCTGGCTCTACGTGCTGGCGCGGCGTCTCGCCGGCCCTCGAGCCGAGGACATCGTGCAGGAGACCCTGGTGAAGGCATATCAGGGCTTCGACGACCTCCGCGACCTCGAGGCCGCCCCGGGGTGGTTCCGCACGATCCTGGTCAACTGCGCCCGTGACTGGTTCCGGCGCGACTCGAGCGGGCCGGATGAGACGCCGCTGGACGAGGTCCCCGACCACTCGCTGTACCGGACCATCGCCGACGAGGACCCTCTCCCCTATTCGGACTCGGTGCACGTCGATTTCCTCCACTCGTTTCACGAAGAGGACGTGTGGGCGGTGCTCGACAGGGTGAAGCCGATGTATCGCGTTCCCCTGGTGTTGGTTCACATGGAGGGCATGGACGTCGCCGATGTGGCGCGGATGCTCGGGGCACCAAAGAACACCGTCCTCTCATGGCTGCACCGCGGTCGGAAGCACTTCGAGAAGGAGCTATGGGAATACGCCGAGGAGCGAGATCTCCTGAAAGCGAAAATGGAGTCACCGTCATGATCGACTGCACCGAAGCAGTACGACAGCTCTGGGCATACCTCGAACGAGAGGTCGACCCTGTCGAGCGGAAGAGGATCGAGGAGCATCTCGCCTTGTGCCGAAGGTGCTGCGGGGAGATGGAGTTCGCCGACGAGATGCGCCGGTTCATGGCACGTCGTCCGGAGGTCGAGATCCCACCCGGGCTGATGACCCGGATGGAACAACTGATCCACGACTTGGAGGTGAACGGGACTCCATGACCAGAGACCTCATGTACCGCCGGGAGATCCAGGAGATGGTCCGCGACGTCTACGAGCGCGTCGAGGAACCCATGGTGTCACCCGCGGCCTGTCTCTACGACGACCATCAACTGGCTCGGATCCCCGATGTCGCTAGGAGATGGGCGCTGGGAGTGGGCAACCCGGTTCGCCACGCCGACCTCACCCAGGGAGAGGAGGTGGTGGATCTCGGCTGTGGAGCTGGGGTCGACACCCTGCTCGCCGCCTCCTGCGTCGCTCCTGGCGGGTCGGTCACCGGAGTCGACTTTCTCGCGTCGATGATCCAGCGGGGCCGCCGCAACGCCGAAGCCTCAGGTTCCGACAACGTCTCCTTCGTACAGGCGGAGATCGACAGGTTGCCCCTCGACGACGCCTCTGTCGATGTGGTGATCTCCAACGGGACGATCAACCTGGCGGCCAGGAAGAGCCGGGTTTTCGCCGAGGCCAAGCGAGTCCTGCGCCCTGGCGGGAGGCTGTCGGTGTCCGACCTCACCATCAAAGAGGAGGAGCTGCCGTCCGAGGTCCTCGTCCACCCGTCGGTATGGGCCGGCTGAGTATCTGGAGCCCTGGCGGAGCGTGTCTTCGTCTCGAAAATGGAGAAGGTGGGGTTCACCCGGGTGCAGGTGGTCGAACGGGTCCCGTTCGGGATCGACGAGGCGGCACGCTACCCCCTGTTCGATGACGACGTCATCGAGTTGATGAGACGGCTCATCCCGGAGTCTCGCCACCACCGGATCGCAACGTCGATCACCGTGACCGCACGGGTGGACTGACCTTCGAGCACCGGTTGGAAACACCCTCGCCGGCCGTCTACTCCTCGATCAACCTCGGATGAGTGTTGATGTACTCGGCTCCCTCGTCGACGAACGTCTCGGGGCTCAACTCCTTGCCGGTGCGAAACGCGGCCCGTCCCACCAGATGGGCGGCGATCGGCGCCGTGATGAATTGCAGCAAGATCACCAGGACGAGCTTTGCGACCGCGCCGGGGATCGGCAGCATGAGGCCCGCCCCCGAGAGGACCAGGATCAGACCGAGAGTCGCCGGTTTCGTCGCGGCGTGCATTCTGGCGAACACGTCTTCGAAACGCTGGAGGCCGATTGCCGCCAGCAGAGCGAGGGCGGCTCCCGCCACGAGGAGCACCGAGGCGATCGGTTCGATCATGGTCTCCTCCTCTCTATGAAATTGGCCACCATGCTGGTCCCGGTGAACGCGAGCAGTGCCGCCACCACCATCACGTCGAGATAGGTGTCCTCACCGGTTATCGCTGCTTGCAGCGCCAACCCACTGACCACCATGAGGAGCAGAGTGTCGAGGGCGACTATCCGATTGGCGATCCCCGGTCCTCTGATCATCCTGATCAGGCAGAGCAACGCGGCCACTGCGAGCAGCCCGAGAGCGATGAGCGCGGCTATCTGGATCATCCTCTTCCCCCATCCGGCGCGGCAAGCGCTCGTGGACGCGGTGGAAATGCCTCCAGGATGAGGCGCTCGAGACGGCGCACCGACCCGCGCGTCTCCTCAGGGCTCCTCAGGTGGAGCACGTGGATGAACAAGGTGGATGTCTCTTCATCCACCTCTAGCGTGATTGTCCCCGGGGTGAGCGAGACCATGCTCGCGACGGCTGTGACGACTCCCGCCACCCGGGAGGTGAGACTGACCGACACCACCGCAGTGTTGATTCCGCTCCCCGGCGTCGCCACCTCCCAGGCGACGACCGCCGAGGCGACGACGAGCTCCTTGAGGAAATACGCGAGGAGCTTCATCGACGCGATCGGCCGAAAGCCAACACCGGGGACCGGGGTGACAGGCGGGACCATGTAGAGAATCAACCCGGCCACCACCATGCCTCCGAGGAGGTTCGCCCAGGTCACCGATTCCCACAATGTGACCCAGACCGCCGTCATCCAGACGAGGAGCACCAGACCTCTCATGGGCCCATCACCGCCGCGATGTAACCGTCCGGGTCGATGAGACTGGCTGCGGCGACCTCGCCCAACTCGTACAGGGGTGCCGCAGCCACGACGAACGCGATGCTCAGCAACACCAAGAAGCCGGTAGGCACCACCATGAGGCGGGGGAACCTCAACGAGGCTCCATCCAGGCCCTCCGGGTTCGGTGGCGGTAGCTCGGCCGCTCCCCAGAAGACACCGGACCAGATCTTGGTCATCGAGAACAGGGTCAATGCGCTGACAACGATGGCTACGCCCACCGTCAGGTTCGCCCCGATGGAGAACCCGGCTTCGATCAGGGCGAGCTTGGCGACGAAACCCGACAACGGCGGGATACCCGCGAGACTCAGCGCAGGGAGCAGGAACAACGCGGCGAGCAGCGGGCTCGTGTGAAGCAGGCCGCCCAGTCGCCGCAGGGCAGCGGTCCCGGTGCGCTCCTCGATCAGGCCCCCGACGAGGAAGAGAGTGGTCTTCACGATTATGTGATGAACGATGTAGAAGACCGCGGCTGCGAGACCCGCCAGCGTGTAGAGACCCAGGCCGAAGATCATGTAGCCGATCTGGCTGATGATGTGAAAGCTGAGAATCCGCTTCACATCGTTTTGAGTGATGGCTCCGAGCACCCCGGTCACCATGGTCAGGCCGGCGACCGCGAGGAGCAGCGTGGAGGGCCCACCTTCACCGAACAGAAGGGTGTGCGTTCGGATGATGGCGTAGACCCCGACCTTGGTGAGCAGCCCGGCGAAGATCGCGGTCACCGGTGAAGCCGCCACCGGGTAGGAGTCGGGTAGCCAGAAGAACAAGGGAAAGATGGCAGCCTTGATTCCGAAGACGACCAGGAAGAGGACACCCAGGGCCGACCGCAGACCCGGGTCGATGTCCGCGAGCCTCGTGGCCAGGTCGGCCATGTTCACCGTGCCGGTAGCCGCATAGACGAGACCGACCGCGGTTATGAACAGTGTCGATGCCAGCAGGCTTATCACGACGTAGGTCATCCCGTGCCGGATCTGGAGCCTGGACCCTCCATAGGTGATGAGGACATAGCTGGCGGTCAGGGTCACCTCGAACGCGACGAACAGGTTGAACAAGTCGCCGGTGAGGAAAGATGCCGAGACCCCCGCCGCAAGTATCAGGTAGACGGAGTGGAAGAACGCCCTGGTCTCGTCGGTCTTGGGGCTGCCCACTGCGTAGACGAAGACCGCGAGGAGCATGATCGCCGAGATCGTCAACAGGATCGCCGAGAAGGCGTCAGCGACGAGGGTGATCCCTATCGGCGCCACCACCGAACCGACATGGCCGACCAGGACGGAGCCGTCGGAGACCTGTACCAGGAGCACGACGCAACTGACGATCGTCCCGGTCAACGCGGCTACTCCGAGGGTGCGACGGACCCTCGGCCACCTGACGAGCCCGATCGTGACCGCCGCCGTGCCCAGTGGGAGGGCTATCGGGAGAATCAAGAGTGGGCTCATGGTGAGTCACCCCCGCCGGCGTCATTCTCGTCGTCAGAGTCCTGCCCCTCGCCGCGGGTCGCGATCATGGCCGCGATGCGCCGATCCTCGACATCATCCTCGACTTCGTCGGATCTGGTCAGGACCCAGCTCCGATAGGCGAGGGCGAGGAGGAAGGCGCTGACCCCAAACGTGATGACTATGGCGGTGAGGGCGAGCGCCTGTGGGAGCGGGTCGGCGAACGGGCCATCGGTCCCGGCCAGGGGGGCGGCGCCCGCCCGACCCCCGGCCATGAGCAGGAGCAGGTTGGCGCCGTGGCCGAGCAAACCCAGGCCGATGACGATCCTGCTCAGGTTGCGCTGGAGGAGCAGGTAGGCACCGGCACCGTAGAGCACCGCCACCGCGAGCACCATCACGACGATCATGTGGCTTCGTCCTCCGTCCCGAATGTGACCACGAGCGCCGCGACCAGCCCGACCACGATGGAAAAGACCCCGACGTCGAAGGACAATGCCGAGGTCGCCTTGATCACGCCGAGGACCGGTATCTCTGCTTCGACATAGGTGGTCTCGAGAAAGGCGTCACCCCAAGCCCAGCCGGCAACACCGGTGAAAAGGGCCAGCGACAGACCCACTCCGAGGAGTGTCTCGGCACTCGCCGGGAGGATCTCCTCCATCTCCCTGACACCGCCCGCCACGTATTTGAGAACGAGCGAGATTCCGAACACGAGACCAGCGACGAAGCCGCCACCGGGAGAGTTGTGACCGGAGAAGAGCAGGAACAGTGAGAAGACGAGCGCCGTCCTCACGATCACGTCCACGAGTGTGTCGAGGATGAAGGAGCGGTGGATCACGATTCGATCCCTCGCCCGCCCGAGACGGACGGCTCGATCTCTTCGTCCTCGGTGCCTGCGGGACGGTGGCGGGCCAAGAGAAGTGCCATCACGCCCATTGCCACCACCGCGAGAACGGTTATCTCTCCCAGCGTGTCCAGCGCCCGGAAATCGGTGAGAATCACGTTCACCACGTTGGTCCCACCGCCTTCTGGCTGTGCGCGGGTCAGGAACTCGTCGGCGAGGGACGGTGCTCTCCGGCCGGCCGCCGCCATCAGGGCAAATGCCCCGGCGAACACCCCGACTCCGACCGCGATACCGATCCTCACCATCTTGCGGATGCGGGACTGCAGCACCTCGAAGGACTCGGGGAGAACCCGCAGGACCAGGACGAACAGCGTGAGCATGAGGGTCTCGATCAAGAGCTGGGTGAGCGCGAGGTCTGGCGCCCCCTGGATCACGAAGAGGACGGCCACGCCGTATCCCACACCGCCGAGGAGGAGGACGGCGGCGAGACGCCGTCGCACCGTGATCGTGACCAGGGCTGCCGTGATCACCAGGGCCGCGGTAACCAGCTGTACTGGTGACTCGGCGAGAACGAGGTTGGGAATGCCGATCCAATGCCTGACGAGGAGGAGTCCCGGGGCAGCCATCGTCACCACCATGATCACGCCCAGGTAGACGGGCAGCGATCCCCCCTGCACGACCGAGGTGACCCGGTCGGCCAACCGGTTCAATCCCGCCAGCGTCATGGTGTAGACCCGGGTCGCTTCGGGCGCCCGGCCGGTGACCTGCCGGAGCCGCTGCAGCGGTCGTCGCCAGATGGTCACACCGATCGCCAGCGCCAGCGCCGACAACCCGAGAGGCAGGCCGAACCCGTGCCATGCCGCCAGGTGATACGTGGCAGACGCGGCATCGACCGACCCTGACGCAGCCACCACCACCTGGTCGACAGGGCTGGGGGCGAAACCAGCAACGATCGTGATTCCCACCAGGACGAGCGGTGCGAACATGAACGACGGGCGGGGCGCCGACACCTCCGACCTGAGTGGGTCGTCGATCTCGTGCTTGGACTTCGACATGAAGCCTCCCCACAGGAATCGCAGACCGTAGGCCACTGTCAGAGCCGAGCCGGCGACCACGCCTCCGGTCACCCACCAGAGATTCTCGTGAACCAGACCCTCGAGGGCCGCCTCCTTGGACACGAACCCGAGCAAACCGGGGATCCCGGCCATCGACGCGGTGGCGATGATCGCCAGGGCGAAGGCGGCCGGCATGACGGCTCCGATTCCGTCGAGACGTCTGATGTCGCGGGTGTGGGCCTGGTGGTCGACGATTCCCGCCACCATGAACAGTGCCGCCTTGAACAGGGCGTGGGCGACGATCATTGCCATCCCGGCGAAG
>Ga0299914_10003122_pt1 | contig 11633 bp, 11 predicted proteins | sample RVTome_10_FD_201361 | JGI IMG/M metagenome (GOLD analysis project Ga0299914, IMG submission 201361) | Soil microbial communities from uranium-contaminated site in the Upper Colorado River Basin, Wyoming, United States - RVT153D57 (version 2) ... | reverse complement strand
GTCGTCATGCTCGTCGGGCCCGGCGTCGTCGTCGCCGGCGCGGTCGAAGGGCTCCGATCGTTCGCCGAGGCCGCCAACCTCGGGGTCGCCAACACCTACGGAGCGAAGGGCGTGCTGCGCTGGGACAGCCCGCACCACCTCGGGACCTGCGGTCTCCAGCGCGACGACGCCGAGCTGCTGGGCCTCGGTTCGGCCGACCTCGTCATCACGAGCGGTCTCGATCCCGACGAGTCCGATGCACAGCAGTACCTCCTCACCCAGTCGGTCGACATCGCCCCCGAGGACCTCGAGACGTTCGCGTCACACACCGGGCGCGCGCGCAACCCGATCGCCGAGACGGAGCTGTACCGACGGATCGCCGCGATCGCCGTGCCGGGGTACACCGACGACCGCGAGCCGAGGCATCCCGCAGCGGCGGTCGCCGGCCTCCGATCGGCGTTCCCGGGTGCGACCGTGATCGCCGAACCGGGGCTCGCCGGGCTCTGGGTCGCACGGACCTATCCCACCGAAGAGCTCGGATCGGTCGTCGTCCCGTGTCGTGGGGCGCCCGGCATCGCGGTCGCCCTCGGTCGCGTCACTGCGGGCGGTGGCGTGCCGACCGTCGTCGTCACGACAAAGGCCACGCCGCAGCACTCGTTTCCCGTCGTCGTCTGGGACGACGTCGACTGGTCGCCGACCGATGAGCTCGTCGCGGCGGCAGGTCCGATCGTCGGCATCAACGGCGCGAGACTCTCACCGTGAGCTCGAGCGAACGCGACCAGCGGGTCGCCCTCGTCACCGGCGCGTCGTCGGGAATCGGTCGCGCGATCGGCGAGGCGTTCGGGGCGCTCGGCTGGAGCGTCGGGCTCGGGTCACGGAGCGACGAACAGCGCGAGGACGCGGCCGAGGCCGTGCGCGCCGCCGGAGGAACTCCGCGACCGTGTCCACTCGACGTGAGTGATCCGGCGTCGGTCGACGAATGGTTCGCGGCGTGTGAGGAGGGCCTCGGTTCTGCCGACGTCGTCGTGAGCAACGCCGGCATCGCTCACCCCGGCGCTCTCGGCGAACTGACGCCCGAGGAGCTCCACCAGATCCTCGCCACCGACCTGTTTGGAACGATCCTCGTCGCGCGTCGGGCGATCCAATCGATGCGAGGTCGCATCAGCGACCTCGTGTTCATCTCCTCCGATGTCACTCGTCAACCTCGCCCGCAGCTCGCCACGTACGGGGCCGCCAAGGCAGGCGTCGAGCTGCTCGCGCGGACGCTCGCACTCGAGCTCGAGGGCACCGGAATCCGCTCGACGATCGTGCGCGTGGGTCCGACCACGACGAACTTCGCGGCGAAATGGGACCCGACCGGATTCGCCGACCTCATGGCGAACTGGGGTCGCTTCGGTCTCACACGCCGCGAGGGCGTGCTCGACCCGCGTGACGTCGCCGAGGCCGTCGTGCGCGTGGTCACACTGCCGCCGGGGATCCATGTTCCGGAGATCGAGCTGCACGCAACCGAGCCCTACTGACCAACCCGACGTTGTGATCGTTGTGCGCCACATGCGCGCGTTGCGCTCACGAAGTCGGACGGACGGTCGGGGTGAGTGACGGCCGGGGTGTTGGACGAACCGGGCATGCGCTGCGTGACAGCGCGACGGCCGGAACGGTACGCTCCGCGCGATGCATGCCGACGATCTGATCATCGTGAGCGTGGATGACCACGTCGTCGAGCCGCCCGACCTCTTCGAGCGCCACCTCCCGGAGAAGTACCGCGACATCGCGCCCCACGTCGTACACAAGGACAACGGCGACGACGTCTGGCAGTTCCTCGACATCGAAGTCCCCAACATCGGGCTCAACGCCGTGGCCGGACGTCCACCCGAGGAGTACGGGATCGATCCCGCGAGCTTCGACGAGATGCGCCCGGGGTGCTACGACGTCGACGAGCGTGTCCGTGACATGAACGCGAACGGGGTGCTCGGGTCGCTCAACTTCCCGTCGCTGCCCGGCTTCGCAGGTCGACTCTTCGCCAACCTCGATGACAAGGACGTCGCCCGCGTCTTCGTCGAGGCGTACAACGACTGGCACATCGACGATTGGTGCGGCTCCCATCCGGGTCGGTTCATCCCGCTCGCGATCCCTGCGATCTGGGACCCGGACGTGCTCGCCGCCGAGGTCCACCGCGTCGCAAAGAAGGACTGCCACGCGATCACGTTCCCCGAGAATCCCGAGCCACTCGGCCTTCCCAGCCTGCACTCCGAGCACTGGGACCCGTTCTGGCGTGCGTGCAGCGACGAGGGCACGGTCGTCTGCATGCACATCGGATCATCCTCGAAACTCGTCGTCACCGCCGCTGATGCACCGATCGACGTGATGATCGTCCTTCAGCCCATGAACATCGTGCAGGCGGCAGCAGATCTCATCCACTCGCCGGTCTTCACGAAGTTCCCCGACGTCACGGTGGCGCTCTCCGAAGGGGGGATCGGGTGGGTGCCCTACTTCCTCGAGCGGCTGGACCACAGCTACCGCACGCACAAGGCGTGGACAGGCGCGGACTTCGGCTCGAAGATGCCGAGCGAGGTGTTCCTCGAACACATCGTGCTCTGCTTCATCTCCGACTCCGTCGGTGCCGGACTCGCCCGCGGCATCGGGACCGACCGAATCACCGTCGAAGTGGACTACCCGCACTCCGACAGCACCTGGCCGCACGCGCCGGAGACCCTGATGGAGCAGTTCGCGGCGACCGACCTCACCGACGACGAGATCCACCAGATGACGCACCGCAACGCCATGGGGTTCTTCCGATACGACCCGTTCCGATCGCGTCCCGAAGCGCGCTGCACCGTCCGCGCGTTGCGCGCCGAAGCGACCGACGTCGACACCACACCCCGCACCGTCGGGACGCCGAAGCCGCGACCCGAAGGGCGCGTGACGATCACCGACCTCGCCGCACGAACGTGAGCGCGGCGCGCCCGCCGCGCCCGTTCCTCGTGCACTGGGTGGTCGACACCGCGGTCGCCTTCCTCGCGATCGTCGTGGTCGCGCTGTTCCTCGACGTCAGCATCTGGATCATCATCTCCGTCGCCGTGCTCGCCGGAGCGCTCGCTGCTCCCCTGACGCAGCGTGCGGAGGAGCGCGCCCTCGCCGAACGTGACCGTCGGGACACCGCCGACGGCTCGCTAGCCTCGGAGCATGACGACGACCCGGGAGCGCCGCCGCCCGCTCGCCCCGAACGGTGAGCCCAAGCCGCGATATCGCGGCGTCTCGCACCTGTACGGCTTCTGGGTGGCTCTCGGCCTCGGCGCCGTTCTCGTCGTCTCCGCGCCGAGCGCTCAAGCCGCCGTGCTCGCGGCGGTGTACGCGGTCTGCGCTGCGGCGATGCTCGGCGCCAGCGCGCTCCTACACCGAGGGAGCTGGAACGAGACGCAGGACCGGCGCCTGAGGAGGCTCGACCACTCGAGCATCTTCCTCATGATCGCCGGCACCTACACCCCGGTCACGTGGTACGGCTTGCACGGCGGGATGCGCTGGCTGGTCCTCGGCGTGGTCTGGGCGGGAGCGGCGCTGGGCATCACCATCGAGTGGATCCCGATTCGCCTCCCGCGGGGATACGTCACCACCGTCTACCTCGTCGTCGGATGGACCGCCGTGATCGTGTTGCCATGGCTCTGGGTGGGGCTCGGCGTCGCCGCATTCCTCGGCGTGGTGATCGGCGGGGTGCTCTACACGATCGGCGCCGTGATCTATGCCGCCCAGAAGCCCGACCCCGCGCCCGACACGTTCGGCTACCACGAGCTCTTCCACGTGTTCGTGCTCGCAGCCGCGCTCGTCCACTACTGCGTGATCGCGTTCGCGATCATCCCCCGAGGCTGACCACGGCGGCTACGGCGCGAGGGGACCGAGCTCTGCCTGGTACGCCCGTGCGAACGCGAGGACGCGCCCCGCGTACTCGATCGAGTGGTTGTACGTGAGGTACACCCCTACGAGGGCCACGTCCTCGACCAGGCCACCCGCCGGGGCCGACGCGCACAGGTAGAGACCCGCCGCGAGCGCCGCGTCGTAGATGTTGTGGGGGTCGGCGACACCGTCACCGTTGCCGTCCTCTGCCCATCGCGCCCACGTGGTGGGGATGAACTGCATGGGCCCGACCGCCCGGTCGAAGGTCTGATCGCCGTCGAGGAGGCCTCCGTCGCTGTCACCGATGAGCGCGACCCCAGGAGCGCCGTCGAGCGCGATGCCGATGATGGGCGGCTCCACCCGGCCCTGGAGGTCGGTGCGGGCACGGCGAAAGCGGGCGTGGTTCGACTCGACCTTGCCGATGCCCGCGAGGGTCCACCACGACAATCGGCACTCTGGCACGAGGAAGCCGACGAGCCGGGACGCACGCACGTAGGCATCGAGCACGACGAGTGGCAGATCGGTGCCTCGGACGGTGAGTCCCCCCGCCGAGCCCGTCGCGGCGTCGAGCGCGGCGTCGCGCTCGGCGATCGCCCCGTCGACATCGGCGGCGACCTCGTCCAAACGGGCCTGGTTCGCGACGATGTCCTCCGCGACGGCGCGCGATGCCGCGCCCGCACGTCGCCTCGCGGCTCTGGCGATCTCGGAGAGCTCTGAGAGTCGCTCCGCGGTGCTGGTCGAGAGCTTCATGCCGTGCGCGAGCTCGGTCGCGTCCTCGGCGGCGAATGCCACCCCCATCCCCGACAGCGAGCCTGCGGACTTGTACGCCAATGCAGCGGCTCGCCCGAGCCGGAGCTCTGCGTCGGCGAGCTCGCGAGCGTGACGCGCCTCCTCGACCTCGAGGGCGCGCACGACGAGGTCGAGCCGGTGGCGGCGTGCCTCGAGCTCCGATGCCTCGACACGCAACGCGGCGAGCCTCAGATCGGACTCCTCGAGGCGCGCGAGGGAGGCGGCTCCTTCGGCCGTGATGGGGAGACCGACGAGCGCGGGGTCCATCCCGGGGATGAGGTCGACCGCCGCAGCCGGGACCGAGGTCTCCTCCCCGCGCACCGATCGCTGCGGTGTCTGGGCGAACGCGGGGACGGCGAACGCGGAAACGGCGACCGCGGTGGCACAGAGCGCGGGCAGGAAGACACGGACGAGGCGACGCATTGGTGGTGCTGTCATCGACACGACACGCCCATGTCTGGAGTCCGTGTCGTCGGTCGGGACACGACACGCCGGAGGGCGCGGGGGCTCGGGCTGCGAACCCGCCCGCGCCGTGGGGCACGCGGCGTAACGTGGTCCCGCGACTCGAGGGAAGAGGCGAATGGCCACGTTGGTGCGATTTGACCCGTTCGACTATGCCGTCCACGAGGATCCCTTCCCCGTCTACCGCCAACTTCGGGACGATGCTCCGGTGTACTTCGACGTCGACCGCGGCTTCTACGCGCTCTCGCGACATGCCGACGTTCGCGCCGCCGTCGACGACTGGGAGACGTTCTCCTCGGCCGGCGGGATCACACTCGAGCGCGCCGGTGGCCAAGGCGTCGAGCCGATGCTCATCGAGATGGATCCACCCCGGCACACCGAGCTCCGAGCGCTCGTGAGTCGTGCGTTCACGCCCAGGCGCGTCGCCGAGCTCGAGGCCCCGACGCGGGCGCTCGCGCGCGACCTGATCGCCCGCTTCGACGACCGACGCGTCGACGTCGTCGCCGAGTTCTCCGCCTTCCTCCCGATGGCCGTCATCTGTCGCATGTTGGGCATCCCGATGGCCGATCAGGACGAGCTGCGTCTCGCCGCCGACGCGATGCTGCACCGCGAGCCGGATTCCGATCAGATCACGCCCGCGGGCATCGAAGGTGCCACGACGCTGTACTCGTACTTCGACGCGGTGATCCGCAGGCGACGTGACGAGCTCGGCGACGATCTCGTGAGCGCCCTCGTCGGCGCCGAGGTCGACGGACGGGCGCTCACCCACAGCGAGATCCTCGGGTTCTGCTTCCTCCTGATCATCGCCGGCAACGAGACGACGACGAAGCTGATCGGCAACGCCGTCTACTGGCTCGCCCGCTTTCCCGATCAACGCGCCGTGGTCCTCGCGGATCCGAGCCTGGTTGCCTCGACCGTGGAGGAGACGCTTCGCTTCGACGGGTCGACGCAGGCCCTCGCTCGGACGCTGACTCGCGACGTCGACCTGCACGGCACCACGATGGAGGCGGGACGGAAGCTGCTCCTGCTGTTCGGTTCCGCCAACCGTGACGAGCGCTTCTGGCAGCGTCCGGACGAGTACGACATCAGCCGCAACCCAGCTGGACACCTTGCGTTCGGCCACGGCATCCACCACTGCCTCGGTGCAGCGCTCGCGCGTCTCGAGACGCGCGTCGCCCTCGAGGAGCTCCTCCCCGTGCTCGGGGACTACGACGTCGACATCGATGCATCGGAACGGGTGCACTCGGCGAACGTGCGGGGCTTCAAGCACCTTCCCGTCGACCGGGCGTGACGTACGAGCCACGCAATCGTTCTCACTGGGACGCCGAGGCCGATACGTATCAGGACACCCACGGCGACCTCTTCCTCCGTGCCCCCGATGCCTGGGGCGTCTGGCGGATCCCGGAGGCAGACGTCGGAGCGCTCGGTGACGTCGCCGACCGTGACGTGCTCGAGTACGGATGCGGCGCCGCCGACTGGTCGGTGGCCCTCGCTCGCCGCGGTGCTCGCCCCGTCGCTCTCGACCTCTCGGTCGGCCAGCTCGGTCATGCGCGTCGCTCCCAGGAGCGAGGCGGCATCTCGTTCCCGCTCGTGCTCGCCGCCGGCGAGCAACTGCCGTTCGCGGCCGCGTCGTTCGACCTCGTGTTCTGCGACCACGGTGCGATGACGTTCGCGGACCCCTACGCCACGGTGCCCGAGGTCGCCCGCGTGTTGCGGGCGGACGGTGCGCTCTCGTTCTGTCATGCGACACCACTGCGCATGGTCACCGACGACGGCGAGACGGCGAGCCGGCGTCTGCACCGCCAGTACTTCGGTATGCACCGCTTCGACTGGGACGGCACGACGACCGTCGAGTTCCAGCTCACTTACGGTGAGTGGGTCCGGCTCTTCCGCTCGCACGGCCTCGTCATCGAGGACCTCGTCGAACTGCGTGCGCCCAAGCGCGCCACCACGACGTTCGACTACTACGTGCCCGCCAAGTGGGCACGGCGATGGCCGGGCGAGCAGATCTGGCGCCTACGCAAGGCTTGAGGTCAGTCCGCCGCCCGAGAGCCGGTGACCGTCTCGAAGACGATCCGGGCGGTCGTCTCGACCACGTCGGCGCGCGACGCGCCGAACGCGGCGAGGTCGACGTGGAACGCGGCCATGCGCTCGAGCATCGCCATGAGCGCCGCCGCGGCGGCCGTCGCCGACAGGTGGGGCGAGACGCGGCCGGCGGCCTGAGCCCTGCGAATGCGTGCGGCGATGCCTTCGAGGAGCGGGAGCAGCGCCGCGTTGCGGACGGCACGAAAGCGCTCGTCGCCTTCCTGCGCTGCGAGATTGCGGGTTCGCAACACCGCGCGGTGCTCGTCCCAATAGGTGATGAACCGGTCGACGAGTCGTCGCGCCGCGTCGAGGCCGTCGACGCCGTCCCAGTCCACCGTCAGGACCTCGCCGATGGGCGCGAGATCCTCCCCCACCTCCTCGGCGAGCGCGAGCACAGCGTCCGGCACGTCGCGGAAGTACTGGTAGAAGGTCGCCGGCGAGCTCCCGACGGCACGGGTGATCTCGACGACGCGGAGGTCTCGGATGCCGTGGGTGCGTAGGAGGGCTGCTGTCGCGTCGAGGAGGCGCCGTCGTGTCAGGACGCCGCGACGCCCCAACGTCCGCCCGTCGACGGTCAGCGAGGTCTCGTGCGTCGACACCCGGTCGAGCCTACGGCCGCCCCTGCGGCGCCGTCAGATGCGCGCCGTGTTCGGTTTCAGGACGAGTGGACGCGCGCGATCTCCACTAACCCGTGAACGCGGGGTCGGCGCCGATCGGATCCGCCGGCGAACCGGGTGGCGGCTCGTCGGAGGGGCACTCGCCGCTCTCGTCGAGCACGCAGTAGATGTTGACGCCGAGCGCGTCCTGGGTGAAGAGTGACGGCAGCCAGCCACCGCCAACCTCGGTGAGCGCGTTGGTGATGAACTCGAGGTCCGCGGGATCTCCGAGCGGGTTCAGCGGCAGCTCCCCGAGGTCGCCGCCGATGTACTCGTCGACCATCACCTCGAGGATGGCTTGGGTCTCGATGAACGACTCGATGCCGGCCTGCTGGTCGGCGCCCTGGAGCTCGTCGAAGTCGCTCAAGCTGTTGCAGGCCGCCGCGATGGCGTACAAGCCGGGCGTCACGTCGAAGGGCGTGGTGAGTGGGCCCGCCTCGCCGGTCTCGGGATCGAAGCCCTCGATGACGAACGGCTCCTGGGTCGCGATGTCGGCCATGACGAACGCGAAGCTCGCCGCCCAGGCCGCCCCGTCATCGAGGCCGAGCGTGATACCGAGGTTCAGGAACATGATCATCTGTACAGCGGCGCCCTCGAGCGTGGTCGTGGCCGGCACGACACCGCCGAACGCCTCGTCGATGTACGCGTCGAACCACGCCGTCCAGTTCTCACCGAAAAGCACCGCCCACTCCTCGGAATCGGTGATGCAGCCCGCCTCGATGCTCTCAGGCGTGACGAAACCGACGACGTTCTGACCGGGGAAGCCTTCCTCCGGGTCGATGACCAGGTTCAGCTCCGCCTGCGCGCCCGCAGGACCGGTCGCGAGGGCCATCACGAACATGGCCGCCATCGTGAGTGTGAGCAGTCGACGCATCGTGTCCCCTAGGAATGTCGTGGTCGCCGTCGAAAGGAGCGTAATGCACCCCTGGTCATCCGACGGTGACCTGTGGAGTCGGCCGCGAGATATCTCGGCGCTTCTTCCCCGACCTTGAGCGTGGGCGCGCATCGGGCGGGCCGCCCGAGAGCGACCCGCCCGATCGAGAGCGCTGTTTGCCCTAGGTCTCTTGTCGTGCGAGCGCGGCGTGGGCTCGGACGAACCACAGGCCGATCGCGAGGAGCAGCAAGCCTGCGGCTGCGAGATACGGCGTCTCGGCACCCGTGAACGGCAGCTCCTCGGCCTGCACCGCCTCGGCGGGCTCCTCCGCCTGCGCACCGCCCACCTCGGCCGGAGGTGCCGGCGGTGGTGGCAGTTCCTCACCTGCGGGTGGCTCGCCCGCTTCGAGGCTCATGTCGATGCTCGTCCCGGACTCGGTCGGCAGGCCGAGCGTCTCGTTGAAGGGTCCCTGCGCCGCGGCGGCGAGTGGGCCCTCGCAGGTCGCGGCCGGCACGTTGAAGTCGGACTGGGCGAGCGTGAACGCCCAGGTGTCGGGCGGGTCCGCCGGGTTGACCGGCGTTCCACCAGCGGAGGTCAGCGCGAGGTTGATCGGGCCGATCGTGCACACGCCGACTTCGGTGTCGGGGAGCAGGACGATGTCGAGGGTCACCGTGACGGCGGTCGTCAGGTCGACCTGCCCGGTCGTGAGATCCACCGTGCCCTGTACACCGGTGCTCGCCATCTCGATCGCCAACGAGAGGGTGATCGGCGTCCCCGCGAGGTCCGTGGAGAAGTCAGGGATGAACTGGTTCCCGATCTGGAAGTCACCACTGAACTCGCCGGTGGCGTCGTCGACGGTGGCATCGACGATGCCTGTGCCCCCGACGGGTACCGCGAACGTCTGTGTGCCGATCTGGATCTCGCCAGGACCTGTCAGCCGGTACGAGAGACCGGTGATCGGCTCTGCGCCTGCTGTCCCGCCTGCGACGAGCATCGTGCCGCCGGCCAACGCGCCGAGCGCGACCAATGCGGCGAACCTACGAATGCGCTTCACGATGTGACCCCCTGATGTGTGGTGGTCAGATCGTACGGGATGCCCGATTCCATGGCAAGAGCGAATCGCGCTGTTCGTCGGAGTTCCGCTACGGCATGCGGTCAGAGCTGTGCCGTCCCTGGGATCGACCAGGCGTGGCGGGCGACGCTGCCGAAGTGGGTGTCGAGCACCCAGGCCCGCTTGAGGAGCAGGTGGACGTCGACCTCCCAGGTGAACCCCATACCGCCGTGGACCTGCATGGACGCCCGGCTGTTGGCGACCGCGGCCTCCCCCGCGAGGACCTTCGCGGCGCTCGCGGCGCACCGCCCGTCCTCGGGGCTGCCCAGGCCCGGGTCGTCGAGCTGGACCGAGGCGGCGTGCGTCGCCGCGCGTGCCACCTCGGTGCGCACGGCCATGTCCGCACAGAGGTGCTTCACCGCCTGGAAGCCGCCGATCACCCGTCCGAACTGCTCCCGTGTGGCGGCATGGGCGACGGCGAGCTCGCCCGCACGGGTGGCGAGGCCGACGAGGAAGGCAGCGGTGAGCACCGCGCCGGCGTGGCGCCAGGCTGCGGCGACCCCGGCGTCACCGATCCCGGCCCCTTCAGGCACGGTTGCCGCCCGGGCGATCGGCGTCAACGGGTCGAGCGGCCGCTCGACCGCCGAGAGGGTGACGTCGGAGGCGTCGAGGCACGCGAGACCGTCCGCGTCGAGCACGAGCAGCGCCTCGATCGTGTCGGGGTGCTCGACGAGCACCCTCGTGGCGCCCTCCACGCCACCGACGATCCCCCCGACCGTGCCGTGCGCGAGCAGGCTCCAAACGAGTGGTCCTGGGACGAAGGCTCGGCCCAGCTCCTCGAAGACGATCGCGGCGTCGGTCCAGCCGAAGCCGTCGGCACGCAGCGAGAACACGCCTGCCCCGGCGAGCTCGTCGAACATCGCGCGATCGAACCCCGAACGAACTCGATCGCTGCCGAAGCGACCGACGAGCAGGCTCCTGATCCCCTCACGGAGCGCCACCTGGTCCGGGGTGAGATCGAAGTTCATGCGATGCGTCCCCAGGTCGGAACTATCGCTACTGATGCACGCATCATGGTCGTGGCTCCCGCGGGAGGCCGAGGACGCGCTCGCCGATGATGTTGCGCTGGATCTGTGACGTCCCCGCTGCGATCGGGAGCGCGAGCGTTCGGAGGCGCTCCTCGACGATCTCGTCGATCACCAGTGCCTCGCGTCCCAGGAGGTGCAGCGAGAGCTCGCCGAGACGTTGACGCGTCTCGGAGTAGGCGAGCTTGAGCATCATGGCTCCGGGTCCCGGTGCGCCCCGCGCCGCCTGGGTCACGTTCCGTTTCGTGAGCGCCCACTCGCCGTCCAGCTCGGCGATCACGTGACCGAGCTCTCGGCGATCCCCGGGGTCGGTCGCCAGCGGGACGAGCCGCTGCACGAGTCGACGGGCATCGACCAGCTCGCTGACGAACGCGGTCCCACGCTCGAACGCCAGCGTCACCTGCGTGACGCGCCAACCGTCGTTCTCCTCGCCGACCCGGTTCGCGACGGGGACGCGCACATCGTCGAGGAACACCTCGCAGAACTCCGACGATCCGAGCACCGTCTCGATCGGGCGGATCTCGATCCCGGGAGCGTCCATGGGCAGCATCAGCCACGTGATGCCCTGGTGCTTGGGGGCGTCGGGGTCGGTGCGCACGAGCAGCTCGGCGACGTCGGCCACCTGCCCGAACGAGCACCAGATCTTGGCCCCCGAGACCACGTAGTCGTCGCCGTCACGCACGGCGGCCGTGCGCAGCGCCGCGAGGTCCGAGCCCGCGTCGGGCTCGGAGAAACCCTGGCACCACACCTCGTCGCCGCGCAGG
>Ga0299914_10003120_pt1 | contig 11633 bp, 9 predicted proteins | sample RVTome_10_FD_201361 | JGI IMG/M metagenome (GOLD analysis project Ga0299914, IMG submission 201361) | Soil microbial communities from uranium-contaminated site in the Upper Colorado River Basin, Wyoming, United States - RVT153D57 (version 2) ... | reverse complement strand
TCGTCGAGATCTCCACCGACAAGGTCGATGCCGAGGTCCCCGCGCCCGCCTCGGGGATCATCGAGGAGATCCTCGCCCAGGTCGGCGACACCGTCACGGTCGGGCAGGTCATCGCCCGCATGACGACGTCGAACGGCGCCACCGCCAAGGCGCCCGAGCCGACGGCGGCCCCGCCGCAGGCGACCGCCGCGCCGAAGATCCCCGACCAGGTCAAGGTGACCCCGGTCGCCGCACGCGTCGCGGATGCGCTCGGCGTCGACCTCTCGAAGATCGAGGGCTCGGGCCCCGCCGGCCGGATCTCGAAGGCCGACGTGCTGGCCGCCGAGAACGGCGCCGCGGTGGCCCCCGCGGAGGCCAAGCTGCTCAAGGGCGCGAGCGCGATGCTGGCGCGCTACATGGACGAGTCGCGGTCGATCCCGACCGCCACCTCGTTCCGCACGATCACGGTCACGACGCTCGACGCCCGCCGCAAGCAGCTCAAGGAGGCGGGCCACCGGGTCTCCTTCACCCACCTGATCGCCTACGCGATCGCCCGCGCGGCGACCGAGCAGATGCCGGTCATGGCGCGCTCGTTCACGGACGTCGACGGCAAGCCGCACGTGGTCGACGCCGGCGCCGTGAACCTCGGGATCGCCGTCGACGTCGAGCGCAAGGACGGCGGGCGCACGCTGATGGTGCCGGTGATCCGGGACGCCGGCCGGCTCTCGTTCCCCGAGTTCCTCGATGCGTTCGGCGACCTGATCACGCGGGCGCGGGACAACGCGCTGACCGCGGACGACCTCCAGGGCGCCAACCTCTCGCTCACCAACCCGGGCGGGATCGGCACGATCGCCTCCGTGCCGCGCCTGATGAAGGGCCAGGGCACGATCGTCGCCACCGGCGCGATCGGCTACCCGCCCGGTCTCGGCGGGGTCGGCGCCCAGATCGGCGCCGAGAAGGTGATGACGATGACGTCGACGTACGACCATCGCGTCATCCAGGGCGCCGAGTCCGGCCAGTTCCTGCAGGTCGTCGAGCAGTACCTGCAGGGCGAGCACGGCTTCTACGAGCAGGTCTTCTCCGACCTCGGCGCCGCGCTCGGCGAGGCGCCCGTCGCGCCGCAGCCGACGATCGTGCAGCCCTCCGTGGCCGCCCCCGAGGCGCCCGCCGCCGAGCCCGTAGAGGCGCCGAGCGAGCAGCTGCTCCAGGCGGTGCAGGCCGCGACGTCGCTGATCAAGGCCCACCGCACGCACGGCCACCTCGCCGCCCGGCTGGACCCGCTCGGCTCCGAGCCGGAGGGCGACCCGGCGCTCGACCCCGAGCCGCTCGGCCTGACCGAGGAGATCATGCGGCTGATCCCCTCGAAGATCCTTCGCACGTACGTGCCGGGAGCCACGCTGGCCGACGCGCTGCCGCACCTGCGCGACACCTACTGCGGCACGATCGCCTACGAGATCGAGCACATCGCGTCGCACCGCCAGCGCATGTGGCTGCGCGAGAAGATCGAGTCGGGCGCCTTCCGCACGCCGCTGTCGGCCGACGAGAAGCGCAAGCTGCTGCGGCGGTTGACGCAGGTCGACTCGCTCGAGCGCTTCATGCACAAGGCCTACCTGGGCCAGAAGCAGTTCTCGATCGAGGGCCTGGACATGACCGTCCCGATGCTCGACGAGATGATCCAGCTCTCCGCCACGGCCGGCGCGCGCGAGGTCGTGCTCGGCATGGCCCACCGCGGTCGGCTGAACGTGCTCGCCCACAACCTCGGCCGCGCCTACGAGACGATCTTCCGCGAGTTCGAGGGCGCGTCCTCGATCGAGGCCGTGACCACGATCCCGCAGGGCGGGACCGGCGACGTCAAGTACCACCACGGCGCCCAGGGCACCTACCAGCTCGAGAGCGACGGCTCGGTGATCGTGCGGCTGGAGTCCAACCCCAGCCACCTTGAGTACGTCTCGCCGGTCGTCGAGGGCGCCACGCGTGCCGTGCAGACCTCGCGCAAGGGACCGCACGCGCACCTGGACACCAACGCCGCGATCCCGATCATCCTGCACGGCGACGCCGCGCTGCCGGGCCAGGGCGTGGTGTCGGAGACGCTCAACCTGCAGGCGCTCGACGGCTACACCGTCGGCGGCACGCTGCACATCATCCAGAACAACCAGGTCGGCTTCACGACCGACCCGGACGACTCGCGGTCGACCCGCTGGGCGTCGGATATCGCCAAGGGCTTCGACGTCCCGATCATCCACGTCAACGCCGACGACGTGGAGGCGTGCGTGTCGGCCGTCCGCCTGGCCTTCGCCTTCCGCCAGGAGTTCGGCCACGACGTGATGATCGACCTGATCGGCTACCGGCGGTTCGGCCACAACGAGGCCGACGAGCCGGCCTACACGCAGCCGGAGATGGCCGCGATCATCAAGCAGAAGACGCCGGTGCGCGACCTGTTCGCCGCCCAGCTCGTCGAGCAGGGCGCGATGACGCAGGAGGAGGCCGACGCGATCGCCAAGGAGACCTGGGACTCGCTCTCGCGGCGCCACAAGGAGCTCAAGGAGGAGCTGGCAAGCGCCGGCGCCGAGCAGCCGACCGGTGGCTACGAGCTCGACCGCTCGCCCTCCCCCGAAGTCAAGACGGCGGTCGACGCGGAGACGCTGCACTCGCTCAACGACGCGCTGCTGAGCGTGCCGGAGGGCTTCACGATCCATCCGAAGCTCATCAAGCAGCTCGAGCGCCGGCGCGACACGGTCGGTCCGGACGGCGGGATCGACTGGGCGCAGGCCGAGGCGCTCGCGTTCGCGTCGCTGCTGACCGAGGGCACGCCCGTCCGCCTCACCGGGCAGGACTCCGAGCGCGGGACGTTCTCGCAGCGCCACCTCGTGCTGCACGACGCCAGGACGGGTCAGCGGATCTCGCCGATCCAGAGCCTGCCGACCGCGAAGGCGCCGATGGAGCTGCACAACACGCCGCTTTCCGAGATCGCCTGCCTGGGCTTCGAGTACGGCTACTCGATGGAGGCGCCGGAGACGCTCGTGCTGTGGGAGGCGCAGTTCGGCGACTTCGTCAACTCGGCGCAGGTGATCATCGACCAGTTCATCGTCTCGGCGCTCTCCAAGTGGGGCCAGACGACGCGCCTGACGCTGCTGCTGCCGCACGGCTACGAGGGGTCCGGCCCCGAGCACTCCTCCGCGCGGCTCGAGCGCTTCCTGATCCTGGCCGCCGAGGGCAACATCCGCGTCGCGAACCTGACGACGCCGGCCCAGTACTTCCACCTGCTGCGGCGCCAAGCGCGCGTGGCCAAGCAGCGCCCGCTGGTGATCATGACCCCGAAGTCGCTGCTCCGGATGCCGCAGGCGACGTCGCGGATCGAGCACCTCGCCGAGTCGCGCTTCTTCCCCGTGCTGAGCGAGCCGCGGATCGACGAGGAGAAGGTCACCCGCCTCGTGCTCTGCACCGGCAAGATCTACTACGACCTCAAGGGCCACGCGACGCGCGAGAACAACGAGGGCGTCGCGATCTCGCGCGTCGAGCTGCTGTATCCCTTCCCGCAGCAGCAGATCCTCGACGAGGTCGCGCGATATCCGAACCTGCGCGAAGTGGTCTGGGCTCAGGAAGAGCCGCGGAACATGGGCGCCCGCGCCCACATGTCGCCGCGGCTGCTGCACATCCTGCCCTCGACGCTCGAGTTCGGCTACGTCGGTCGGCCCGAGCGCGCGTCGCCGGGCGAGGGCTACCCGGCCGCCCACACGGTCGAGCAGACGCGCATCATCCGCACCGCGCTCGACGTCTCGAAGTCGATCTCGGTCAACCCGGTCAAGCTGCCGGGCGAGCGCTAGCGGCTCGTCACTTGCCTGACGGCGGCGCAACTCGGCCACGGCCGGGTTGTCGGGGTTTGCATGAAGGCAATCCTCATCAGCGCGCTCATCCTGGCGATCAGCATCCCCGCCGTCGCCCTCGGGGCCGGCGAGGGCCGATCCCTGATCGCCGGCAAGCGCAACCCGCAGGGAGGCTCGCTGACGCGCGAGACGCAGATCATCTCCCGCAACGGGACCTACTCCACGCGCCAGTCGAACCTCGGTGCGGGCGGCGGCGCCATCTACGGCTGCCGCGCCGACGAGGGCAACCGCGAGCCGTGCGTGCGGGCCAACAACCTGCGCACCGGCCACGCGTTCCAGTTCGAGACCGGCGGCAAGACGGCCGGCGACATCAAGGTCAAGGACACGACCGGCGCTCCGTTCACGACCAACGCCACCGGCAAGGTCGAGAACCTCAACGCCGACAAGCTCGACGACAAGGACTCGGCCGACTTCGCGGCGACGGTCGACCTGCTGTTCGCGGCGGTGGCCGACGGCGGCACGCTGCTCGCCGGCAAGGGCGCAACCGCCTCGGTCCGCGCGGGCGACGCCACCACCGTGACGTTCGGCCGCGACGTGTCGAAGTGCTCGTTCACCGCCACGGCGAACGGCGCGACTCCGGAGGGCCTGGCGGTGCAGAGCGCAGGCGCCACCGGCGCACCGGCCACCCAGGTCGTCGTGACGCAGGCGACGGGCACGACGGCGGTCGCCTTCCACCTTCAGGTGATCTGCTAGCCGCTGCGACCGAGCGCTCGCCGGACCTCGGGTCCGGCGGGCGCGAAGTCCGCCGACAGCCGGTCGAGCAGGATCCCCCAGTTCGGCTGCGCCTGCATCGCTCGGCGCACGGCGTCGACGCCGGCCTCGAGGTCGCCCGCGTGCGCGAGCGCGAGGCCGGCCCAGAACAGCAGCTCGTCGGACTCGGGTGCCAGCTCGGAGGCCCGGCGGTAGAGCGCGCCGGCCGCTTCCGCGCGGTCGGCAGCCATCAGCTCGTCGGCCCGGCCGGCCAGCTCGTAGGCGCGCTGGAGCACGAGCAGGCGCCGCAGCTCGCCCAGCGGGTCGCGGTGGTCCTCGACCCGCAGGTCGACGCGGGTCTGCCACGCCTCACCCTCCGGCGGCACCACCAGCAGCGCGGCCGACTGGCGCCCGCGCACGTCGCCGCCCTCGGCCTCGGCCGCCTCGAGCGCCGCGATCAGCCGCCCGGCGAGGTCGCCGTCCGCGCGCTCGAACGCGGCCGACATGGCCGCCGGCACGGTGTCGCGCTCCATCATGTTGGCCTGGCAGGTCCAGTGCGCTCCGAACGCGTCGCCGGCGCAGGGGATGCAGTCCGGCCCCGTGTGGACGGCGGCGCCTCCGCCGGCGTCGACCACCCCGACCTGCCGGACGGCGCCGAGCGCGTCGGCGGCGATCAGCTCGGCGAGGGCCTCGGCCGCTCCCGCGCCGTCGGCGAGCGCGTCGAGCGCGTGCGGGCCGTGCGCGGGCTCGACCACCGACTGGGTCGCCACCGCGCCGACCCCAGGTCGCGCCCACGTGCACAGCGACCCGACGGAGAACCAGTGCGACTGGACCGCCGCGCCGAGCTCGCCCGTATCCGGGTCGAGCGCGACGATCGAGTACGTCCCATGGCGCACCGCGCGAGGATATCCGGCATGTCCGCCCGGACCGCCCGTGTCATCGCCCGCGTCCGCGACACGCCGCCGGGTTTCGTGCGCGCGTACGGCGACGTCTCGCCCGGCGCGCCGCGCTTCGCCGGGAGCGTGCTCGCCGGCTGCGACGATCCGTCTGTACCCTGGCACCGGATCGTGCGCGCCGACGGGTCGCTTGCCAAGGGCGCCCGCCAGCGCGAGTTGCTGGAGGCCGAGGGCGTCCCGTTCCGCGGTGACCGGGTCGACATGCGAGTGGCCCGGCTGCCGTGACGTGGCGCAACTTCAGGACCGCAAGGGGTTGAAAGGAACATGGTGAGGGTGCGCGGAAGAGGGGCGATCATGCTGGTGATCGGCGCCGGAGCGGCCGCCAGCGCCGCAGCGCTCGGCTGCGGCGGCACGGCGACCGAGACGCAGGCCGGCCCGGTCGAGGCGTTCCCGGCACCCGGCACGCGATTCGCCCAGCGCGCCACCGAGATCAGCCTGCGCGGCGTGGCCCCGGACGAGATCGGCACGGTGACCGTCACCGGGTCGAGCAGCGACGAGCACGAGGGCACGCTCGAGCCGCACCCGGACGGCAAGGGCGCGAGCTTCGTCCCGACGGGCGAGTTCCGCCCGGGCGAGCGCGTCGCCGTGAGCACCGAGCTCGACGTCCGCGGCGCCGACGACGGCGACTACGACTTCAGGATCCTGCGCGGCGAGTTCGAGACCGGCACCAGCGGCTCGGACGAGCGCGTGCCGCGCCCGCGCCGCGGCACGTATCGCTCCTACCGCTCGGACTCGATCAAGACGCCGCGCCTGGTCGTCGACCGCCGGCGCGCCGGGCGCGCGCCCGGATACCTGGTCCTGAACACGGGCTGGGACGACGAGCGGCCCCGTCCGGAAGGGCTCCTGATCGCCGACGACCGCGGGCGGCCGGTGTACTTCAAGCAGCGCACGGCCGAGGAGAAGATCTTCGACGTCGCCGTGCAGGAGTACCAGGGGGAGCCCGTGCTCACGTTCTGGCGCGGCCGCTTCGCCTCCGGCTGGGGCTACGGCGAGTACGTGATGCTCGACCGGGCCTACCGCGAGATCAAGCTCATCCGCGCCCGCAGCGGCTACCGGGCCGACATCCACGACATGCGGATCACGCCCGAGGGCACGGCGCTCGTGCAGATCTACAACCTGGTCGACTACGACCTGCGCCGCTTCGGCGGGCGGCGCAAGGGCGAGGTGCTCGACAACATCATCCAGGAGATCGACCTCGACACCGGCCGCCTCCTGTTCGAGTGGCACAGCCTCGGCAACATCGCGATCCGCGAGAGCTACGACCGGCCAGAGCGCGACTCGCCGTTCGACTACTTCCACCTCAACTCGATGGACGTCGCCCCGGACGGCGACATCCTCGTGTCGGCGCGCAACACCTGCGCGGTGTACGAGATCGACCGCACGACGGGCGAGGTCAACTGGCGGCTCGGCGGCAAGCGCAGCGACTTCCGGCTTCCGCGCAAAGCGCGCTTCTGCCGCCAGCACGACGCCCGCTGGGCCGGCAACCGGCGGATGACGATCTTCGACAACCACGTCGACGGCTCCCAGGGCCGCGGGCAGTCGCGCGCGATCCGCCTGAAGGTCAACGAGCGCCGCAAGCGCGTCCGGCTGCAGCGGGCCTATCGGCACCCGGACCGGCTCGCCGCGGCCAACAAGGGCGGCACGCGCACGCAGCCGAACGGCAACCTGCTCGTCGGCTGGGGCGCGATCCCGGTCATCACCGAGTACACCCGCCGCGGCCGCATCGTCTTCGACGCCCACCTCAAGGGCGCCACCGACGGCAGCTACCGCGCGCTCCGCTCCGCGTGGGTCGGCCAGCCGGCGACGCCGCCGAAGGTCGCGGCCCAGCGCCGCGGCGACCGCCTGGCCGTCTGGGCGAGCTGGAACGGCGCCACCGAGGTCGCGCGCTGGGAGGTGCTCGGCGGCGACAGCCCCGACGCGCTCACGCGCGTGGCGGGCCGATCGCGGTCCGGCTTCGAGACCGCGATCTCGGTGCCCGATCAGCCGAGCCACGTCGCGGTGCGCGCGCTCGACGCGGACGGCGCGGTGCTGGGCACCTCCGAGACGATCACGCCGGACTGAGGCGGCGGCCCGCATGTGGGCCCAGCGACAGGTCACGCTGCGGCCGCGCCCGCGCGGCTTCCACCTCGTCACCGACGAGATCGAGCAGGCGCTGCCGGAGCTCCGCGAGCTGCGGGTGGGGCTTGCGCACCTGTTCATCCGGCACACGTCGGCGTCGCTGACGCTGAACGAGAACGCGTCGCCGGACGTGCGACAGGACTTCGAGGCGTGGTTCGACGACGCCGTGCCCGAGGACGCGCCGTACTGGACTCACACGCTCGAGGGCCCGGACGACATGCCGGCGCACATCAAGGCGTCGGTGCTCGGGCCCGCGCTCTCGCTGCCGGTCAGCGACGGCCGCTTCGCGCTCGGCACGTGGCAGGGCGTCTACCTGTGCGAGCACCGCGACCGCGGCGGCCCGCGGTCACTGGTGGTGACGCTGCACGGCGAGCGCTGACCGCCCGCGCCGGCCGTCGGACGAAGGTCAACTGCGGCACGGTAGGACGCGGGGCGCGGCCGGGGCGGCGGTTGGGCAGGGGACCGCGGGCCCCGCGGGCGCCACCGCCCCCTCAACGAGCCGCGGTTGAGCTGGCCGGGGCGACCCCGCCGCCGCCTCAGCGGCCGCGCCAGACCGGCTCGCGCTTCTCGGCGAACGCGGTCGCGCCCTCGCGGGCGTCCTCGGACGCGAACACGGGTGCGGTGATCTCGGCCTGCCGCTCCCACGCCTCCGCCTCCGCCCAGTCCGCCGCCGCGGCGACGATGCGCTTCGACGCGTCGACCGCCAGCGGGCCGTTGCGCGCGATCTGCGCAGCCAGCTCGCGGGCGCCGGCGACGGCCTCACCGGGCTCGGTGAGGCGCGAGACGATGCCGACCTGGGCCGCCCGCTCGGCGCCGATCGGCTCGCCGGTGAGCGCCAGCTCCATCGCCAGGTGGTAGGGGATCCGCCGCGGCAGGCGCAGCAGCGCCCCGGCGGCCGCGACAAGCCCGCGCTTGACCTCCGGGATGCCGAAGCGGGAGTCGCGCGCGGCGACGATCAGATCGCACGCGAGCGCGACCTCGAAGCCGCCGGCCAGCGCCCAGCCCTCGACGGCGGCGATCAGCGGCTTGCGCGGCGGCCGCTGGACGAGGCCGGCGAAACCGCGGTCGCCGACGAACGGCCGCTCCCCGGCCACGAACGCCTTCAGGTCCATTCCGGCGCAGAACGTCCCGCCGGCCCCGGTCAGTATCCCGGCGCGCAGCCCGTCGTCCCCGTCGAGCCGGTCGACCGCGGCCGCTATCCCCTCCGCGACGGCCAGGTTCACCGCGTTGCGCGCCTCCGGCCGGTCGATCGTGACGACCAGGACGTCGCCGTCGGGCTCGGCGCGGACTGGCGTCATCCGAACAGCGTGAGCGCCGGCTCGCGCGCGCCGCGCAGCTCGTCGAGGTCGACCTCGACCCAGTCGAGCCCGCGCGCGTCCGCCAGCACGCGCGCCTGCGGCTTGACCACCTGGGCGGCGAGGACGCCGCGGCAGTCCGCCATCGCCGGGTCGAGCCGGATCCGCTCGAGGTAGCGCGAGAGCTGCTCGACCGCCTCGATCGTGCCGACGCGCTTGATCTCGACGGCGATCCAGCCGTCCCCGTCGTCACGGCACATGAGGTCGACCGGCCCGATGTCGGTCGGCCACTCGCGGCGCGCGAGCCGGAAGCCCTCGCCGCACCACTGCGGGGCGTCGGCGAGCAGGAGCTGCAGGTCGGCCTCCACGCCGTCCTTCTCGAGCTGCGCGGCGTCGAAGTCCATCGCGTGCGTGACGTCGGACAGCACCTCGGCGAGCACGATGTCCAGCCGGTCGTCGCCCTTGACCTTGCGCACGACGATCCGGCCGGCCTCCTCCTCGACGACCGTCGGCGGCGTCATCCAGTTCAGGGGCTTGTAGCCGCCGGCGTCGGCGTGTACGAGGACCGACCCGTCGGCCTTCAGGATGACCAGCCGCAAGGCCTCCGGAAGCCGCGCGGACAGGCGGCCGGAGTACTCGACGGAACAGCGGGCGACGATCAGGCGCATCGACCGGCGCACCGTAGTCGGCGCACCGGACAGTGCGTCCGCCGCCGCGTGCCGCTGCCTTGGCCTGTAGGTTCCCGGCCAGGGCGATGAGCGCGGGGAAGGGACATCTCGTCGAACTCGAACAGGTCCGGAAGAGCTTCGGCGACAACCTGGTGCTGGACGGGATCGACATGACGATCGATCGCGGCGAGGTCGTCGTGATCGCCGGGCCCTCCGGCTCCGGGAAGTCGACGATGCTCCGCTGCATCAACGGGCTCGAGGGCATCGACGACGGCGACGTGCGGTTCGACGGCGCGTCGCTGGCACGGGCGGGCAAGGATGTCAACCGGATGCGCGCGGAGATCGGGATGGTCTTCCAGCAGTTCAACCTCTTCGCCCACAAGAACGTCATGGAGAACCTGACCATGGCGCCGGTCGAGGTGAAGGGGCTCGGCAAGGCGGCCGCCCGCGAGCGGGCGGAGAAGCTGCTCGAGCGCGTCGGGATGACCGAGAAGGCCCGGGCCTTCCCGGCCGACCTCTCCGGTGGCCAGCAGCAGCGGGTGGCGATCGCTCGTGCGCTGGCGATGGAGCCCAAGCTCATGCTCTTCGACGAGCCCACGTCCGCGCTGGACCCGGAGATGATCCGAGAGGTCCTCGACGTGATGCGCGACCTCGCGCGCGACGGCATGACGATGGCCGTCGTCACGCACGAGATGGGCTTCGCGCGCGAGGTCGGCGACCGGATCGTGTTCATCGACGGCGGGCAGATCGTCGAGCAGGCACCGCCCGACGAGTTCTTCGCGGCCGCGAAGAGCGAGCGGGCGCGCGACTTCGTCGACAAGATCATCCATCACTAGCGAGGAGGGCGGGAATGAAGACGACACGCTGGGCACTGCTGCTGGTACTCGTGCTCGGGCTGTTCGCGGCGGCTTGTGGCGACGACGAGGAGGAACCGGCCGGCGGAAGCGGCGCCGAGCCCGCGGCCGACGTCGAGGAGTTCCCCGCGGAGACGACGATGGGCCGGATCCAGGAGGCCGGCGAGATCAAGATCGGCGTGAAGTACGACGTGCCGCCGTTCGGGTTCAAGAACCCGCAGACGGACGACATCGAGGGCTTCGACGTCGACCTCGGCCAAGCGATCGCGGACAAGCTCGGCGTCGAGCCGAACTTCGTCGAGGCGATCTCCGACAACCGGATCCCGTTCCTCGCGGACGGCACGGTCGACCTCGTGCTCTCGACGATGACGATCAACGCCGAGCGCGACCAGGAGATCGACTTCTCCGAGCCGTACTACATCGCGCAGGGCCGCATCCTCGTGCCGCAGGACTCCGACATCGCCGGCATCGACGACCTCGCGGGCAACCGCGTCTGCACGGCGCTCGGCTCGACCTACGAGGCCACGCTGAAGGAGCAGGCGCCCGACGCCGACCTGCGACTGGTCGACTCCTACTCCGAGTGCCTGGAGCTGGTGCAGAACGGCGCCGTCGACGCGGTGTCGACCGACGACGTGATCCTCACCGGCATGATCATCCAGGACGACACGCTCAAGCTCACCGAGGGCGAGCCGCTGACCACGGAGCCCTACGGCGCCGGCATCAAGGACGGCGACACGGAGTTCCAGGAGTTCGTCAACGGCGTGATCGAGGAGTACAAGAGCGGCGGCGGCTGGGCCGAGGCCTACGAGAAGTGGGTCGGCCAGTACACCGGCGAGCAGCAGGAGCCGCCGACGATGACGCTCGAGGAGGCGATCGAAGTCACGTCGTAGCCGCATGGGCGACTACATCAGCGTCCTCACCGACAACCTCGACGAGTTCCTCGCCGGGTTCTGGGTGACCGTGCGCCTCGTGGCGTTCTCGTTCGTGATCGCCATGGTGGTGGGGACGCTGGTGGCCGCCCTGCGGATCGCCCCGAGCAAGTGGCTCCAGCGCATCGGCGGGGTGTATGTGGAGACGTTCCGCAACATCCCGCTGCTGGTGCTGCTGTTCATCTCGTTCGCCGGCCTGCGCCGGGCCGGCGTCGGGATCGGGCCGTGGACGGCGGGCATCGTCAGCCTCGGGCTCTACA
>Ga0299914_10003118_pt1 | contig 11640 bp, 16 predicted proteins | sample RVTome_10_FD_201361 | JGI IMG/M metagenome (GOLD analysis project Ga0299914, IMG submission 201361) | Soil microbial communities from uranium-contaminated site in the Upper Colorado River Basin, Wyoming, United States - RVT153D57 (version 2) ... | reverse complement strand
GTCGCAGCTATGCATAACAGAAGCAACGTGCACTTGTACCGACAGGCAGAAGACGGCGAATGGCAGCACGTTGAAACATTGGACGCCGACGCTTCCAGCGATCCTGTATACGAGTATGCCGTCGTGCATGATGTCTCCGAAGAGCATTTCGTGCTGGCAGCCGACAATGGTGTCGTTGTTTATGATCGAAGCGACCTGTTTCCGGACGAAATCGATGACGGGGCCGGCGATGACGACGACGGAAGCGATAATGGAAACGGCGACGGCGACGGCGACGGCGATGGCGATGGCGATGGCGATGGCGATGGCGATGGCGATGGCGATGGCGATGGCGATGGCGATGGCGATGGTGGCGATAGTGACGCAGGTCAGGGTGACAGTGCTGATAACGACTCGAATTCCGCGGCGGGCGATGACGAAGACAGCGCAGGCATCACCAGCGATGATAACGACGGTAGTGACACAAGCAGCGATGACGTTAGCGACGAAACCGCGGTTGGTGATGCGGGGAACGAGCCACCTGCGGCAGACACCGACAGCGGCGGTGGTACGGCTGGATGGTTGTTCACGCTGATGATTCCGCTGATCGGGCTGATGCGACGGTGGCGGGGAGAAACGTGCGTGAGAGTTCAGGTTGAGCGGCACCCGCTTTAACGCGTCGAAATTTGCGAGTTAAAGTGAATCCTTCAAGCGTTTCACGCCGCCTCAATGTTTATTTGAACGTTCTGCTTCTTCTCCCGCAAAGAGCGAAAACATGAACAAGGCAATCACGACGGATGCAATGGCAAACGCGTACGTGTCCCTGTGCCGGCAGGGGAAGTTCGAAGAGGCGATTGACCGATTTTTCTCGACGGACCACGTACGCATTGAGTCGGTGAACATGATTGATCCGCCCGCGGAGATACGCGGTATCGATGCGGTCAAGGGGAATGCCTGGGCTTCGAATGGCAACACCGAGATTCATGGCGCCGATATTGACGGTCCCTACATGGGAGAGAACCGGTTCGCCGTTCGCTTTGCCATCGATACGACCTTCAAGCCGACTGGCGAACGCACGACGATCACGAAGATGGACCTCTACACGGTGGAAGGCGGAAGGATCGTGCGGGACGAGGTTTATTACCACACGCCGCCTTCACCGTCGACGGGCTGAACCTGTTGAGCGGAGATACTTTCGCTCTGAGCCCAATGTCGTTTTGAGACATCGACTTCCGCACATACGAATCGGGTTTTTACTCCGCTCGAATACTTCCTGTTAGAAATTTATGGGTCGCGTCTTGCGTTTAAACACGGACTACGAAGAAGGTCGACAACAGATCACACGCCTTGCGCCTCAACATCTCGTGAAATGCTCTGGCGTTCCTTGAATGTTTCAATCTGCCTCGTCATCCAATTCACCCGGGGACGAGTTCGATGATGCTTGCACGTTCAGTAATTCTGTCTGCGCTACTGATCTTCAGTGGCGAGGCGCTATCGCAACGGCAGTACTTCGAGTTCCACTCGGACCCACAGATGAACTTGCATCATCTGCTCTATCACTTGGCGCGCAGTGAGCGATTGGCTCATGAACGTTTGAGAGGACGCGTTCAAGTAGACCCGTCGGATATGGACCCGCCGTTGACGGAGGATGAGCGCGCCACGTGGAATGGCGCGCTGGACGTCTACGCAAAACACGCCCGCGCGGACCTGCTTTTTGATTCCGGACTTGCGAATTTGAAGCAGGCAATCGCGGCGACGAAACCAGCGGTGACCAGATGGAAAACGAATCGTTGTTACAGATGTCGGCCACGGCCATGCCCAGCTATCGGCGTCATCACTGGCAGCGTCACCACACCGGAACCGGTCGCTGAGCGGCTTGTGCGCGAAGTCGAAAGTCTTCGTGCGTCTGGCCGGAATCCAGAGAGGCTCAGGTTTTGAAGTTTCGCGCCGAAGTTCAAGACCTGATGCTAGAGTCCGCTTGACCCTGAAGCATTCACTACTTCAAAACCAGTTGACCTGCGGAGAGCCTGGTGCAGGAATCCACGTTGCAAGATGCCGCTGTTCCACATCCCGTGCCTTTTTCAGAAGCGTTGCGCGTCTGGCTCAAGGTTGCGCTGCTCAGTTTCGGTGGGCCGGCCGGCCAGATATCGGTCATGCATCGGATCCTGGTTGAAGAGAAGCGCTGGATCAGCGAATCGCAGTTTCTGCATGCGCTCAATTACTGCATGCTGCTTCCAGGTCCCGAAGCGCAACAGCTTGCGACGTATGTCGGCTGGCTGCTGCATGGAACGCGCGGCGCGCTTGTCGCGGGTTCGCTATTCGTCCTTCCCGGGTTCGTGGCCATTCTGCTGCTTTCGTTGCTTTACGGTTTCTATCAGGACGCACCGCTGCTGCAAGCCGTGTTCTACGGACTGAAGGCGGCGGTGCTGGCAGTCGTCATCGACGCCGTCGTGCGCATCGGCCGCCGCGTTCTCAAGAATCTGGTGCTCGTCGCAGTCGCAAGCGCGGCGTTCGTCGCGCTGTTCTTCTTCTCGGTGCCGTTCCCGGCAGTCATCATGATTGCAGCCATTGCGGGACTGGTCGGCGGTCGCTTCTGGCCGGACACCTTTCAGGTCATCAAGCCCCACGCTGCCGGAGATGTGGAACACCGCCGACAGCACACCGGCGTTCGATCGGGGCTACGGCGCACGCTGCTGGTCGGCGCGATCGGTGCACTGTTGTGGTTCGCGCCGATCGTGCTGCTGGTGGTGTTCCTCGGCGAGCAGCACATCCTGATTGCACAAGCGGAGTTCTTCAGCAAGGCGGCTGTCGTGACATTCGGCGGTGCGTATTCCGTGCTGGCCTACATTGCGCAGCAGGCCGTCGAGCATTACCACTGGCTCACGCCGGCTGAAATGCTCAACGGACTCGGCATGGCAGAGACAACACCGGGTCCGCTCATCCAGGTCGTGCAGTACGTGGGGTTCATGGGCGCCTTTCGCGATCCGGCACCGTTTTCCCCCCTGGCAGCCGGCGTACTCGCATCCGTCATCGTCACGTGGGTCACCTTCGTGCCGTGTTTCATCTGGATACTGATCGGCGCGCCTTACGTCGAGAGCATGCGCGATAACGTGCGTCTCAACGCGGCATTGTCGACGATCACTGCTGCAGTCGTCGGTGTTGTATTGAACCTGGCGGTATGGTTTTCATTGCACGTGCTGTTCGGTTCTGTCTCGGAATTGCGCAGCGGTCCGCTGCGGCTTCTGATCCCGGATATGCAAACACTGGATGGCATCGCATTGCTCATCGCAATGGCCGCGCTATTGATGTTACGCACGACGCGGCTCGGACTGCTGAAAACGCTCGCGATTTCCACGATCACCGGTGCGCTGATCTTTCTTGTTTTTTGAAACGGCGTTGCGGATGTCACGTCAGCCTTCGGTCGAACGGAAAATCAGGTACAGGCCACGCGTCTTTCCAGGATCCAACCCCGTACAATCTGTGGCGTCGCGTAAGTGGAGTCGACGAGGGCCCGCTGATCTCCAGCGCCGGTGAAATGACGGGACGCGCGTGCGCGGCGGCCCGTCCGTTCACACTGCGAGAAAAAGTTTGATCCTGAAAGTTTTTTCTATCCTCTGAACTGCTCGTCGCCATAGTCAGGGCATTGCTCTACCGGCGTCGCCGGCTTCAGCCATGTACTGCCCTTGTTGCTGGACATCCAGCACTTGTCGAATACCGAGCAGTAGCAGACATCCCATTCAAGGCGCGCTTCGCCATCGTAGATTTTCTTTAATGCGGCGCGCGCAACCTCGCCGCGAGCAAGAACCAGATCAACTTCCTCGTCCGCAGAAATGACGCGCCCGATGAAATAGCTCCGCAAAACGTTTTCGCTCGAACCGGCCAGCGTCATGAACGTCTCGTCCCAATCCGATTGGGCGACGCCGTCCACGGTGACGCGAAAGGCGGCGATGCGCGCCGGCCCTATGCCGGCGTTGCGAGCGGAAATGTTGAAAATCGCCTCTTGATTCTCGGTGTCGTAGTCCGTGATGGCCATCTGCAGCATTGGCCATACGGCTGCTTCCTGCTGCTTGCGGGACGCGTCGGCTTCGGTAAGGGCGGCGTATAGCGCGATCGAGCCCGTCACGATACCGATCACCGCCAGCAACGTTTGCAGCAAGGCGATGCGAACGAAAATCCGTTCCGATTTGCTTAGTTCGTCTTTCTTTCTTGCCATGACCCCGCCTGGTTCAAGACCTCGTTGTTCTCTTTGATGCGCCTGATCATTGAAGACGCCAAAGCCTTTACGCTCAGCGAATACGGCCGCCAACTCGGACGAGGCCCGCATGCCGGGACTGAAATCAGGCTATCAAGTTTGCTGGTCGAGGGCCAAAAGCGGGAGTCAGCGAAACTCCGGAAGCCATCCTGACGATCCTTCCGATATTCAACGGATGTCGAGGATCAGGTCTCAGGATCGTCAGTGGTCAGATGGTCGGGCCCCTCAGGTATTGACACAGTGTCGCTGATAAACTAGCTTAGTTTCTAAGCAATATAGGCGCCAGAGCATGAAGAAACCCGAACAGAACAGCCAGCAGGGTCTGGTCGACGAGATTGTCGGACGGCTGATGCGTCGAAACAGCACGGCAGCGGTGCTGTTCCATCACGCGGTCGCCGAGCGACTGGGCCTGGGTCCGACAGATCACAAATGCTTCGACGTGCTGCGCGAGCGCGGGGAGATGACCGGCAGCGAGATGGCCGCGATCACGGGCCTGACGACAGGCGCGATCACCGGAGTTGTCGCGAGGCTGGAACGGGCCGGGTGCCTGCACCGTGAACCGGATCCGCATGACGGGCGCAAGCAGAAACTGCGTCCCGCGAAGGAACGGGCGCCGGACATCCACGCCGTGTTCGAGCCGATAAAAAACGACATGGCCGAGCTGCTGAAGAATTTCGATACCCGCCAGCTCGCCGCAATTGCCGAGTTCCTGACGCTCGGCACCGATCTGATCTACCGCCACGCGGCCTTGCTCCGCGCACATAAATTCTCCGGCGCGAGCGCGCATGGGGTGCCGGAATGAGCGGCTTCAACATGGGTCTCCGCGTTCGCAAGTTGCTTCTGACGGTGCACGTGACGTCTTCCGTCGGCTGGGTCGGCGCGCTGGCCGCCTTTCTGGCGCTTTCCGTTGCCAGCCTGGTCAGCCAGGATATTCAGACGGTGCGTGCGGCCTGCATCGCGATGGAGCTGATTGCCTGGTTCGTCATTCTTCCCTTGAGCCTTGCCACGCTGCTGACGGGAATCGTTCAGGCGCTGGGCACGCCGTGGGGCTTCCGGCATTACTGGGTGATGGCAAAACTTCTGCTGACTGTTCTTGCCACTATCGTCCTGCTGCTGAAGCTGGGGCCGATCAGTTATCTGGCAGGTGCAGCGGCAGAGACAGCGTTGTCCGGCGGCGATCTTGCCGGTCTGCGGAACTCGGTCATGATTCACTCCGTTGGCGGCCTGCTGGTGTTGCTCGTCGCGATGACACTGGCGATTTACAAACCGAAGGGCATGACACGGTACGGCGTGCCCAGGCAGGGCGATGCGGGGGCGGCTGGCATCGAATCGAGTATCGGCACGCCGCGCTGGGTGAAGGTGATGGCCGCCGTCATCATTGTCCTGGCCCTGATGGTTGGCGCCATGGTGCTCGGCGGCGGGCACGGCCCCGGCGCACACGTGGCTGACGATAAAGGGGCAGGCGCAAGCGAATATTCGGGGCCGGAGTGAATATACAGCGCTGTATTTTTACTCCGGCCTCAAGCGTTCTTTGCGCAAGGAAGTCGCTACCGCCAGAACAAGGTTGCCGAAGAGATCAAAAGCACGTAGATGGCAGTCGTGCCGATTTATTCCCCGGGTTGTGATACAGGCCGCGTCAACTGTGCGTCCATGAGTAGGCAAGCGCGATGGCCGGCCCGGTGACAAGATACTGGATGATGGTGAAGGCCGTTTCGATGCGCACGAATCCGGCCACCGAGCGCATGCGATGTTTTGCCGCCACCGGCAGGACGCTGTACGAGAATCCGATGATCCCCGCGAGCAGCGCGAATTTCAGGCCGCCGGCAAGCACCGCGTCAGCCGCAAACAGCTGCGCGTACAGCCAAGCGTAGACAACGCCCTGCAGCAGCATCGCGGTGAGTCCCAGCGGCATGATCACGGGATCGCGATAGATCTCGAGATCGTCATAGACATGCTTGAAGATTTTCAGATGCCAGGGCGCGGCAATCACGAAGGAAGGCACGAGGTAGGCCAGGGTGCCGGCAATCAGGTAGGTCGTGTTCATGTCGATCACCCCGTCCTGCTGTACAGGCCGACACGATTGCCTTCCGTATCCAGGATGCAGGCCATGAAACCGTGATCGCCGGGGAGACCCGTCTTGCCGAGCTTTACCGCGCCGCCCGCATCCCGGACGCGCGCGAGCGCAGCGTCGAGGTCTTCGCCGACATCCAGGTAAACCAAGGCACCTTCGGCGCTGGGAATACCGTCCGTTCGCAAGCTGACAGCGGCGGCGCCGGGTTCAAACGGGAACATCGCCATCTCGCCGTCCGGCATCGGCATGCGCTGCAGGTCCACCTGGAACACCTTCGAATAAAAGACCGCCGCACGGTCGAGGTTCTGTACCGCGAGGTCGCACCAGACCAGTCGATTGTTCATTTCCTCTCCTTCACTTGTATTTTGCAAGTACTGCCCGTCCTGAATATAGCGCGTAACTTGTAAATTGCAAGTAACCTCGGAGAACGTACAATTCGTTTCTCTTACCATTGATCAAGGGCAGCCATGCCGAGAAAACCCGCCAGCCCGCATGCCGAGAAGACAGGCTGCCCCATTGCCTTTGGCGTGGACCTGTTCGGCGACCGCTGGACGCTGCTGGTGCTTCGCGATCTGCTCGTGTTCCGGAAGCGGCACTACGGGGAGTTTCTTGCGTCCGACGAGGGCATCGCCACGAATGTGCTGGCCGATCGCTTGCAGCGCCTGGAAGCCGTGGGAGTGGTCGAACGGAGGAAAGACCCGCGGCAACGCAATCGCGTGATCTATCGGCCGACGCAAAAGGGCAAGGACCTCGTGCCGGTGCTGCTTGAGATTGTGCGTTGGAGCGGCAAACACGATCCCGGCACGGCCGCGCCCGCAGAGTTTCTGGAAAGGCTGGAGCGTGATCGCGACGGCATGGTGCAGGAGCTGCTGGCTGCGATGGATGCCGAGGCGGCGGACGATTGCTGAAATGGGCTGGCTGGCTTTTTCTGATTGCGGGCGGGAGAAAACAGGACGTGCAAAGGCGGTCCGCACGTCGTGCAACCGGACGGAAGCTGCCGAGCAGCAAACAGGATGTCGAAGGACTCAATAAGGGGATTTCATGCAACACAACTACCGAGCGGGCATGACTGCGGCCGTCACCGGCGTTCTGGCCGGCCTGGCAATCGCGGGATGTACCGTGCAACCGGAAATGACCGGGAACGTGGCTCCCCTCGATACGACGGCCGGGCCAGTCGTTCATGTCGAGGACGTGTATGCCTTCTACGAAATATTTGATGCCGCCGGTGGGCACCCGAGCGTGCACGAGCTTGACCACGATTACATCGATGCGGGCTCTGCCGGATTGCGCGTGTTCGCGGATATCAGAAACATCACGGGAGCCACGATTGCAAATGCCATTGCCAAAAAGCCGGAGATATATTCCGAAGCCAGGCGTTGCGTGGATGTTCTGCCCCGCGTGCACCGGCGACTGGAGGACGCTCTGCAGACGCTGAGCCGGCTTTATCCCGAAGCGAAATTGCCGCCGGTGACCATTGCTGTTGGAAGAGGGCGACCCGTCGGAGTAGGCAGTCCCGACACCGGCGTGCAGATCGGCCTTGAGGCGCTCTGCGCCGTCAATTACCTGAACCCGGATCCTGAAGACCGTTTCGTCCATGTCATTGCACACGAGTTCGTTCACGTCCAGCAGTCGCCGGAGTTCGTCAACCGTGAAAATCGCAGCGTGCTCGAAGTATCGCTCGAAGAGGGCGTTGCGGAATTCGTCGGTGAACTGATTTCCGGCAATGTCGCGTATGCGTACCTGGAGACGCTGACCGCGGGACGCGAAAAGGAAATCGAGACCGCGTTCGCTGCCGATCAGGACAAGACGGATCTTTCCGGCTGGCTTTTCAACGGCACGCTGGAGGAGCCAGGCGATCTCGGTTACTGGGTTGGCTATCGAATCGCCAAGTCCTACTATCAGCATGCTGCCGACAAACGCGTGGCTTTGCGCGAGATGCTGGCAATGACCGACGCGAAGACGTTCCTGGCCGACAGCGGCTGGTATCCGGGCATGCCGCTCGAATAGCGAACGGTTGTCGGAGAATCGCGGACCGACCCCAATCAATCGCCGACAGATCGGCAAAAGACGAAATCGACATGCAGGTTGATATGAACAAAGACATCCAGTCGTACAACGATTCCCAGTCGGATACGGACAGGGAAATATGCGATCTCCTCGCCAGGGAAATCAGTTTCGGATTGCCCGAAGCGGAGAACAAGATCTGGCACGCCCAACCTGTCTGGTTTCTGAAAGGGAATCCAATTGCGGGGTATAGCAAGTTGAAGGGTTGCGTCCGTTTGCTGTTCTGGAGCGGTCAATCATTCGAAGAAGATGGTCTCCAGAAAGAAGGCAAATTCAAAGCCGCCGAAGCGCGCTACACCTCCGTGGATCAAATCAGTACAAAAGACCTGAAGCGCTGGCTCGAAAAATCCAGAGAGATTCAGTGGGACTACAAGAACATCGTGAAACGAAAAGGGGTTCTCGAAAGGTTGAAATGAATTTTCAACGACGAGGCAAACTCTTTTTCACCGCCGCTATTGATGGAAAAGGTTACAACCTGTTTTATCTCACCGCGCTCTACGCCCCCTTCCTGGCGACAACGAACACCGTTCGCCCATCGTCCGGGTTCCAGTGTTCCTCGATGCTGAAATCAGCGTCCCGTTGTGCCTGCGTCAACGCGTCCGGTGAAATGAACTGGACGCCTGGTATGAGTCCGAGCTTTGCGCCGACAGGCAGAACCAGTTTCAGCAGTGCATTACTGCCACCGATGCAAGCGGTGCTGGTTACGAAGATGCCGCCCGGTTTCAGGATGCGGTGAACTTTATGGATAACAGCGCGCCAATCGTCCAGCAGGTGCAGCACGCTGAGTGCGAGCACGGCATCGAAGCGTTCGTCAGCGGGCATGAAATCCTCGACAGCAATGTGTTCGAAGCTTGCATCTCTCCATTCAGGGAGAAAAGGGCGGTCAGTATTGGCCGGCTACTGTTTCACGAACAATGAGTCCAGGACCTTCCTCGCAAAGCGCATCAAGGCGGTTGCGTATCGTCCCGTGAACATGCGGATGAACAATCCGGCGGCGGCAGGCAGATTAAGCTGCTATATCTACTGATATACCTTTGGTTGCGCCTGCTCATTCTGTAGAGAGCATTCGCTGGCCTGGTCAATTCAAGGAGGTCACATGCGCACACTGATCATCATCGTTGGCGGCCTCGTGCTATGGAGCGTCTGTCTTGGCGTCGCCAGGCTGCTGGCTGGTTCAACGAAAACGGCGACGTTGGTGTTTGTCGCCTTATGGTTCGTAGTCGCCGCCGCGAACACGTGGATAGGTATCTCGCAAGCCGGCTACACGTTCAAGGAGGAATTGCCGATCTTTCTGTTGATATTCCTGTTGCCGGTGGCGGTCGCCACACTGGTCAAGTGGAAATTTCTGTAAGCGAGGCCGCACATCATGGAAAACAAGAGGCTCGAAGCATTCTTCGACGGTGTCGTCGCCATCATCATCACCATCATGGTGCTGGAAATGAAGGTGCCGCATGGCGACAGCATTGAAGCATTGTCGCCGTTGGTTCCCGTACTGCTGAGCTACGTGCTCAGCTTCGTCTACCTGGCCATTTACTGGAACAATCATCATCACATGCTGCACACCGTCAGGAAGGTAACCGGCTCTATGCTGTGGGCGAATCTTCATCTGCTTTTCTGGTTGTCGCTCATTCCTTTCGCGACGGGATGGATGGGAGAAAATCACTTTGCCTCGTTGCCGGCCGCGGTTTACGGCTTCGTGCTGCTGATGGCGGCGATCGCGTACTGGATACTTGAGCAGAGGATCATTGCTTCGCAGGGCGAGGATTCGATCCTGAAGAAAGCCGTAGGCAAGGACTGGAAGGGCAAGTCGTCGCCGCTGCTGTACATCACGGGAATCATGCTGGCATTCGTATCGCCATGGTTGGCCGTCGCGATCTACGTGATCGTGGCGCTGATGTGGTTGGTGCCGGATCGCAGGATCGAACGCATTGTCATGGAAGAACTTCGTTAGGGCTCAGGAGAATTTCATGATTGCCACAGGGTTGATGGTTGCCAGCGCAGCCGTGTTTTTTTCGCTCGGCACGCTGCATCTCATCTACACGTTTGTCGGCACCAGACTCACACCGCGGGATTCTGCGTTACAAGCCCGCATGGCCGAGGTTTCGCCGGGAATCACGAAAGAAGCGACGATGTGGAGCTTCTGGGTCGGTTTCAATATCAGCCACAGCATGGCCGCCATGCTTTACGGGTTGATCTATGGCTACCTGGCGATTGTCCACAGCGGCCTGTTGTTCTCCTCACCGTACTTGCTCATGGTTGGGTTGCTGACGGTCGGAGGATTTTTTGCGGTGGGCAAGGTGTACTGGTTTCGCGCGCCGGTCATTGGCATTGGCATCTCGCTGTCGTGCTATGTCGCGAGCATCGTGGCAGCGATGGCAGCGTTCTAACCGTCACAGCGATTCTGCTCAGGCGGCTCGATCGTGCAGTACGTGCCCGACCACAGGCTCCTTGCTCTCCTGCCAGCAGCCCTCGGCAATATCCAGCATCTTCAGCAAAAGGTTTGGCCGCTCATGCAAGTAGTGCCGAAGTTCGCCTTCGGTATTTTCGCGGAGTGACGGTTGTGAATTCTTCATGCTCAACTCCTTGCTTCAATTCGTGCGCTCATCGGTAGTCATAGTGCGCGGGTCAGTCCCGCTCTTGTGAATACGACGAACGAGGGGCTGCGGAATCGACAGCGAGACGTGTTTTTTTGAGAAGAAGAAGTCTGGTCTCGTGTCTGAATATCACGAGACCAGACCGTGGTGAGTTGCGGGGGTCCAGCGAAAAGAACGGTGAATGATGAAAAGAACCGAAGCCAACGCACTCGCAGCGATACGCTATCAGCCCGTCGCGGCTGTTTTCTGCGGACGACGCACGGCTCTTACTTTTCCGCTCTTGCCGCCGCCGCAGAAGAAACGGTCTTTACCGTCGGACTCCAGTCCGGATATGCCGGCACCCGCAGGCATCGCAAGGCTTTCCATGACGTCGCCCGTTTGTGGATCGATGCGTCGCAATTCGCTGTCGTCGCCTTCCCATGTTGCATGCCAGAGTTCGCCGTCCACCCAGGTGACGCCGGTGACATGCCGGTTCGACTCGATGCTGCGAAGAATCTTCCCGGTCTGCGGATCGATCTGATGAATCTTGCGTTCACGATAGGCGCCCACCCAGAGCGAGCCTTCGGCCCACGCGAGGCCTGAGTCACCGCCGTTGCCCGGTGCGGGGATGGTGGCGAGCACCTTGCCGGTCTTCGGGTCGATTTTCTGGATGCGATCTTCGGCAATCTGAAACAGGTGCT
>Ga0299914_10003117_pt1 | contig 11640 bp, 13 predicted proteins | sample RVTome_10_FD_201361 | JGI IMG/M metagenome (GOLD analysis project Ga0299914, IMG submission 201361) | Soil microbial communities from uranium-contaminated site in the Upper Colorado River Basin, Wyoming, United States - RVT153D57 (version 2) ... | reverse complement strand
TTGCCGCGCAGGATCGCGAGCCCGCCCTCGTCCTTGAGCGGGTCGGACAGCGGGCGGACGACCTCCTGCCCCGGGGTCTCGACGGCAGCGTCGGCCTCCTCGCCGATGGTCCGGCCGCTGACCGTGACCGCGTCGCGGTGCAGGATGCCCGCCTCCGAGAGCCGGTTGAGGATCAGCGGAACGCCGCCGGCGGCGTACAGGTCGGTGGCGATGAAGCGCCCGCCCGGCTTGAGGTCGGCGAGCAGCGGCGTCCGCCTGGAGATCTCCTCGAAGTCGTCGATCGCGAGCTCGACGCCCGCCTCGCGCGCGACCGCGAGCAGGTGGAGGACGCCGTTCGTCGACCCGCCGGAGGCGCAGATGCAGGCGATCGCGTTCTCCAGCGAGGAGCGCGTGATCACCCGGCTGGGGCGCAGGTCGTCCTCGAGGACGCGGATCACGAGGCGACCGATTTGCTCGGCGACATCCTCTTTGGTCGCGTCCTCGGCCGGGACCATCGCCGAGCCGGCCGGGGAGATCCCGAGCGCCTCGAAGCCGCACGCCATCGTGTTGGCGGTGAACTGGCCGCCGCAGGCGCCGGCGCCCGGGCTTGCGACGTCCTCGAGCTCGTGCAGGTCCTCCTCCGACATCTCCCCCGCCGCGTGGGCGCCGATCGCCTCGAACACGTCCTGGATCGTCACGTCGCGGCCGTGCCAGCGACCGGGAGCGATCGAGCCGCCGTAGAGCATCAGCGACGGGACGTCGAGCCGCGCCAGCGCCATCACGCAGCCCGGGATCGTCTTGTCGCAGGCGCTCAGGGCGACGACCGCATCGAACTGGTACCCGCGCGCAGTCAGCTCGATCGAATCGGCGATCACCTCGCGGCTGACGAGCGAGGTCTTCATCCCCTCGGTGCCCATCGTGATCCCGTCGGAGATCGCGACAGTGTTGAACTCCATCGGCGTCCCACCGGCGGCGCGGATGCCCTGCTTGACGTACTCGGCGAGCCCGCGAAGGTGGAAGTTGCACGGCATCGCCTCGATCCAGGTGTTGGCGATCCCGATCGTCGGCCGGCTGAGCGCGTCGTCGTCGAAACCGATGCCCTTCATGTAGGCGCGCGCCGCCGCGCGGTCGGGGCCGTCGAAGACGGTCGCGGATCGCGGCCGCGGAAGCGCCGTCGTCAGGTTGCCGTTCGAAGCCGTCATCGGAGGCAGGAGTGTATGGCCCCGCGCCGCTGCTTCAGGCGGCGGCTCGCCGCCGCCGGGCGGCGCGCCACTCGCGCAGGCGGATGAGGTCGCGCCGGACCTGTCCGGGGTCGATCTGGTGCCCGGGGACGTGCATGTTGGCGGTCGCGATCAGCTGCCGCTCGCGACCCTGGAGCGTCATCCACTTGGCGAGGACGTCGTCGGCATCCGGGAGGCGCGCCGAGTGCGCCGGCTCGGCCCGGTCGGGAAAGGTCACGCAGTACTCGTTGAGGAGCTCGCCCGTGGCGGTGTCGTAGGCGACGATCGGCCGGTGCGGGTAGACCAGGTAGGCGTAGCCGCTGCGAGGATCGCGGGCGCCGTCGACGCTGAGGAAGCCGAGCTCGTCGTACATCGCCAGCTCCTCGCCGGAGACGACGCCGGCGAGAAGCTCGCGCGCCCGGCGCTCGGCGCGCAGCTCGCGTCCGGGATCGGGCAGCGCGACGCGCGCGCCCGCGGTCCGGCGGCGGCCGCGCCGCCGCGTCGCCGCCGCGAGCTCCGGGCCGAACGCGAGGGTCCCGAGGACGGTGATCACGAGGACCGCCGATGCGAATGCCGCCGCACTCATCACCCGCTCCGTCAGCCGCCGGCGGCGGGCGGGAAGAAAACGACCCGCTCGGCGTCGCGCGGCACCTCCGAGAAGTCGCGCACCATCTCCGCCTGGCGGCGGCCGCGCGCCGCGGTGGGCACCGCCGCCCACATCCCGAGATCGAGCTGGCGCCGGAACTCCTCGATCAGCCGCTCCTCGTCCTCGGACACCTCGGGATCGCCCTCTGCCAGCAGGACATCACCATGGCCGGGCTTCATCCGAACGAGCTTCACCTGCGGAATTATGCCACCGCGCCGGCCGCCGCCGGCGCCCAACGGCTTCTATACGTCCGGGTCCGCAGGCCCGCGACCGGCGAGCCGCTCGAGGCCGAGGACGTCGACCGGGCCGGCTCCGGACCCGAGCTCGCGGAGCCCGTCGCGGACGGCCGCAGCGGCGATCTCCCTCGCCCGTCGCGCCGCCTCGGAAAGCTCGAAGCCGGCGGCCAGGAGCGCCGCCAGCGCCGCGGAATGCGTGCAACCGGATCCGTGCGAGGCGCCGCCCGGATGGCGGGGGCCGTCGATTCGCAGCGTCGCCTGAGGCTCGACGAGGTGGTCGGCGCCGTCCTCGGCGTGGCCGCCGGTTACGATCACCGCTGCAGCGCCGAGCCCGAGGATCGCCCGACCGAGGGCCTCGGGTCCCGCCCCGTCGTCGAGGCCCGAGAGCTCGCGCGCCTCGGGCAGGTTCGGCGTCGCGACCGTCGCCCGCGGGAGGATCCGGTCGACGAGCGCGGCCTCCGCGCTTGGATCGAGGAGAACGGCTCCGCTCTCGGCGACCATCACCGGGTCGAGGACGATCGGGGCGTCGCCGACGAAGTCCAGCGCCTCGTTGACCGCGGCGATCGTCGCCTCGTCGCCGAGCATCCCGATCTTGACCGCATCGACTCCGATGTCGCTGGCGACCGCCCGCACCTGAGCGACGATCATCTCCGGCGCCACCGGCATGACCATGTCGACCCCACGGGTGCTCTGGGCGGTCAGGGCCGTGATCGCGCTCATCCCGTGAGCCCCGCAGCGAGCGAACGCCTTCAGATCGGCCTGGATCCCGGCCCCGCCTCCGGAGTCGGAGCCGGCGATCGAAAGGCATCTGCTGACGCGGCGGGCGACGCTCATCGCCGCCAGCCTAGCCCGGTCGCGGTCAGGCCGATCGAACCGGGTGCTCGAGCGTCGTCCGCACGTAGCCGCCGGCGGGATTCGAACGCACGTAGCCGAGCAGCTCGAGACGGGTCAACGCCACCGCCGCTCGGTGGGGGTCGGCGATCCCGGCCAGGGCGACGGCGTCGGTCGTCGCCGCTCCCGAGTCGACGGCGTCGAGCGCCAGCCGCAGGGATTCGTCGAGCGGGGCTCCGGTGCGACGCACCGAGGTCGCGCCAACCCCGGCGAGCCGGTCGAGAACGTCCTCGGCGGAGCGGATCAGCGCCGCGCCGTCGATGATCAGCCGGTTCGTGCCGGCGGCGGTTCGCATCCCCACCTGCCCCGGTACCGCGCCGACCTCCCGCCCCAGCTTCTCGACCGCGTCGCGGGCGGTGATCAGAGATCCCGAGGGATCGGCGGCCTCGACGACGACTACGAGCTTTCCGAGCGCGGCCATGATCCGGTTCCGCTCGGGGAAGGTCCACCGCGCCGGGAGGGCGCCGGGCTCGTACTCGGACACCGCGGCGCCCGTCGCGACGATCTCGCGATAGAGGCGCCGCGCCGAGCGCGGATAGACGACATCCGGCCCTCCCGCGAGGACGGCGATCGTCCTCCCCCCTGCCGCCAGAGCCCCTCGATGCGCCGCCGAGTCGATCCCCCAGGCCATCCCGCTCACAACCGTCACCCCGGCCGCCGCGAGGTCGTGACCGAGCTGCTCGGCGACCCGAAGGCCGTAGGCGCTGGCTCGCCGGGAGCCGACGATCGTCACCGTGGCGCCGTGGTCGAGGCCGCAGACCGCCTCGCGGTCGCCGGCGCCCCAGAGCGCGCTCGGGGCGCGCTCCTGAAGGTCGGTGAGGCACGACGGCAGCGCCTCGCCTTCGGCCAGCCAGCACCCGGCGGAGCTCATCGCATCACCCTCCTTCGGAGCGCCAGCGCCTCGGCCACGTCGTCGCCCTCGACCCGCTCGCGGCTGCCGACGTCGGCGATCGTCCGCGCCAGCCGCATGACCCGCGCGTGGCCGCGACCGCTGAGATCCCCGCGCTCGCGCAGCGCCGCGAGGATCGGCGCGCCGCCGGCATCGACGCGGCAGAAGCGATCGACCTCGTCGGGGCGAAGCTGGGCGTTGCAGCGACCGGGACCGAGCCGCCGACGCTGGCGGTCGCGGGCCTCGACGACCCGGGCGCGAACGGTCGCCGAGGCCTCCCCCGGGGGTCCGTGGAACGCCTCGCCCGCCGGCTGCTCGACGGCGACGAGGATGTCGATCCGATCGGCGAGGGCCCCGCTCAGCTTGAGCGCGTAGTGGCGGATCGCCTGCGGCGGGCACTCGCAGTCGGGAGATGCCTCCCCACGCCCGCAGGGACAGGGGTTTGCGGCGGCGATGAGCTGGAACCGGCACGGAAGCTCGACCGAGCGGCTGGCGCGGGCGATCGTCACCGACCCGTCCTCGACCGGCTGGCGGAGCGCCTCGAGGACGTCGCGGCGGAACTCGGGCAGCTCGTCGAGGAACAGCACGCCGCGATGGGCGAGGGTCACCTCCCCCGCGCGCGGGGGAGTCCCGCCACCGATCAGCCCGGCCGGCGAGATCGTGTGATGGGGCGCGCGGTAGGGCCGCCGGCGCCCGAGGACGGGCTCGATCGGCCGCCCGCAGGCGCTCGCGATCCTGATCGCCTCGCCGAGCTCGCCGTCGTCGAGGGGCGGCAGCAGTGAGGGGATCCGCGCGGCGGCCATCGACTTGCCAGCTCCCGGCGGGCCGGTCATCAGCAGGCTGTGACCCCCGGCCGCGGCGAGCTCGAGCGCCCGGCGCAGGTACGGCTGGCCGCGGAGGTCGGCGAGGTCCGGAAGCGCCGGCGCGGCGCCGTTGGCCTCGAGCGGAAGCGGCGCCGCGGCGGGAGGCTCCCCCTCGAGCCCGAGGCTCGCGAGCTCGCGCAGCGAGCCGACGGGAATCGCCGCGATGCCGCCGGCGAGCGCGGCCTCGGGCGCGCTCTCGCGGGCGAGGGCGAGCCGGCCGGCGCCCGCCCGCGCGGCGGCCTCGGCGATTGCGAAGGTGCCGGCTACCGGCCTTATCGAGCCGTCGAGCGCGAGCTCACCGGCGAGGACCGCGCCGTCGAGCTGGGCCGGGTCGAGTTGCTCGGAGGCGACGAGCACGGCGGCGGCGATCGCGAGGTCGAACCCGGGCCCGGCCTTGCGCAGGTCGGCCGGCGCGAGGTTGGCGGTGATCCGCCGGTTCGGGAACTTGAAGTCGGAGTTCGCGATCGCCGCCCGCACCCGCTCGCGCGACTCGCGGACGGCGGCGTCGGGGAGGCCGACGAGCGCGAACGAGGGCAGGCCGCCGCTGACGTGCGCCTCGACTCGCACCTCGTGCGCGTCGACGCCGAGGACGGTGAAGGTGCGAACCGACGCCAGCATCCGCCGGCGACGCTACGGCGGCGCGGATCGCCGCGGGCGCGGCGGTTGTGACAACTCGGTCACGGCTGCGTCGCAGCTCCGGCGCCACGCGTGAATCCGGGCGGCGTACGGTCATCGACCTATGACGGTGGCAAGGCAGCGCCTCGGTCGCAGCGTCGAGGAAGCCGTCGCCCGCGACCTCACGGCGGCGGGCTGGGAGGTCCTCGCCCGCAACGCTCGCGTCAGCGAGGTCCGCGGCGAGATCGACCTCGTCGCCCGCGACGGCGCGGCGCTCGTCTTCGTCGAGGTCAAGGCCCGCCGCGAAGAGTCACGGCTGGGGCCGGAGACGCCGGCGATGGCGGTCGGCCGGCGTAAGCAGGCGAAGCTCCGCTCCCTCGCCGTCGCGTGGCTGCGCGACAACGAGGGGCGGATCCCGCCGCACCGCGAGCTCCGCTTCGACGTCGTCGGAGTCCGCGTCGACGCCGCCGGGCGCCCGACCGAGTGGGAGCACCACCGGGCGGCGTTCTAGGGGCGGGGTGCCCCTAGCCGAGCTCGAGCTGGCTGTAGGCGATCGACTGGAACGAGCGGCGGTGAAGCGCCGACGGGCCGTGCTCGAGGATCGCGGCGCGGTGCTCGGGGGTCGAGTAGCCGACGTTGCCGGCGAACCCGAATCCGGGATGGGACTCGTCGGCGCGGCACATGTAGCGGTCCCTGGTCACCTTGGCGACGACCGAGGCGGCGGCGATCGCGGCGCTGCGCGCATCGCCGTCGACGACCGGCCGATGCTCGACCGCGCAGGCGGGGACGGGGAACCCGTCGGTGAGGCAGACGGCGCCCGCCACCGCCACCCGCTCGATGCAACGCCCGAGGGCGGCGAGGTTGGTGACGTGAAGGCCGCGGGCGTCGATCCCGCGGACGCAGCGGACGGTCACCGCGACGCGCTCGGCCGCGCGGACGACGACGGGATAGAGCTCCTCGCGCTCGGAGGGGCTCCGCTGCTTCGAGTCGTCGAGCTCGCCGAGCGCACGCCGGTCCCGCAGGCTGAGGCGCTCGTAGTCGATCAGGACCGCCGCGGCGACGAGCGGGCCGGCGAGCGAGCCCCGTCCCGCCTCGTCGGCTCCGGCGACGAACCGGGCGCCGAGCGAGCGGTCGAAGCGAAACAGCCGCGCGGCCCGCCGACGGCGCCGCTTGCTGCGCCGGGCGCCGTTAGAGGAACCCGATGCGGTCGACCGGCCAGTAGGTGAAGAAGGCCTCGCCGATGATCCAGTCTCGGGGGACGGGCCCCCAGAAGCGGCTGTCGTCGCTCTGCCCACGGTTGTCGCCCATCATGAAGTAATGGTCGGGTGGAATGGTGATCTCGTCGGGCAGCTCGCAGCCGCCGCCTCCCCGACAGGGCCGGGTGAACTCGGAGTCGTCCGCGGCCTCGCCGTTGACGATCGGGATGCCGCCCTCGACCCGCAGCCGGTCGCCGGGCCCGGCGACGATGCGCTTGATGAAGTTCGTGTCGGCGCGCTGGTCGATCGAGTCGCCGCAGGGCTCCGTCGACTCCTTCTCGACACCGCACTTGTCGGCGCCGCCGCCGCCGTTGACCCCGCCGGGATCGGCACTGACCGGAGGGTTGAAGACCACCACGTCGCCGACCTCAGGATCGCCGAACCGGTAGCCGAACCTGTTCACGAGCACGCGCTGACCGGGCTCGAGCGTCGGCTCCATCGATTCCGAGGGGATCTGGTACGGCTTCACGATCAGCGCCTGGATGACGAGCGCGAGCCCGATCGCCATCCCGACGATCAGCACCAGCTCGAGCAGCGCCCCGGCGCCGCTTTTCGGCTTCGGGATCAGGGCCGGGGAGGCTCTTCCGTGGAGCCCTCGGCCTCGGCCCGCTCCTCGGACGGCTCTTCCTCAGAGCCCTCGGCTTCGGCCGCCGGTTCCCCGCTCGGCTCGGGTTCGTCGCCGGCCTGCGTCTCGGGCTCGAGCCGCTCGTCGACGGACGTGCCAGCTTCGGGCTCCTCGCCCTCCGACGCCTCCTCGTCCGGCGCCGCCTCCGGCTGCTCGTCCGCGGGCGCCTCGGCGTCCGCCTCATCGGCATCGCTCGCCTCGTCGGCCTCGCCCTCCTCGGCGACGACCTCGGGCTCGACCTCCTCCTGGCTCTCGCCCTCGAGATCGATCGCCCCGGGCTCCTCGCCGACGAGGTCGTCCTCGATCCCCCAGCGGCGCTCGGCGACGCGTGCGCGCTTGCCGATCCGGCCGCGCAGGTAGTAGAGCTTCGCCCGCCGGACGTCGCCGCGCGCGACGACCTCGAGCCGCTCGATCTTCGGCGAGTGGACCGGGAACGTTCGCTCGACGCCGACGCCGAACGACTGCTTGCGAACGGTGAACGTCTCGCGGCTGCCGCTGCCCTGGCGCGCGATCACCACGCCCTCGAAAACCTGGGTCCGGCGGCGGGTGCCCTCGACGACCTCGAAGTGCACGCGCACGCGGTCCCCGGGGGCGAACCGGGGCACCCGTCTCAGCTGTCGTCGCTCGATGCTCTCGATGATCGTCGTCATGTGGAACCGGCTCCCGGGGCCGCAAGCCTTGCGCCACCCCTTAAGCAGTCGATAAAACGCGCGTGACCCGGCCGGGCCCCGCGCGGCGCGCAAATCTTACTGATCCCGCTCCTCGACCGGACCCTGTGCCCGACGCCGGCTCTGCTCGAGGCGCCAGCGCCGGACCCTCTCGTGATCGCCCGAGAGCAGGATCTCGGGCACCTCCCAGCCGCGGTAGCTGACCGGACGGGTGTAGTGGGGGTACTCGGGAGCCCCCTCGAGGGCGGGTGAGAACGACTCCTCGAGCGCGCTGTCGGCGTGGCCGAGGGCGCCGGGCAGCTTCCGGATCACGGCGTCGGCGACCACCATCGCCGCCAGCTCGCCGCCCGAGAGCACGTAGGGGCCAACCGAGATCGCATCGGTCGCGAGGTGATCCCGGACCCGCTCGTCGATGCCCTCGTAGCGACCGGATAGCAGGGCCACGTGCGGCTCCGTGGCGAGCTCGGCAGCAAGCGACTCGTCGAACTGCCGTCCCGACGGCGCGAGCACGATCACCCGGGTGGGAGCCACCGAGCCGGGGTAGGCCGCCCTCAGAGCCGCGTCGACGACATCGACCCGCATGACCATGCCGGCGCCGCCTCCGTAGGGTGCGTCATCGACCTGTCGTCCGCTCAGCGGCGTCGAGTCGCGGTAGTTGAAGGTGCGCAGCTCGAGCCCGCGGTCGCAGGCGTTGGTGACGTGGCGCTGCCCCCGGAACCAGTCGAACCACTCGGGGAACAGCGTGAAGAGGTCAATCCTCTTCAACGATCTCGACCATCACGCGGCCATCCTCGGCCGACGCCGCCGCCTTGGTGATCGTCCGGATCGCGGTCGCGACCCTGCCGTCGCGGCCGATCACCCGTCCGAGGTCGGAGCCGGCGACGTGGATCTCGAACACGGTGTCGCCGCCGTCGTCGATCTCCTCGACGCGCACCGAATCGGGCTCGGCGACGAGGGCGCGGACCAAGAACTCGACGAGGTCGCGCATGGCGCCGGCGAGCTAGTTGGGCCTCTCACAACGTTCCACGCGAAATGACGGCTCCAGATCGCCGCCATGCGGCGTCCTCAGTCGCCCGAATGGCGCTGCCATTCGGGCTCCCTGTGTCCTTGCCTGGCGGCGCCTGGACCTCGTCATTTCCGGGGCAACGTTATGGGACACCCCACTAGGAGCCCGCTGCTTCGATGCCCTTGGCCCGCAGCAGGCCAGCGACGGTGGGGGTCGGCTGAGCGCCGTTGTCGAGCCAGTGGCGGGCCCGATCCTCGTCGATCACGATCAGCGACGGATCGGACTGGGGGTTGTAGTGGCCGATCGTCTCGATCGTCCGGCCATCGCGGGGCGAGCGCCTGTCGGCGACGACGACCCGCCACACCGGGTTCTTGCGCGAACCCATCCTTCTCAACCTGATTCGGACCATTGCGGCGGATGAGGTTACACAGTTCCCTGCGCGCGCCGTTCGTCCCGGCTACTTCATCCCCATCAGCTGCTGCGGATCGGGCATCTTGCCCTCCGCGAGCTGCGCCATCACCTTCCGCATCTGCGCGAACTGCTTGACGAGCTGGTTCACGGCCTGGACCGTCGTTCCGGAGCCGCGGGCGATGCGCCGCCGCCGCGAGCCGTCGATCAGGGCCGGCGTCGCGCGCTCATCCGGTGTCATCGAGAGGATGATCGCCTCGAGACGGTCGAGCTCGGCGTCGTCCATGTTCACCTGCCGAAGCTGCTTCATCGCCTTGCCCATGCCCGGCATCATCCCGAGCACGTTCTGGAGCGGTCCCATCTTCCGCACCTGGCGCATCTGGTCGAGGAAGTCCTCGAGCGTGAACTGCTGCTTGCGGATCTTGCGCTCGAGGGCCTCGGCCTGATCGCGGTCGGTGACCTCCTCCGCCTTCTCGATCAGCGACAGGACGTCGCCCATCCCGAGGATCCGCGACGCCATCCGCTCGGGGTGGAAGCGCTCGAGCTGGTCGATCTTCTCTCCCGTGGACGCGTAGAGGATCGGCTTCCCGGTCACCGCTCGAACCGAGAGCGCGGCGCCGCCGCGAGCATCGCCGTCGAGCTTCGTCAGCACGACGCCGTCGAGCTCGACCCGCTCGGCGAACGTCTCGGCGACGTTGACGGCGTCCTGGCCGGTCATCGAGTCGAGGACGAGCAGGATGTCGTGGGGCTTGGTCCGCTTGCGGATCGCGGCGAGCTGGTCCATGAGCTCGTCGTCGACGTGCAGGCGCCCCGCGGTATCGATGACCAGGACGTCGTCGCCCGCAGATCGCGCCTGACCGAGCGCCCACTCCGCGATCTCCACGGGGTCGCGCTCGGTGCCCTGCTCGTAGACCTTGGCTCCCGCGCGCCCGCCCATCGTCACCAGCTGCTCGACGGCGGCTGGACGTTGCGTGTCGCAGGCGGCGAGCGCGACCGAGTGGCCCTCGGCGGCGAGGTGGCGGGCGAGCTTCGCGCACGCCGTCGTCTTGCCCGAGCCCTGGAGCCCCGCCATCAGGATCACGGTCGTTCCCGATCCGGCGAGCGCGAGGTCGCGGCTCGACCCGCCCATCAGCGCCGCGAGCTCCTCGTTGACGATCTTGACGACCTGCTGGCCGGGGTTGAGGCTCTCGAGGACGCCCGCCCCTAGGCACCGCTCCTTGACGTCGGCGGTGAAGCCCTTGACGACCTTGAAGTTGACGTCGGCCTCGAGCAGGGCGAGGCGAATCTCCCGCATCGCCGCGTCGACGTCGGCTTCGGTCAGCTTGCCGCGGCTGCGGACGCCGGCGAGCGTCTCCTGGAGCCGATCGGAGAGTTGGTCGAACATCTCGCCGGAGGTTACTCGGGGCGCGCCGCTCGGCACGCGGCCTCCCCCGCGCGGCTACCGCCTCAGAAGCAGCCTGCTGACCACGCCGGCGTGGTCGGACGGGTAGATCCCGCCCACCTGCGCGAGGCCCGTGACCGCCGAGCGTACGAGCTTCACCTTCGCCGGCTTGTTCGTCAGCACGTGGTCGACGACGTGGTCGAACTCGCTCGCCGCCGCTCCGAACAGGTCGCTGACGCAGCAGCTCGGGGGATCGGTGGTGCTCCGCCGCACGAACCCGCCGTCGAGCAGCACCTGGAACGCCTGCTCGTCACCCGCGACCAGCCCGGGGACGTCTGAGTTCAGGTCGCCGAGAAGAACCACCCGACCGCGCGACGCCGGGCCGCCGGGCGCGATCAGCTCGGCCGCTTGCTGGGCGCGGATGCTCGGCACCTCGGTGCGGTCGTCGAACGCCTCGAGATGGGTGTTGACGAGCCGGAAGCGCCGGACCACCCGGCGCTTGCCCTTGCCGCGCGTGACGGCGGCGTCGAGGGCCGTCCAGCCGCGGGTCACCCGCACCTCACCCCCGGCGACGCCGAGGACGAGCTGAGTCTCGAAGTGATCGCCGTGGGGCCTCCTCACCCTCAGCCGCGGGTCGCGGCGGACGAGGATCACGTCGCGCATCGTCAGCCGGCCATTGAGATCGGCGCCGAACAGGGTCGGGGAGCCGGTTCCGGGGTCGCCGTCCTCGTCGGCCGGGCTCTCGAAGTCGAACTCCCTCTGAACCACCGCCCGGCGGTACTTCAGCTTCCCCTTGTTGACCTCGGCGAGCAGCATCGCGAGGAAGTCCTGGCGTACGTCCTCTGCCGTGAACACGCCAGCGAAGGCGCTCTGGTCCGGCGGGCCCTCCCGCCACAGGGCGACCTCCTGGAGACCGACGAAGTCCGGGCCCTGCCGACGAATCTCTCGGCCGAGGGC
>Ga0299914_10003116_pt1 | contig 11641 bp, 9 predicted proteins | sample RVTome_10_FD_201361 | JGI IMG/M metagenome (GOLD analysis project Ga0299914, IMG submission 201361) | Soil microbial communities from uranium-contaminated site in the Upper Colorado River Basin, Wyoming, United States - RVT153D57 (version 2) ... | reverse complement strand
AATGGGGTGAGGTGTGATCAAGGTGATGTGGTTGGTGAAGCGAGCGGACCATCTGTCTGCCGAGGAGTTCGCGAAATGGTGGACTGAGGTCCATGCGCCCGATATCCGTGACGAGCAGGTCCCTCATCTGGTGCGCTACGTGGTCAACCTGCGCACGGATGACAATCTCGTGGCGAAGCCGGCGACCGAGCCGGAGTGGGACGGTATCGCCGAGGAGTGGTTTGCGACGGAGGCGGAGTTTGATGCGGTTTACGGCAAGGCGGACCGGGATGCCCACGACGATGCCGATGCCAATACGAGCCGTGTTGAGCGCCTAGTCGTCCGCGAGATCACCTACTTATGACAGGGGAAATTCGGCCGCCGGCGTGTGGTGTGGGCGCCCGTCCTCCCGTCCGTGTCTGACGCCCGCCATTCCTCCCGGAGCGCGCATGCCCAAGCTTGACGGTTTCATGTTCCCCCGTACCGCGACTGGTCGGTCGTCGATTTTGCCGGCACCCCCGTGGCACTACTCGGGCGATCTGTTGACGATCGAGTATCGCACCGATCCGGAGCGTGTCATCGAACTGCTGCCCGAGCAGATGACGCCGGCCGACGACCCGGGGGCGGTGGCGATCATTTGGGCCGACTGGCAGTCGTGCGGCGACGACCTGGCTGAGCTCGACGACCCGATCCGCGCTCAGTACCGCGAAGTGTTCTTCGTCATCCGAGGACGCTACGACGGCGAGCATAGGTCACGCTGTGCCTACATCTGGGTCGACAAGGACTTCGCCATGGTTCGCGGCCTCTTCCAGGGTTATCCCAAGAAGATGGGGAGCATCTGGATGACCCGTCCGGTCGCCTTCGGCCGGGCCGGCCCTCGTCTTGCTCCCGGTGGGCGCTTCGGGGCCACTCTGGCGGCCGGGGACAGGCGACTCGCCGAAGCCACGTTCACTATCACCGGCCAGGTCACCAACGCCGGCTTCGTCAACAGCCATGCGATGGTCCACAGCCGATACATGCCGCGCATCGAGGCCGATGGGCGGGCGTCCCTGGACGAACTCGTCACGATAAAAATGGTGGACTTGGAGGCTGGGCCGATCTGGTCGGGTCAAGCGGAGTTGACGTTGCACGACGTCCCGGGGGAGGAGTACCCGCTGCTGCAACCGCACGAGATGATCGGTGCGTACTACCAGCAGTTGGGTGCGACCTTTGCTGGCGGCGCCACCCTCGAGGATCTCGCTCCGGGCGGTGTCTTGTCTGACGCTCATGAAGACGGGAATCAGGGTTCAAACGATCGCAATAGGGAGGTAAACCGTGGGTGAAGTCCTTGCCGTGTCGCTTACGTCGCACGCACCAACGATCATGATGCCCCGCGACCTGCGGTTCGAGCTCAACGAGGGCAAGGAGATCAGTCTGGTCCCCGGACTCGAGAGGATGCGGGAGGAAAAGCTCGCACCCCTGGATGCGGACACGATCATAATCCTCGACACGCATTGGTTCACCACGGTCGAGCACGTGGTCACGGCCCAGGAGAGCTTCTCTGGGACCTTCACCTCGTCCGAACTGCCGCGGACGATGGCCGCCATCGCCTACGACTATCCCGGTGACCCCGAGTTGGCCGATGCCATCGCGGCTCAGGGCTTCTGGGTCGACACTCCGCTACATGCCAGCCACGACCCGTATCTGCCGATCTTCTACGCCACGATCAACCTGGTGAAGTATCTGCGCACCGACGAGCGTGTCATCTCGGTTTCGATCGCGCAGACGGGCGAGGACGACGACTTCAAGCGAGTGGGACAAGCCATTGGGCGGGCGGTCGCTGCTGCCGACCGCAGGGTTGTAATCCTCGCCTCGGGTGGCATGAGTCACCGGTTCTGGTCGTTGAAGGAACTGCCCGGGCATGAGGCCTCAGATCCCAGCCACATCATCACGCCCGAGGCGCGGGCGGCCGATGAACAGCGCATCCAGTGGATGAAGGATGGCGACCACGCGGCCATCGTGGCCGGGATGGACGATTACAGGCGCCATGCACCCGAGGGCGGTTTCGGGCACTTCCTGATGATGCAGGCCGTTGTCGGGGGCCGCGACTGCATCGCGACGGGCGAACAGTTGTCAGACTACGAGAACGCCACCGGGACAGGCCAAGTGCACGTGTGGTTCGACCGCCCCGCCAAGGGATGGACAGGCGCAGGGAACAATATCGCCGGCATCACCAACGACGAGCCAGCCAGCCACGAGTCCATCGAGGCTCGGTCGTGACCCCGATAGGATCCGACCACCTTAGTGGGGTGTGGTTCAAGGTCACGGACCTGTAGGTGACCAGCGGGTCAGGAGCGGTCGTCACCACATGGAACGGCGCGGACTACCTCGACTTCAATGTGTATGCACGAGATCCTGGTCCCGATGCCAGCGACGGAGCCGGAGTGGGACGGCATGGCTGAGGAGTGGTTCGCGATAGTGACGGAGTTTGATGCGGTGTACGGCAAGGCAACGCGGGACGCCCATGACGATGCCGACGCCAACACGATCCGCGTTGAGATTCTAGCCGTCCGAGAGATCACCTACGCCTGACAGGTTGGGAGGACCACGTGGACTACGAACGCATCCGACTGCTGTGGCCTGACCACCTCGGTCTCGCGCGCGGCAAACACCTGCTGGTCGCCACGACTGAGGAGAGCGTGACCGCCAACCATTGCCTCGCCTTGTTCGCACTGGACTACGACCGCCAGATGGACATCGAGGCTCCCGGCCCGAAGGTCCTCGAGGGCCAGCCCGATCTCGAGGCCCATTTCAGCCCCGAGGCCGTACGTAGGGGCTGGGAACCAAACACCGCCGTCGCCGTCGCCGACATCACCTTCGAGGGCAGCGAGGTAGCCATGGATCCGCGGCGAGCGGTCAAACGCGCCATCCAGGCCTGGCACGATCTGGGCTACGACCCCATGCTGGGCATCGAACTCGAGGCTTATGTTATGGAAGCCGACGATCGCGGCGGCTGGCAACGCGTCGCCACACCCGGCCACTACGTCTACGGCACCGGACCGGCTGGCGATCCCACCGGCCTCATCAAAAACGTCATAGCGATCGCCGACGAGGTCGGACTGCCGCTGGAATCAGTCAACACCGAGTACGACGCGGGCCAGTTCGAACTCACGCTCCGCTACGACCGAGCCCTCAAGGCTCTCGACGACGCCTTCCTGTTCAAGCAGATGGCCAGGGAACTGGCGATGGAACGCGGGCTGCTCCTCACATTCCTCGGCAAACCGATCAACGGCGCCAGCGGGTCCGCTCTGCACCTGAACCTGTCTGCGAACGACGACAGAGGAGATAATGCCATGGCCGACCACGACGGCCAGCACGGCCTGTCGGATCTTGCCCGCAACTGTATGGCGGGCATGTTGGCTCACCACGAGGGATTGACGGCGCTGTGCTGTCCAACCGTCAATGCCTACAAGCGCCTCCGTCCTGCCGAGTTCGTCCCATATTGGGCCAACTGGGGCCTCGACCACCGCGGCACGACCATTCGCGTGCCACCCCACAGGGGTGCGGCCACGCGGTTGGAATACCGGCTGGCGGACGGAGCCGCGAATCCCTACACCGCGGCCGCGGCCGCCCTCCAGGCCGCCCGCCTAGGCGTTGTTAACGAATTGGAATGCCCTGACGCCGAAACTGGCAACTGCCTCGATGTCGTCAACACCGACCGCCACGTGCCCGAGTCACTGGGTGATGCCCTCAACGCCCTGGAAGCCGACACCGAACTGTGTGAGGCGATCGGCAGTGAGTTCATCGACCACTTCCTGCACATCAAGCGCACCGAGTGGCAGAAGTTCATGACGTATGTCACCGACTGGGAAACCAACCACTACCTCCCGTTCCACTGAGGTGGACTCGCACGAGAAGGAGTTGCTATGAACACCAGCTCCGCAACGATCACCGCCATCGTCGGCGGCGATCGCGTCTGCGCCGGAAACGTTCGATACGCTCGACCCCTCAACCGGGCAGGTGTTGGCCACTCTGGCCAGGGGTGGGGTCGACCTTGTCGACCAGGCAGTGCGTGCTTGCCCGGCGTGCGCTGCCCGGGTGGCGCTCGACTCCAGTGCTGGACCGCAGCGAGCTCTTGACGGCGTTCGCTCACCGTATCCGGACGGAGGTTGACGACTTAGCATCTACAGAAAGCCGTGATACTGGCAAGCCCCTGTCACAGGCCCGAGTCGACGTCGAGCAATGCGCCCAATATTTTGAGTTCGCCGCCGCGGGAATTCGGGTCTTGCACGGCGATGTTATCCCAACCGATGACCACACAGGGACCTGCTGCACCTGGCCGACCAGTTGGCGTTGGACCGGGCACTTCGCCGACCCGTGCACCCATCACAAGAACGGAATGTTGGAGGACGGGGAATGACCGCGACCGATTGGGCCGACCGAGCGGCTGCCCTGGCACCCCGCACGAGACTGCTAATCGATGGTGACTGGCAGGATTCCGACGGTAGCGAGGAGCAGCTGGAGCAGGTCAACCCGTCAACGGTAGCCGTGTGGACGGCTGTCGAAGCAGCGGGTGTCAGCGACGTCCACCGAGCCGTCGCGGCTGCCCGTGCTGCGTTCACGTCGGGGGCCTGGTCACGGGCCACGCCCGCCCACCGTCGCGAGGTGATGTTGGCGTGGGCCGACCTGGTGGAGGTCCATGCCGATGAGCTCGCGCTGCTCGTCACCACCGAGATGGGCAAGCCCATCGCCGACACCATCGGTATCGAGGTCCCGGCCCTGTGCAAAACCCTGAGGTATTACGCGGAGGCAGCCGACAAGCTTGTCTTCGAGTTGCCCGTCACCGGTCCCGAGGAGCTTGCGTTGATCACGCGGGAGGCCGTCGGGGTGGTTGTGGCCATTGTCCCATGGAACTTCCCCCTGACGATGGCCGGGTGGAAGCTGGGCCCGGCATTGGCGACGGGCAACTCCGTTGTACTCAAGCCCGCCGAGAACACCTCGACCTCGGCTCTGCGCCTAGTCGAACTGGCCCTGGAAGCAGGAGTGCCCGCAGGCGTGGTCAACGCCGTTCCGGGTCGGGGGCCGGTGGCCGGCGATGCGCTCGCTCGCCACATGGACGTCGACGTGCTCGCTTTCACGGGATCGGGTCGTACCGGTCGCATATTGCTGCATGCGGCTGCCGACTCGAACCTCAAGACGGTGAGGCTGGAGCTCGGCGGCAAATCGCCCAACGTCGTGTTCGCCGACGCCCCCGACCTCGACCGGGCCGCGGACGTTGCGGCGTGGGGCATCTTCTTCAACGCCGGCGAGATGTGTACTGCACCGTCCCGGCTGCTCGTCCAACGCGAGATTGCGGACGACTTCACCGCAGCAGTTGTAGATCGTGCACGACCGCGTCGGGTGGGTGACCCCCTCAACGAAACAACCCAGACGGGGCCCATTGCATCCCGGCGCCAACTCGACTCGGTTATGGACTGGGTGGAGGTTGGCCGCGGCGAGGCCGACCTTCTCACGGGTGGGTCACCTGCGACCGTGGCCGGTCACGACCACGGCTTCTGGCTCGAGCCCACCGTGTTTGGCAACGTCTCGAACCAGGCGCGGATCGCTCGAGAGGAGATCTTCGGTCCGGTGCTGTCCGTGCTCACTTTCGACGACGAGGCCGAGGCCATTCGGATCGCCAACGACACACCCTACGGCCTGGCGGCAGGACTGTGGACGGCGAACCTGTCGCGTGCGCACCGCGTATCGCAGGCCTTCGAGGCCGGCACGGTGTGGGTCAATTGCTACGAGGAGGGCGGACTGAGCGTCCCCTTAGGAGGGCGCAAACAGTCTGGTAACGGCCGCGACGAATCGGTGCACGCAATCGAGAAGTTCACGAGCTCAAAACCACCTGGATCTCCTTGTGACCCTCAACCACCCCGTTCGGACGGCGGGCACGATCCCGGCACTCGGACAATTCCGGCCCGCAACGATGTCCGCCACCATGAGGGCACCGGACGAAGACCGGTGGTGCTAATGACGACGTGGCGTCGGTTGCTGCCGACATTCCTGTCGGCAGCAACCGATCTGTACACCCTTGGCAGCGAATACGTCGATAGCATCCTGGCCTCGGGCGGTATCCCAGTGCTCTTGCCGCAGATTGACCCCGCGGACGTGGACTCGGTGCTAGATGGCGTCGACGCGGTCGTGGTATGCGGCGGGGGAGACGTTGACCCGTCGTCCTATGGCGCCACGCTTCAGCACGTCAAGGACAACGCACCCGCGGCTGACGCCGTGGAGCTGACAGTTCTGGACCACGCACGCGCTCGCCATATACCGACGTTGGCGATCTGCCGCGGCATGCAGCTACTCAACGTGGCCTACGGCGGTGACCTGCAGCAGGAGATTACGGCGGCCGGTACGCCACATCCGCCCATACCCAGCGATGCCAGCGACGTCGTGGAGCTGCGTCACGAGATCGACATTGATGAGAACTCCCGCCTCGCTGCGATCTTGGGCCCCGGACGACGCCAGGTCAACGCCATCCACCACCAGGCGGTCGGACGCGTAGGCGCGGGCCTGGCCGTCACCGCCCGGACGATGGACGGGATCATCGAGGGCATCGAGCCCCACGACTGGCCCGCCTGCATCGGGGTCCAGTGGCATCCGGAGAAGATGGCCGGAGCTGACCGCGAGCTGTTCGACTGGCTCGTGGCGAGGGCATTGGGTTCTTTGACGAGCGGAAGCGACACGTAGTGGACAAGCATCCGAGAACCGGCCGGACGGCCGTCGCGGACCAGCTGACCGAGGCGCCGGTCAAAGGCGATACGGCCCAAGTTGAGCTGTGCCGTGGCTGTGGCGGTTGCGCATGCGCCGGATCGGAGGCGCGACAGTTCGGGCGCCGGGCACGGGAGCGCTGCTGAAGGTGTGGCACAGTGTCGTGATGTTTCGGCTCGTCGTCGGTGCTGTTGTCTTGGCTCTGATCGCTCGGGCTAACGGCACTTGCCGACGTTGGCTTCTGGCGTGGCCGGTGAATGGGGGACGGACGACATTGTCCCCCAAGAGCATGTCGGGGCGAGGCCGCTGGCCAGGGGCCTTCGGCTTGAGGAGATGGACGCGGAGGAGACCGAGTGACCACTAATAGCGGCGATCGAAGGGTGGACGTGGCCGGCGTCGATGTGTCGATGTGCCACTTCATCGACGGCAGCCGGATCGACTCTCCGACCACTTTCGAGACCCGCTCCCCTAATGACTGGGACAAGGTTCTGGGGGAGGTGGCCCGTGGCGACGACGACCTAGCATCATTGGCGATGGACGCGGCCACGTCGGCGGCTGACGACTGGGCCGGCCTGGGGCCTGAGGGTCGCGCGGACGTGCTGTATCGCCTTGCCGACGCAATCGACGATCGCATCGAGGAGATCTCGCTGGTTGAGACCCACGACATGGCTTTCAAGCTCGAGTCGATGCGTGCTCGCCTCGCTCACCGTGGTGCCGAGAATTTCCGCAACTACGCCAACTTGGCCGCCCACCACGTCGAGCGAGAATGGGACTCGAACGGGACGCGCAACCGCGTCATCCGCATGCCGGCCGGCCCAGCTGTTGTCATCACACCCTGGAACGCCCCGTGGATGCTGGCGACCTGGAAGGTCGCACCGGCGCTGGCCGCAGGCAACCCGGTCGTACTCAAGCCCGCCGAGTGGTCGCCCCTGTCGGCGTCGTTGCTGGGCGATCTCGCTGAAGAGGCCGGCGTCCCGCCCGGCGTGCTCAATATCGTGCAGGGGATCGGCGAGGAGGTCGGAGCCGCGTTGGTGTCAGACCCCCGGGCCAGGCGCATCTCGTTCACCGGCTCGCCCGAGACGGGTCGCGCCATCGGCCGGGCAGCCGCGGCCAACCTAGTTCCCTTCACCGCCGAACTGGGGGGGAAGGGACCCTTGGTCGTGTTTGCCGATGCCGACCTCGAGGCAGCAGCGAAGATGGCGGCCCGCCAGTACGACGACTCGGGCCAGGTGTGCCTGGCGGGGACGCGGTTGCTGGTCGAGGAATCCGTCGCAGACGAGTTCCTCACTCGCTTCCACGTTCACGTCGACGACCTCGTACTGGGACCCTCGACCGACTCGAACACCGACATCGCCCCGATGGTCCACCCCGACCACGTCGCGCGGGTGCTTGGATTCATCGATAGGGCTCGCGCCAACGGCGACGAGGTCGTGCGTGGCGGGCACCTGTCAGCACAAGGAGGCCTGTGGGTCGAGCCGACCCTCATTCGCCCCCGGGACAATCAGTCGGAGGTGGTGCAGCGCGAGGTGTTCGGACCCGTGCTTACCCTCCAAACCTTCGCGACTGAGATGGCGGCCATCGCGCTGGCAAACTCGACCGACTATGGCCTGACGGCAATCGTCTACACGAAGGCGCAAGAGCGGGCGGTGCGCGTCGGAGAAGCCATCCGGGCCGGCACCCTGTGGGTCAACACCTTCCTCGTACGGGATCTGACGGCTCCCTTCGGTGGCTGCGGCATCTCGGGCATGGGCCGCGAGGGCGGTCACTATGCCCTTGAGTTCCACGCCGACCTGAAGACCCTCCAGATCGCGCGGGATTCCACGAACTGACACGCACGGAATCACGGCTTTCAACGAGCGCCACCCGACCGCCAGGTCGATACGCCACGACAAAGACCCGGCGCCGACGTCTGGTTTGATGTGGGCGCACCGTCATAATCAACAGGGCGTCTTGGCCGCGCCGGCACACGTACGACTACTTTCACCAGTGCGTCTATGAGCCCCGGGCCTCGATCGGGACCGTGGACTTCGAGCCTGTGTCGTACCGCGCTGGGTTTCGGACCATCGTCAGCAAGCCTTCGGATTAGGGCCAGGCGACTTGAGCGCGTTGAGCTCAACGGTACGGGGCGGCAATGCATCCGTGTCAAGGGCTAGGCGTCACCTACGCGGATCTATCCGGGGCGCCGGGAGGGTCGCGAAGTCGGTAGACCGCGGGCTGCGCTGGCCGCGGAACTCCCAGTCGCCACCTAGAGCCGTGGACAAGACCTGTTCCGTCTCAGTCGGCTGCGCGCCCACCTCGTCGGACACCGGCAGCAGCCCGCTGACGATCGTGTTGGTCAGGGTGCCCAGCCCCTCTACTGTCACCTCCACGACGTCGCCCGGATACACCGTGCGCGAGTTCGCCGGCGTACCGGACAAGATCACGTCGCCGCGCTCCAGCGTAATTGTGCGAGCGAGGTCTGCGACCAGGTATGCCATGTCCCATGTCATCTCAGTTGTCGAGGCCTCCTGAACGACGTCGTCGTTGACGATGGTGCGCAGAACCTGTCCATCGCGGGGATCCCAGTCCGTCACCAGTCCCGGGCCCAGAGGGCACATGGTGTCGGAGCCTTTCACGCGCAGCATCGAGCCGGCATCGGTGTCGCGGAAGTCGTGCAGGCCGTAGTCATTCGCGATGGTATAGCCGGCGATGTGGTCCCACGCCTGGTCCCGGGACACGCCCCGCGTGGTGCGCCCGATCACGATCGCTATCTCGCCCTCGTAGTTGAGCCAGTTGCAGTTGGTGGGGCGTACGATGCTGCCGCGATGGGAGTTCAGGGCCGAAAGCGGCTTCTGGAAGTAGGTCGGTGCGGGAGGCAGAGAGGTGCCGAATTCCTCCACGCGGGACAAGTAGTTCAGGTGGACCGCCAGGATCTTGGTCGGTTCGACCGGGGGGAGGTGGGTGGCCTCGGCGACGGCGATGCGACGTCCGTCCCCGGCCACCAGGTCCTCTCCGTCGCGCATCATCGTCAAGATGGTCCCGTCGAGAAGGATGCGGCGTGTCTCGGTCATGTTCAGGTCCTGGCTCGTCGAAGAGTTCGATCGGATCGTGCGGACTGGGACTCGATCGCCAGGGGGGCCAACCTCGCGCTGCTAGCCAATCTCGGACTCCAGCACGACTTCCTGTGGGAAGGATATCCGGCGTGCGGCCTCGAGGGTTTCGCGAAGCATTGTCTGGCTGGTGCGCAGTACAGCGGATAGACGCGGCGAAAGGAAGTTTAGTAGCCCTGACATTCGATGTTCGATTATAGTCCCGGTCACGACCGGTTCTAGGAGGAGGCCATGGACATCTTCGGGATGAGAATGCTGATTGGCCGTAAAGGGAGGAAGCTCACCCGGGCGCCGCTTGTTGTGGCGGCGTTCGTGCTCGTCTTTGCTACGGCATGTGGCAGTGGCTCTGAATCGGGTGGTGATGACTCGAGCGAGGAGACGTCGGCCCCGACGGAGACGTCGGCGCCGACTGAGACGTCGGCCCCGGCCGAGGAGGTAGCCAGTTACGGCCAGTGTGAGATCTACACCGAGCTGAACCAGATCACCCTGGAGACGGAGAAGCCGGAGACGCTGATCGTGGGGTACACGGCAATCGCTCCGGCAACCTACGACGGCGACACCGAGGAGTCTGTCGACGATGGGTTCAACTACTGTCTCGCCGCCAACATCGCTAACGCGGCGGGCTTGCCGAATATCGAGCTCGAAAAGGTCGACTTTGCCCAGCTGATCGTCGCCGGCGAGTCAGGCTTCGACGTTGCAATCGATGACTTCTACATAAGGCCCGAACGGCAAGAGAAGGTTGACTTCTCGATCCCGTACGGCGCGTCCTGGAGCGGTGTGGTAGTCCGGGCGGATGACATTCCTACCGAGGAGGAGTTCGAGGACCTCAAGATGGGAGTGACGCTCGGCTCGGCGCAGCAGATCCTCCTCGACGAAGAGATTCATCCGACCCAGCAGTACAACACCTACGACGCCCCACCTGAGATGTTCGCCGCGTTGGAGGCCAGGCAGATCGACGCCGCCCTGATCGACATGCCGGTCGCACTTGCTGCATCAGCGGCGAACGAAGCATTGGAAACAGTCGCCCAGATCAAAGCGGGCGGCGAGGTCGGCATCATCATGGTGAAAGACGGCCCCAACACCGATCCCGTCAGCAGCGTCGTACAGGAAATGCTGGACTCAGGTGCCATCGACGAGATGGAGGAGCGCTACTACTTCGCCGCCTTCGGCGGAGTCGACCCTGAGTCGCTACCACAGTGGGGTCCACTCTGGGAGGAGTCCTAACCAATGGAAACCTCGTCCTACCCGGAGACCAGATCATCTGTAGCGGACGGGGGTGTCAGACGACTGGCACCCCCACCACGCTCCCTCAGAATGGCGGTGGCGTCGGTCGCGCTCGTGGCCACGGTCTCGGCCGCGTTCTGGGTGCGCCCGCTGCAGTTGGTCCAGTCGGACGAGTTGACCGGCGCGGGGCGGACGGCGTGGACCATCGTCATCGTCGTCCTCGCCGGTTTGACGACCTCGCTGCTGATCCCGGCGCTGCATGCGACCGTCCTGTCGCTGCGCGCCCGGGCGCTCGAAGCTTCGGATGAGATCGTACATGCCCGGCACGTCGCCGCTCGAGGGCGAGAGAAAGCGCAGCGTGCGCTCGGCTTCGCGCTCGCAGGCCTGGCCGTTCTGCTTCTACTGATCTTCCTGCTGACGAACGACGCGGCGATCATTCATACGTTCTTCTCTTGGGAGCTGATCGCTCTAAGCGCAGCGGACGTGTTTCGGGCGTTCTGGCTCAACACCTGGATTGCAGTCGTCAGCGAGATAGGCGTCCTTATCCTCGCGTTGACCCTCGCCCTGATCCGAGTTGTCCCGAGCCGGGCGGTGAGGCCGCTCCGCTGGTTGGC
>Ga0299914_10003115_pt1 | contig 11641 bp, 10 predicted proteins | sample RVTome_10_FD_201361 | JGI IMG/M metagenome (GOLD analysis project Ga0299914, IMG submission 201361) | Soil microbial communities from uranium-contaminated site in the Upper Colorado River Basin, Wyoming, United States - RVT153D57 (version 2) ... | reverse complement strand
TCCTCGAGTCCGTCCCCGAGCTCACCTCGGCGGACGCGGGGATCGTGATGGAGCCGACCAACCGCGAGATCCAAGCCGGTTGCCAGGGCTCGGTCAACGCCACGGTGTCGTTCCTCGGCGAGGCGTCTCACTCGGCCCGACCCTGGAACGGGGTGAATGCGATCACCAGGGCGGGGGAGTTCCTCACCATGCTCGACGGATTGGGGCCGGAGATCCATCCCATCGAGGGCCTCGAGTTCAAAGAGGTCGTCTCCGTGACGAGAGCAGCGGGAGGGATAGCCAACAACGTGATACCGGCGCGCTTCGACCTCAACGTGAACTATCGCTTCTCGCCCGACCGCACCACCGAGGAGGCGATCGAGCGTCTCCGTGTGTTGTGTGAGCCGGCCGACGAGTTCGTCGTGGCGGACACCGCACCCGCCGCCTATCCCGACGTGGGCCATCCGCTGTTCCAGGTGTTGGCCGAGAGCGCCGGCGCAACCATCTCGCACAAACAGGGATGGACCGATGTGGCTCAGCTGGCGCAACGGGGGATCCCGGCGGTGAACTTTGGTCCCGGGGAGACCGCCCTGGCCCACAAACCCGGTGAGTCGATCGCCATCGCTGACCTCGATTGGGCTTACGACGCCCTCCACGCCGTCCTCTCGTGAGGTTCCCTGCCGGGATTCCTACACTCGCCGCGTCATGCCAGTTGAAATCGATATCGCCCACGTCGCCCGTCTCGCCCGTCTCGACCTGAGCGAGGAGGAGCTGGAGGGATACAAGAGCCAGCTGGGGGCGATCCTGGACCACGCCGCCAAGGTCCAGTCGCTGCAAGGCGACCCGGAGGTGGAGGCCTCCCACCCGCTCCGCTTCGAGAACGCCTATCGCCCCGACGAGACCCGCCCTTCCCTCGACCGTGATGAGGTGCTCGCTCAGGCCCCCGAGACCCGGGACGGCTACTTCGTCGCCCCACCGGCGATGGAGCTGGAGTGAGCGAGTTGCCCGGCGATCTCCACGACCTCACGATCGTCGCCGCCGGGGCCGCCCTCCGGTCGGGGGAGACCACCGCGGTGGAGCTCCTGGATGCCGTGCTCGACCGTGCGCACAGGACCGAGGCGCAACTCCACGCCTATCTGACCCTCGACCGCGTAGGGGCCAGAGAGGCGGCCGAAACCGCCGACGTCGAACTGGCTGCGGGCAGCGACCGGGGCCCTTTGCACGGCATCCCCATCGCTTTGAAGGACAACATGTGCACCCGCGGCGTGGAGACGACGGCGGCATCCCAGATCCTCGCCGGCTACGTCCCGCCATATGACGCCACAGTCGTCACTCGGCTCCGTCGAGCTGGAGCGGTCCTCGTCGGGAAGACCAACCTCGACGAGTTCGCCATGGGCTCGTCGACCGAGAACTCGGCTTATGGGCCGTCTTTCAACCCCTGGGACATCAGCCGGGTGCCCGGAGGATCCTCCGGCGGCTCGGCCGCGGCGGTGGCGGTCGGCTCGGCTCTCGGGGCGCTGGGGTCCGACACCGGCGGCTCCATTCGCCAGCCTGCTTCCTTGAGTGGTGTGGTCGGTCTCAAGCCGACGTACGGCACCGTGAGCAGATACGGCTTGATCGCCTTCGCCTCTTCCCTCGACCAGATCGGGCCGCTGTCGAGAAGTATCGCCGACGCCGCCCTGACTTTGGAGGCGATCTGGGGCCACGACCCGCTCGATGCCACGTCGTACGCCGGGGTTTACCCGGACCCGACCGCCGACCTGGACGAGGGCGTGCAGGGACTGAGGATCGGGGTCGTCAGCGAATTCGCCGGCGAAGGCTACGAGCCCGCCGTCGAGGAGAAGATGGCGGCGATCCTCGACGATCTGTCCGGGTCGGGAGCCGAGATAGTGGAGGTCTCACTCCCGACCGTCGACATCGCCCTGTCGGCCTACTACCTGGTGGCGCCGGCGGAGGCATCGTCCAACCTGGCCCGTTTCGACGGGATCCGCTACGGGCTGCGTCTCGAAGGCGCCACCACCGAGGAGTTGATGGCCAGGACCCGTGCCGAGGGTTTCGGCCCTGAGGTCACCCGTCGTATCCTGCTCGGAACCTACGCCCTCTCCGCCGGCTACTACGACGCCTTCTACGGTCAGGCGCAGCGGGTGCGTGCCGCACTGCGCGACGAGTTCGAGGCCGCCTACCAGAAGGTCGACGTCCTGGTCTCACCGACGAGTCCCACTGTGGCATTCCCCGCCGGTGAGAAGGTCGACGACCCCCTCTCGATGTATCTCACCGACATCTGCACCAATCCTCTCAATCTGGTCGGGCACCCGGGGATCTCGGTGCCGGTGGGTGTGGACGACCAGAAGCTCCCCATAGGCTTCCAGGTGATGGCCCCGGCGCTGGGCGAGCGGGTGATGTTCCGGGTGGCGGCCGAGGTGGAGCGGCTCGCCGAGTTCAGCGCCCGTCCCCTGCTCGAGGAGGTGGCGGGATGACCTCGTGGGAACCGGTGATCGGCATCGAGGTCCATGTCGAGTTGTCGACCCGTTCCAAGATGTTCTGCGGTTGTGCGGTGTCATTCGGCGACGAGCCCAACACCCATGTCTGCCCGGTTTGTCTCGGGCTTCCGGGGGCTCTTCCGGTGCCCAACCGTCAGGCCATCGAGTGGATAATGGCCATCGGCCTGGCCTTGAACTGCGAGGTGACGGAGCGATCCGTCTTCCATCGCAAGAACTACTTCTACGCCGACCTGCCCAAGAACTATCAGATCTCCCAGTTCGACATCCCGGTCTGCCACGACGGATACCTCGACGTCGTCGTCGGCGGCGAGACGAGGAGGGTCGGCATCGAGAGGGCGCACATGGAGGAGGACACGGGCAAGTCGACCCACGTCGGCGTCGGCGGCCGCATCCATGCCGCCGAGGCCACCCTCCTCGACTTCAACCGCTCCGGGGTGCCCCTGGTCGAGATCGTGTCCAACCCGGACATCCGCAGCGCCGCGCAAGCCCGGGCCTACGCCCAGGAGCTGCGCACCCTGGTGGCCGAGCTCGGGGTCTCCGACGCCCGTCTCGAGGAGGGGTCGATTCGTTTCGACGCCAACGTCTCGGTCCGCCCGCAGGGAGAGACCGAGTACGGCACCAAGGTGGAGATCAAGAACATGAACTCGTTTCGCTCCTTGGAGCGGGCGGTGGCCCACGAGATCGAGAGACAGGTCGCCGTGCTCGAAGCCGGTGGCGAGATCGTCCAGGAGACCCGCCATTGGGACGAGGAAGCCGGGGTCACCCACTCGATGCGGACCAAAGAGGGCTCCTCGGACTACCGCTACTTCACCGAGCCCGACCTCGTCCCCATGCACATGGACGACGAGTGGGTGGGCGCGGTCCGCGCCACTCTCCCCGAGTTGCCCGCGGCACGCCGGAGCCGATATGTCGAGATGGGGCTCGACCCCGATCAGGCCGGGGTGATGTCCGATGCGCATGCCGGAGTGCGTGCGATCTTCGCCGACGCCGTCGCTGCCGGCTCGCCGCCGAGGGCGGCCGCCAACTGGCTCACCGGTGAGGTCACCGGCTGGCTGCGACGCACCGAGACCGACCCGGAGGACCTCTCGTTGAGCGGAGCCCACCTGGCAGAGTTGGTGGCGATGGTCGACGACGGGACCGTGTCGGCTTCGGCTGCCAAGGAAGTGCTGGAGGGTGTTCTAGGCGGTGAGGGACCGCCCCGGCGGGTGGCGGCCGACCGGGATCTCATCCAGATCTCCGACACCGCCGAGCTCGAATCGGCGGTCGAGACCGCCCTCCAGGAGCATCCCGAGGCGGTAGCCAACTTTCAGGCAGGCGAGAAGAAGGCGATCGGATTCCTCGTCGGCCAGGTGATGCGGGCGACACAGGGCAAGGCCGATCCCAAGCTGGTCAACGATCTGCTCACGGAGAAGCTGTCCCACTAACTTGAGAGTCGTATGCGCCGGACCAAGATCATCGCCACACTCGGCCCCTCGGTGGCGAGTCAGGAAGCCATCGGGTCACTGGTCGACGCAGGCATGGACGTGGCCCGGCTCAACTTCTCCCATGGTGACCACGATCTCCATCGTCTCCTGTACCAGTGGGTGCGCAACGCTGCCCGCGATGCGGGGCGGACCATCGCCATCATGCAAGACATCCAGGGCCCCAAGTTGCGGGTCGGGGACTTCCCCGGCGGATACATAACGCTCGACGCCAACAGCGAGGTCGAGTTGGTGCCCGAGTCGGGCGGCGGCGACGAAGATCGGATCCCGGTCGGCTACGAGGCGCTCCTCCACGACGTCAACCCCGGTGATCGGGTGATCCTCTCCGACGGGCTGGTGTCCTGTGAGGTCGTCGGCCGAACCGACTCCTCTCTGCGGGCCCGGGTGGTCAACGGCGGGGTCCTCTCCGACCACAAAGGGGTCGCCTTCCCCGACAGCAGCCTCTCGGTGGGGAATGTCACTTCGAAAGACGAGGTGGACCTGGCCCTGGGTCGGGAGCTCGGCGTCGATTTCGTCGCTGCCTCGTTCGTGCGCACCGGCTCCGACGTCGAGGCGGTTGCCTCCCTCTCCGGCGACGTGCCCATCATCGCCAAGATCGAGCTCGCCCAGGCCCTGGACAACCTCGACGAGATCCTCAAGGTCTCCTTCGGGGTCATGGTGGCCCGGGGCGATCTCGGGGTGCAGCTCCCCCTGGACCGTCTCCCTTTGATCCAGACCGACATCATCAAACGGGCCAACACGGCGGGTCGGGTGGCGGTGACCGCCACCGAGATGCTCGAGTCGATGACCCACAACCCCCGGCCTACCCGGGCCGAGGTCACCGACGTCGCCCACGCGGTCATGAGCGGCACCGACGCAGTGATGCTCTCGGGGGAGACGGCGATCGGTGACCATCCCGAGCGGGTGGTCAGGGCCATGGCGCAGATCTGTGAGACCATCGAGGAGGGGACCTTGCGCGAACAGAGCGCAATCCCGTTCGTCGTGGGTGAGAACGATGTCGCCTCGGCGGTGGCGCAAGCCGCCACCCAGATCGCCACGAACGTCGGGGCCCGAACCATCGTCGCCTTCACCGAGACCGGGAGCACCGCCGGGCTCATCTCCAAGTACCGACCCCATCAGCGGGTGGTCGCCTTCACCCCCAACACCTCCACCAGGAGGAAGATGGCGTTGTTCTGGGGGATCCAGCCACACGCCTTCGAGCGGCGGGACTACACCGACGACGAGATCGCCGCCGCCGCCACGATCCTCGCCGACGAGGGAGTGGTGTCCCCCGGCGAGTCGGTGGTGATGGTCGCCGGTGTCCCACCGAACTTCCAGGCGTCGACCAACCTCGTCAAGGTGCACACCATCGGAGAGCTGTCCGGTTCGCTCGGCGGTTAGTTAACCTCCCGCCGGACGATGGGCCAGGACGTGATCATCAAGAACACGGTGACCATGGGTGACGTGCTCATGGTCGACACCGACCGCAGCTTCACCGGTCAGGACGGTCATGTCATGTCCACCGGGTCGGATCTCCACGGGGTCCCGGGCATGCTGGCAGAGCGTCTCTTCGCCCTCGACCTCGGCATCGACTACGTCTATGTGTTGCAGAACACGGTGACCCTGCGTCGGCCCCAGGGCTGGGACGAGGAGTCCACCACGGCAGTGACCGACGTCACCGGCTCCTTCCTCCGCTATTACCCCGACGAGGAGGAGTAGCCGCTAGGGCGGAGGCTCGGCGCTGTCGTCGCCGGTCGTCGTCGTCGTCGTGTCGGGCGGCGCAGTGGTCGTCGTCGGTGGCTGCGTCGTGGTGGTGGTGGTGGGACACGGGGTCGAAGATCCCGGCACCTTGCAGGGATGCACCTCGTAGATGGCGGTCTGAGGACGGTAACGCCACACCCACTGCTGCTCCTCGACCTGTTCGGTGCCACCCTTCAGGATGGTCCTGGTGACCGTCACGCTCCAACCGTCGGCCTCGGACTGGACCTGGCGAGGCGCCTGGTCCACCCCCATCTCCGGGTTGGGCCGGTAGACGGGCTCGCCGGGCTCGGTGATGTTGAACCTCTCCGAGATGTCCCCTTTGACGTGGAGCGCCTCGGGGCCACCCTCACTGCGCACACTGACCCGGGTCTCGCCACCACTCTGCTCTCCGACCAGAGTCCGCCCGTGGTTGAAACCGAAGAACCGAACCGTGATCGAGGTGTCGGTGTAGCGGGTGTCGATGAGGATGGCGTGCTCGCGGTTGTTGCGGAAGACGACGTCGATGGACCTCCAGAACAGGGTGGCTTCGATCCCTTCGGGGTAGCGGGAGAAGTAGTAGGAGTGGGGCTGGTGGTCTACGTCCTCATAGCCGCCCCAGAAGACGGCGTTGTAGAACGTGGTGGCGAACTGGCTGGTGCCGCCACCGATGGTGTCGACGATCTCGCCGGCGACGATCGAGCCGGCATCGACGTAGCCCTTCTCGATGGTGCGCTCACCGACATGCCCGTTGATGCTGAAGCTCTCTCCCGGCAGGACGAGCACTCCGTCGACGGCGTCGGCGATGAGTTGGATGTTGGTGACCCGGGGCTCACAACAGGAGTGGTAGGTGGTGAATTGAGACACCAGATGCCGGACGTTGAGACTCTCGAGGTACTCGGTGGTCCGCTCGGGCTCGGCACCCTCCACTATCGGCAGCTCACCGCGACGGGCCGAGGTCTGGCTGGCCTGGTAGAGCCGCACCGCCGTCTCGGACTCGTCGATTCTGGTGCCGTTGCTCCCGGGGATCACCGAGACCGTGTTGTCGTCGTTGATCTGGAAGCGGGCGTTGACCGGCTCTGACTCGAACTCCGACCGGATCGGATCGAGAAAGGTATCGATGATCTCGGGATCGAAGGAGTTGATGATCTCGGGTGGGCTGTTGATCACGGTCTCCGACACGAACGCCTCACGGAGTTGGTCCACCTCTAGGACTGCCTCCCTGTCCTCGTATGTCATCGTGATCGGGCCTGCCAGCATCTGCTGAGCTTCGGCCAGGGCACGATCGACGTCTTCGGGGGTGAGCATTGGCTCCACGGTCACGGTTGGGATCTCGCGGCTCTCCCTGTCACGAGCGAGAAGCGCCTCCAGGATCATCTCCATGGCAGGCTCACGGTCGACTCCCACACCGGTCTGCGGGTACACGGCCGCCAGCTCACCGTCCACCAACTCCACCGAGCCCGGCTGAATCGGCTTGTCGATGACCTGGGTGTCCCACCCGTCGAAGATCTCCTCCATGGCAATCTCGCTGAGGGTCCCGTCCAGCTCGAGCTCGACGGTGGAGAAGATGTGGGTCAGCCAGTGGAGGAACTGGTTGGCGAAGTTCCCTTCCCGGCCCACGGCCATCGCCTCGGCCACGATTCGGTCGACGTCGATGTCGAGGCCCGTGTACCCGGGCTCCAACCGGACCTCGTTCCCGTCGACCACGAAGTCGGCGACGCGGGCGAGTCGTCCGATCTCAAGTGCACCGACCGAGTTGAACGCTTCGTCCTCGGTGCGTCCACCGAGTTCGGCCTCCGCCACCGTGACCCGGCCCATGACCTCTCCGGCCGACGCCCACCTGGTCAGACCGTAGGCGCCGAAGAGGACGGCGAAGAAGGCACCGACGACGATGGCCGCGGCAAGAAGAGGATGAACCGGGAAAGAGAGCTGCTTATTCATCTGAGGGCCGCCCCAACTGGCCCGCACGGTGCGAATGCGATGCTACCGACATCGGGTCGATTACGTGAACCCAGGACGCGTCGTGGTCCGGGTATACGCTCGTCGGGGATGGGCTTTTCGATTCCAAGAGTGACACCGGGGGACGAGGTGCGTCTCTCCGCATCAACGTACGTTGCCTGGAAGAAGTGCCCGGACAGTGCCAACGCCCGTCTCCAGGGACTCTACGGGCCCGATTCCCGACCGGCCTTCCTGGGGAGCCTGGCCCACCGAATATTCGCCAGACACCTCACCGCCGGGCCGATCGCCACCGAGGAGTTCGTGCAGGCCTGCCGAGAGGAGATCGGCGGTTCGAACTTGAACCACAAGCTCGCCGGGTTGTCCCTGAAGCCGTCGGCCTTGGCGTCTGTGATCGAGGAGGTCCGGGGGTTGTACGAGCGGTTCACCAGGCTGCCCGGTGAAGGCTTCGAAGGATCCGAGGTGGGTCTGGACTACCAGAACGACGATGGTGTCCAGTTGGTGGGAACCATCGACGCCGTGTATCGCGAGGACCTCGGCGGGCATCGTCTCGTCGATTGGAAGACGGGGGAGATCGGTGAGGCCGAGGACCAACTTCTCTTCTACTCCCTGTTGTGGGCCCTGGACCGTGACGAGGTCCCGGCCTATGTCGAGGCGGTGTCGGTCAAGACGGGCGAGCGGTACCGCACGGTGCCGTCCAGCAGCGATGTGGTGCGTGTGGCGAGCGAAGTGGCCGAGCTGGTGGAAGACATGCGTCGTGCTTGGGGCCAAGCTGCGCCTCTCGATCGCAATGCGGGCCCGTGGTGCAAATTCTGCCCGGTTCTCCCCGAGTGCTCCGAGGGTTTAACTGCGGAAGCGCTGCTCAGGTGAGCAGCGCCTCCGGGTAGCTCACCGATCAGCAGGTGCAGCAGCCTGAGCCGCCACAACAGTCGGTGTCGTCACGAAGAATCATCATCCCTCCTTTGGGTAGATAGATGAGCTTCGATATATCGATACTGCTCTATATATTGATCTTTGTCAATACGAGGCGGTAGGGTATCCCCATGGAGAACTGCTGCACACCGTTGGCCGAAGGCGCCATAGACGAGAAGAGAGCAGCCGCGATGGCGCCGGTGCTCGCTGCACTGGCCGAGCCGGTGCGTCTCCGAATGGTCTCGATGCTCCTCGATGCACCCGAGGGCAGCGTCTGCGGGTGTGACATGGAAGGCCCGCTGGGCTTGAGCCAGCCGACTGTCTCCCACCACCTCAAGGTGCTACGAGAAGCCGGTCTGGTCGAAGGCGAGCGCAGGGGTCGTTGGGTCCACTACCGGGTGGTGCCCGACCGCCTCGAAGAGATCAGTGGGGCCCTGGCGCCCCGCGCCACGTCGGCACTCGCCGGCTGACAACCACAGACGGCTTTCTCAGCCGGTCAGCACCTTCTCGAACTCGGTGAAGATTCGTTGGTGGTCGCCGGCCATTCTCTCGGGATGCCACTGCACGCCGAGAGCCCACCAGTCTCCTGAGAACCGGGCCGCCTCGATCAAGCCGTCGTCGCTTCGTCCTTCGACCACCAACTCGTCGGCGAGCCGGTCGATGCCCTGGTGGTGGAGAGTGTTCACTTTTGCTTCCGACGAGCCGTAGATCCCGGCGAGTACCGATCCCGGCTCGAAACGCACCACGTGACGACGGGCGCTCATCTCCTCGTGGTCACCGGACAGCGAGTCGTGCGTGGCCTCACCCGGTGTGGTCACCTCCTGGAGGAGGGTTCCCGCCAGGGCCACATTGAGGATCTGCAGACCGCGGCAGATGGCCAGGACCGGCCTGTCCTGGGCTCTCGCCGCACCGGCCACGGCGATCTCGAAGGCGTCCACCTCAGTGCTGGTCCGTTTCGAGTCGGTGTTGTTGGCGCCGTAGCTGACCGGGTCGACGTCGTCGCCACCGGAGAGGAGGACACCGTCGACCGTGGCGACGAGTCGGTCGGCCTCGGCCGGCTCGAGAGCTGCGGGGAACATCACCGGGGTCATGCCGGCGGAGACGACTGAGTCGGTGTAATAGGTGGAGAGGGTCTGCAGCGTGTCCGGCCCGTAGAAGGTGTCGAGCCGTCTTCGCCAGGATGTGATTCCGACCAGTGGTCTCATTTCGCCACCTCCGACTCGTGATATCCGGGACCCCGGGGCGCCCTGATGCCGCGGAACTCCCAGTCTCCGCCCAGAGCCGTGGAGATCACCTCCTCCGACTCGCTGGGCTGGGCTCCGACATCGGACCTCACCGCGACGGCCCCCTCCACGATTGTATTGGTCAGGGCGCCGAGACCCTCGACCTCCACGGTCACCACGTCCCCGGGTTGCACCGGGCGCGACCCGGCCGGGGTCCCGCTCAGGATGACGTCGCCGGGTAGCAGGGTGATGGTCCGGGCGAGATCGGCCACCAGGTAGTGCATGTCCCACTCCATCTCCGAGGTGTTTCCCGATTGTCGCACTTCACCATTGACCAGGGTGCGGATGTCCTTGTCGTGGAAGTCCCAATCGTCGACCAGTCCCGGGCCCAGCGGACAGAGCGTGTCAGAGCCCTTCACACGGAGCATCGACCCGGCGTCGGTGTCGCGGAAGTCGTGCAAGCCGAAGTCGTTGGCGATGGTGTAGCCGGCGATGTGGTCGGCGGCCTCATCGGGTGAGATGGCGAACGCCTTACGACCGATCACGATCGCGATCTCACCTTCGAAGTTGAGATAGCGACAGCGGGGAGGGCGCACCACCTCACCGAGGTGGTTGTTGAGCGACGTGGTCGGCTTGTGGAAGTAGGTGGGAGCCGGAGGGAGCTTGGCGGCGAATTCGTCGACCCGGCTGCGGTAGGTGAGATGGGTGGCGATGATCTTGGTCGGCTCCACCGGGGCGAGATGGTCTGCCTCTTCGATCGCGATCCGCTCCCCGTCCGCCGTCACCAGTTCGTCGTCTTCGACGTGTGTCTGAACGGCATGGCCGTGGAGCATGATCCTGCGGAATTCGGTCATCGCCCCGAACGCTAGGGGATCGGTGCCGACCAGAGACCGAACCCGGGGGACAGGCTCGGGTCGTAGAGCCCCGCCGGGTTGATCCCCGCGGCCACGACTTGGGTCTCGGAGACTTCGATATGCATGATCTCCAGGTCGTTGCCGAGCGCAGCCCCGTCCTGGATGCTCCACTCCTCACCATCGGAGGTGAAGACGACCGCCCGGTGGGCTGCGGGCTGATGGTGCCCGCCCCAGTACGAGGTCTCCGCTTTCGTCAACTCCTCGATCGTGAACGTCGCCAGCAACTCGTCCGTGTCGGGGTCGTGGAACTCGACGACGGGGCTCGCCAGGTCGACCGCGATGCCCTTCGGGGTGCTTGCCCCGTGCATCTGCCAGGTGTGGGTGAATCCGTCACCCGTCTCCACGGTGTAGGAGCCCGACTGGAAGTCGATGGTCAGGGTGGCATCTCCGTTTCTCAGCCTGACCGGTTCCAGTGTCTCCTCCGGCTCGAACCTGTACCGGTCCCAACTGGTGACCAGGGCAGCGATACCCCCTGGACCGGCCCCGACGGGCCCGATGTGCCAGGAGAACTCCGTGGGCAACAACTCGCGAGGGCCGATGTCCTCCCAATCACCGTCATCGCCTGATATCAAGATCGAGGCTCGGCCTCCTTCCGAGGGCCCAACGAGGGTGCCACGCCAGTTGTCGACTCCGTATGGCCCCGGAAACCGATCGGCCCTCTCCCAATTCAGGCCATCATCGCTCGACCAGCTGGCCGGGCCCGATGACCCGTAGCCGACGGCGAACAGTTCTCCCTCAGGTGTCGTCACGATGGCTTCGACATAGGAAGCACCAGGGATCTCCGTCTCTCGCCAGGGGCTCTCTCCGATCTTGGTCCACACCTCGGCGCTGTGATCCCGGCCGTTCCACTCGTCGACGAGTGTCTCCACCTCCGCCTCGGTCAGATCGATGTCTTCGGGGGTGAGAACGGCGAGCGAGAGGCCGAGGGGGCCATAGAGCTGAAACTCCACTTCCTCCCC
>Ga0299914_10003114_pt1 | contig 11644 bp, 6 predicted proteins | sample RVTome_10_FD_201361 | JGI IMG/M metagenome (GOLD analysis project Ga0299914, IMG submission 201361) | Soil microbial communities from uranium-contaminated site in the Upper Colorado River Basin, Wyoming, United States - RVT153D57 (version 2) ... | reverse complement strand
ATCCGGGTGGGGAAGCGGGACGCCGGGACCAGGTAGGAGAACGGTCGGTGTGTCGCCTCTACGAGGAGGTAGCGCCCGTCGGGCGAGGGGCTCAGGTCGCGAACGAGCCCGGCGGCGCCGATCTCGGTGACCGTGCCGTCCAGACCCACCTTCACGGGCTGCGACAGGGCGTAGTGCTCGAACACCGCCTCGTCGTGCGCGTTCTCGAGGAGATCCTGATACGTGCGCGCCGGGGCTTCCTCCCCGGTCGACTCCTGAATCACCGGACCGGTCGGAACGCTCGGCTCGGGCGGGGCCTCGCGGCGCTCCGCGGGAACCGCGCGCGTGAGCAGCGTGGCGTCGTCGAGCCAGGAGAGTGGCCAGCCGTAGTAGGCGTCGTTGATCGCGATGTCGACCAGGCGGCGCGCGGCCGCGGTCTCCACGTCGAGGACCCAGAGCTCGACGCGGTCGTCCGCGTCGTGAGTGAACGCCACGTGGCGGCCGTCGGGCGACCAGCGCGTGTTGCGGATCGACGGCTCGGCCGGCAGACCCGTGACCGCGCGCTCCTCGCCCGCGAGCGTGCGGAGCGCCAGCCCGATCGAGCCGTTCGCGCGACTGGGGCCGTTCGTCCGGGGGTCGATGCGGAGCCCCGCGAGGCGAAGCTCGGGCGCCGCGACCTCCGCGATCGGCGGCAGGCTGGGACGCTCGAGCAGGAGGAGCACGCTGCGGTCCGGGCTCGGGCTCACGCCGGGGGTGATGGGCGCATCGACGAGCGCGGCGAGCTCGGGGGCGGGCTCGCGGTATCCCTCTTCCTCCTGCGCGGCCAGCGGGCCGGCGACAGCGAAGGCGAGGGCGAACAGGGACGGGAACGTGCGGAGGAGGGGTGTCCGGGTCATCGTGGCGACTCCAGCGGCGGTGACGGCGAATGCGTACTTCGCCATAGTCCGCGCGGGTCGGGGCGTACGCAAGCGCGTGACGGCCCTGGGCGGACTCTCCGACGCGGGGCGCCGGGAGCTTCCTTGACCGCCGGCGTCGCGCGCCGGAGCTTCGCGGCCATGGACTCGCTCGATCCCTACGTCGCCCGTGCCCGACCGTCCCCCGCACCCGGCGTCGTCCGTGCCCTTGCCGCCCGGCACTGGGGGCTCGACGGCGACACCCGCGAGCTCCCGAGCGAGCGCGACCGGGTCTTCGAGATCGTGTCGGCCGCTGGCGAGCGTGCGGTTCTCAAGGTGTCGAACGCCCTCGAGCCGGCCGAGACGCTCGATCTCCAGGACGCGCTCGTCGCGGCCCTCGCCGATACCGGCCCGGGCGTGCGGCTGCCCGCGGCGCGCGCGACCCGCGCGGGGGAGATGCGGGTCAGCGTCGAGCTCGGCGGCCGCGAGCATTTCGTCCGTCTCCTCGAGCACGTCCCTGGCGTCCCGCTCTCCGGGCTCGACCCGGTGACACCCGCCCTCCGGCGGGGTGTGGGCGCCCTCGTGGCCGGCATCGCACGGGCGGTCGAGCGGGCCGGGCTCGAGGCCGGCGACCGCGAGATGGTGTGGGACCTCCGTGGCGCGGTGGAGCTCGTCGCCCGACACTTCGACCGGATCCGGGAGCCCGACTGCCGGGCGCTCGTCGAGGGCGTCCTCGAGCGCGCCCGCGTCCGCATCCCGCCGCGGGCGGCCGAGCTCGCGGCAGCGGTCATCCACAACGACGCGAACCCCGCCAACGTTCTCGTGACCCGACCCGGTCCGACCACCGCCGCACGGATCGCGGGTCTGGTCGACTTCGGCGACGTGATCCGCTCGTGGGTCGTGGCCGATCTCGCGGTCGCCTGCGCCTACCTCGGGCTCGGGAGGCGCGACCCGGTGGGGGCCTTCTGTGACGTCGTGCGTGGATACGTGGAGACGCGGCCGCTCCCCGAAGTGGAGGCCGACCTCGTCTTCGACCTGGCCCGCCTGCGGCTCGCGCTCAGTATCACGATCGCCTCGGTGCGCGCCGCACAGGAGCCGGACAACGCGTACCTGGCGGTGAGCCGGACGCCGGCCATCGAGACCCTCGCGCGGCTGGCGAGGACCTCACCGGAGCTCGCCCGCTACCGGATCCGCGACGCCGCGGGGCTCACGCCCTGTCCCGCCTCCCCGCACGTGGCCGCGGCGCTCGCGACCGCGGCGGCGAACGCCGCCCCGCTGCTCGATCCGGATCCGCGCGCGGCCCCCACGGTCACGCTCGACCTGAGCATCGCCACCGGGGACGACGGCGGCACCTACGATCCGGGCGATACGACGCGCTTCGACCGGCTCCTGTCCGACCGCATGCGCGACGCCGGCGCGCCCATCGGGATCGGGCGCTACGACGAGGTGCGCTGGTGGTACCCGGGCGAGGCCTTCCGCACCGCGCGCGACGGGCCCGACGAGTGGCGTACCGTACACCTCGGGATCGACCTGTTCGCGCCCCCGGGCACCCCCGTCCACACGCCGCTCGCCGGGACCGTCGTCTCCGTTCGCGACAACGCGGGCCGGCTCGACTACGGGCCGACGGTGATCGTCGAGCACGAGCTTCCGGCGGGCACGGAGACCGGCGAGGGCGGTCCGGAATCGACGGTCCGCTTCCGCACGCTGTACGGGCACCTGGGCCCCGAGACCCTCGACGCCCTCGAGCCCGGCCGTCCGCTCGCGGCCGGCGAGCGGATCGGGTGGATCGGCGCGCCCCCCCGGAATGGCGGCTGGGCGCCCCACCTCCACTTCCAGATCCTCGTCGACCCGCTCGACCACGAGGGCACCTTCCCGGGCGTCGCCGCCCCGGACGAGCGGACCGTATGGCGCTCGCTGAGCCCCGACCCGAGCACGCTCCTCGCGATCCCCGCGGAGACGACCGCCCCGCGGCCGCGCTCCCGGGCCGATCTCCTCGCCGAGCGCGCGGCGCGCCTGGGGCCGTCGCTCAGCCTGTCGTACCGCGAGCCGCTCCACATCGTCCGCGGCCGCGGGACGCGGCTCTACGACGCGGACGGCCAGCCCTTCCTGGACTGCGTGAACAACGTGGCCCACGTGGGGCACGGCCACCCGCGCGTGGTCGAGGCGGCCCGCCGCCAGATGGGGATCCTCGAGACCAACACGCGCTACCTGCACGAGTCCATCCTCGAGTACGCGCGACGCGTCGCCGATCGCTTCCCCGACCCGCTCGGAGTCGTTTACTTCGTGTGCTCGGGAACCGAGGCGAACGAGCTCGCGCTCCGCATGGCGCGCACTCACACGGGGAAAGTCGGCGCGGTCGTGCTCGACGGCGCCTACCACGGGAACTCCGCCTCGGTCATCAACCTGAGCCCGTACAAGTTCAAGGGGCCCGGCGGGAAGGGCCTGCGGCCGTGGGTCCGGGTCGCCGCCATGCCCGATCGGTACCGGGGGAAGTACCGCGGATCCGACGAGGACGTGGCCCCCCGCTACGCGGCCGAGGTCCGGGAGTCGCTCGAGGCGCTCGAGACGGAGCGCGTGTGGTTCGGGGACCGCGCGCCGGGCGCGGCCGCCTTCTTCCACGAGTCGCTCCTGAGCTGCGGCGGGCAGATCCCGCTCCCCGCCGGATACCTGGCGGCCGCGTACGCCGCGGCCCGGGCGGAGGGGGCGGTCTGTGTGGCGGACGAGGTCCAGGTCGGATTCGGGCGGGTGGGCAGCCACTTCTGGGGCTTCGAGGAGCACGGCGTCGTCCCGGACATCGTCACGCTCGGCAAGCCCATGGGGAACGGGCACCCGCTCGCCGCCGTCGTGACCACGCGCGCGATCGCCGACTCCTTCGATGACGGGATGGAGCACTTCAACACCTTCGGCGGGAACCCCGTGTCGTGCGAGGTCGGGCTCGCCGTGCTCGACGTGATCGAGGACGAGGGGCTCCAGCGACGCGCACACGAGATCGGCGGGCGTCTCCTCGCGGGTCTGCGGGACGTCGCCGCACGGCGCCCCCTGATCGGCGACGTGCGCGGGCGGGGGCTCTTCCTCGGCATCGAGCTCGTCCTCGACCCCGACACGCGCGAGCCGGCGCCCGACCACGCGGCACACCTCGTCGAGCGCATGCGCGAGCGGGGCGTCCTCCTGAGCACCGACGGACCCGACCACAACGTGATCAAGCTCAAGCCGCCGCTCGTCTTCTCCGCGGAAGACGCGGACCGCGTGATCGACGAGCTCGACCGGACGCTCGCGGAGACGGCCCTCGCCCCGTAGTTCCGGGGCGCCGCGGCTGCCGCGAGGCGCCCCGGACCCATGGCGACTCCTTCGATCCCGATGGCCAGCCGGCCCGGCGGCCGAAACCGCGAGGGGGCGGAGCCCGTCCTGTAGTTCGCGTGAACCGGAGGGAGCGCAGCGACCGGAGCTCGGCATCAGCGAATGCTTCCGAGAGAGCGGGGTATTCCGTCCGGACTCGCGAACGCGGCGTTCGACCCGCCGACGGGCGGCGCCGCCGTGACAGCCTGGAGGATCGTGTGAACCCACGGGAACAGCGCTCCGTCGGACGCGCCCTGCTCGGCCTCGTCGTCGTGGCCGGCGCGGCTTGCTTCATGGCATCGGGACCGAAGGACGTGGCGTACGAGTTCTGGGACGCCGTGAGCGAGGGCGACCGGGAGCGGATCGAGACGCTCGCGCTCGATCCCCGTGACGTCCGGCTGGATTTCGAGGACGAGGAGTCGCGGATCGAATCGTTCGAGATCGGCGAGGCCGATGTCGAGGGCGACGTGGCGCGGGTGGACACGTACCTCACCGGCTCGAACGACGATGACGTCATGGAGCTCGAGTTCGAGACCGTCCTCGTCAGGCGGGACGGCGAATGGCTCGTCGATCTCGAGGAGACCAGCCGGCGGCTCGTCGTCGCCGTGATCGGGGCCTCGATGGAGGGGCTCGGCGAGGCGATCGGAGAGGGGATGAAAGGGGCGATGGAAGGGCTCGCCGACGGGATGGAGGAGCTCGGCCGGGCCCTTCAGGAGGCGAGCGAGGAGATGCGCGAGGGCTCGGGCGGATCGAACTGACCCGCGTCCGAAACGGGGTCCGGGCCCGCGCATCCGGGCCCCGTCGCGCTTCCTTCCCGGGACGCCGGGGCGATCCCGGCGACCCCTCCTCCGCGTGCGCCGGTTCCGCCCGGCGCCCCGTCCTCCGCGTTGCTCCGTTCGACCCGGCGGCCCCTCAGCCCTCTTCGGTGGCCGTCTCCCGCGCGTCGTCGTGGTCGCCCCAGCGCTCGAACCACTTTCTCAGGTAGAGCTGCGTGCGGAGGAAGTTCGAGGGCTTGCTCGACGTGCCGTGCCACTCACCCTCGAAGCGGATCATGGCCGTCGGTTTCCGCTGCGCCTTGAGCGCCTGGTAGAACTGCTCGGTCTGCGAGATCGGCGTGCGCATGTCGAGGACGCCGGTCATGAGCATGGTGGGCGTGGTGACGTTCCCGACGTACGTGAGCGGCGAGCGCCGGATGTGCTCGCTCGGATCCTCCCACGGGAAGCGCTCGAAGTCGGCGTACCAGCGCAGGTAGTTCCCGTCGACCTGGCCGACGAAGCTCAGCCAGTTGATCACCGGGCAGTTCGCCGACGCGGCCCGGAAACGATCGGTGTGACCCACCACCCAGGCCGTGAGCACCCCGCCACCGGAGCATCCGTAGACGAACAGGTTCTCCTCGTCCACGAAGCCGCGCGCCAGCACGGCGTCCACGCTGGCCATGAGGTCCTCGTAATCGTCGCCCGGATAGTCGTACTGGATCGCGTTCCCGAACTCCGTCCCGTAACCGGAGCTCCCGCGGGGATTCGTGTACAGGACGACGTACCCGTTCGCCGCGTGCTCCTGCCACGCGAAGTTGAATCCGCCGTTGTACATCCCGTGCGGCCCCCCGTGGATCACGAGCATCATCGGGTATTCCCGCGCAGGGTCGAAGCCGGGGGGTGTGATGACCCACCCGTGGACGCGGGTCCCGTCGAACGACTCCGTCCAGACTTCCTCCACATCGCCGAGCGGGACCCCGTGCAGGACGTCCTCGTTCACACGCGTAAGCCGTGTGGCGCTCGCCGGGTCGCGCGCGGGGAAGGCGTACAGGTCGCCCGGCGCGTGTGCGTCCTCGATCGCCCCCACCGCGAGCCCGCCGGGGGCGATGTCGTCGAGCGACACGAGACGCCGCCCTTCCGTGAGCGCGGTCACCTCGCCCTCGAGCGTGACGTGGTGGATGTGCGCGTAGCCGTCCGCCGCCAGGTTGAAGTAGATGCCGCTGCCATCCGGCGCCCAGTGGAGCGTGCCGGGCGTGCGGTCGAGCGCCTCGGTGAGAGCGCGCGGCTCGGACCCGTCCGCGTTCATCAGCCAGATCGCCGACTCCGCGTAGTCGAGCATCGTCGTGTCGCGGCCCACGTAGGCGATCAGGCGTCCGTCGGGGGACGGGACCGGGCGTCGGTCCGGACCCTTGCGGGTGGTCAGGGGCGTCACGTCGCCGGTGGCGGGGTCCAGCCGGTAGATGTCGCTCTCGTCCCAGCGGTAGTCCGCATCATCGGCGAGGAGTCCGCTGAACAGGAGGGTCCCGCCCGGCCCCCAGGTCGCCGCCCCGTGATCCATGTCCCCTCGCGTGAGCTGGCGGGGCGTCCCGCCGTCGGCCGACACGACGAAGACGTGCTCGAACGTCTCCTCGAGATAGCCGCGGCGGTCGCTGCGGTACACCAGCCGCTCGACGATGCGGGGGTCGTCGGTCCACTCGGCCCCCGGCGGACGGGGGAGCGAGATCTTCCAGTTCTCCGATGTGGGGCGCTCGGCCGGCACGTCCATGGTGAACGATAACCGCGTCCCGTCCGGGGACCACTCGAGGTCTCCCGGGCTCCGAGTGAGCCGCGTAACCTGCGTGGTCGCGCCCTCGTCGTCCATCCACCGCACCCGGATCTGCGTGTTCCCGTCGTCGTCGGGCGCGAGAAACGCGATCCGGGTCCCGTCGGGGGACCAGCGTGGAGAAGAGCCGTCGACGAGATGCCGGTTCCGGGTGCCGTCCGCGTTCACGATCCACAGCGAGGACTCCCAGCGGTCCGCGAGCTTGTCCACCCAGCGGCGCGCGTATACCACCTCGGAGCCGTCGGGCGACAGACGCGCGTCGGATACCGTCTCCCAGTCGAGCCAGGTCTCGAGCGCCAGCCGGCCGTCCGGGGCACCACCGTCCTGGGCGACCGCGGGCGCCGCTCCGGCGAGCCCCGCTCCGACGGCGATCGACGCCAGCAGGAACGCTGCGGCGCTCGGGGACGTGTGACGGGCGGACGGGCGTGATCCGGACATCGCGGCCTCCTCGGGTGTGGGCGTCCTCGGGTTCCAAGATCGATGCGCCCGGGGGCCACGAAAAGGCCTCGTATCGAGGGGGCCGGGCGGGTCCGAAAGGGCTCGCATCGACGGGGCGGGTGACGCGCCGCATATTCGGGCGCATGGACAGACGACGATTCCTCCGGGCGGCGAGCGGCGTCACCGCCGCGGCGTGGCTCGCCCGCTGCGGTCCGGCGGGGGCGGCGAACGAGGACGCGGGGGACGCGGCACCGGACGCCGGCGCGAGCGCCGCTGCCGGGCGCGAGCCCGCGATCGAGGCGATCGGGCTCCAGCTCTACACGGTCCGCTCGCTGATGGCGGAGGACGTGGAGGGCACGCTCGAGGAGGTCGCCCGCATCGGCTACCGCGAGGTGGAGTTCGCGGGGTACTTCGACCGTCCTCCCGCCGAGCTCCGGACGACGCTCGACACGCTGGGCCTCCGCGCCCCCTCCACCCACCTCCCCATCGAGATCTTTCGAGAGGGGCGGGCACCGCGCGCCGGAGGCGCGTGGTCGGCTGCGCTCGAGACGGCGGCGGCGATCGGCCACGACTATCTCGTGCTCCCGTACCTCGGAGAGGGCGAGCGCGGATCGCTGGACGGCTACCGGCGGCTCGCCGGCGAGATGAACGGGTTCGGCGAGCGCTGCCGCGTCGCGGGTGTCCGGTTCGGATACCACAACCACGACTTCGAGCTCGCCGAGCTCGAAGGCCGGATTCCGCTCGAGGTGCTCATCGAGGAGACCGATCCGGAGCTGGTCACGTTCGAAGTCGACCTCTACTGGCTCGTGAACGGCGGCGGCGACGCGCTCGACTACATCGAGCGCTACCCGGGCCGTTTCGAGCTCTGTCACGTGAAGGACCGTGCGCCGGACGGGACGATGGTCGACGTGGGAGCCGGCCGGATCGACTTCGCGGCGATCTTCGCGCGCTCGGAGGAGGCGGGTCTCGTCCACTACTTCGTCGAGCACGACCGGCCGGACGGGCCCCTGCGCTCGATCGAGGCGAGCTACGCGCACCTGAGGGGCCTGGGCGGCTGAGCCCTCGGGTTGGCCGGTCACCGCCGGGGGCATCGTTTCGCCCCGGTCAACCGTTATCGGGTGGACCCGTGGCACCCGGCAGTGACCCGAACTCAGTGAGGGCGTAGCCCGTCGTGACCGACACCCTCGGCCGCCTCCTGAACTTCCGGAAGGGGGAGCTCCCGCTCGCCCTGCTCTCGGCCGGGTTCTTCTTCGTCATCCTGTGCGGCTACTTCTTTCTGCGCCCCGTCCGCGAGGCCATGGGGGTGTCCCGGGGCATGGACGAGCTGAGGTGGCTGTTCATCGTCACCTCGATCGTCTCCCTGGTCGTCGTGCTCGCGTTCGGTGGCATCGTCAGCCGGACGGATCGCAGCCGTTTCATCCCCATCGCCTATCTGTTCGTCATCGTCTGTCTGGCCATCTTCTCGGGTCTTCTCGTGTGGGACATCCTCGCGGGCGGGGCGGTGATCGGGACGGACGCGGCCACGCCGACGGCGCGGTTCGTCGGGTACACGTTCTACACGTGGCTGAGCGTCATCAACCTGTTCTCGACCAGCGTCTTCTGGGCGTACATGGTCGACCTGTTCAACGTGGACCAGGGCAAGCGCCTGTTCGCGTTCATCGGGATCGGCGGGACGCTGGGGGCGATCGTGGGCGGCTCGGCGACGACGTGGATCGCCGCGCGGACGACGTCGCCCTTCCTCTCCCCGGGTCTGATGCTGACGGGCGCCGCGTTCTTCGGTCTGGCCATCGCGGTCATGCGGATCCTCGACCGCGCCGCGCGACGGTCGGATGTCGCGAACATCGGCGAGACGAACGACGGCCGTACCGGGATCCGCGGGGGCCGGGCCCACGGCCAGCGGCCGGCGCGGGAGGAGCGCGGCCCGGGTATCGGCGGCAGCGCGCTCGACGGCCTGACCGACATCGTCAGGTCTCCCTACCTCCTGGGCATCGGGCTCTGGATCGTCGCCATGGCGATCTCGAACACGCTGATCTACTTCGCGCAGGCGAACATCGTGCTCGAGGCGTCGGACGCGTTCAGCGAGATGATCGGCCGCTTCGCCTATTTCGACATGCTCGCCCAGATCGCGACCCTGATCACCCAGATCTTCATCACGACACGGTTGATCGCGCGGCTCGGCGTCGGGTGGACCCTGGCGATCCTGCCCCTGGTGACGACCGCGGGGTTCGGCGCGCTGATCGTCTGGCCGACGTTCGGCGCGATGGCGATCTTCCAGGCGCTCCACCGCGCGACCCGGTACGCGATCTCGCGGCCCGCACGGGAGACGCTGTTCTCCGTCGTGCCACCCGCCGAGAAGTACAAGGCGAAGCCGGTCATCGACGTGTTCCTGTACCGGGGCGGCGACGTGGCGGGTGCCGGGATCGACGGGCTGCTGCGCGCGCTCGGGTTGACGCTCTCCTGGATGGCGCTGGCCACGGTTCCCTTCACCGCGGCGTGGACGGTCCTCTCCGTGGGAATGGGTCGAGCACAGGCGAAGCGCGACACCGAACCGTAGCTTGTCCGCGTCTCCGACCCCCGCGACGATCGCTGAAGGAACGATGGCGCCGTGAACGACCACCCCGACGACCTGTTCGGACCGGGCTCGCCGATCCGGGTGATCGGCCACCGCGGCGCGGCCGTGTTCGCGCCGGAGAACACGCTTCCGTCGTTCGCGCACGCCGTCGAGGTGGGGGCCGACGCGGTCGAGCTCGACCTGCACGTGAGCGCGGACGGCCACCTCGTGGTCATCCACGACCCCACGCTCGAGCGCACCACGGACGGCCGGGGCGCCGTCGAGACCCGCACGCTCGCCGAGCTCCGCGAGCACGACGCCGGGTATGCGTTCACCCCGGACCGCGGCGCGACGTTCCCGTTCCGCGGACAGGGCGCGCGCATCCCGACGCTCGACGAGGTCCTCGAGACGATCGGCGACCTGCCCGTGGTGGGCGAGATCAAGTCCGCCGCCGCCGGTCGCGCGATGGGCGAGTGGCTCCAGAGGAGCCCCGACCGCGAGCGCATCCTGGTGGGCGGCTTCAAGCGAGCCGAGGTCGATCCGGCCGGTCGTCACGCCCGCTGGCGCTGCGCGTACCAGGACGAGCTCCGGAGCTACGTGCTGCTGGGGAAATGCGGGCTCGGCCGCTACGCCGTGCCGCGAGGGGTCGATGCGGTCATGGTACCGGAGCGACGCGGGACCGTCCGCATCATCACGCCGGCGTTCGTGCGCCGCGCGCACGCTGACGGGCTCGGCGTGTTCGTGTGGACCGTGAACCGGCCGGCCGACATCCGGAGGCTGTTCGACTGGGGCGTGGACGGGCTGGTGAGCGACGCGCCGGGGCGCGTGCGACGGGTGCTCGACGAGCGCCGGGCCGCCGAGCCGGTGGCCGAAAGGGCGCCGGCCGCGCCATGAGCGCCGGACCGCGCACGATCCTCCACGTCGACATGGACGCGTTCTACGCGTCCGTGGAGGTGCGCGAGGATCCGAGCCTCGCGGGCCGGCCCGTGGTCATCGGGGCCGACCCGGACGGCGGCCGTGGACGGGGGGTCGTCTCCACCGCGAGCTACGAGGCGCGCCGCTACGGAGTCCGCTCGGCGATGCCGATCTCCCAGGCCTGGAAGCGGTGCCCCCACGCCGTCTACCTCCCGCCTCGGATCTCGTTATACGCGGACATCTCGGCCCGCATCTTCGAGATCTTCCGGAGCTTCACCGACCTGGTCGAGCCGCTGAGCCTCGACGAGGCGTTTCTCGACGTGACCGCGAGCCGCGAGCTGTTCGGGGACGGCCCGACGATCGCCGCCCGCATCAAGCGCGAGATCGCGGAGCGCGAGCGACTCACCTGCTCGGTCGGCGTCGCGCCGAGCAAGTACGCGGCGAAGGTGGCGAGCGATCTCGAGAAGCCGGACGGGCTCGTCGTGGTGCCCCCGGGAACGGAGCGCGGCTTCCTGGCCCCGCTCGACCTCTCGCGTCTGTGGGGCGCCGGTGCGAAGGCCCAGGAGCGGCTCCGACGCCTGGGCCTCCGGACGATCGGGGATGTCGCGCGGCTCGAGCGCTCGGTACTCGAGGCCTCGCTGGGCTCCGCCGCCGGGGGGCGCTTCCACGAGCTCGCGAACGGCGTCGACGGGCGCCGCGTGAACCCTGACGCCGAGCGGAAATCGCTCGGCAAGGAGATCACGTTCTCGAGCGACGTGTCCGACCGCGAGCGGATCGAGCGCACGCTGCTCGGGCTGTGCGAGGGGGTCGGCCGCGGCTTGCGGCGCCGGGGCCTCGCGGGACGCACCGTCCATCTCAAGCTCCGCTGGGAGGGGTTCGAGACGCTCACCCGCCAGCAGACGCTGGACGAGCCGGTCGCCACCACCGAGCGCATCTGGCCCGTCGCACGTGACCT
>Ga0299914_10003113_pt1 | contig 11648 bp, 9 predicted proteins | sample RVTome_10_FD_201361 | JGI IMG/M metagenome (GOLD analysis project Ga0299914, IMG submission 201361) | Soil microbial communities from uranium-contaminated site in the Upper Colorado River Basin, Wyoming, United States - RVT153D57 (version 2) ... | reverse complement strand
GTTGGTGGTGTTCTCGGGCCCGCTGCCGGCGCTCGTCCGACCGCAGCCGTCGATGGTGCCCCACGTCATCCCGCGACTGCCCTGGACCGCCTTCGCGGTGCGACCGCCGGTGCCCGGATGGGGCACGCCCTTCGGCTCGTACCCCGCCATCCTCCACGTCACCGTGTGGGGGATGGGGCCGTTGGGCAACCACGGCTGCTCGTTGTAGGCATCGTCGTTGTGGTACCAGCCGATCTCGACGGTCCCCAGCGCGGCGTCGATCACCCGGTACTGGACGATCTTGGAGAACGCGGGCTGGGACTCGGTCCACGCGATCACGAGGTCACCCGGCTCGTATTGGCAGCGCTCCTGGAGCCCCTGAATCAGGCGCTCGTCGAGACAATGGCCGTCGCCGAAGTTCCAGCCGGTCAGCACGTTGGTGACGAACTCGCCCTCCCGCTGGACCCGGCTGTCCAGGTCGACGTGACACATCAGAGCCGAGATGTGCATCCGGCCCATGGGGTGCATCATCCGGAATGCCACTGCCTTCTGGATGAAGATCTCCGCGATCTCCTTGCCGAACAGCGGCTCGATCTGGTCGATCTGGTTGTCGGCGGACTTCACGATGCGCTCGTTGATCCGGTCCTCCATCGACTTGCTGCGGAAGGAGAAGGTGGCCGAAGCCCAGTTGCCTGCATACTGCTTCATCCCCACCAGGAACGACACGTACTGCGGTCGGAACGCTCCCAGCACGATCGGCGCGAGGGCGACGAACACGACGATCGCCAGCAACGTCGGGTCCATGTCGCTGACGGCGTAGCCGCCACCGGCGGGGAAGTTGGCGAACAGGAACGCGACGCTGAACATGAAGAACACGTTCCACTCCAGCGGCACCGCCAGCGGGATCGTGGAGATGATGAACGTGTGGAGCATCCAGATCGAGACGATGGCGATCCACGTCGCCCACGGCCACGGCGAGAACAGCAGCACCAGCGGCATCACCAGCTCGCAGGTAGTACCACCGATGTGCGCGAGCAGGTGGGTGGTGGTCGAGGGTCGGAGGTCGTTCGGGTAGTCCTTGACCGTCCTCTTCCGGAACCGGTCGAACACCATCCATGGCGTGTTCTGGACCATGATCGCCACGGTCGACGAGAAGCCGTGCTGGAGCTTCGAGAAGCCGGCCCCCATCCAGATCACCACGATGAAGATCTTGGCGGCGACGATCATGTCGACGAAGTTGCTGAACAACCCGAAGCACAGCATCGTCGGGACGTACTGCTCGGAGCGGGCCGACAGGAAGACGATCTTGTCGCGCAGCCCCATCAACAGGATCAGGCCGCAGTATGTCACCAGCGCCCACTGGGGCATGACGCCCGCGCTGCCTCCGGGGAGTCCGTCGACCTGCTCGCCTGACAAGAACAGCATCATGATGAGCCAGAAGACGATGAGCTTGTAGAGCCCGGTGTCCCACGGGGTGCGCCTGGTGCCCTTGGTGAACGGGACGTGGTTGGGGTAGGGCGGCACGCGCAGTGTGTCGTTCTGCCACCAGTACAGGACCCCGCCGATCGGCGGGTCGAAGTGGAACGCCAGCGGGCCACACGTCGCCGCCAGGCCCACGATCTCCAGAAGGATCGTCCAGATCATGAGCTTCTGGTAGAGGATCGGCTCGTCCCACCAGCCGCCGATGTCGTCGAACTCGAGCCCGGCGGTGAAGGCACCGGCCACGATCAAACCGAAGAGGGCGTAGAAGAAGATCTTCCACACGTAGAAGGTCACGGTCTGTTGCGGGGTGCCGAAGCCCTGCTCGACCCAATGCAGCATGAGCAGCTTCATCCGCTCGAAGAACGGCAGGTCCGCGAACTCGTCGAGGTCTACTGGAGGGAGCTCCGCGGTGCGGTACCCCATCGTCAGCTACCGCCGCACCCGTCGGGCGAAATCGCGCAGCTGCTGCTCCTTGTCGAAGTAGTAGTCGTCATCCGCTTCCCTCCTGGTGGAGACGATCTTCCCCGTCTGGCGCGCCACCTCTCGCTCCCGGACCCGTTGACGCCGCCAAGCCTTGCGCTTGTTCTTGCGCCGCATCCACTCGATGTGGTCCTCCTCGGTCTCGGAGGTACCGCTCAGGTAGACGTGTTCGATCTCGTCGAGGCGCTCGAGCGCCTCGGCAGCGGGCAGCTCGAGGAGGATCTGCCCCCGGGCCATGAGGTACATCCGGTCGCTGTACTTGAGTGCCTTGTGGGCATGCTGCTCGACGATCAGCGCACCGAGGCCCCGCTCGTCGGCGGCGGTGCGCACCGCGCCAAGGAGCCGGTCGACGAACTTGGGGGCGAGGCCCAACGAGAGCTCGTCGGCGAGAAGGATCGACGGCTTGCGGCCGAGCGCGCGGGCGAGGGCCAGCATCTGCTGCTCCCCGCCCGAGAGCAGACCGCCCCGCACTGACAGCCGCGGCGCGAGCTCGGGGAAGAGCTCGAGCGCGGCTTCGACGGAGCCCCCGCCGACCCGGAGGTTGTCGCGGGTCGACATGCGGGTGAAGACCAGACGTTCTTCGGTGACGAGGCCTACGCCGCCGTCGCGGACCCGCCGGTACATGGGCGTGAAGGTCGGCACGTTGCTGAACATGACAATGCCGTCCACCGGTGTCAGCTCGCCGGCAATGGTGAGCAGCGTCGTGGTCTTGCCGGCACCGTTGGGACCGAGCAGGCACACGACCTCGCCGGGCTGGACCTTCAGATCGACCGCCCGCACCACCTCACGGCCCAGGTAGCCGGCTTTGAGGTTGCGGGTCTCCAGCAACGCGGCCCTCACGACCCACCCCCTGCAACCGTGGCGGACGCCGATTCGGGCTGTCGATCGACTTCTTGGTCGAGCTCGTCGATCTCGTCGCCGAGGTAGGCGGCGATCACCTCGGGATCGGTCCGCACCTCCTCGGGTGAGCCCGAGGCGATCTTCCTACCGAAGTCGAGGACGATCACTGCGTCGCACAAGCCCATCACGAACTCCATGTCGTGCTCGACGACCAGGATCGCCATACCCCAATCGTCGGCCAGGCGACGGACGACTTGGGCCAACTCGGCGCTCTCGGTGGAGCTCAGACCGGCCGCCGGCTCGTCGAGCAGGAGCACGCTGGGGTGCATGGCCACCGCACGCGCGATGGCCAGCAGTCGTCGCTGGCCGTAGGAGAGATCGCGGACGTCGCGGTGGAGGTCATCATCGAGCTTGAACTCCGTGATCGCCCGCACGACCTCGGCCGGGAGCGGCGGGTTGACCGGCCACACCAGGTCACGGATGTACGAGCGGAGGTCCTGGGGGTCGGCGGCCACGCTGAGGTTCTCGAACACCGTGGCGTCGTCGAAGAGCTCGAGTGACTGGAACGACCGCGCCACCCCGGCACGGGCCCGCCGAACCGCCGACTGCTTCGAGAGGTCGATGTCGTCGAGCATGACCCGACCGGTGGACGGGGTGAAGCCGCTGACGGCGTCGATGAGGGACGTCTTGCCGGCGCCGTTCGGCCCGATCAGCCCGGTGATGGTGCCCGGCTCCAGCCGCAAGTCGACATCGTCGACGGCTACCACCGCGCCGTAGCGCACCGTCATCGCCTCGACGGTCAGCGTCCTCGGCGGGACCGCCGAGTGCTGCGCGGTCGCGGCCCGGGGATCGGCCACGTCCTCGAGCCGCATGTAGTAGGGGCGGCTCCACTTCCTGGCCTTCTTGAAGGCGCGGTACATCTTGACCCACTCGGCGGCGACGCCGTCCTGGTAGCCCAGGATGGTCAGCAGGATGGCGACACCGCTGATCAGCTGGATCCAGCGGCCGACGCCCTCCCAGTGCGACTCGAAGATCGCCTGGGTGGTGCCGGCGGTGGCCGCTGTGGCACCGACGAAGGCGCCCAGCAGGTGACCGACCCCGCCGAGCAGCGCCAGGCCGACGAAGAAGATCGATGTGAAGTTCGTGAAGGACTGGTAGCTGATCGAGCTGAGCCGGAAGGCGATGACGATCCCACCCAGAGCCGCGATGGCGGAGGCGAGCGCGAACGCGAACAGCTTGGCCATCATCACGTCGATCCCCAGGGCGGCGGCCGCCCGCTCGTTGGTTCGCACGGCGATGAGCCGTCGGCCGCTGCGCCCGCGGCGGACGTTGGAGACCACCCACACGGCGAGGATGGCCATCGCCAGGACGAAGATGCCGTAGCGCTCCGGGTGGTTGATCGAGCCGATGTCGAAGCCGAACAGGTCGGGATTGCCGACCTGGGTCCCCTGGACGCCGCCCGTGTAGTTCCGGTTGCGGAACAGCATCAGCTCGATCGTCGTGCCCAGGCCCAGCGTGACGATGGCCAGGTTGATGCCCCTGGTGCGCACGGCCGGGAGGCCGAACACCAGGCCGAGCGGGACGGTCGCGAGCACGCCGGCCGTGAGGCCCAACAGGAACGGGATGTCGAACACCGCCACCAGCCGGCCGGCTACATAGGCACCGAAGCCGGCGATCGTGTACTGGGCGAGCGAGAGCTGGCCGGCGTAACCGGTGACCACGACGATCGACAGCAGCACGATGGCCACGCCCAAAGAGACGGTCATCGCGTCGATCCACTTCGTGTCCTTGGTCAGCATGAGGAAGATGACGACCCCGCAGGCGAACAGGGTCCAGTCCCACGACATGCGCCCATTGCCGACCATGGGCAGGCGGCGGAGGAAGTAGTCGCGCAGCGGTAGCGATCGTCCTCGGAAGACGAGCACGGCGATGATGACCAGGAAGGGCAGCGACTGTCCCAGGCCCTGCCCTTCGGTGTAACGGCCGGCCAGCGCCTGACCCACCCCGAGCACGAGCCCGGCCGCCGTGGCGATCGGGAACGACCGGAAGTCGCCGACGAGCGCGGCGGCGAGCGCAGCGAGGACCAACGTGGTCATGGCTGTGACCTGAAGCGTGATGATCGGGACGACGAGGATCCCGGCCACGGCGGCGATGGCCGACCCCAACGCCCAGTTGATCACCGCGATCCGGTTCGCCGACACGCCGACCGCCGAGGCGGACCGCTCGCTCTCGGACACCGCCTCGGTGGCGAAGCCGAACTCGGTCGACCGGTACAGCAGCCACAGGCCGAGCGCCGACGCGCTCGCGATCGCGAGGAGGATGAGGCGGTCGACGGTGATGGCGACATCGCCCCACAGCGTGACCCGGTCGGTGGGGAGCCAGCTCTCGACCTGGCGGGCGTTGGAACCGTAGCGAATGACGACCCCGGCCTGGATGGTGACCAGGACCCCGAGCGTGGCGATCACCCGGACGAGTGAGCTGGCTCGTCGCAGCGGTCGCATGATCACCCAGTGGGTCAGCACTCCGAGAAGCGCCGACAGGCCGACACCGACCAGCGCGGAGGCCAGGAACGGCCAGCCGTGCTCGTTGTGCAGCTCCCACTGCAGGAACACCCCGGCGATGGCCGTCGCGCCGAGCGAGAAGTTGAGCACGCCAGTGCCGCGGTAGATCGCGATCAGGCCCTGAGAGGCGAAGGCGTAGAGCGCACCGACGCCCAGGCCGAGCAGCGCGAACCTGACGATCTCGTTCATCGGCCCCCTCACGTTCTCGATCCGACGCGAAACGTCGGATCGAGTGACGTGGTGGCGGATCGTAGTTCCCGCGCCCTACGGGCAATGCCACCGGCGTCGACGGTCGGTCGAGCTGCTGCTCTAGCGGTCAGCCGAGAAGGCGGCGGAGGGACCCACCGGGCTCAGGATCGGCCCCGGGAGCAGGTCCTAGATGACGGCCAGGCCGATCACCAGGCCTATCAACACCAGGGCAAGGATCACGACGGCCAGGGCGGCCAGGCCGTCCCGGTTGGTGCCTTCCGGCTCAGCGATTCGAGGCGCGCGGTCCATCGACCGGATTGTCGAGGACGATCCGGTCCGAGTTCAACTCGTGGTCGGCTCGTGAGCTGTCAGCGCATCAGCGTCACTCAGCCTGCGTTGCCGGTGGCGAGATCGCTCACGTCCTCGAACTCGGTGGTGAGCGGCACGACCTGTCCGTTGTCGAGCTGGCTGAAGATCACGCTGCGGTTGAACAGCCGCTCGTAACCGTCGAGCCCGTCGGTCCACTCGGTGGTGAAGTCGAGCACAGGAACCATCCCGTTCAGGTCGAGGTTCGACGTGTTGGACGCCGCCTCGAGGAAGGACGCCGCCGTGATGTCACCTTCGATCGACTCGGCGATCTGCGTGAAGGCCACGAAGGCCGCCCACGTGCCCATTCCACCGAGGCTGTTGTAGTCCTGCGCGGTGAGGTCGTACCCGCCCTCTTCGAGGGCAAGCCGGTACTCGGTCCACGGATCGGTGGAGAGGTCGGGGTACATGCCGGCGATCACGTCGCCGTCGGTGGACTCCTCGTTGCCGGCCGCGGATATCGCGTTCAGGTTGCCCTGCGGTCCGTACTGGCGGGCCTCGGTCCCCGACTGCGTCCACGCCGTGTTCCAGGTGATGTACGGGGTCTCAGAGATGATCCCGATCACGCAGTCTGCGTCGTTGGCGGTCGCCTGGGCCACCTCGGCCGAGTAGTCCTGCGCCGTCGCAGGCAGGCTGATGATGTCCCCGAACTGTTGACCTAACGCCCCTATCGCGTTCTCCATGGGCGGGATGAAGATCTCGGCGCCCTCGATGATGACGGCGTTGATGTTCTGGCACCCGTCCTCGACGGCCCGCTTCACCGCGCCTACCGCATACATCGGCTGGTTGCCGATGGGGAAGGAGGTGGGACCCGCCAACTCCGACGGGGTGACCGGGCAGCACACACCGAACCAGCTGATGTCGGCCTCCGCGATGACGGGAACGATGCTCTCGGCGAAGAAGGTGAACGATCCTACGATCGACACCATGTCGTTCTCGACCGCGTCGCGTGCGCACGTCGTCGCTACCGCCGGGTCGAACCTCTCGTCGCAGACGGTCACCTCGAGGGGCCGGCCGGCGATCCCGCCCCGCGCGTTGATGTAGGCCTCGTAGGCCTCGGCCGTATCGGCGATGTTCTGATACGTCGGGCCTGCGGCGTTGAGCGTGGTGACCGTCATCACCTTGATCGGATCTCCACTCGGAGCTTCACCACCCTCTTCGGCTCCAGCGGTGGTGGTGCCGCCTTCCTCGGCTGGGGCGGTCGTAGTCGCGCCCTCCTCGGCTGGGGCGGTCGTGGTGCCGCCCTCCTCCGCCGCGGCGGTCGTGGTGGCGCCGGCGTCAGCCCCCTCGTCGTCACTGTCTCCGCACGCGGCGACGAACAGCGCGCACGCCGCGAGCAACGCGACAAACGTCCGCAGCCTCCGCCATGGGACGCCCGCGGGCGTCTGAGGTCGAGTTGGCCTCATCCGATACCCCTCCTCATCGGAGACGCGGGCGCGGGACGACCCCGTGCCGCCTGCTCCGGTCGCACATATCAGCACAGACATCGAACGTCTGCCATCTGTGGGTGGTCACCTCATCTGGAGCGGGTGGACCTAGGGCGGGGTGGATGAGTGCGCCATCGCCGGTCTCGACAGTCACCCTCACGTCGAGGACGAGGAGTTTCGGTCCCGGCGCTGCGGGCCGGAGGGGGCAGCGGTGTCCGACGGGCCGTGCCGATCGCCACCCGACTCGTCGCCACCGCTGACGGCGTGATCGTCGCGACCTACCACGACGTCGACGTCACCCGAGAGCTGCCCTGGGCCCGACGACCCGAAGCATCACGGCTACTGGCCGATGCGGCCAACCCCGACCGGGGGTAGACAGCGTTGGTGATCGCCGAGCCGCAACGGGCATTCTCGGGCGGCCAGTTCCAACTCGTGTTCCCCCAGCTCGTGCACTACGCGGTCGAGCTGTGGGTCCCGGAGTTGGGCGACGACGAGCAAGACCAGCTCCCTGACCCGGGCCTTCACTCGCAAGTTGGTGGCGGGCGCAGGAGAGTTAGTGCTGGCGGCTTCAGAATGAGGAGACCCGGTCCCGGGACAGGACCGTCAGCTCGAGTCAATCGGACGCTTCCTCGAAGGGACAGGGCTGCGCGGCGACGTCAGGCGCCAAGGCCACCATGCGGGCGGTGTTCTCCTCGATCAGGCGCGGTGTCAGGAAACTCGAGTCTTCCTGGAAGGGGTTACTCAGCGCGACGACGAGCAGGAGGAGGACGGCAGTGAAGACGCCCGCGAAGCCGACTAGGAGCGCCTGCATCACCGGTCGCGCCGAGGTCGAGACGGCGAAGAGCAGGACCAGGACGAGGATTGACGCGCCGATGAGCACGATCCATACGAGAGGGCGGAGGCCGGATTCGGCGGTGACCAGTCTCGTTTCGCGGGCGGTGGAGATGCTGCCGATCTGCACGAAGCTGTTGGTCGCGGCTGCGGGCTGGAAGGTGTTGCCGTTCGGCTCCTCGACGTCGCCGTAGGCGGCGATGAGTTGGCGGTAGGCGTCGTCGGCCTCGGGCGCGGAACGACCTTCGGCGAGAGCTGGCCACTCCCTCTCGGTGACGGCGCGCGAGTAGCAGATGAGCGCGTGCTGCAGGTCGGGCTCGGCCTCGGGGAACAGCTGGGCCTCGTCGAAGGCCGTACCGATGGAGGTCGCCTCGTCGCCCGTTGCGTGTCGGGCGTCGGTTACTTCGCCGAGCAGGAAGACGATGAGGAACCCGACCAGTATCCCGAACGCGGCGGCCACGTACGACAGCACGGACGAGGCGGGGCCGGTATCGATGTGCTCGAGGCCCGGACGTAGCCGGCGTATGACGAGGACCGCGACGAAGACCCCGACGCCGACGACAACAAGGAGGCCAGCCATGGCGGGCTCGCTCATGTCCGAGTCACGTGAGCCATCGTGCCCTCGTGACCGCGAGAGCAGGTGGACCCCAGCAAGGTCGCCGGTGACGGGGGCGACGTCGGCGGTCGCGCACTACTCGGCTTCGGCGATGTGGGTCGCTCCGTTCTCGCGATCGTGCTGGGGTGCTGTCGGCCGTGCAGTTCCTTCTGGAGCTCGGCTTCGGCTTCCTGGCCCAGGGAGGTCTTGAGCACGGAGCCGCCGTACTTCGAGGGCGCGTCGAGAGCCTTGTCGGCGGTCATCTGCTCGATGATCCGGAACAGAGCGGACGTGCCGGGCTGGACCTGCGAGGCAGAGGATCCCGAACAGCAGATTCCAAGAACATCCCCCGGGTCGCGCCGGCGCCGACGAGGTGCTGGTTGGTGAGTGCGGAACTTGCCTTCGGGGCTCCGAACGATGGCAGCGACCGCGTCGGGTTGGATCACGTGGTCCTCGGCGAAGTGTTCGACCTCGTCCATGACCGCCGGCATTGCCATCGCCGGTGACCTCGTCGCAGAGTTCGGGATCGAGCCACTCCAGGATCGAGGTACGCAGCAGGAATCGTCGGATGTCGTCGGGGTTGGTGGCGGAGCACCTCGTCGGTCAGGTAGTCGGCGATCATGCGGTCGTCGCCGACGAACGTGTCGACGAAAGCCTGCACGTCCGGAGCGCGCTGCAAGGAAAGCGCAGCGAGGTGCAGACCAGCTGCCCACCCGTCGGTCCGTTCGACGAGGACCGTCGCCTGGTCCCCGATCACGGATTGCCCGGCGAGCGTCTCGATCAGCTGGAGCGCTTCGGACTGGTCGAAAGCGAGGTCGGTGGCACGGAGTCCAATGTGCTCGGCCAGCCCGAGCCGGCAGGCAGCGAAGGTGTTCGGCGCGCTGGCTGGCGGTCGGTGGGTGTCATCTCGAACTCCTCGAGGGCGACGTCGAGGAGCGGACTGGGGGTGGCCGCGACGAGGATCTCGTAGCGCACGGTCATCGACGAACCCGACCGACGTGACGAGATCACATGAAGCGGAGGCTATGCGCCCCGACAGACCCCCATCACCCCGCTAGGGCGATCCAGGCGGCGCCCTTGGGCGGGACGATCATCCTTCCGGGGTGATGACTCTGTGGCGAGAACGAGCGATCATCGCTCGACAGTCAGGCACGTGCGACCGATTGCAGCTCACTGTCTGGGAGATGAGCGGGGTCGACGGGAGGAGGAGCAGATGGCTGACGAGACCGTCCCGGGTCCTGTCGATTTCGTTCTGATCGAGTTCCCCGACGGAGCTGACACCCGCGGGGTGGCCGATGCGTTGGGTGCGCTGGTGGATGGGGGCATCGTCCGGCTCTACGACGTGGCGCTCGTGCGCCGGGCCGACGGTGCCGAGGCCCGCCTCGATCTCGCCGATCCCGACGCCCCCGGGCTCGAGGGCCTCGCCGCCTTCGCCGGCGCCCAGTCCGGGCTGTTCGACGACGAGGACATCGAACTGGCAGCCGGAACCCTCGACGAGGGCGCGAGCGGGCTGCTGCTGGCCTACGAGAACGCCTGGGCGATCCCGTTCGTCGACGCGGCGTACAAGGCCGGCGGGCAGCTGGTCGCCAGCCAACGAATTCCCGCACAGGTCCTGCTGGACGCGCTCGACGCCCTCGACGCGGCAAGCTGAACCGAGGATCGAAGGGAGACAACATGCCAGGACGGCTTCGTGGAATCGCCCGCACCGCGGTCGTCGCCGGTACCGCCACCGCGGTGAGCGGCCGGGTCCAGCGACGCCAGGCCGAGCACTTCGCGGCCCGCGACCAACAGATCGCCGCCACCCGCGCCGAGGGCTGGTACCAGGGCGTGGAGGCTTCGGCTTCGCAGGCCCCGGCTCCGCCACCGCCACCCGCCCCGGTGAACCCGGTGTCGCAACTCAAGGAGCTGGCCGAGCTACGCGACCAGGGGGTCCTCACCGAAGAGGAGTTCCAAGCGCAGAAGGCGAAGATCCTCGCCTCCTGACGCCATGGATGGCCCGGCCGCCGGAACGGCCGTCGGTGGACCTCACGGTCTGGCGGTGCCCGACGGCTGGCGCATGATGGAGGCGTGGGGGCCGCGGCCGTTCACGACCCACGCACTACTGGAACGACCCGACGGCACTCGTGTCGAGTGGACGTCGCGTCGGCACCGCAAGAGGCTCGGGCTCCTCGAGCCAGGCGACCTCCCTCGAGACCGGCTGGCTCGACGACTCGCCGGCCGGGCCAGCGCGTCGAGCTGGTGGATGGGCGCGCTGTTCGCCATCGGCTCGGTGTGCTTCGCGCTCGGGTCGCTGCCGCCGTACTTCGACAACGTCGACCCAGTGGTAGTCGCGGGGACGTTCTTCGTCGGGTCGATCTTCTTCACCTCCGCGGCCTACCTGCAGTTCCGGGAGTCGGTGAGCTCCCCAACCGGCGTCGAGCCCACGTCGCCAAGGCCCCGGCGACTCGCGGCGCTGGTGGGCTGGCAGCCACGAAGCATCGACTGGTGGGCCGCTCTCGTCCAGCTGGTGGGCACGGTGTGGTTCAACGTCAGCACGTTCGGCGCCACCCGCACCGACCTCACCACCGAACAGCAACGGCACCTGATCTGGGCGCCGGACGTGTGGGGTTCGATCTGCTTCCTCGTGGCCAGCTGGTTGGCCTACCGCGAGGTCAACCCCCGCCTCGGCCCGGAGTCCGACGGCAGCGTCGGCTGGCGGATCGCCGCGCTGAACCTCGCCGGATCGATCGCATTCGGTCTCGCCGCCGTCGGCGCCCGATACCTGCGCACCAGCGGCGACATCGCCAACATCACCCTGGTCAACACCGGGACGTTCGTTGGCGCGGCGTGCTTCCTCGCCGGCGCTGTCCTCCTGCCGGTGGAGTCGGCCAGAGACCGAGCCGTGGCGACCTCACGATG
>Ga0299914_10003111_pt1 | contig 11653 bp, 10 predicted proteins | sample RVTome_10_FD_201361 | JGI IMG/M metagenome (GOLD analysis project Ga0299914, IMG submission 201361) | Soil microbial communities from uranium-contaminated site in the Upper Colorado River Basin, Wyoming, United States - RVT153D57 (version 2) ... | reverse complement strand
GGGTTCGCGGTTTGCATCATCCACCATTGCGTTGCACCCGGTAGCTCACGTATGATAAGCCCAATACCAATACGACTCCGATAGGGTGGCGGTAGAGGAGAATTTATGTCACAGCAGATAACGCTCGTCGTCGTGGGTTTAATCGCCTCGGAGGAGGCAGAGGACGACGACCTTCCGTACGATCTGGAAGAATTATCGCCGTATGAATTGGACATCCGGCTACGCGTCGGTCGCTCGGTGCCGGACCGCGTCCTCATTCTCATCGAATCGCAGAGTGAATTGAAAGAACTCATTGCGGCCATCGAGGGTCAGGACATGGCCCTCGACATCAGGACGGATGATCCCAGCAAGCCAAAGCCCGCGACGCTTGGCGACCTGTGGGAACTTCTCCCCCAGGGCGAGCCCGCTGGGGGCAATGACGCACCGGCAGACACGGAAGACCCCTTTCGGATTCTGTAAGTTCCTGGATCACATGAGCGACGTCGTTTTTCCAGAGGCCAAAGACCTGGAAAAGATCGGCATTGAATGCTGTTTGGGCATTGAGACCCAGCCAACCCGTTTAGATCGGTTTTGACACGCTGCGTGATCAGGTGTACGCTGCACTCGTCACACTTACCGCTTGGTTTCGAAAAGGAGGCAACTCTATGCCGTACGAATCGATGGTTGCAGAAACGGTCCACTTGAAGGGACATGAGGGCGACCAGATTGATGGGTATTTGGCGCGTCCCATGGGAGCTGGCCCATACGGCGGCGTGGTGGTGATCCATCACATGCCCGGTTGGGACAGCGCCACCAAAGAGATCGCCCGGCGCTTTGCGCATGAGGGCTACGCTGCTATCTCGCCCAATCTGCATTTCCGCGAAGGCAAATCAACGCCGCAGGAAAACAGCGATAGCGTGCGCGCTGCGGGCGGCATGCCAGACAATCGCACCCTGGGGGACCTCGAAGCGGCAATCGCGTACTTGCGGTCTCAACCCTATTGCAACGGCAAAATTGGCATTATCGGTTACTGCTCCGGGGGCCGGCAATCGTATCTGGCCGCCTGCAAACTCTCCGGTATCGACGCCGCAGTCGATTGCTATGGCGGCGGCGTGGTGTGCCCATCGGAGGATTTGACCGAACGTCAACCGGTAGCGCCAATCGATTTCACGGAGAGCCTGAGCTGTCCGTTATTAGGTCTATTTGGCAAAGAGGACAGGCGCCCCTCACCTGAGGATGTCGCGATCACCGAGGAGGCCCTCGAGAAGCACGGCAAAACCTACGAATTTTACTCGTACGACAATGCCGGGCATTCTTTTTTCTCGGTTGATCGAGATGCCTACCGCGTGCATGCAGCAGTCGACGGATGGCAAAAAATCCTCGGTTTTTATGGCCGGTATCTCCACTAAGTGCCTGATTTGACGTTCCCCCCAAACACCGGGAGGCGGTCGATTGCCTCCCGTATCCGGCATTCTACCTGGTCTCGGATCTGTAGCAATGCGTGCATCGAAAGATATCTAAGACGTTGCGGCTCTATCAGTACCCGTCTTCCTCATTACTGCACTGAGTCCGCTGTCGCGCAATGAACGGCTCTCGTTCATCGTAGGGGTTGCCCTATTGCTGGGCTTTATCACTCAGCCGCTGCACCGCGTGCATCCCGTCTGCATGACGGCACGGGAGGCGTACTGTTCCATCACGTCCAGACCCGGCCCGCGGCGCTGGCTTCGCCCTTGTTATGTTGATCGCGCTGTGCGCCAGTGTTCCCGCCTGGCAGGCGATGGGCCTGCTCTGACGGCGTCTCGGACTGCTTAGGGCTGGACACAGGGACAAAATGCGTTGATAATGTTGATCTGCTATCAGGTTTAACATCAGGACGCACCAAGGGGAGGCCCGATATGTCAACAACGGTCAATGCAACAGAGAAACCGGCCATGAAGCTCCGCCATGCGACGAAGGAGACCGCGCCTTTCGTTCCCGGACGGCGGGAGTTCTTCAAATATCGTGACCTGGGTGTTACCGACGCCACGAACGGCGAGATGCGCGCTCAAGTGATGTCGGCCATTACCGGCATGACGGAGCCAACGGGGTGGCATTATCACGTCTGCGAAGGACAGTTCGTCTATGCCCTGAAGGGCTGGGTCGATCTCGAATTCGAGACCGGTGAGACGATTCGCCTGCAGGCGGGTGAGTCGCTGTTCATCCCGGGTGGCATGCGCCACAACGAGATCAGCACCTCGAACGATCTGGAGATCCTCGAGGTTTCAGTGCCTGCGGAAATGGGAACGGTGCCTTGCGACCGGCCCGAAGGGTTGTCGGCTCACACGTAATGGTAGGGTGCCGGACTCGAGGTCAACCGTCTTTGCCTTCGCGTTCTGAGCAGATGTGTTCACCGCAGCTATGACGTGGTGTTACCAGGTGAGAGTCATCCCTTTGCCCCTGGTGGTGTTACCGCGCCACCAGGGGCTGTGCGTCCTCTATCTGCAGTTCTTGAGCAAGCCCCACCCAACGCCTTAGGCCTGATGAGAGATCGCCACCAAGCAGAGGATTTCGAACAGCATCTGTGCCCCCACTTGCGCTGTGTTGGACGTGGCATCATATTGTGGTGCAATTTCTACCATATCGCCTCCAATCACATGCAGCCCTTGCAACCCACATAAAAGTTGTTGTGCCTCCCGCGGGATGATGCCGCCGACCTCCGGCGTCCCCGTCCCCGGCGCATAAGCCGGGTCGAGGCCATCCACATCGAACGACACGTAGACCGGTCCGCTACCCACCACGTCCCGCGCCTGTTCGACGACTGCTTCGACCCCCATGCGCATAAACTCTTCGATGTGAATCACCGTCATGCCGGCATCATAGGAAAATTCCCAAAAGATTTCGGCATTACCTCGGATGCCGATCTGAATGGTGCGAGCCGGATCGAGCACACCATCGAGCACCGCCTGGCGGAAAGGGCCGCCATGGTGAAATTTACACCCATCATGTTCGCCGCCCGTGTCACAATGAGCATCAATATGGATCAACCCAACCGGCTCATCCCGGCCTAGCGCTTTGAGAATGGGATAGGTAATCGAATGATCGCCGCCTACGCTGAGAGGCACCACGCCGGCATCGCACACCTGGTGATAATACGTTTCGATATCCTCGAGACTTTGTTCTAAACTGTAGCGGCTGCGGAATGGCACATCGCCAACGTCGGCAAGATTCACCATCGTACGCGGGGCCATTTTCAACTGATGGTGATACGGCCCAATGCGTTCAATCTGTCGCACAGCTCTAGGCCCTAAGCGAGCCCCGGCGCGGTTGGTCACGCCGAGATCCATCGGCACTCCAATCAGGGCCACGTCGAGCCCGGTTAGGTCTTCCTGATATGGCGCATCGAGCAGCGTCGTGACCCCGGAATACGGCAGCTTGCGATTGCCGCTCCCCTGAAATAAATGCGCCGCGACTTGTTTGAAAGCCGGATCGAAAAAGTCATCGCCTTTGGCATCTTGATATTTATGCCGTAGCCGTTCAAGTTCTTGTACATCCATACTCACCTCCTGTTACCTGCCGCTCGCGCCACACCTGTTTGCAAGGCATCGACGGTTATGCCGCATTTTCACTGGCCATGTTGCCGCACATACTCGTATATCACGATGGAAGCGGCAACGCTCACATTCAGACTCTCCACCTGGCCATACATGGGAATTCGGATCGGGATGATATTCGGATAGTGATCGGCGTTGAAATTGGGGCCAAATTCTTCATGGCCCATGACGAACGCACTGCGTTTCGGCAGCACCACATGCGGCAGCGCCACCTCTGTGTCCGGCTGCAGGACGAACGACGTATAGTCATCATCGCACAACATCTGGTAGCTCTGCTCAAAATCCCTGAAAAACTTGGCGGGAACCTGACACAGTGTGCCCCGCGCCGGGTACGGATTAAAGCAGTCAATGCCCACGAGATGCACCGCCTGCGCTCCAAATGACTCCGCCGACTGAAAGATTTTGCCGATATTAAAATCGGATTTCAGTCCGTCACAAACGATGATAAACTCGTGACACCCGGGCCTGGCCATCACATTATGGCGCCGTTGCTTTTCAAAAGCCATGCGACTCTGACGTGCGGATAATCGCCCCATTTTCTCCTCTCCGCTCCATCGCAGCTGACCCGTTCAGTCTAGCTTAGCATAGACGGACGGCAGGCTGGCCGGATCAAATGGCCCACGCGGCGGGCCGTGCAGCAGGGCGCGGTTGGAACACGAGAAACCACTGCGCTGGAGCTCATCAACAGGTGATTGGGTGATCATCGTGGGCACGAGGCAAGGGCAGGGTGCCCAGAGGCGATCATGCGGCCTCGCATCGCCTCTGGGCTAAGCAAAACATCTGTCACCTAGGTGTACGGTTTCTTATCGGCCTCTCAGCAATCGGTCTTAACCTCGATTTCCACGAGAGCAGATCACTTGACATCGAGCTATGCGCTCGCCTTGCGAAACGCGGCCAGGGCAGCCGTAGTGGCCGCGCCCAACATGCGTATCTCATTGCCAATCTGACAGAGCATCGAGCCCTGCTTAATAAATTGGGCCGATTCGGCCGGACCGGCGCCATGATGGCACGCCACAATGCCATTGGCCTTGGCCGCCGCAAAAATGCGCTGCACCGCCGCCAGATGTCGGTCATCATTGGCCCAGTTGCCAATGTCGACCCCCATATCCAATGACAGATCGCTGGGTCCGATGTAGAGACCATCAATTTCCGCCGCCTGGGCAATCGCCTCGACGTTCTCCAAGGCTTGCACGGTCTCCACCATCACCAGGCAAATCACATCGTCATTGGCCCGCTTTATGTACTCGCCTAGCGGCTCTGACAGGGTTGGCCGATTGCCCGCAATACTCCGGCATCCGCGCGGCGCATACCGGCAGGCACGGCCCGCCGCTTCTGCCTCTTCACGCGTGTTGACCATTGGCACGATCACCCCATAGGCACCGGCATCGAGCACGTAGGAGATGTACTCCGGTGAGTTCCGGGGCAGGCGCACGATCGGCACCGCATCCGAACTGCCAATGGCCTGAATGCACGCCACGACTGACTCCTGACTGACCCCAACGCCGTGTTGCCAATCGATCACCACGGCATCAAAACCGGCATGCGCCATCAATTCGGCAATATACGGATTGCCGGTTGAACACCAGCCCTGAACCGCGGGTTTGCCTTGCTTCCAGAGTTCCCTGACTCGATTCGACTTCACAATGTCCTCCTTAAATGAGGAAATATTACATCAACTGCCCGCGTTACATGTTCACGTTTAGCGGATACGTTGCAGTGTACAGGCTACCTGTGTGGGGCTCGGAACACAAGAGGGGAGACGCATATCGGGGATACTCAACGGTTGCATTCCGCTGGTCGAACCCGTATAGAGAAAGGCACAACTACAGCGGGCGGCCTTGGGTTATCCCTCTTGGCCATATGATTTCGGTTAGCAAGAAAAGGGCGAAGCATGCCACAGATGACAGACAAGATGCTCGATGGGGGAGATGACTTCCCCCATCTCGAGTTCAACAAGGTGGGCGGTGGAATTGTGAGCCTGCCGGGCGACCTGGCCGGCCAGTGGGGCGCGGTGCTCTTCTATCGGGGCCACTGGTGACCGTATTGCAAGCAACAACTGACGGCTTTTTCCAAAGCAGCCCGGCTCAAGGAAGAAGGGGTTCAGATTGTTGCCGCCTCCGTGGACACGGAGGAACAAGCGCAACAAACCATCGATGAATGTGGCCTCGACTTCGCGGTGGGATACGGCGCAGATTACCAAGCGGTGTCGTCGCTAACCGGCTGTTTCTATGAAGAACAGCGGAAGATTCTTCACAGTACCGGCTATGTCCTACGGCCGAATGGCACGGTTGCCGTCGGGGTATACAGCACCGGTCCAATTGGCCGTCTCGTCTGGCAGGACGTGCTCAATCTGGTACAGTTCTACAAAAAGAGAGCCCAAGGGTAATGCCGGGCAGCGCCTTCTGGCGTCTTGCAAAACCCAAGCAAGGTTAATACTGCACCGTATGCTCCGGTTCGGTGACCACACGATTCTCCAGTTCGCCCAGCCGGTCGACCGCGATGCGTACCACATCCCCCGCCTTGAGCCAGACTTTGGGATCGAAACCAATGCCCACCCCACTGGGCGTGCCGGTGGGCACCACGTCGCCCGGTTCCAAGGTAAACGCGGTGGAGAGATGTTCGATGAGATCGAAACAATTGAAAATCAGGTACCGGGTATTCGAGTCCTGACGCAACTCGTCATTCACCCAGGTGCGCAGTGCGAGATTATGGGGATCCGGCACCTCATCCGGCGTCACAATGGCCGGTCCCATCGGACAATGGGTGTCCCAGGACTTGCCCATCGTCGTGGTGGCGGAGCGAAATTGCCAATCGCGCACGCTCACATCGTTGACAATGGTAAAACCGGCAATCACGCTCATGGCCTTTTCCTTCGGCACCCGGCGGCACCGTTTGCCAATGACAAAGGCAAATTCGCCCTCATAATCGAGCTGAGTGGAATCTTTGGGCAGATGAATGTCATTTCCCGGACCGGTCACTGCCGTGGACTGCTTGTTGAAAATCATGGGTACTTCCGGCATTTGCAGCCCAGTTTCTTCCACGTGATCGCGGTAATTCAAGCCCACGGCCAATACCTTCGGCGGACGCCGAATGGGGGCCTGCAATGTCACATCCGCCAGCGCCAAGCGGCCGCGGCCAGAGGCACAGGCCTCGCGTGCGCTGTCCATGGCTGCCTCTCCCTGCTCCAAAAAGGCCAGCATATCGGCGGGCAAACCCGAGCTGGCCACGCTAAAATCGACCACCTCCTCAGCGTCGAGCGCTCCGATGCGGGAGTGGCCATTCTGGGTAAAGGTGACGAGTTTCATGGGGATCTCCTCATGTCGCGTGGGTATGCCGGAATCGGGTTTTATTTCGGTAGTAGCCCGTCATAGTACACCAAGAGCAGGCCGTGCGACAAGGTCGTTCGGCGTCCGGTCACGGCAGCCCAACGGACGATTTGCCGCAGCGGGGGTTCAGCCCGTCGCAAGGCTATGATAAGATCGCCTGAACATCAACTGGGACATGCCCCGCACAGAAAGGGATCATATGCAAACGGTGGATCGCATTGTCGAAGTGTTGGAAGAGGCCGGTATCGATCATGTCTTCGGAATTCCCGGCGGGGATACCGGGCGGATTTACAAAGCGCTGTATAACAAACAAGACAAAATTAAAGTGGTCGTGGCCCGCGACGAACAAACCGCCGCCTGCATGGCGGATATGTATGGCCGCATGACCGGCAAGCCCGGCGTGTTCATGGCGCAGGGCTGTTATGCCGCTTCGACCGGACTGTTCGGCGTCATCGAAGCCGGACTGGGCAGCTCGCCCATGCTGGTTATTACGGATATCACCACCTACGGCGTGCCGCCCGGTCACGGCTCGCTGCAGTGTGGCGGAGGTGAATACGGCAATTTTGATATCGCCGCCATTTTCAAAGCGACCTGCAAATTTACCGCCGTGGCGCACAATCCGGGCGAGGGCGTGCAGGCCGTGCAACGGGCCATCAAACACGCCGTCACCGGACGCCCCGGCCCGACGGCGGCGGTGCTGGCCATCGACGCCATCCGCGGCGAGATTACGGATGAGACGTTTCCGCATATTTACGATACCCGAGGCTACATGCAGAATGCCGTTAGCATTCCCCATCCGAGCGACACGGAGCGGGCGGCCGACATGCTACTCACGGCGAAGCGCCCGGTGATTGTGGCCGGCAATGGCGTGATTGCCTCCAAAGCGTATGCGGAGCTGCAAACTCTAGCCGAAGGTTTGGGTGCCCCCGTGGCCACGAGTACGCTGGGCAAAGGCGCGTTTCCCGAGGTGCATCCGCTGGGACTCGGCGTCATGGGCATTTTTGGATCGCCAGTGGCCAACAAAATCGTCAGTGAGGCGGATCTCGTGCTCATTGTCGGATGCCGCTTAAAAGGCCCGGACACGATTACGGAGAGTCCGCATTTGATCAACCCGGCACGCCAGACGCTGATCCAGGTGGATGTGGAACCGAGAAATGCCGGCTGGGTGTTTCCGATTAATCTCGGCTTGATCGGGGATGCCAAAGCCGTGCTGGAACAGCTCAACGAGGCCGTGGCGGACGATGTGAAAAAACGCCCGGCGTATGATCAGTTGCCGTATGTGGCTGAGCTACAGCAGGACAAACAAATGCTGCATTATTTCGTCGATGATTACAGCCGTTCTGACGCCGTGCCGATCTTACCACAACGTCTAGCCATGGAGCTCTCCAACAGCCTGGCGGATGATGCGATTGTGTGCGCCGACGCCGGTAATAATCGGGTCTGGATGTTGCGCTATTTCCAAACCAAACAAGCGGGAAATTACTTTGGTACATATGGGATTGCCGGCATGAGTTGGTCGCTGCCGGCAGCGCTGACGGCGAAACTCCTGCACCCGGAGCGGCAATGCGTATCGGTGAGTAGTGATGGGTTTGCCATGCAGAATCACGTCCTGAGTACGGCATTGCAATACGATGCGCCGGTGACGTACGTGGTGATGAACGACTCGCAACTGGGCATGGTGCGCCAGGGGCAGGGGAATGAGCCGATAGCCTCGGAATTCACCAAAACCGATTGGGCCAGCGTAGCTGAGGGCTTTGGCGCGGTGGGCCTGCGGGTGAGACATCCCGGCGAGGTGCAATCGGCCGTGCTGGAAGCGCTGAGTGGTCAGAAGCCGGCGGTAGTAGATGTCACGATTGATCCGAAGGAACCGATGCAGGAGCGGTTAAAATCGTCTCTGGGGAGTTATGGGAGCTATTGATCCACGCAGGGCGCAAAGGGCAGTCCAAGGAAAGAACGGGAGGATATCTGACGATGCCTGTACACATGACACCGCAAGAAGTTCAAGCGTTTCTCGATGCGAAACCCAGTTGGATCATCCTCTCGACGATTGGGCGGCATGGTTTTCCGCATAGTGTGCCCCTTGGCTACTTTCGTTTAGGCGATGACATTTATCTCGGGTGCCGCGCCAACACTCAAAAGACCAAGAATATCGACAGAAATCCGAAGGTCAGCCTGGTGCTCGAAACCGGAAGTACTATGCAGGATATTAAGGGCGTGATGATTCAAGGCCATGCCACCGTCTACACCGATACGGAGAATGTGCTCCGGCTCCGACGCGAAGCCGCCCGTCTCCGAGGCGTTCCCGACGATGCACTACCCCAGGATATATCGGAGGGCATCGCCTACATTAAAGTTGAACCTAGGCGTGTGATCTCTTGGGATTACGGTCGTGATGCAGATGGTGCATAAGTGCTCATGGATTTGATCCTCTCTCTGGTACACATGTCAATCCGGCTGCGGATGTCCTCGATCGGTATGTCGACTCCGGCTTTCGCGCCTGGCGGCCCGAGTTGCGACCGCATCTCTTCCGTTTCGTCATGCTATGGGGATAAACTGATATTGCCTTATCATCTTTGTGATGTTATAGTGTTAAGATAATCTGTGAATTTCTTCGCCTAGCGTGTGTCCGCAGAGAAAAAAGGCGAGCGATGGATCGTCAGACCCGGCAGACAGTTTCTCCCATGGCCTGTTTTAGAGGCCAGGGAGTGTCCGCTCGCCTCGATGTTTTGTTTTGTCTGCTTGCCCTCGCCGTGCAGCTCTTCATCCCGGCTGCGCAAGTCTGGCATCTCGCTGCCGAACACATAACGGCAGCTCCCCCTCCACATCTGCAAAATCTTAGTGGGCAGCTATCGACGCTCAGGGTCAAACTGGCTATCCCTCACGGACACGAATCGTATGATCTTGCTGAGTGCCCGGTATGCCACGCATTCGTGCACATGTCGAACGCCGTGGACACGCCATCACGGCTCTCGGTCGATCTTGCAGCTTACCGTGATGCTCTTTTTCTGCGGGGCCCCCCTCTCCGCCAAATGCTCCTGAACGCTGCAACGCCTCGCGCCCCACCCATACTCTCCTAGGCTTATCGTTTCAAAACCATCTCGACAATCGCGTCGGCAATCCTATGGTCGATTTGAAGGCCGTGATGCCACTCGTCACGGATTGCTTCCGTCATGCCGACGTACCGATGCCTAAGTACTCGATTTCGCCATTAAGCATCGGGTTCTCAAGACGGCTCAGTCGTGTAGCGGGTTGAAACCCGCGGTAACCAACCCGGTCAATAATTGCGGTGCGCAGCACTAAGGAGAGGATATGCATCGCCGAATTTCTATGCGCCCCCTCATCGGTCTCACCCTCCTGAGCGGGCTGGTGCTCATGCCGCACGGCGTGGAGCACGGATGGGCACAAAATCGTGACGCTGAGCTGGAAGCGTTAAAGCAACAGGTTGAAGACCTCCGTCGTCAAGAAGCCGCGCGGCAACAGCAAATGGAAGAACTCCAGCGCAAGATTGAGCAACTGCAAGCGCCACCGCCCTCTGCTAAACCGTCCGAGCCGCCCGCATCAGCGCTCGATAAAGCGATTCAAGAATTGGACTCATCGCCTGTCCAGCCTAAGCAGCCAACTCAACCCTCTGTGTTGTCTCAGCGAATAGGCGGTGCCACGTTTCGGCTGATCGACATCTCTGCCGATCTATTGGTCGCGGTTGGCGGATCGAGTGAAAATGACGACGACATACAAAACCTGCAAGCTGGCGCCCACGACCCCAACCGTAATGGATTTACGTTGCAGGCATTGGAGCTGTCCCTTCTGGGCGCTGTAGATCCGTATTTTACTGGCGAGGCACATTTACTTTTTTCCATCAATGCCGATGGCGAAACGGTGACCGAGATTGAAGAAGCCTTTGCCACCACCCAGAGTCTCCCATACGGCCTCGAAGTCGAAGCCGGCTTGTCGCTTACCGAGTTCGGTCTCATCAACCCCACGCATTCGCATGCTTGGGACTGGATCGACCAACCCATCATTAATAGTCGAGTTTTTGGTGGGGATAGCATGCGACAAGTCGGGATGCGGGTTGGGTGGCTGTCCCCACTGCCCTGGTTTTCACAGTTCCACGTTGGCGTGCAAAATGCCAATGGGGAGACCATGCCCAGTTTCAACAACGCCTTTGAAGTCGGGGGTGGACATGGCCATGGTGCCGGTGAAGAGGAAGAGGAGGAAGAAGTGGTTGGCCAACGACCGTTCGTCGAACGCGAAGTCGATGGCCCGGAGGATCTGGTCTATTTGGTGCGTTGGGAAAACGCCTGGGATCTCAGCCCTACGATCGCGACCAAACTCGGTTTGTCAGCCCTGTTTGGCCCCAATGCCTCGGGTCCAGATGGACGCACCACCATCGCGGGTGCCGACTTGAAGGTGACGTGGCGTCCCGCCAATAATTTCCGGGGTTGGCCCTTTCTGAAATGGCAAACCGAGTTCATCTGGCGTCATTATGAAGCCGATGACTTTGCCCCTGAAGAGGAAGAGGAGGAAGAGGAACACGGAGAAGAGGAAGAACACGGCCACGAAGCCCTTGAATCCGATACTCTCAGAGACTGGGGTCTCTACAGCCAACTCCTCTATGGATTCCACTATCGGTGGGCTGGTGGCTTGCGTTTTGAGTACGCTGATGGCAGTGGCCCCAGTGTCGAAACCGACCGGAGTCAGGATCCGTTCCGGGATGAACGGTATCGGCTGTCGCCGTTACTCGCGTTTTATCCCACGGAA
>Ga0299914_10003110_pt1 | contig 11653 bp, 10 predicted proteins | sample RVTome_10_FD_201361 | JGI IMG/M metagenome (GOLD analysis project Ga0299914, IMG submission 201361) | Soil microbial communities from uranium-contaminated site in the Upper Colorado River Basin, Wyoming, United States - RVT153D57 (version 2) ... | reverse complement strand
GCGCTCGCCCGCACCCCTGCCGGCGGCATGCCGTGCTCGTCGAGCCATGCCGCGAAGCGGTCGCGGTCCCGGCTGATGGCATCCCACGCGACGTAGACGGTGTTGTCGCGGTCGTAGTAGCCCTGGGCGTACGACGGCGCGGCCCCGCCGGGCACCTCCGCCACGCAGTCGACCACCCAGCCGGGGATGATCACCTGTCCGGCGACTGGCTCGAGCTCGTCGACGACCTCCTCGACGGTGACCAGCCCGCGGTCGGCGGCGAGCACGGCCTCCTTCTGCACGCCGGGGATGCCCCACAACTGGACGTTGCCGGAGCGGTCTGCCCGCTGCGCGTGGACGACCGCGACATCGGGGTTCAACGCCGAGACGGCCACGAGGTCCTCGCCGGTGAACGGGCACGTCACCGTGGCGACCGACTCCGGGTAGTGGTCCATGAGGCCCGTGCCGACGTACCCGCGCAGGATCGCGAACGGCAGCCCCGACGCACCGGCGATGTAGCGGTTGACCATGCCGGCGTGGCTGTGCTCCTCGATCTCGAGGGGGACCGGCCACCCGTGCTCGACCGCGTCGCGCAGGCGATGCAGCGACCCGACACCGGGGTTGCCGCCCCAGCTGAAGATCAGCTTGCGGGCGCAGCCGGCGCCGATCATGCGGTCATACACGATGTCGGGAGTCATGCGGATCAGCGTGAGGTCGCGGCGGCCCTGCCGGATGATCTCGTTGCCCGCCTCGACCGGGATCAGGTGAGTGAAGCCCTCCAACGCCACCGCGTCACCGTCGGAAACGAGACGGGCGACGCCTTCGGTGAGGGAGACGATGTCGGCCACGCGCACAGCGCCTTCCGTCGTTTCGATGGGCGAGTGGTTCGCACAGCGTACACACCGTTGGCATGCGAACTCAGGGCCCGGCGGCCGGTCCGGAGGCGGTCGGTTGGAGCACCAGGTCGTAGCGCATGGTGTGGTACGGCACGTCCACCCGGGTGCCGTCGGGCGCCGTGCCCGGCTCATGGCGTTCGAACGAGGTGAGCAACTGGTCCTTCACGCCGAACACCGCGTCGGTGTCGAGGTGCTCATCGACCTCGTCGAACACGTGGGTGATCAGCGTGTCGTGGCCGTCCGCGCTGACCATGAAGTGCACGTGCGCCGGACGCATGGGACTGCGGCCCGCGGCCTGCAGCAGCTCACCGACCGGACCGTCGTCTGGGATCGGGTACGCCTCGGGCCTGACCGACCAGAACCACCACCGTCCGTGGTCGTCGGAGAACAGGTGACCGCGTCCGCGAGGCGCGTCGAGGTCACGGTACTGCACGTCGTAGAACCCGTGGTCATCGGCCTGCCACACCTCGATCCGTGCCCCGGCGATCGGGTCGCCCGTGACCGACAGCACCCGTCCCTGCATGAGGCATGGCTGCCCGGGTGCCCCGTTGGCGATGTCGGCGCCGTTGTCGAACCGCGGTGACCCCTCCACGAAGAACGGTCCGAAGACCGTCGACTCCGTCGCTCCGGCCGAGCGCCGGTTGTTGATGCCGATCACCAGCATCGAGATGCCGAGCACGTCGGACGCCAGCACGAACTCCTGGCGCTGGTCGTCGGTGATGTGACCGGTGCGCGACAGGAAGTCGATGCCGGCGAACCACTCCTCCTCGGTCAGTTGCACGTCGCTGACGAAGGCGTGCAGGTGCGCGACGAGGCTGCGCATGATCTGGCGGAAGCGCGGTGATCCGGCCCCGTCGAAGCTCGCCAGCACGGCGTCGGTCAGGTGCTCATCGGCCAGGTCGCGCATGGCGCTCATCGGGATGTCCTCGTTCGTCAGTCAGTCGGCGGTGCCGTCCGGCCCCACGTCGCCGGCGTGCCGGCGCCCTTTGGTCGCACGCCGTCGAAGGCGCTGCGCAGCAACGCGGCGACCGGTCCGGGCTCCACGGGCAGTGGGCTGACGGGCCGGCGTTCCACGATGGTGTCGACGGCCTGGTCGAACGCTTCGGCCGGCATGCCGATCGCGGTCAGCCGCGGTGGGATGCCAAGCGTCCGGAGCAGGTCGAAAAGCGCACCCGGCACGTCGGTGGTGCCCAGCGCGCGCGCCGCTGCGGCCATGGCATCGGGCACGGCGGGCGCGGCGAACGCCACGGTGTGGGGCAGCAGGATCGCGTGGAGCGGGCCGTGCGGCAGATCCCAGGTGCCGCCCAGGATGTGGGCGATCTTGTGGTGGACGCTCGTGCCCGCCACGGCGAGGGTGGCGCCGGCAAGGTAGGCGCCGTACAGGACCGCCGCCCGCGCCTCGGCGTCGTCACCGTGCGCCACGACCTCGGGCAGGCCACCCGCCAGCGCCCGGATGCCCTCCTCAGCCAGCGTGGACGTGACCGGGTTGGCGTGTGGTGCGTAGAGCGCCTCGATGCAGTGTGCGAGGGCGTTCATGCCGCTGGGACCGGTCACGCCGGGTGGCATGGACAGCGTCAGCTCGGGGTCGTAGATGACCGTCCGGGGCAGCACGACGCGGTCCTGCCCGGTCTGCTTGCGCCGGCCGCTGGTCGTGCCCCAGATCGGGGTCATCTCCGATCCCGAGTAGGTGGTCGGCACCGCCACGATGGGCAGCGCGAGCTCGCGCGCGATCGCCTTGGCCATCCCCGTCGCCGAACCCCCGCCGACGCACACCAGCGCATCCGCCGCCGCGCTGCGGGCGGCCGCGACGCCCTTGTGGACCAGCGTCACCGGGACGTGCACGCGGATCTCGTCGAACCACCCGACGCAGCGGTGGCCGAGCACTGTGCGGACCTGCTCGCCGTGCGCGTCCATGCGCCCGTGCCCGGCGACCAGCAGGACGCGTTCGACGCCGAGGCGGTCGACCTCGTCGGCGATGCGGGCCAGCGCACCACTGGCGAACACCACACGTCCGGGGAGCGCGTCGTACTCGAACTCGACGGTCATGTACGAATGCAACCGCGCCGGCCCGCCACACGCAAGCGGGCTCTCGAGCCCGGAGTCGCCAGATGGTCGGACGGTCGACCCGCGCACCGACCGAGGGGTCGGACGGCCGGTCCGGGTCGAAAGCGCTGCGGCGAGCGTGCCTCGTGCGGTCTCACGCAGCGGCGACGCCTTCTCCGGCCGTCGTCATCGCCATGCCCAGCACTGCGGCGAGCACCAGACCCAGCGCGGTCCCACCCACGGCGACCGGCAGTCCTACCGCCGGAACCGCCGCTGCGGCGAGCGCGGGCACCGCGGCACCGCCGACCAGTTCGGCGGCGACGATCGGGAGCACCAGAGCGCGTCCCACCTCGCCCGTCGCCACCGCCTCCGCCGGGATGATCGAGATCACCAGCGGCAGCCCGCCCATCGCGACGCCGGCCACCGCCATCAGCACCGATGCCACGGCACCCGATGCCCACATGCCGTTCGCGGCGGCGTAGACCATCGTCAGCCCGCCCGCCGCGCCCACGAGCGTCGCGACGCTCAGCGATTGGTGCCGGCCGACCCAGTCGGACGCGATCGGCACGATCAGCGCCGCGCCGGCCGCACCCACCCCGAACCACCCGACCACGCGCCCGGCGGCGGACGGGCCGACGCCGAGCCACTGCTCGACCAGCGGCACGGCGCTCTGGCTGGTGGTGATCAGCCAGGCCACCAGCGCGGCCGACACAACCGCGCACAGCGCGACGTTGCGCCGTCCCGCCGGGCGGTAGGTCAGGGCGCCATCCCGCGCCGCGGCCGGTCGGGCGGGACGGGGCCGGGTGGGCACCAGCGTGGCGAGCACGACCGCGCCCAGCGCGACGAAGGCGGTCGACGTCGCGAGTGCGGCGGTCCAGCCCTGCCACACCGCCACCGTGGTGACCACCACGGGCGCGGCCAGGCTGCCGAACATGCGGGTCGACGCCTGGACGATCCCGAGGTCGAGCCCGCGCCGCCGGCTCGGTGACGCGGCGAACGTCAGGGCGGTGATCGGCGGCGCCGCCGTTCCGGCGAACAGGCCGCCGAGTCCCCGCAGCGCGCAGAACGCCGTCCATGCCGGTGCGAACAGCGACGCCAGACCGAAGGTCGCAGCGCCGGCGGTGGCCACCAGCACGCGCTGCCGGTTGGACCACCGACCCGACGACCAGTGGGCGAGCGCCATGGACGCCGCCCACCCCACGCCGATGCTCAGCGCCAGGATGCCGTCGCCGCCCTCGCGCACGGGGAGATCGTCGGTCACGAACGCGATCAGGTACAGCGGCGCCAGGCGGTCGAAGAACAGCGCGCCATAGCAGAGGAAGCACGCGAACACCGTCGGCACCTCGCCGAGGTCACCTGGCAACGGTCCGCGTTGATCGGTGGGGTCGACCATGACGCGACATTGTGCCGTCCGCGGGCAGTCGCACCGCCGCGATGAGCGTCCGGCGGCCGGCAAGCGTAACAGTTGAATTACGTAAGCCATGTGTGACAAAGGGGCCGTGGCAACACAGGTGTTCGACGCGCTGGCCGATCCGACCCGTCGCCGGGTCCTGGAACTGCTCACGGATGGTGAACGTACGGCAGGCGATCTCGCGGCCCACTTCGACGTCACCAGACCAGCGGTCTCGCGCCATCTCCGTGTCCTGCGCGACGCGGGGCTGGTGACGTGGCGCGGTGAGGCGACCAGCGGCCCCCGACTACGCCGCGGGCTGGCACGGCTTCCTCGACGAGTTGCCGGTGCACCTCGCGGGCGGTGAGCTGGGCCAGGGCTGGGCACGGCTCGAGCAGCTCCAGGCGGTCTACCGGGGTGCGCCGACCGGGTAGATCTCCTCTCCGGGTGACCGCGCGCAGGTCGCGGATTATTCGTACGGCGACCGCGTGCCGTCTAGCCTGGCTGCCATGGCTTCCTCACCCGACAACATCGTGATCCTGGGGCTGGCAAAGACCGGCAGCACGGGCCTGTACAACAACGCCAAGGCCGCCCTCGCGCAGTCCGATCACGACTACTACTGCCTGTTCGAGCCGACCCGTCCCAACCTGATCCACAGCATCCGCCGGTACGCCCCGGACATGCCGGTGCTGACCAAGGTCATGATCGCGCGGGAGCCGGATCTGCGACTGCCGTACGAGCACTTCTCGAAGCGCGTCACCCTGCTGCGCGACCCGCGTGACATGATCGTCAGCTTCCTGCTGTTCCGCCCCTTCATCCGGGCCGACGTGCCGTGGAACCAGGTCGAGCCCTTCGTGGCGGCTGTCCGGCGCAAGGAGCACGACCCGACCGCGCACTCGGTGCAGTCCCTGCACGCGCTGGCCGACGAGCTCGGCCTGGCGTCGTACCGGCTGGAGCGCGTGGTCGAGTACATGGGCTCGCAGGAGTCACTGATCGACCAGCACAACGTCTTCACGATCCGCTACGAGGATTTCATCCTCGGCCCGCTCGAGGGGCTCAACGACTACCTGGGGTTCGACGTCGACAACCGCACCAACACCTCGCCGTGGCTCGACCACATCCTGCGTGCCGCGGGCAGCGGCGACTGGCAGCACTGGTTCACCCCGGACGACGTCAGGTTCTACCGGCCACACGTTGCCGCTTACATGAAGCGCTTCGACTACGAGGACGACTGGCAGCTCGCACCGGATCCCCAGATCGACGCGGCGACCGCGTCGCAGTACATCGAGGGCAAGTACCGCAAGCGCTTCAGCCAGCAGGAGCAGCGGCGCAAGAAGCTGTCACTGGACCTCGCGGTGCCCGAGCAGCGGGCACGCGTCGAGCAGCTCGCCGAGGACGGCGACGCGCAGGCGATGTACCGGCTGGCCAAGGCGGCGCTCGACCAGGACGACGCCGCGGCGTTCCGCCTGACACACCGCGCCGCCATCCAGGGTCACAGGTCGGCCATGCGCCATCTCGGCCAGCTGCACCGCGATGGTCGGGGCGTGCCGCCCGATGCCGACAAGGCCGCGTTCTGGGCCGCCGAAGCCAGGGAGTCCGAAGCGGCCGCGGAGGCCGGGCGGTCCGGTACGTCCCCCGGCGACGACAGCGCGCGATCCGGCGGCCTGCGGCGCGTGGCGGGCGCCGTCGCGCGGACCCTGCGGGGCAACTGAGGGCCGTCCGGACCGGCAGGAGCCTTGCAGAACGGCGTGCGTGGGTCCATCGTGACGCCTGCACGAACGACGTGAGGTGTGGCGTTGCTGCAGTTGACGGGACGCACGCGGCTCGACGGGCCCGGCGGCACGCTGGACACCGCCGACCTGCCCGGCCGGCAGGGCAGGCTGGTCCTGGCATCGCTGGCGGTCACAGATCAGGCGGTGATCCGCAGTGTGCTCGCCGAGCGGCTCTGGGGCGAGCAGCCGCCGCGGGCATGGGAACGTGACCTGTCGGCGTTGGTCTCCAAGCTGCGAACGCCGGTGGCGCGGACCACCGGCGCCGGACCTGACGTCGATCTGCGGCGGCGACGCCTGCGCGCGCTGGCGATCGCCGCCGACGCCATGGTCGCGCAGGGGCAGGCCGGTGAGGCACTGCCCGTCGTGGGCGAGATATCGACCGGCCACCCTCGCTGGAGGAGCGCATGGACGACGTGCGCGTGGTGATGGACGAGGTGTCCTCCCAGCGCGCAGTGCTGTTCGGCCTCTCCGAGGGCGGCTCGATGAGCATCTTGTTCGCGGCGACGCTTCGTGCAACCCATCCAACGGGACGGCATCGTGCCGCGCCGTCGGCGACGCCGGAGCACCAGCTCGCGACGGTGCTGTCGATCGCCGGCGCACCGTCCACGCAGGACCTGGCCCGCCACCGGGGTGTGGTGTCCGCTGGCGCGCCGCCCGCGACCTCAGACCGCGACAAGGGCGCGGTCGCGGCGTGCCGGACGTGGCACCGGCGACGAGAACTCGTAGGTGGCGCCCGACCGGCGCAGCACGCCGTCGGGCAGCACGGACTGCAGCAGCGCCACCGCACCGCGGTTCTCGATCAGGGCCAGAGCGGTCACCCGCTCGTAGCCGAGATCGGCCGCACGCGTCAGGAGCACGGACAGCAGACTGCGCCCGATGCCCGAGCGGTGCCACGCGTCGACCACCGAGAACGCCAGCTCGGCACTGACGGGCCCGGTCCGCACCAGACGGGCGATCCCCACGGGTTCGATGCCGTGCTCGGCACGGTGCTCGGCAATGATCGCGACGTGCCGGACGCCGTCGATGTCGAGCAGAAGGTGCCGCCACGGCGCTGTCAGGCGTGGCAGCGGCGTGTGGAACCGCAGGTAGCGGCTGCGGGGCGACAGCCCGGCGAACACGGCGTCGACGGCCTCGTGTTCGCCGGCGTGCAGGGGGCGGATGGTGATGTCGCTGCGGTGCTCGGGCATGGCGCGTCTCCTCGTACGTGATCGTGCGAGGAGACTGTGAGCGCCGTGTCTGGCAGCAGGCTGTCGTGCGGCTGTCATGGCGCTGGGGCGCACCTGCGCCGGCCAGCGGCCCGGTCAGCGCCGGGAGAAGCGCCGGATCGCGATCGCTGTTGACACCACCGCGATGGTCGCCAGCGCGCCCAGCGCCGCGATGTTCCACCCGGCCCCGTGCCAGGGGTCACGGATCGCCGAGACCAGTGGGCCCATCGGGGTGAAGCGGACGGCGTCGTTGAGCACGCCGGGCATCAGGTCCGGCGGAGGTCCGCCACCGGAGATGAAGAACAGCCCGAAGAACAGCACGAGGCCGACGCCCTGTGCCGCGCGGGCCGTGGACATCAGCGACCCCAGCAGGACGCCGATGCCGGCGAACGCGGCGGTGCCGGCGGCGAAGCCGGTGGCCACCCCGGCCGCCGACACCGGCGTCGACAGGTCGTAGGCGGCGAACCCGATGGCGAGCATCAGCGCCACCCCGACCAGGACCAGCAGGGCCATGGTGGCGGCCTGTGCCACCACGATGGCGGTGGCGGGCACGCCGGCGGCCCGCAGGCGGCGCAGCACCCCGGACTCGCGGTACGACGCGAGGTGCGTCGGGATGCTCATGAAGCCGAGCACCGCGATCGTCGCCGCGGCGTAGACGGGCACGTAGAAGTCGGCGCCGCCGACGCCGCCCATGGCAGGATCCGGCTCATTGCCGAACGCTCCGACCAGCAGCACCATCAGCACGGCCGGGAACAACACCCCGACGATCGTGGTCAGCGGCTCGCGCAGCAGCAGCTTGAGCTCGGCCCGCGTCAGCGCGGCCGTTCTGCCCGGTGGCCGGCCACCCGTGCGCGGTGGGGTCGCGCTGGATGTGGGTGGACGGGTGTCGAGGGTTGTCATGACTGCTCCTGCAGGGTGCGGCCGGTGACGGTCAGGAAGACGTCCTCCAGCGTGGGGTGGTGCGTCCGGAAGTCGGGGGGTGAGATGCCGTGGCCGGCCAGGCTCGCCGCGACCGGTGCCGCCGCCGGCGCCGCGGCGGTCACCGTGACCAGGCCATCGGTGGTGGTGACCCGGTCGACGCCCGGCACGTGGGACAGGAACCCGACGTCGCGGCCGCCGCTGCTGAACGTGAGCGCCACGCCGTTGCCGCGTTCGGCGATGAGCGCGGCCGGCGTGTCGAGCGCGACGATGCGTCCACCGTCGACGATGGCGACGCGGTCGCACAGCAGCTCGGCCTCCTCCATGAAGTGGGTCACCAGCACGACGGTGGCGCCCCGGTCGCGGACCGCGCGAACCAGGTCCCAGGTCGCGCGGCGGGCCTGCGGGTCCAGCCCGGTGGTCAGCTCGTCGAGCACGACCACCTCAGGGTGCCCGAGCATCGCCAGCGCCAGGAACAGCCGCTGGCGCTGGCCGCCCGACAGCGCCGCGAACGCACGCCGCCGGACCGCGGCGAGATCCCACGTGCGCAGCGTGGCGTCGACATCGACGTCGGCGTCGAGGCCCGAGGCGAACAGCCGGATGGCCTCGCCGACCCGCATGCGGTCGGGCAGCGCGGACGACTGCAGCTGCGAGCCGATGCGCCCGCGGAGGGCTCTGGCGTTGCGCGCCGGGTCGATGCCGAGCACGTCGACGTGGCCGCCGTCGCGGGCGCGCAGGCCCTGCACCGCCTCGACGGTCGTGGTCTTGCCCGCGCCGTTGGCGCCGAGCAACCCGAAGATCTCGCCACGGCGCACGGCGAAGCTGATGTCCGCTACGGCGACGGTGTCGCCGTAGCGCTTGTGCAGTCCATCGACTGCGATCACTGTGTCCATGGCATGACCGTAGGTCTGGAGCACCGCGGTCGCGTCGGCCGGACGCGTGATCTTTGCGCTACCGCGTTCGGCGTACGCCGCCGGGTCACTCGCCCGGACGAACCAGTCCGGTCTCGTACGCCAGCGCGGCCGCCTGCACGCGACTGCCCAGCGCCAGCTTCATGAGCACGCGCGACACGTGGGTCTTGGCCGTCAGCTCCGAGATGTGCAGCCGCGCGGAGATCTCCCGGTTGGACAGCCCGCGTGCGATGAGCACGAGCACCTCGCGCTCGCGGTCGGTCAGCACGTCCAGCGCCGCGGGTGCGGGACGCTGCCGTGCGAGCCGGGTGGCGACCAGGTGGTCGACCAGCCGCCGTGTTGTCGTGGGGGAGATGACGGCGCCGCCCGCTGCCGCCGCGCGCACCGCCTGCAGGAGCAGGGCCGGCGGCGTGTCCTTGACGAGGAAGCCCGCGGCGCCGGCCTCCAGCGCGTCGAAGACGTTGTCGTCGGTGTCGAACGTGGTCAGGATCAGGACCTCCGGCGGACCGTCGAGGGCGCGGATGTGGGTCGTGGCCTCGATGCCGTCCATGTGTGGCATCCGGATGTCGACGAGCATGACGTCGACCGCGGAGCGCCTGGCGATGTCGACGGCCGCGACGCCGTCGCCCGCCTCGGCCACGACGTCGATGTCGGGGTCGGAGTCGAGCAGCGCCCGGAAGCCGGCCCGCACCAGTTCCTGATCGTCGACCACGGCGACGCGGATCACGGCGGTTCCGTCGCAGGGAGGTGGGCGATGACGACGAACTCGCCGTCGTGAGCGCCGGCGCCGAACGTGCCGTCGTACAGCGCGGCGCGCTCGGCCATGCCCCGCAGGCCCTGCCCGGGGCGGACGTCCACCGGTTGCTGCACGGGGTTGCGCACCTCGATGGTGACGGCGTCGGCACGATGGCCTACGGTGACCCGTGCGGTGGTCCCCGGTGCGTGCCGGCGCACGTTGGTCAACGCCTCCTGCACGATGCGGTACGCGGCGAGGTCCAGGCCGGGCGGCAACGCCCTGGGCGTGCCCTCCACGGTGAGCTGCACCGCCACGCCTCCGGCGCGCGTGGCCGCGATCAGGTCGGGCAGGCTGCCCAGCCCCGGCTGCGGGTCGCCGCGGTCGGACGTTGCGCCCGGTGCGCGCAGCACCGTGAGCATGCGCCGCATCTCCGACATCGCCTGCCGGCCGGTGTGCTCGATGATGCGCAGGGCGTCGGCGGCCTTCGCGGGCGTGGTGTCCACCAGGTGCGCGCCGACACCGGCCTGGACGGTGATCAGGCTCATGGCGTGTGCGACCACGTCGTGCAGCTCACGTGCGATGCGGGCGCGCTCGTCAGCGACCGCGCGGTCCGCGAGCGCGTGCTGGGCCCGTTCGAGCTCGGCGGTCCGCACCTCGAGCTGCTCGGCGTAGGCCTGCCGGGACGCGACGGTGACGCCCAGCGCCCAGATCACCACGAGCACGACCGCGACGTAGCCCAGCTCGACGACCGGGACCGGCCACACCTGCGCCACCACAGCCGCCAGCATCCACGCCGGGCTGAGCAGGGCCAGCGCGCGCAGCGCGAGCGGGCGACGCCACGCTCCCGCGGCGTACATCGCCGCCGCGGTCGGCAGCGACTGCAGCGTCGCGGCCCCGAAGCCCGCCGCGATCCACAGCGGGTAGGCGACCGAGAACACCGCGACCACTGCGACCGGGTTGTGCCGGATCGCGAGCAGGGGCAGCGTGTTGGCCGCCGCGAGCACGACGAACAGGGCCAGCCCCGAGTCCGGCCACCCTGTCACGCTCCACTCCGCGGCGAGGAAGACCACGGCCAGGACCGCTGTCAGCGCCACGGTGGCGCGGAACGAATCCAGCATGTCGCCGCAGACGGTAGCGGGTGCGGTCGTCCGGGACATCCCTCGAACGATGTACGTGCGCCGGCCTGCACGAGACTTGACATCCTGGGCACGCGCCGACGGGCTCGAGGTCTGCCGCAAGGTGCAGCGCGAGCGTCACGTGCCGGTCCTCATGCTGACCACACGTGACAGCGAGACCTACCTGCTGGTCGTGCACGCCCGGCGTCGATCACAGGACCATCGCGCGCCGCGCCTGCGGTGCCGCGTCAGGCTTCCGTGCCGGTCGCCGGGTGTACGGCCTCGGGCAGCAGCGCACGGACGCGGGCGCCTCCGGCACGCTTGGCCTCGTAGAGTGCCTCGTCTGCGGCCCGGTACAGCTGGCGTTCTCCTGACTGCCCGCAGGCCACGCCCACGCTCGCGGCCACGCGCAGTCCCGGGCTGAGGTCCTCCCACGGCTCGGAGCGTATGCGGTCGCGCACCTCGTGACCGCGGCGCACGGCGACCTCCGCGTCGGCGGTCTCGAGCACCAGCACGAACTCGTCGCCCCCGAGGCGCGCCGCCAGGTCGCCCGGACGCACGCAGTCGCGGAGGATCTGCCCGATGCGGCGCAGCACGTTGTCGCCGATCTCGTGGCCGAAGCGGTCGTTGACCGGCTTGAAGCGGTCGATGTCGACGAGGATCAAGGTCGCCGGTGTGGCCATGGCAT
>Ga0299914_10003108_pt1 | contig 11658 bp, 12 predicted proteins | sample RVTome_10_FD_201361 | JGI IMG/M metagenome (GOLD analysis project Ga0299914, IMG submission 201361) | Soil microbial communities from uranium-contaminated site in the Upper Colorado River Basin, Wyoming, United States - RVT153D57 (version 2) ... | reverse complement strand
GCGGCCGATGGTGGGCGTCGTCAGAACAGACCAGGCGAGCAGTAGCGGACCTTCATGTTAGTTCCTGCTACATGGTGTCGGCGGCATATTATGAACCAATATATCATCATGTGTGACGACATAGATCCGTTATCCGAGGCCGTCGTTACGTCGAGTTGATCCTTGTAACAGCTGCTCAGCTGCTCAGCTGCTCACCTGCTCGCCACCGTGACGACACGCAGGTGCGCTGGCCAAACCGGGCGAAGAAAGCCAAGGGCTCGAAGAACGCCGAACCGCAGCGAATCATGCCGAGCCCAGCTAATCATGGAGGGCCTCAGCGAATCACGATGTCGACAGGCAGTCGCGCTTGAACCGTGCCTTGCTGACGCACGGCTTCACGGATATGACGGGCCTGTTCGAGAAGCGCGCGCTCCGCAGGGGTAGTGGAGAGTCGAGCCCACGCTCCGGCGGCACGGGCGCCAAGGCCGCGCGTCAACTGCTCGAGGAACGTTTTCGGCCGTGGGAGCACGCGGACCCGATATGGACCATCCCCCAGCTCAGCCTCGCGTGCAGCCATGCGGACGGCGCCGGAGAGCGTGGCGAGCGTATCGACCAGGCCGAGCTCGAGTGCGCTGCGTCCCATCCAGATTCGGCCCTGCGCGATGCTGTCTACGTCCGCCGTACTCATTTTGCGGGCGTTGGAGACTCGTTCGAGAAAGCTTTGATACGTGTCATCGACGAACGACTCGAGCATCTGCCGCTCTTCGTCGCTGAGAGGCGTTATTCCAGAGAACACGTCCGCATAGGGGCTGGTTTGCACGCCGTCGAATGTGATGCCGAGCTTCTCCTCGAAAAATCCGCTCGCGTCGAAAAAAAGGCCGAAAACACCGATGGAGCCGGTAATTGTAAGCGGATCGGCCACGATCTTCTCCGCTCCCGTCGCAATCCAGTATCCACCGGATGCGGCAAGGCCGCCCATCGAGATCACGACCGGCTTCTCGAGTGTGGTCAGTTGGATCGCCCTCCACATGGCATCGGAGGCCGATGCCGATCCACCCGGTGAATCGACCCGTACAACGACGGCCTTTACATTTTCGTTTTCACGAGCCTCCTCCATCGCTTCGATGAATGTCTCGGCACCGAGAAGTCCGCTTCCAAGTGGATCCGAAAAGTCGCTTTCGCCACTGACGATCTGTCCGACGGCGTAGACGATCGCAACGTCGCCGTCACGGTTTACTTCGAGGCCGGCATCCGAAGGGGGAACGCGTTGATAGTCTGATGTGGAGATCGTGGACAGATCGTCGTCCGCATCCACATCGAGACGCGCCTTGATGAGGTCGCCGACCTCATCGTGGTAGAGGAGCCCATCCAGAAGTCCGGCAGCATGCGCGTCGCCTGCCGATATGATGGCACGCTCTGAGGCGATCCGCCTGAGCGAATCGGGGGAGACGCCCCGGCTCTCGGCGATAGCTTCCATGAACACGTCGTCGAGGGTCTGGAGAAACGAAGAAAGCTGCTCCTCATTCTCCGCGGAAAGATCCTCGCGGATAAACGGCTCGACGGCGCTCTTGAACCTGCCGGCACGAACCACTTGAGGCTCGACCTCGAGATCCTCCAGAAGATTCTGAAAGAATGTGACGGTAAGATTGAAGCCGTTGAACTCGAATATTCCCTGCTCCGATGCGAAAACGCTATCGGCCGCACTCGCCACGAAGTAAGCCTGCTCCGTCATCGCGTAGTCGTTGCTGGATGCATACACGGGTTTGCCCGACTCCTTGAATTGGAGAACGGCGGCGCGCACCTCCTCGAGAGCGGCCCACGAACCGGTGACGTTTCGGATTTGAAGCCAGAGCGCCTCGACCCGGTCATCAGTCGCTGCCATCTGAAGGGACGAGACGAGCTCGCGGAGTCCGAATGGAGGCTCGCCGGCAAGGACCTGGGTGATCGGATCGCCCGAAACGACCTCGGGAATGGCGCCCGTGAATTCAACGACGAGCACGCTCCCCTCTGAGACGGAAGGGGTCTGGTCGGCCGCAGACATGAAGATGAGAAGGGTTGCAAGTCCCATAAAGAAGACGATCGCCAATGCGATCATGGTACCGAGAGCACTCGCTACAAGGTTGGAGAGGAATTTCATCTGGAATAAAACACTGAGATGAGGGAAGACTTAAGTGATGAGCAGACCGGTACTGCTGGTGTATGGCGGACAATCGCGACAGGAAATGACCACCGAGTGACGGCCACAAACGACTGGCGAAAAATGACCGCACTAGAATGGATCGCCCACAGGCGCCTGCTGGAAGATACATTCAGGATGCGAAAGATCCCTGACCGTTCGACGTGCGGTGATGACGAGAGTTGCACGCGTGCGGATGGAGGTCCGGCACCGATCGACCTGGCCGTCCGGCACCGATCGACCTTGCCGCCATGGTCCTGTGTTTATATGTTGCCCGCCATGGACGCCGTGTTCGACTATCGAATCCCCGTTTTACATCCGCTCGCGGTGCACTTACCGGTCACGCTGCTTCTGGTGTCGGCGCTTGCCGCGCTTATCTGGATGTTCAGAGGATCGGCGTTCTGGCGGCGGTGTCTGCTGTTCTTAATGCTCTTGAGTGTACCGGCCGCCCTTCTTGCATATCTGACCGGCGATGTAATGAAGGAGCGGTCGGAAGGCGTTCCCATCATCGACGAGCTGGTCGCCTTGCATGAGCGGATGGCACTCTTTACGCTAATTGCTGCGTCAGTCGTCGCAATTCTATTCGGAGGTTATACGATCAGCGTCGAGCGACAGGGCAGCGATCGACGGGATCCCATACTGGCGCGTGTCGCCATCTCACTTCTGATCTTTCTGGCCGCGGCGCTCGTTGCCTGGACCGCGCACATCGGAGCCACAATGACGTGGGGTGTCGTTCAATAAGGCGTTGGTCCGCGGGTACGCTGCGTATAGTTGTCTGGACGACGATCCGACACTCACTTGACGCTTTTCGAAACCCCTCGCACAGCTTCCCTGTAGGAAGACCAGACATTTCGCCGGGCGTCGCGCTTCGATTCGCGCTTCGATACACGCCTCGATCAAGCGTCCCTACTCCATGACATCCAGGCATATTCCGGCGCATCCAGGCACAACCGGAAAGGTGCGAACGGAAGTATCACCTGTCTCGCGGTTTTAAGGATTGCCGGCTCGACACGGCTGATTCATAGCATCGCCTGAAGAATCGTCCTATTTTATTCAGGCCGCCCGGAACGGCAAGAGTTTTGCTATAACGAAGTGTTTTGTTATCACCGGCAGACCATGGCATCCTCCGATACTACATATAGTGGGTCTTCGTCCGACCGGCAGCTGACCGATCGCGAGCAGGAGATTCTTCGGCTGGTCGTGAAGAGCTTCATAGACACGGCCGGACCCGTTGGATCGCGATTTCTGGCCAGAACCTCCGGAATCGCACTGAGTCCTGCTTCGATTCGAAACACGATGAGTGATCTGGAGGGGTACGGCTATTTGGATCACCCGTACACATCGGCCGGCCGCGTGCCGACGGAGCTGGGATATCGGACCTTTGTCGACGAGCTGATGGGCTCGCCGCGGCTCTCGAATCTCGAGAAGAAGATATTGAAGGGCGAGCTCGACCGGCTGATGGGAGACACGAGCCAGCTCCTTAAGGAATCATCGCGGCTTCTGGGCCGATTTTCGAATCTGCTCGGCGTAGTGCTTACGCCGAAGTTATCGACAGGTGTGCTCGAGCGGATGGAGGTCGTGCAGCTCTCATCCTCCCGAATCATGTTCGTGGTGAGCGTCAAGGGCGGCCTCGTCAAGACGATCGTTCTCGAGCTGGAGTCGGATCTCGACCGGCGCGACCTCGATCGCGTCGTATATATTTTGAATGAGCGGCTGGCCGGATTGACACTGGAGGAGATCCGAAAGACTTATCCGGCGCGTGTTCGCGATCTACGCGATGATCACAGCGGCATCGTCCGGTTAATTTTAAAAGAAGGAGCACTGCTCTTCAGTGATCCATCCGAAAACCGACGTCTTCAATATGCGGGTGCGCAAAACATCCTCTTGCAGCCCGAGTTTCAGGAGCCGGCTGATCTGCATGCACTCATTGCGATGCTCGAGGACGAGGATTTTGTCGTTCACCTGTTGGAAGACCGGCGTGAGATGAAAGGCGATGAGCCGGGGCGGGCGACGATCAGCATCGGCCGCGAACATGTGGAGGAGAAGGCGGAACGCTATTCTATTGTAACGGCCGACTATCAGATTGGTCAGACTGTGGGTACGGTTGGAATTATCGGACCGACGCGAATGGATTACGAGCGCATCATCGCACTCGTCGAAAGCATCGCGACGCTCTTGAACCGTACGGACGGCGTCAGCGAGGCCGGCAAATAATTGTGAACGTTCAATTTTTAGATAATGAATAAGCAAGAAGCGCAATCCGCATCAGATATAGAGAAATCCGAGGATCGGCTCATGCAGGATGACGATCCGGACGTGAACGACGTGCGTGACGGCATCACTTCGCAGATGGGTGGCGATGACGACGCGGCCGATATCGCATTGGCGGCGGTGGACGAATTGGCCGATCGCGCGACGGAGATCGAATCGCTCAGGCAGGAGCTCGAATCGTCTCAGGAGCAGCTGCTGCGAAATGCGGCCGAGTTTCAGAATTATCGGCGCCGGACGGAGCAGGAAAAAGCGCAGCTTGTCGGACTCGGCAAGACATTGGTGATTCAGCAGTTTCTGGATATCGTCGATGATTTCCAACGGTCGCTCGAGGCGGCGGAGCAGGTCGACCGGAACGACAGCGAGAGCGGATCCGCCTACCGGGCTTTGAAGGAGGGGGTAGACCTCGTATACCGCAAGTTCGTGGATGGGCTTACGAAACTCGGTGTGCAGCCCATCGAAGCAGTCGGCCGGCCGTTCGACGAAAATGAACATGAGGCGATAATGCAGCAGCCCGACACTGACGCAGCGCCGGGAACGGTGATCGAGGAGCTTCAGAAGGGATATCGGATGGGCGACCGTATTTTGCGCCACGCGAAAGTAATCGTAGCGGCCTGATGAGAGATTATTACGAAATATTGGGCATTGAGCGGACGGCGGGTCCGGACGTAATAAAGAAGGCGTATCGCAAGCTTGCTCTCCAGCACCATCCCGACCGAAATCCGGATGATGCGGCAGCCGAAACGAAGTTCAAGGAAGCTGCTGAGGCGTACGAAGTCTTGTCGGATCCGCAGAAGCGCCAGCGATACGATCGCTTCGGCCACGCCGGTGTGCGGGGCAACGGAGCGGGCGGGCAGGGCCCCGGATTCCAGGATATCAACGATATCTTCAGCGCGTTCAGCGATATTTTCGGCGGCTCCAGCTCGATCTTCGAGGAAGTATTCACGGGTCAGCGCGGCCGGGGGCGGCGAGGACGCGGCCATGGCCGCGGGGGAAGCGATCTGCGAATCAAGCTTTCGCTGACGCTGGAGGAGATTGCCGAGGGGACGGAAAAGAAGATCAAGGTTCGAAAATTCATTCCCTGTGATACGTGCGAGGGCATTGGTGCCGAAAACGGCGACGAGGGTTATGCCGTCTGCCAGACCTGTCAGGGGTCCGGTGAGATCCGCCAGGTTGCACGATCCGTGTTCGGCCAGTTTGTCAACGTGCAGCCGTGTCCTGCTTGTCAGGGCGAGGGTCGAACGATCCGCAGCCGGTGTCCCTCCTGCGGCGGCGAAGGTCGCGTGAAAGGGGAAGAGACCATCTCGATCAACGTTCCTGCGGGAGTTCTCGAAGGAAACTATCTGACACTTCGCGCTGCAGGGAACGCCGGCATTCGGAACGGCCCTCCAGGGGATCTGCGCGTCGAAATTGAGGAGCTTCCGCATGCCGAGTTCAGCCGCGAGGGTCTCGACATTTATCACGAGCTCTATATCTCGTTTCCCGAAGCGGCACTCGGCACGGAGGTCGACGTGCCGACACTGAAGGGTCGGGCTCGCCTGCAAATTGACGCCGGCGTGCAGTCCGGAAAAATCCTTCGTATGCGTGATCGCGGCATTCCCGAGCTCAACGGTGTGCGGCGCGGTGACGAGATGGTGCGCGTACACGTATGGACGCCGCTCCAACTCACGGATGAAGAGAGGCGGTCGCTCGAGCGGATGCGAAATTCCCCCTCGTTCGAGCCCCAGCCCGACAAGGAGGACCGCAGGAAGTCCTTCTTTAGCAAGGTCAAAGACGTATTTACGTGATGGAGAGCAGGATCGACGGCGAGGTGCTTCGCAGTGTGATGCGAGAGGTTCCATCCGCTGTAACCGTCATCACAGTGAAGGGGGAGACGGAGATTCGGGGTATCACGATAGGCTCTTTCGCGAGCACATCCCTGCGTCCGCCCCTCATCTCATTCAACGTCAGCCGTGACGCTCAGATCTACGATGCCCTGATCGGGGCCGAGCGTTTCGCCGTCCACCTCCTGAGTGATGAACAGGCCTATCTTTCCGATCATTTTGCGTCATCCGAGATGACGGGGGAGGAGCAGTTCGAGGGCGTGCCCTATCTGCTCGATGCGGCGGGTACACCGATCATCCTGGACACGCTTGCGGTAATGCACTGCGAGCGATATGCGGTCTACGATGCCGGCGATCACTCGATCGTGGTCGGACGGGTGTTGAAAGTAGACCTCGGAGCCGACGGCGACCCGATGCTCTACTACAATCGGACCTATCGCTGCGTCGGCAGAGAGGTGCAGCCGACGACGTTCGATCCGGTTGGCGAGTAGAACGTTGGGACGTTGGACGTGGGGACGTTGGACGTTGGACGTGGGGACGTGGGACGTGGGACGTGGGGACGGGAGACGTGGGACGTGGGGACGGGGGACGTGGGACGTGGGACGTGGCGGTCGCTATTCGCCGTTTGGGTCGCCGTAAACGCCTAGTCCGAAGAACGCGAAGTCGTAGCGAGCCGGATCCTCCGGGCAGATTCGCCGGCATTTGTGCGTCAGTTCCTCGCACGCTTTCCAATCATCATTCGCACGCTCGAGCATCTTCAGCTTTCGCGCCTGCCGTCCCGAATGAACGTCTAGCGGCAGCATAAGCCGGCTTTTTGGTACCCGATTCCAGATTCCGAGATCGACCGGTCCCGGCCGGACCATCCATCTCAAATACATATTGAGCCGTTTGCAGGCGCTTCCCGTGTCGGGGCGTGCGAGGTGCTTTTGAAGCCGCTGGGGCGTTGCCGCATCCGCCTGCATGATCGAATCGCTAAAACCCTGGATCGCAGGTGCGATGTCGGTGTGGCCGGATGGAAGATGCCGCACGAAGAGCTCCTCGAGGGTACCGTGTTTTCGTAAGAGCTTTCCGAGGTTGTTCGACAACCAGAAGGCGTCGCCCGGCTGAAATGTCCGGTGTTTAAAACCCTTCAGACGTCCTCCGTCCCGATCCGGATCGAACTCGTAGATGAAGCGATAGGGTTCATAGCCCATCCGTTCGCAGAGGTCGATCATCTTATTGAGCACGGTTTTGCGCTGGCCCCACGCCAATAGCGCGGCGAACAATCCGATGACCTCCTGATCGCGAGGATCATCAAACCCGTGCGGCAGGCTGATGGGATCGCTCGCGATGAATGCGGGCTGCTCGAAGTACGCGACCAGCCGGTCGAGGTAAGCTTTATTAGCAGGAATCATCGCCTGGACGGATTTAGGTAAGTCATTTAATTACAGTGGGTTATCAAAATTGTAACTCAATGGAAACGTCATTGCGAACTCTGCAACCTTACTATTTCGCCATTGTGGCAGCAGAGTCACTTATTATCCCATTCACAATCGTGAGGTAGCATAATGCGACCTATTCGAATGTCTCTTTTCGCACTTCTCGTCACGCTTCTCTTCTCTGCCACCGCCAACAAGGCGGCAGCACAGGAGACGACGCAGCAGGATTTCGACAATCTCATTGTAGCGCTCGACAGCACGAGTGCCCACGTCGCGGCGCTGCAGGCACAAGAGGATTCGACGGCCGATAATATTCGGCTGGTGCGTACGAGTGATCTCGCCCTCGAGGCCGACGACGAGACGACGCTGAATCAGTCGTTGGAGATAAACGACATGTCGATCACGGAGCTTCGCGCGGCGCTTAGCGAAAACGAGCCCATCCTTGGCGCCCTCGAGGCGTCGCAAACGACCGTTGAGGATGTGATCGCGGTCCACGTGGCCGACGATGGCCGGGCGACCGTGTACGTAAAGGACAGTTAACCCGAACGGTAAATCCAGTTGGACAGAGGGGAGCTTCTTACGGGAGGCTTCCCTTTTCCTTATTATTGGGGACCCCGGGTCGTTTGCGGCAATTGTTGCCTGCCCGGTTGCCTGTCCTTGCGCAGAAGCATCCCGATGTCGCGCCGGCCTCACAAGCCATGCAAGCGAAACAGCGCTGCGGCAGTTTGGAGCTCGACATTCCCTCCGCTGATGATGACGCCCACGCGATCCGGCAGATCAGATAGTGCGCCGTCAAATAGCGCCGCCGCCGCCAGAGCTCCGGTCGGCTCCACGACCAGCTTCATGCGCTGCCAGAAAAAGTGCATCGCCTCGACGATCGCTTTCTCGCCGGCGGTGACCATCGCATCCACATACTTCAGCACGAGGGGAAATGTCACAGTTCCGAGTGACGGCGTCCGTGCCCCGTCGGCCACCGTGTCGGGATTCTCCACTGTGTGGAGCCTTCCTGTGCGGAAAGAACGCGTGGCGTCATCGGCACGCTCGGGTTCGACACCTACGACGCGGCAGGACGGTTGGACGGCCTTCGCCGCGATCGCAGAGCCCGATAGAAGTCCACCTCCGCCGCAGCAGACGAGTAAAAGATCTAGCGGACCGGCATCCTCCAGCAGTTCTAGAGCGGCCGTGCCCTGTCCGGCCACGATCTGCGGGTGGTTATAAGGCGGAATGATTGGAAGACCGCGTTCGGTGGACACACGCTCGGCATACTCTTCCCGCGTGACGGCGGCGCGATCGTACGTGATGACCTCGCCCCCGTAGCCACGGGTGGATTCGAGTTTAACGAGAGGTGCATCCGCCGGCATGATCACGGTGACGGATACGCCGAGAAGGCGTCCCGCCAGAGCGAGCGCCTGCCCGTGATTGCCGGACGAATAGGTCAACACGCCGCGCCTTCGCTCGTCATCCGACAGAAACGAGAGCGCGTTGTAAGCCCCCCGAAACTTGAATGCGCCGGTGCGCTGGAGATTTTCGCATTTGAAGAAGAAGCGGGCGCCGAAACGCCGGTCGAACGTCTCGGACGTCTGGATCGGCGTGCGGTGGGCGACATCCTGTATCCGTACGGCGGCCTCTTCTATATCGGCGTACGAAACGGAGGGATGATCGATCAAATCGTATCAGAGAACTCGTCGCCGGGAAGCGTTTCGGCACGCCGGGCGAGCTCATGCGGCGACGGTTCGAACCTTTCGACGACGACGCTGATGTCACTGGCGAGCGACGCGAACGCCCCGAGCGCTGCGAGTGTGGGTGAGAGGAGGATCGCCGCGGCTGCACCACCGACTCCGACCGAGAGGGGAAATTCCATGACGGTGCGGCCATCCTTCTTGACGATGATGCGGCGGGCGTTGCCTTCCTCGATTACGTCCCGCACGCGATCGACGAGCTGATTGCCTCGAATCTTGATCTCTTTAATCGTCTGCTCGGTCTTTTGCTTTCCGGACGACCCCGTGCTGGTCGTGCCCGCGGTTGTTCTCGTGGTCGATTCAGGTGTTTCCATGTGATAAAACCCTCGGATATATGCCCAGGCTAGTCAGGTCATCTGTGTAGATAGAGTATCAGAACCAGTCTTCGTAGTTCCTCGCATGTGCGGATTACGACGGCATCAATTGTGACGTTTCAAAAAAGCCCGATCACATTGCGGCGTGCATGCCTTTCCCGCTGAGCTTCCGATGCCGGTAGATATTGCCGTCGCTGTTACGCAAGGTAATGCTTTCCGCGGGTTAGGTGAACGATCCGGATGCGTCCGACTGCAGATCTAACCACCCGTTCGGAGGACTCTTCCTGACTGAGCGAGCCGCTATCGTCATTTTTAGGCATCGGCAGTTAGGCAAACTTGCGCAAGCTGGCACGGGAGATGCCATGGGTAGTGTTACTCGAAACTACTTCGACGGCTCGAGTGCCGTCAACCCGAATGGCGGGAAGTCTTCTAAACGAGTCGACTTAAGTCCTAGGCGATTTAGCCGATGATTCGGTTACCCACCCGGCTAGAGACAGCCCATCATTCGGGAAGATTACTACGCTAATATCCAAAACAACCAACAAACGGAGGCCTCCTCATGGGTCAACAACAACTCCTTCTCCTCGTCCTCGGTATCGTGATTGTCGGCCTCGCCGTCGTTGTCGGTATCCAGGCATTTGGTGAGAACCAGAAGAAAGCAAACGCAGATGCGCTCGTCAACGACGCCATCCGCATCGCATCCGACGCTCAGGCGTGGAAGCTGAAGCCGGCAGCGTTCGGCGGCGGCGGCTCGCTGGTCGGTGACGGCAACTTTACCGGTCTGGCATTCGAGCAGCTCGGCTATACGGTCGACGCCTCGGATAATTATGTCAATCTGAATGGCGAGTTCACCATGGCGGCCACCGGTTCGGAAGTCACCATAACGGGCACGAACGCTCAGAATGAGAATCAGGTCGAAGTTGTGGTCGTCGGCACGAAGCCGGAAGACATCACGACGACGGTTTCTAACACTGGAACGTGAGTATAGCACCTGATTAACTCTGGCTCCATACAAAATCAGCGGCACCCTCGCTGCGGGAATGCCCCGGGCCCGGGTGCCGCTGATTTGTTTGGAGCAACACGTGAAGCGATCCGTCGAGGGGCGGGGAACGGGTCGTCCATAGAAAACGAAGCCATCCCGGTATTGAAGTTATGGGACAGCAACAGCTTCTTCTCCTCGTCATGGGCGTTGTCATCGTGGGATTCGCCGTAATCGCAGGGTTCGCGATGGGCCAGTCCACGATGCGACAGGCGGCAGTCGATAACCTGGTTGATCGTAATCTGACGATCGCGACGGAGGCGGCCTTCTGGAAGCAGAAACGCGACCCTTTCAACGGCGGCAACGCGAGCTACGCCGGACTTGCCACCGACGGCATGCAGAAGCTATTTCTCGGCGAGACGACCGTGGTGGGCTATTTCAAGATCACTCGTGCGACTCCCAATGAGCTGGAAGTGACAGCGGTCAGCCTGCGCTATCCTGAAATCGGTGTGCAAACTTTTGTCGAAGGTTATGAGATCGTGAACACGGTGATTGCTCACGATGGCAGCATACAGGTCGATCTATAAACGACCACACCCTGAACAACTAATCTGCGTTAGTTATGCCGGTCAAGGAATACAGATTTAGCGGAGTGGGTGTCGCGGGGCAGCCCGTGCAGGGCACGGTGTTCGCGCCCAGTCGACGCATGGCCCAGAAGAAGGCCGGCACGCTTTCTGACGAGCACCGGTTCAAGCTGAAGCATGTGCGGCAGCGCAACACGTACGTGTACAAGGTGCGGCACCCGAACGGCAAGGTCGTCAACGGCCAGCAGAAGTCGTATTCCTCCGAAGAAATTGACATCGCGCTCCGCAAGATGGGGCTCGAGGTCATTTCGGTTAAGAAGAAACTCCTCGATTATCACCGCAAGCCGCCCAATATGGACATCATTCTGTTCGTACGGC
>Ga0299914_10003107_pt1 | contig 11659 bp, 7 predicted proteins | sample RVTome_10_FD_201361 | JGI IMG/M metagenome (GOLD analysis project Ga0299914, IMG submission 201361) | Soil microbial communities from uranium-contaminated site in the Upper Colorado River Basin, Wyoming, United States - RVT153D57 (version 2) ... | reverse complement strand
CCGTGACTGCGCGCGCCCCGAAGCGCTCCGCCTCCTCGAGCGCGCGCACCAGCGCCTGGTACTCCGCCACGTTGTTGGTGGCGACGCCGATCCGCTCGCTCACGCTGGCGAGCAGCTCCCCCGATTCGGCGTCCCGCACCACGGCACCGATCGCCGCGGGGCCGGGATTGCCGCGCGCGCCGCCATCGCACGCGATGAGCAGCGCCGCGGTCACGCGACCAGGATGGCGCCGCAGTTGTCGCAGTGCGCGATCGCGTCGGCGGGCGACTTCTTGATGCGATCGACCTCGGTCGCCGGGATCGTGAGCCGGCAACCCTGGCAGGTGCTCCCGACGAGACGGGCCGCTCCGATTCCCCTCGCCCGCGCCCGGCATCGTTCGTACAGCTCGAGCAGCGACGCGTCGATCCCGCTCGCGAGCCGGTCCCGCGCCGACCGCTCCCCCTCCAACTCGGCGTCGATCGCCGACTCGTCGTCGGCGAGGATCCGACTGAGTCGGTCGAGCTCGGCCTGGGCCTCGGCGAGCTGCTTGTCGACGGCATCCCGCTCCGTGTCGACGGCCTCCCGCAGCTCCATCGCCTCGAGCTCACGATCCTCGATGCCCCGCTGCTGGCGCCGGAGCTGGTCGAGGTCGGCTTGCAGCGCCTGGAGCTCGCGCGGCGAGGTGATCTCACCCGAGTAGAGCTTCGACTCGACGCCGGCCGCATGGTCCTTCACGAGGGTGGCTTCGTCGTCGAGGCGCTGTACGACCTGGACGATCTCGTCGCGGCGGGCCGCGACCGCGGCGCGGCGTTGTGCGAGGTCGTCGGCGACGGCGGCGGCCTTCTGGCACGCCACGCGCGACTCGAGCGTCTCGTGGCGGTGGCGCAACCGGTCGATCGCGGTGTCTCGCTCCTGGATCTCCAGCAGGGTCTCGGGCCCGCTCACGGACCCGGCTCCACGGGCGGCACCTCCACGGGCGGGGCCAACTCCACCGGCGGGGCGACCTCGACCGGCTCCGGCGCGGGGGGCGGCGGAGGGGCATCGGTCGGCGGCGGCGCCGCGCTGGTGCCGCTGCTCGACGATCGGCTCCCGGAGCTCGAGCCGCCGACGTAGCGGGTACCGGGTCGGTCGCAGACGGGTCCCGCGGCGCCGAACTCGAGCTCGGGCTCGTCGGCGAGCTCCGCCGCCATGAACGCCCGCCACACCTGCGCAGGGTACGTTCCGCCGAACCCGGCCCCGGCCACCACTGCGTCGGGCGCGCCCCGCCAAACGGCCGCGACCAACCCCGGGGTCATCCCGACGAACCATGCGTCGGACCGCGCGTCGGTGGTCCCGGTCTTGCCCGCCGCGTCGCGGTCGATCTGCGCCGCGGTCGCGGTGCCGTGATCGATCGTGTCGCGCAGCACGTCGACCTCGCAGGCCGCGATCTCCTCCGACAGCACCCGCTCGCCCTCGGGATCGCTGTTGTCGATGAGAACCTCGCCGTCGGGTCCGAGCACGCGCTCGTAGAAGACAGGGTCGTGACGGACGCCGCCCGCGGCGAGCACAGAGCCGACCGTCGCCATCTCCAGCGGCGTCGCGGTGAAGGTGCCCAGCGTGATCGACGTGAAGTTCGGCGTGGTCGGCAGCGTACGCACCCCGTCGATGTCGGGGATCCCCATGCGATGCGCCATCTCCGCGACCTTGTCGACCCCCAGCTCCTCGACCAAGCGCAGGTACGCGCAGTTCACCGAGCTCGAGGTCTGGCTCCGCAGGCTCCGGGTCCCCCCACCGCCGCCCTCGGCGTTCACGGCGGATCCCCTGCTGAGCCCGCCCACGCCGTAGCCCAAGATCTGGCACGGCGACGAGCCGTTTACGCTGTCGTTGGGCGAGTATCCCGCCTCCAGCGCGGCCGCGAGCGTGATCATCTTGTACGTGGACCCGGGCTGGCGACCGGGGGGCTGGGTGGCCAGGTTGTACTGCGACTGCTCGAAGCCCGGGCCGCCCACCACGGCCTTCACCGCGCCCGTCCGGGGGTCCATGGCGACGAGCGCCCCCGTGAAAGGAGGCTGGTCGGGGAGCACGTCGTTGACCGCCACCTGCGCGTTGAACTGGGTCAGGGGGTCGAAGCTGCTCACCACCTGCAAGCCGCCTCGGAGCACGGCGTTCTCGCGCTCTTGGGGAGTCTCACCGAGGCGCGGATCGTCGAGCAGGCGACGCTGGACCTCCTCGACGAAGTAGTTGTCGGGACGGAGCTCTTCGGGAGGAAGGCTCGTCGGCAGCGGCGCAAGCGCCGAGAGGAACGCCTCGAACTCGGTGATGACCTCGGCGTCGAGCATCGCACGGAGCACCTCTTCGTTGCGGCGATGCAGGGCGCGCTCGGGGTACTGGAACGGGTTGAGCCGGTTCGGGTCGCGGATGCTGCCAGCGAGGAGCGCCGTTTCCGCGGCGTCGATCTCGTCGAGGTGCTTCGGTCGCTCGAAGCCGGTCTCCGCGTCGACGGTCTTGAAGAAGCGTTCCACCGCCGACTTCACGCCGTAGGAGCCCTGCCCGAAGTAGACGGTGTTGAGGTACTGCTCGAGGATCTGCTCCTTCGTGAGCTCCGCGTTGATCCGCGACGCCATCAGCAGCTCCCGCGCCTTGCGGTTGAGGTCGCGGTCGGGCCCGACGATGCGGAGCTTGGCGAGCTGCTGAGTGATGGTGGACCCGCCCTGGGTGATCTCGCCTTCCGTCACGTTCTCGCCGAACGCGCGGAGGACGGCCCGGATGTCGTAGCCCGGGTTCGTCCAGAAGGTCTGGTCCTCGACCGCGAGCACCGCGTCGATCAGGATCTCGGGAATCTCGTCGAGCGCCGCGTACTGGCGGTCCTCGAACCCCAGCACGCCGATGACGGTCGTGCCGTCGTTGGCGAAGACGGTGGTGCGCTGGGAGAGCGGGCTCATCGCGTCGGAGATCGTCCCGTCGGTCTCGTTGGCGGCGGCGAGGTCCCGGAACGCGGGGATGAGCGCGGCCAGGCACGCGCCGACCACCAGCCCTCCGACGACGACGGCCGCGACGAACTGCACGATTCCCGAGCTCAGCTTGCGCACGCCCTGGTCAGCATGGCACACGAGCGCCTGCAGGACGGGATCACCGCGACGTGCGCTGCCCCGCCGGCGCCAGGGGTTGCCGTCACGGCACGTCGGTACGCTCGCCACGATGGACACACTCGCCGTCACCAGACCGGGCCCCGAGGCCCGCGAGGCGCTGTGGGCTGCGATCGCCGCGATCAAGGAGCGCGACCCGCTCGCGCCGGTCAGCGTCGTGGTGCCGTCGCCGTACGCGGCCTTGTCCCTTCGCAGGGGCCTCGCCGCCGCGCGTGGGGGATTCGTCAACGTCCACTTCGTGGTGCTCAACCGCGTGGCGGAGCTGCTCGGCGCGCCGTTCCTCACCGAGCCCCGCCGGCGGCCGCTCACCCCGCCCGTCGCCACCGAAGTCACCCGCCTCGCGCTCCTCGAAGCGCCGGTCCCCGGGCTGGTGCCCGAACCACGGGCCGTCGCGGCAGTCGTCGCGACGTTCCGGGAGGCGATCAGGGCCGGGGTCCGCCCATCGGGGGCGCTGGGCGCCGCGTACGACGCGGGGCGCGCCCGGGTCGCGGGCTCCTACTACGACGACGAGGATCAGCTCGGCGCCGCGGCCGACGCGGTGCGCGACGCGACACCGGCCCTGGCCGACGTCGGCACCGTTGTGTGGTTCCTCCCAGGACAGGTGACGCCGGGGACGACCGCGTTCGCGCGAGCGCTCGCCGCCGGCGGGCTCCTCCACGTGATCGCGGCCCGCACCGGTGACCCCGTGAGCGACCGTCGCCTCGTCGAGCTCGCCGACACCCTCGAGCGTCCGGGACCGGAGCCCGACGTCGGCCCCGGCCGCGAGCCGATCACCGCCACCCGAATCGTGGTCGCGCCGGATCACGACAGCGAGGTGCGAACGGTCACCCGGGCGGTCCTCGCGCTCGCCCGGCGCGGCACACCGTTCCACCGGATCGCGGTCACCTTCGCGATCGACGATCCCTACGCGCGCCTGGTACCGGAGCGCTTCGCCGCGGCCGCGATACCGATGGCCGGCCCCGCACCGCGGCGGCTCGCAGAGACGGCCGCCGGCCGGGTCCTGCTCACCTCGCTGCGGGCGGCGTCCGACGACGTCGCCCGGGACGCGGTGCTCGACCTCCTCTCCTGCGCGCCGCTCGATCCCCGCGTGGCCGATGCTCGACGGGTGGCGCGCTGGGACCGGTGCTCCCGCGAAGCGGGGATCGTCTCGGGGGCGCGCGAGTGGCGCGCTCGCCTCCGCGCGTGGTCCGAACGGCACGCGAGCGAGGACGACGGGACTCGGGACCGAGACGATGCCACGCGCCTGGCCGAGATCGTCGAGCAACTGGCGCCCGCCGGCGACCGCTGGTCGGATCGCGCCACGCACAGGCGCGGCGTGCTCGACCGGCTCCTCGGCGACGGCCGCCACCTCCCCGACCACGAACGCGAGGCGCTCATGTTGGCCCACGACACGCTCAGGGCACTGGCGTCCCTCGACGAGCTCGGAGGCGAAGGCACCACGTTCGACGACGCGGTCGTCGCCGCGCTCGACACCCCGATCGGGCGCCTCGGCACGGTGGGCACGGGCGTGCTGGTAGCGCCGATGACCGCACTCGCGGGATGCGACTTCGACGCAGTGTTCGTCCTCGGCCTCACCGACTCCGCGACGGCGGCCGGAACCCTCGACGATCCGCTGCTGCCGGGGCACGGCTTGGCCGCACACCGCCGCCACCGGCGCCGTGCCGCCTACCTGGATGCCCTGGCGGTGGCGCCGGAGCGGGTCGTGAGCTTCCCGCGCGCCGACCTGCGAGCCGCACGAGCCGTCATGCCGAGCCCATGGCTCCTCGAGTCGGCGTCCGCGCTCGCCGGCCGCCCGGTCGCGTCCCGCGAGCTGCTCACCCCGACGCCCGCGAGCGCGCCCCCGTGGCTGCACGCGATCCCGTCGCTCGAGGCCCTGCTCGGCGACGCGCCACCGAGCGCTGACGAAGCCGGCCTCGCCGCGCTGCACACGTGGCGAGGCGCGGGCGCCGACCTCGCAGCGTTCCCCCTCGACGATCGCGAGCTGGCTCGCGGCTTCGAAGCGCTCCGGGCCCGCGCGTCCGACCGGGCGGGACGCTGGGACGGCGTCACCGGCCCGCTCGACGGGCTCGCGCCCGACGACGAGCATGCGTTCTCCGCCACTCGCCTCGAGCCCTGGGCGACGTGTCCCTTCCGCTACTTCCTCCGCTCGGTGCTCGGAGCAAGCGTGCCCGAGCGGCCCGAAGTGCTCGATCGCATCGAACCCCGCGTGCGAGGTGAGCTCATTCACGAGGCCCTCCGCGAGTTCCTCGCCGCTCACGTCGGCAAGCCGCCCCACGAGCGCTGGTCCGACGCCGAGCGCGACGAGCTGCTCGGCATCGTCACTCGCGCGGCCGACGCGGCCGAGGCCCGCGGTCTCGTCGGGCACCCGACCCTGTGGTCGATCGATCGCCGTCGCCTCCTTGCCGAGACCCAGGGCTTCCTCGACGTCGATGACGAGCGCCGCGCGGAGGCCGGTGTGTCGCCATGGCTACAGGAGGTCGGCTTCGGTCACGACGACGACGGTGGCGACGACCTCGCGCCGCTCGAGCTCGAGCTGGGCGGGCGAGCGATCCGTTTCCGGGGCCGGATCGACCGCGTCGACCGCTCACCCGACGGCAGGCGCGTCGAGGTCTACGACTACAAGACCGGGCGCCCCCGCGACGGCGACCTGGTCGACGACCCGGTCGCCGCGGGCGAGCGGCTCCAGCCCGTCCTCTACGGGCTGGTCGCGCGCCGCGAGGCCCCCGGCGCCACCGTCGGATCGCACTACTGGTACACCCGCGCACCCGCCGGCGACGCCCTCGACGGGATCACCACCGTCGACGAGGGGTCCACGCTGCGGCTCCGCGACGCGCTGGCGACCGTCACCCATGCGATCACCCAGGGGCAGTTCCCCCGCGAACCCGGCGAAGACAGTTACTTCGGCCCGACCCATTGCCGTTCGTGCGACTACGACCGGGCGTGCCCGGCCGAGCGTGTGCGCGTCGCCGAAGGACGCTACGGGCACGACCCTGCGTTCGAAGCGCTCCGGGCGCTGCGCGGAGACGACCCCTCGTGACCGCCGACGCTCCCGCTCGCGTGACGGTCACCGAGGAGCTCACGCGGACGGTCGTCGTCGAGGCCGGCGCCGGGTCCGGGAAGACGACAGCGATCGTGCGCCGCATCGTCGCCCTCGTCCGGGCGGGCACACCGATCGAGTCGATCGTCGCGGTGACGTTCACCGAGGCCGCTGCCGCCGAGCTGCGCGGGCGCGTGCGCGAGGAGCTCGAGACGGTGCTCGAGGGCGACAGGCCCGACGCCGAACGCGCCCACGCCGCGCTGACCGGGCTCGACGACGCGTCGATCACCACCCTGCACGGTTGGGCCCGGCGCATCGTCGCCGAGTTCCCGCTCGAGCTCGGCGTGCCACCGGACTCTGACGTCCTCGACGAGGTACAGGCCTCGATCACCCGCGCCCGTGCGTGGCGCGGCTTCCTCGACGAGCTCCTCGCCGACCCTGCGCTCGAGCGATCCGTCGCCGCGCTCGACGCCGCGAGCTATCGGCTCTGGCAACTGCGCGAGGCCTACGAGGCGATGACCGATCACCTCGACCGGCTCGAGGCCCTCGCGCCTCCGACCGACCCGCTCCCGATCACCGTCGACGTGGAAGCGGTCCTGGCGGCGATCGATTCGGCCGTCGCGTTCGCGCCCGAGTGCCGCAACCCCGACGACCTGCTGCTCGCCGACCTCCGGCTCCTCGCCGACGACGCGAACCGGCTGCGCGTGGCGCGGTCCGACCTCGACCAGCTCGAGATCCTCTGCGAGGACGGCTGGAAGCGCAGCACCCGAGGAAAGAAGGACGACTGGCGCAACAAGGCGGCAACCGTCGAGGCCGTCGCCGCCGTCTGCGACGCGGTGACGACCGTGCGAGACCGAGCAATCGCCGCCGCCGTGACCAACGTGACCGCCCGCGTCGTGCGCCACCTCCGGACCGAAGCCGCTCGTCGCCAGCGCGCCGGCGAGCTCGAGTTCAGCGACCTCCTCGTGCTCGCCCGACGGCTGCTCCGCACCACCCCGGCAGCCCGGCGGCGGCTCCACGAGCGCACGGCGACCGTCATCATCGACGAGTTCCAGGACACCGACCCGATCCAGATCGAGCTCGCCGCGCTCGTGGCGACCGACGCACCCGATGTGGCGCAGCAGCCCTGGTGGGAGCTGCCGATCCCCGCCGGCCGTCTCGTCGTCGTGGGCGACCCCAAGCAATCGATCTATCGCTTCCGCCGCGCCGACCTGCGAGTCTTTCGCCGCGTGCTCGCCGTGCACGAGGGGAGCACGGTCTCGTTCACGGCCAACTTCCGCAGCCGCCCCGGAATCCTCGCCTGGGTCGACGCGTGCATCGGCACGCAGCTCGCCGAGGGCGCGGCGCGCGACGCCGACCTCCAGGCCGATGCGCTCCCGCTCGAGGCCACCCGGACGACGTCCGGCGACCACCCTCCCGTCGTCGTGCTGGGTGAGGAGCACGACGCCCCCGTCCATGACGCGCGCGTCGGCGAGGCCGATGAGCTCGCCGCGGTGCTCCGAGAGGTCGCCGACGGCAAGTGGATGGTCACCGGCGACGACGCGAATCCTCGTCCCGCCCGCCTCGGCGACGTCGCGGTGCTCCTCCCAACCCGCGTCACGCTCCCGTACCTCGAGCATGCGCTCGCCGCCGCCGACATCCCGATGCGGATCGAGAGCCAGACCCTCGTGCTCGCGACCGACGAGGTCCGCGACCTTCTCGTCATCCTCGAAGCGGTCGTGGACCCCAACGACGCGATCGCGGTCGTCGCGGCGCTGCGCACCCCCGCGTTCGCCTGTCGTGACGACGAGCTTGCCGTACACGCCATCGCCGGTCGGGGTTGGGACTACCTCGCGACCGACAGCGGCTCGTCGCCGGCATCGGTTCACCGCGGCCTCGAGACGCTGAACCGCCTCCATGGCGAGCTCGCGCTCAGAACCGTCGACAGTGCCGTGGAGGAGGTGATCCGCAGCAGCCGCCTCCTGGAGCTCGGGCTCGCGCATCGACGGCCCCGCGATCACTGGCGCCGCGTCCTGCACGTCGCCGACTTGGCCCGCGCGTTCACCGAGGCGGGCGGCACCAGCCTGCGGGAGTTCGTCGACTGGCTCCGCACCCGCGCCGACCACGATCTGCGCACCGTCGAGGTTCCCGTCCCCGAACCCGACGACGATGCCGTCCGTGTGCTCACGATCCACGGCGCCAAAGGCCTCGAGTTCCCCATCACGATCCTCGCCGGCCTCAACGTCGCAGACCGCGACGGAGCAGCTCCGGTCGTGTGGCGAGACGGCCGCGAGCCGGTCCTGACCGGCAGCCGCATCCGACCCGCCGACTTCGGTGACCTCCGCGTCGCGGAGAAGCTCGCCGACCAGGCCGAAGGCGTGCGTCTCCTCTACGTCGCGAGCACCCGCGCTCGGGACCACCTGATCGTGAGCGTCCACCGTCCCGGCCGCGGGACGTCGGCGGCCCATCGGGTCGCCGAACGATGCGCGGCCGTGCCCGAGCTGTGGCGAACCTGGCAGCCGGCCGCGCCGACCCCTCGCGAGGCCACACCTGCCCCGGCTCCCTTCGACCTCTCGGCCTGGCAGCGCGACCACGACGCGACCATCGCCCACGGATCCGCGATCGCGGCGGTGGCCGCGACCGGGCTGGCGCAGGTCGACGAGCCCGAGCCCTCGGAGGAGGCACCGCCGGCTCGCCGCGGACGGGCCGGGACCGCGATCGGGCGCGCCGTGCACGCCACGCTCCAGTCGATCGACCTCGCGACGGGTGCGGGGATCGATGCCGCCGTGCGCGCCCAGGCGCTCGCCGAGGCGATCCCCGAGCACGAGGCCGAGATCCGCGAGCTCGCTTCGGCGGCGCTGCGCTCCTCTATCGTCCGCACCGCGGTCGCCGGCGAGCGCTTCTGGCGGGAGGTGCCGGTCGGCGCCCAGATCGGCGACGTCGTCCTCGAAGGGTTCATCGACCTGCTCGTCGACTCGCCCGACGGGCTCGTCGTCGTCGACTACAAGACCGACCACCTCGAGCTCCACGAGCTGGACGACCGCATGGAGCACTACCGGATCCAAGGCGCGGCGTACGCGCTCGCCCTCGAGACCACACTGAGCGTGCCGGTGGCTCGGTGCGTCTTCGTGTTCGCCCGCACACCCGAGCCCGTCGAGCGTGAGGTGACCGATCTCGCCGCCGCCGTCGACGAGGCACGCGCGCGGATGACGGCGGTCGGGTCCAGCGGGTAGAACCCAGGGCGCCGACCGCTGCCGGGTTCGGGGTCAGGAGATCGCGTCGAAGTGTCCGATCCGTACGAACGCTTCGCCAGCCTCGGCTTCGAGCGGCCCGCGCCCGGCGTGTTGCGAATCGTGCTCGAGGGGCCGGGCCTCAACGCGGTCGACCACCGCATGCACCGCGACCTCGCCGACCTGTGGGAGGCAGTGGACCGCGATCCCGAGGTACGGGTCGCGCTGATCCAGGGCGCGGGGAGGGCGTTCTCGGCCGGGGGCAGCTTCGAGCTGCTGCGTGAGCTCACGACCGACCACGCGACGAGGGCTCGAGTGATGCTCGAGGCGCGGGACCTCGTCTACAACGTCATCAACTGCTCCAAGCCGGTGGTGTCGGCAGTGCACGGACCCGCAGTGGGGGCGGGGCTGGTGGCCGCGCTGCTCGCCGACGTCTCGGTCGTGGCTCGCGACGCGAAGATCATCGACGGGCACACCCGTCTCGGGGTGGCCGCCGGTGATCACGCGGCGATCTGCTGGCCGTTGCTCTGTGGGATGGCGAAGGCCAAGTACTACCTCCTCACGTGCGAGACGCTGCTCGGCGAGGAGGCAGAGCGGATCGGGCTCGTGTCCCTGGCCGTCGAACCGGACGAGGTGCACGAACGGGCACTGTCGATCGCGGTGACGCTTGCGGCGGGTGCCCAGGAGGCGATCCGCTCGACGAAGTACACGCTCAACAACTGGTACCGGATGATGGGCCCGACCTTCGACGCGTCGCTCGGGCTCGAGTTCCTCGGGTTCGCAGGACCGGACGCCGCCGAAGGGCTCGCCGCCCACGTCGAGAAGCGACCGCCCCGGTTCTCGTCGGGCGACTAGCAGCTCAAGCGCGCCGCGCCCGCTCGAGGAGCGCACGTTCGTCGGGATCGATGTCGAGCGTCAATGCGAGCGCGATCGCGGGCTCGCTCATCTTCTTGGTCGTCTTCTCCACGATCCCGACCATCTTCTCGGGCTCCACGCGCTGCGCCAGGTCGTGGAGCTGGGTCTCGACGAAGACGAGACAGAGCGCGTCCTCCAGCGCCTGCACCTCCGGATCGCGGCCGAGCCCGCGCTTGCGGACGAGCTCCTGGACGCGCTCGATCGTCACGGCGTCGTAGCCCACCGACGCCAGGATCTCGGCAACGTCGGAGGCGTGCTGCTCGTGGAGCGCCTTGCGCCACCGCAGATACCCGGCGCGTCCCTGCGGGTACGAGGTTCGAGGGATCGTCCACCGCCGGAGGTGATGGGCACGCGCCGCGAGCAGCAACGCCTCGCTCGGCTCACGAACCAGCCGACCGACCCACTCGGTGACGAGCTCTGCGTGCGCGAGCTCCTTCGGTCGTTCCTCCCCGCGGACGACGATGCGGCTGGGATCGTCGGCGTTCGCGGAGTCGATCGCGTCGATCGCCCGGCGGAGGCGATCTTCGTCCATTGTCGCCAGGCTAGGAGCGGCCACCGTCGCCCCATGCGACACTGTCCCCATGACCGGCATGCCCGCCCCCGAGACGCCGGCACCGGAGGCGGTCGACGTCGACCGGGAGCGCGGCGTCACGCTCACCTGGGCCGACGGTGTGACCCGGCACTACGAGCTGGAGAACCTCCGCGACCGCTGCCCGTGCGCGGAGTGCCGATCGCGACGGGAACGGGGGCTGGACGTGTGGCCACTTTCGGCGTCTCCTCGACCCCTGCGGATCGTCGACGCCGAGCTCCACGGCGCATGGGGGCTCGGGATCACGTGGAACGACGGCCACACGACCGGCATCTTCAGCTGGGAGCTCCTGCGCTCCGACTGGTTCGCCTGATGGTGGACCCGGTCATGGTCTCCCGTCGAAGGGCTCTGCAGCTACTGGCGGCCGCGCCGTTCGTCGTGGCCGCCGCGTGCTCCGACGACGGATCGGACGACCGCGCGCGGGAGGACGTCTCACCCGAGAATGGAGGTTCCCTGGAACCGACGCCGGCGTGCGGTGACGACCCCACCGCTGCACAGACCGAAGGGCCGTTCTTCTCGGAGGGCTCTCCCGAGCGATCGTCGCTCCGGGAAGCGGGCGTGACCGGAACCCCGCTCGTCGTCGAAGGGACGGTCGTCACCACGACATGCACGCCGATCGACCGTTCCCGCATCGACTTCTGGCAGACCGACGACGCCGGCGAGTACGACAACGACGGGTTCCGCCTTCGTGGTCATCTCTTCACCGACGCGTCCGGGCGCTTCCGACTGGAGACGATCGTCCCCGGCCTCTACCAGGGGCGCACCCGCCACATCCACGCCATCGTGCAATCGCCGGGCGCTGCAA
>Ga0299914_10003106_pt1 | contig 11660 bp, 7 predicted proteins | sample RVTome_10_FD_201361 | JGI IMG/M metagenome (GOLD analysis project Ga0299914, IMG submission 201361) | Soil microbial communities from uranium-contaminated site in the Upper Colorado River Basin, Wyoming, United States - RVT153D57 (version 2) ... | reverse complement strand
AGGCAGCGGTGAATCCTGGCTTTTTGCAACGTCGCCCCTTGTTGGCCCTGGCCGGTTTGTTGGTCATTTACGTCATCCTCGCTTTGGCTGTCAGCGTCATCGTCCCCATCGGCGAATCGCCGGATGAGTTAGACCACTTTGCCTATATGCAATACCTGCTGCGAGAGCGGGAGTTTCCGGTTATGGCCCCTGATGCGGCCGAAAACGAGACGATGGAGGCCAACCAGCCGCCTTTGTATTATCTGCTCGGAGCGGCCGTGACTGCCTGGCTGCCCCGGCAAGAGCCGCTTGATCTGCCTCTCAACTCTTGTTTTTCAAACGAATTGCAGGACCAGGGACGGCCGACCTTTTACGTTCACAGCCGCTCCGAAGCCTTTCCCTACAGCGGCGCTGTCCTGGCCTTCCATCTGGTGCGTGGCCTCTCTATCCTTTTGGGGGCCGTTACCATTGGCTTAACCTATTGGTTGGGCCGGCTGCTGCTCCCCGGAAAACCGGAGGCAGCCTGGTTAGGGGCCGCTTTCCTGGCTCTCAATCCCCAATTTATCTATATTACCGCCAGTATTAACAATGATGGGCTGACGACCTTGCTGGGCGCGGCCGTTGTGGTGCTGGGGGTCGTGGCGCTGAATCGGCCGGGTGGGAAAACGGCCGCCGGGTTAGGGCTGCTTGTTGGTCTGGGACTGCTGACCAAGGTGGCCCTGTTGGCTTTGTGGCCGGTGGCCTTACTGGCTGTTGGCTGGCCGCTGATCAAACAATTCCTCGAACGTCGCTCCCTCAAAGGGGAAGGGTGGGGGGCGGCGCTGTTGGTATTGGGGCTGCCTGTTTTGACGGCCGGTTGGTGGTACTGGCGGGCGCAGCAGTTATATGGCGACCCGCTGGTCTGGGACGTTCATTTGCAGGCCAAAGGGTTGTCTATTGTCCGAACTACTCCTCTGGCCTGGGTTGATGTCCTTGAATTTATCCACCTCCATTTTCGATCTTACCATGCCCTGTTTGGCTGGCTGAACATTCAAGTACCCGGTTGGATGTATCTTTTTTTCCTTTTGGTGGTGGTTGTTGGTTTGGTTGGGCTGTCTGCTTTGCTTGTAAAGGCGATTCCTCAACTCCGCCGCCGGGAAACGGCGCTGCCCATTGTGGAGGGCGTCAATTTGCCCGGTTTGCTGCTGGTTTTGTTCTCGGCCGCTGCCATCTACCTCTCCCTGCTCCGTTATATCCAGACTATTAACTGGTCCGGCTACCAGGGCCGCCTGGCTTATGGGGTAGCGGCTTCCATTGCCGTTCTGCTGGCGCTTGGCTGGCATCAGGCGGGCCGCTGGATAGCATCCAGGCGCAAGGGTTCTTCGGCCGAGAGGGTATTATTTTTACCGGCGGCCGTCTTAGGCGTGTTGACCTTCACGAGCCTCTTTTTCGTCTTGCGCCCCGCTTATCCGCGACCGACGATATACCAGTCGCCAACGAATATTCTGGAAACCTGCCCGCAGTTTGAGGAGGGATTGCAGATTGAAGGCTATGATGCCCCGGATACTGTTCAACCGGGCGCGACGGTTCCAATTACCTTGTATGGTTACGGCCTGGCTGATGCGTCGGAACCGCAGCGGGTTGAGGCTCAATTGATCGGGCGCGACGGCCGCATCGTCGCTCAAAGTGCGGCCGATCTCATTTGGCAGGCCGGTCAGGTAATCTCGACCACCCTGCTGCTGCCCGTTGCGGCCGACAGCCAACCGGCCGGAGCCGTGCTGCAAGTGGCGGTACAGGAGCCGGGCGGGGGCTGGCAGACAGCCGTTAATGATGTCGGCCGTGTTCTGGATATCCCTATTGGGCTGCAAACGGTCAAAATTGCTCCCTCCGAACCTTTTGTTGCCAATCCGCAGCGAATCGTCCAGGCCAGTTTCGGCGGTCAATTGTCCCTGATCGGCTTTGATTTCAATAACCAGGGCGGGACGGCCGATATTACCCTTTACTGGCAAAGCCTGGCCCCCATGAGCAGCGATTACACGACCTATATACACTTGCTGGACGGAGAGGGTCAACTTGTGGCCCAGGCCGACAGCCAGCCCCAGGACGGAGGATACCCGACGGCCGTATGGGATGTGGGCGAAATTGTGGCCGACGCCAAAACCGTTACCTGGACGGCCGATTCAGCCTCCGGCCCCTATACTTTCTGGGTCGGGGCTTATTCGCTTCCGGCCGTCGAACCGCTGCCCCTGGACAATGATATTCCATCTGATACCAATTTCTCCTTGCCGAACGCCCTTCTACTTTTAACCTGCCCGGATTTAGATAGCTGTGAATGATACTGCAACGTTCAGAAACCGGGTTTTTCTGAAAAACCCGGTTTCTCTACGCACAGACAACGTGACGCCTACCTGGAAGCGTGGTATGTTTCCAACCTTTGTTTTACACTAACGACTGCCAACGCCCATCCGCAGGTGGGTCGTTTACCGTTTACTGACTACTGAACACGATGATCGAATCTACTATGAAGCGCGAATGGCCGCTGGTTATCTTTTTAACGGCAATTATGGTGCTGAAAGGGGTGGTGTGGACTCTGGCTTTTCCTTTGTGGCAGGGGCCGGACGAAGACGATCATTATGCCGTCATTCAATTTATCGGCGAGAACAGCCGCCTCCCCGACGAAGCCGACGTCTACCTGCCCGATGAAGTCGCCCTTTCGCGGGCGCTGGCCGACGTCGGCCGTCTGCCCTACGAACCGGAGCAGCGACAGAGCTTCAGCCACACGGCCGAAGGCCCCAACGAGGCTGCCTTTGCCGCTCTACCGGCCGAACTTCGTACCAGTGTTGAAATTAAGGCCACCGGCAAATTGATGCACGCCACGCCCCTTTATTATATGATGGCGGCCGTTGTTTACCGCCTCTTTGACGATGGGGATCTGCTGGCGCGGGCGCATATTCAACGCCTGCTGGTCGTCATATTGAGCAGCCCTTTGGTTATCGTTGCCTATCTCATCGGCCGAACCCTCTTTCCCACCAATGCCATGATGCGGCTGACCATCCCAACATTGGTTGCCTTTCATCCTATGATTAGTGAAATTACGGCCGTCATCAGCGTGGACGGCTTCTTTTTTGTCTGTTACTCGCTCCTGATTTATCTGGGCATATTGGTTTTCCGCGACGGCTTTACCCGGCGTTATGCCGTCGCCATAGGCGTCATCTTCGCCGTTGGGGTGCTGATCAAGCCCACCTTGAACGGTTTTGCGCCCCTTATCGGCCTATTGGTGGCCTATGATTGGTGGCGGGACAAAGAGCGGCGGCGGGAAGTGGTGATTTCGGCCGTTTTGATGGCCGTTATCATTGCCCTGCCGGTCGGCTGGTGGATGCAGCGCAGTTGGCGGTTGAACGGCGATCTCTTTTACTTCAACCCGGTAGTTGAGGGCCACCGCATTCTCCAGAACCCCTTTTACGATTACCGCTTCTGGCCCCATATGGTCAACTATTACAAATCGGTCTGGGGCGGCATTTTTGTCACCTGGTGGGCGCATTTCGGCTGGCTCGATACGGCCATGCCTCCCTGGATTTACAATTTGCTGCGCGGGCTGACCGTCCTTGCCATTGGCGGGCTGTTGGTTCATCTGGTGCGCTTCCGAAATCGGCCGCCAACCACCACTGCCTGGCAGCAAGGGCAGAGCGTGGCTCCGCTGCCGATCTGGGGCTTCCTGGCCTTAACGATCATTTTGCCGGTGCTGCTGCTCCAATTTTACGATCTGACCTTTTGGTGGGAATATGGCGTGGGGCGGGGCTTGCAAGGCCGCTACTGGTTGGGGACGGCTGTTCCCATGCTGGCCTTTTTCGCGCTTGGCCTGTTATTGTGGCTGCCCGTCCGTTTACGGCCGTTGGGCCACATCGCCCTGCGAACCGGCATGGTTTTGTTCAATTTCGCGGCTTTATGGGGTTACATTTTGCCCCGGTATTATTTGTAATTGGGTAATTGGGTAATTGACCGCTCCAATTACCTAATTACCCAATTACTAAATATCTAACTTATTTGCGAACGCTTATTCAGGAACAGGTTTTGTCACTCTCCTCCCGCCTCTCCCACATTCCAAAAGGCTGGCTGGCGGCCGTTCTTATGCTGCTGCTGCTCATTTTGCTGGCCGGTTTGGGTTGGTGGCAGGGAACGTCCGCCGGTCCCCAACTCCAGGTTCCCATGTTCTACGATGACCATTACGTCTATCCCCGCCCCTGGACACAAGAGGAAGAAGCGCCCGGCGTTCCCGAACCGGCTCCGGTTTCCACGTTGTACGGCCCCAACCGGGCCAGCCAATCTTTTATCAGCGGCATGGATCGACTGGCAATGCTCCGTCTGTGGCTGGGTGGCCCGGACGGAACGCCGGTTCAGGTGTCGCTGGCCGGAGACGGCCTCGTTTATAGGGGCGAGATTCAACTGGAAGGGCCGGGGCGTTATTATGACCTGGCATTTCCGCCCATTGCCGGGTCAAAGGGCCAATCCTTTATCCTGACGCTCTACGCACCTCAAGCGGCCGAATCCCAGCCCGTCACCACCCGCGCTGTCGGCGGCGACCGGCTGGATGGAACTTTCTATCTCAACGAATATCCTCGCCCCGGCAACCTGGAACTGTACACCTATGGGCGGGGATTGCCCGGCCGCTGGTGGCTTCAGGCCGCCGGGGAACAACTGCTGCCCGCTATCTTTGCCCTCCGCATTCAACAGTACAAGCCGCTTCCTTTTAAGGGGGCTGCTTTTCCGCTGCTATTGGGCTTAACCTTATTGATGAGCGGCGCTTACCTGGTTTTGAGCAGACCGGCTGCGACCCGGTTGAGTTCGGCCGTTGGCTGGAGTCTGGTCGGGCTGTTGCTGGCCTTCCTGACCTGGCAGATAATGGATCAGCGGCTTAAATTACCCTTCGTGACGAATCCATTATCGCTCGAAGTTGCCGACAGCGCCCTGGCCCTTGCGCCCGGCCCGGAAGAGCCGCTGCGGCTGGTTTACGACCTGCCCTCGCTGTTATGGACTGCCCGCCGGGAACCGGAAACCCGCTTCGTAGAGACCCATTGGGAACCGGCGCAGTCGCAGGGCGTTATCGAGGTTCCGGCCGAATCAGAAATCCATTACAGCGTGGTCATCCCCTTGAACGGCCGCTTCCAAACGGCCGTCCACGCCCCGGAGCAGCCTTTACGCTTTACCATCCGCCTGGGAGAAGAAACGATCTACAGCGAGGAAATCGCGGCCGCAGATCGGCCGACCCCGGTGGAACTTGATCTGACAGCCTGGGGCGGGCAGGCGCAGACCCTTTCGCTCCTGACCGAATCGGTGGGCGAATTTGGTGATGAGACTTACGGTATGTGGCTCTCGCCTCGACTTTCCGCCAATGCTGACTGGCTGTTGACATCCTTGCCGCAGCAAGCGGCCGTCCAGTCCGTCAATTATCAACTCGCACCACCGGCTGCGAGCGGCGCGGTGGAACTCGTTGGCTATCAAGTGAATGCGGCCGAGCAGGAAGGCAGCTTGTCTATCACCCTCTACTGGCGCGGCCTCCAACCGGGCAGCCCATACGCCACCGTTTTCATTCATCTACTGGATGAAACGGGCCAGATTGTGGCCCAGAGCGACGGCCAGCCCGTTTCCGGCACGTATCCCATCCCGGCCTGGCAGCCCGACAGCATTATAGTTGATACCTATTACCTATCCCTTGCCGAACAACTCCTGGACGGATCATTGACCCTGGCCCTGGGCCTCTACGATCCCGAAACCCTGGTTCGCTGGCCGGTGACAAACCTGGCCGGAGAAGCAGTTCCTGATGATCGTATCCTTCTATCTATTCCCCCCTCAGGTGAAGAAGCGCCTTGAACAATCGCATTCATTCCTTATTTCAAGTAACGGCCCGTTCGGCCGGAGCGCGGCACGGCCTGCTCATGTCCGGGGCGACGCTGCTGGCCGGGGGCTTTGATTATCTGGTCAATGTCCTGGTCGGCCGTATGCTCGTCCCGGCCGAATTTAGCGTTTTCGTCACCGTCGCCGCCCTGCTCCAAGTTCTGGTCTATATGACCAACGTCATCCGCAACGTTGTCGCCTTTTACACCGCCCAACTGACCGTCCAAGACCGGGCCGAGGCGAAAATTGGCGCGTTTTTGCGGCAGCGTTGGCGTTGGGCCTGGCGTTGGGGGCTTCCGGCAGCGGCCGTTATGGCCCTCATAAGTCCCTGGTTAGCTGCCCTATTACGGATAGACAGCCCCTGGCCGCTGTGGGCCGGAAGCGCCCTGCTGCTCTTTCTTTTCTTACGGCCGGTGACGGATGGAACCTTGCAAGGTTTACAACACTTTCTTGGTTTAGGAGCCGTCCAGGTTCTCCAGGCCTTCCTTCGCCTGCTCCTTGCCCCCGCTTTGATTTTGGTGGGCTGGCAGGCGGCGGGAGCGATTTTTTCGCTGCCCCTTGCCAGCCTGGGGGCGCTGCTGCTGGCTTTGTGGCTGCTGCGGGGCTATCTGGAGGCGGGCCGGAACGGGGCCGCGCTGCCCACCTCGGAAATTAGCCGCCAATATTCGGCTTATACCCTGGTGGGTCTGCTGGCTTTTGCCTTGATGGTCAATCTGGATGCCATTGTCGTGAAGCGGGTTTTCAGCCCGGAGATAGCCAGTCAATACGGGCCGGTGGTGACATTGGGCAAGATCAACCTCTTTATCCCGCTCGGAATCGGTATGGTGCTGTTCCCCAAAGCGACTCAACGGCAGGCTGAGGGGCGGGACGCCCGCCCGGTGCTGCTTTTGGCGCTGGCTGCTACCCTGCTGCCCGGTTTGGGGCTGACGGCCGTCTACTTTTTATTCCCCGGCCCCCTGGTGCAAACGGTCTTTACCGACGCCTACGCCGACCCCGGCCTGGTCCTGGGCTGGGTGGGGCTGGCAACGACGCTGTATGCCGGGATCAATATCTGGCTCAGTTATGCCCTTTCTACGGGTCGGCCGTTGTACATCTACGCCCTGGCCGTCATCGTCGCCGGACAGATAACGGCAATGGCTCTCTTTAACGACACCTTGCTGTTCATTGCCACTATCATGGTCGTTACCGGCCTTCTGGGCAATCTCTCCGGCCTTTTACTCATCATCGGTATGGTCTCAGGTGACAGTCACTTCAAGCATTCGTAGAATGCCAGTGACTGTCACCTGAGACCCACCATAGTATCCTTGTCCGAAACCAATGAAGCGGCTATCATGCAGCCTTACCGACTAGATGCTCACCGCAGGTGAGCCACTACCGCATTGAGTGAAGATTTTGGAAGAAAAGAAAAAAATTCCCTGCACCGTCGGGCTGATTGCCCACAATGAAGCGGCCAATATCGGCCGTCTTTTAGAAACCGTCTGCCAACAATCGCTGCAAACCGTTGACATCGCCGAAATTATCATTGTTGCCAGCGGCTGCACCGACGGCACGGAACAGATCGCCGAACAGTGGGCCGGGAAGGACGGCCGTATCCGGGTTCTGATCCAGGAAAAGCGGGAAGGCAAAGCCTCCGGCATCAACTTTTTCCTGCGTCATGCCACCCAAAACGTTGTTGTTCTCAGCAGCGCCGACTTGCTGCCCGAACGCACTGCCGTCGAAGCCCTGGTGGCCCCCTTTGCCGACCCTGAACTAGGGATGACAAGCTGCCGCCCCGTGCCGGTCAACGATCCGGCCACCTTTATGGGTTTTGCCGCCCACCTGCTGTGGGAACTCCATCACCAGATCAATTTGAAGGGCTTCAAGGCCGGGGAAATGACCGCTTTTCGCAAGATTTTTGAGCGTATTCCCTACCATACGGCCGTAGATGAAGCCAGTGTCGAACCCGTAATTCGGGGCCAGGGCTACCGGGTTCAATATATCCCGGAGGCTGTGGTCTATAACAAAGGGCCGGAGACGGTTGAGGATTTTCTACGCCAGCGCCGTCGCATCTACGCCGGCCATCTGGCCGTCAAAGAGACCCTCGGTTACGCTGTCAGCACTATGAACGGCCGGAAGATTTTGCGGCTGCTGATAAAGAATCTTGACTGGCGGCCGAAACAACTTTTCTGGACCGGGCGGGTGGTGCTGATGGAAATGTACGGCCGTTATCTTGGCTGGCGCGATTACAAAGCCAAACGGGATCACAGCGTCTGGGAAATTGCCCAAACGACGAAAGAACTTAAAGCCAACTAAGAGGTATTAACCTGATGAATTCAATGCTGGGCGTTTTGGCCCGGATTCCTTTATTTAGAGCCTATCGCCGCTGGGGACGGCCGCAAATGCTGCCCCTCAACATTACCCTCTCGCCCTCTCCAAAGTGCAACTCCCGCTGCCTGACCTGCAACATCTGGATGAAGCGCGAAAACGAGTTAAATATGGAGGAGTGGGATAAAGTTCTGGCTTCACTGGGACCGGCTCCCTACTGGTTCACCATCAGCGGCGGCGAACCCTTCATGTTTCCCGGCATCGTCCAACTGGCCCAACTGGCCTATAAACATTGCCGCCCCGGCATCATCAACATTCCCACCAACAGCATACTGAAAACCATCCCCGACAAGGTGGAACAGATCGCAACCAGCTGCCCCGACAGCCAGTTAATCATCAACCTCTCCCTGGACGGCGTCGGCGAAAAGCACGACTTCATTCGGGGGGTGGCTGGGAACTTTGAGAAATTTGAAGAAAGGCTCTCCCAACTCCTGGAGCTGCGAGACCGGCTGCCGAACCTGAATATCGGCATTCATTCCGTTATTTCCGTTTTCAGCGTCGGCCACCTGGACGAATTAATTGAATATGCCGAACAATCGGGGGCGGATCAATTCATCACCGAGATTGCCGAACCCCGTGTTGAACTGGATACCGTCGGCCTGCCCATCACCCCCAGCCGGGAGGATTATGCGGCCGCCATTGACCGCCTCATCGCTTATGTGGACAGCAAGCAGTATCGGGGCGTTGCCAAAATTACCGAAGCCTTCCGGGTGGAATATTACAAACTGGTCAAGCGCATCCTGGATGAAAAAGACCAGGTTGTGGCCTGTTATGCCGGGTGGGCCAGCGCCCAGATTTATGCCGACGGCACGGTCTGGCCCTGTTGCGTGCGGGCCGACAACCTGGGCAATTTACGAGATCATAATTATGATTTCAAAGAAATCTGGTTTGGTGATAAAATAAAAGAAGTCCGCCGGAGTATTGCTGCGAAAGAATGTTATTGTCCGCTGGCAAATGCATCGTATACCAATATGCTGCATGATATTCCGACCGTTATGCGTGTTGGCGCAAAGGTTATCACCCCCGATTCCATTCGGATTCTTTGAGAACGATTAAGTGATTTTTGACCCGGTGCTTGTTCGCTTGTTTCTGATAGAAGCGTTTAACCAGTTAGAGTTTGATCTGTTGTGCCGGCAGCATTTTCAAGATGTCCATGACCGGTTTGACCCTGAGATGACCAGGGGAGAACAGATTCAGTTACTCATTGATCACTGCGAACGCTTCGGCCGTATTCCCCAACTCATGGCTGCCCTGGAAAATGCCCGCCCGGCCCAATACAAAAAACGGTTCCAGGCTCAGGTATAGAGATAACTTTGAAACCATATGAGCAGCTAACGCACCGGGGGCAGGTCGGCCGTTTGAAAGGGCTGTCTTTGAAGGCCCTCGAACAGTACCCCCTTGTTCCCATAAACGTATCGCCCCTGGTTCATTTATTCAATTCTACCTTCCGAATTGATACCGAAAACGGCCGTTATGTCATGCGAATCAACCGCCCCCACGACCGTTCCCAGGCCGAAATCCGCTCCGAAATGCAGTGGCTGGCCGCCATTCGCTGCGATACACCCTTGATTGTGCCAAACCCCCTGGCAAACCTGGCCGGGGAGTTGGTGACGCGGGTGGAAGCGCCGGGGGTGCCGGAGCCGCGGGATTGTGTTGTTTTCCATTGGGTGGACGGCCGTTTCTACCGCAAGAAGTTGGGGCCGGCAGCGCTGGAGCGGGTGGGGGGCTTTATGGCCCACCTGCACAATCATGTCCAGGATTTTGACTTTCCCGATGGCTTTGTGCGGCCGACTATGGAGTTGGATGGGGAAGTCGGCCGAATGCTGCAACATGCCTTGAAAAACGGCCGGGAGCTGCTGTCGGACGAAATATGCGACGACATGGCGCGGGTGGTGGATGTGATTCGGCCGGTGATTAACGGCCTCGGCCAGGACAAGGAGGTCTACAACCTGATTCACGCCGATTTGCACCAGGGCAATTATCTCTTCAAGAATGGGACGGTGCGGGCCATTGATTTTGACGACTGCGGCTGGGGCCATTTCGCCTATGACATAGCCATCACCTTTTGGTATCTGGGCCAGCACCCGGCCCTGCCGGAGATGCAGGCCGCTTTCCTGAAAGGCTACCGTTCGGGGCGCGATTTTTCGGCCGAACACGAGCCGCTGATTGACACCTTCCTGGCCCTGCGCTCCTTGTTGATGATCTCCTTTATGGCAAGCGAACAAAATCCCCGGATTCGCCAGTTCGCGCCGCAGTTCATTGCTTCTATTCACCAGCGCCTGAAACGCTTTCTGGAGCAGTAGAGCAATTTGCCAAATTGCTTTACGATTAATAGCATCAATATTCAGTGGCTTGTAACTTTGTATCTTAGAGGGAGGTTCTACAAGATGTTTAATCGTCGTTATATTTACCTGTTGGTTGTTTTAGTAACTCTGGCTGTTTCATTTTTTAGTCTGACAAATAAAGGTTCGGTTTCAAAGCTGTTAGCCAGCGCCAATGACCAACCAGGAGTAGGGGCGAGTGTCGTGTTTTTGCCTGTTATCTCAAAGCCTATGATCATTAATACGATGGCCGATGGCACCGATTGGGACCCCGGCGACGGTTTTTGTGAGACGGGACCAGGTAACAACATTTGCACCTTGCGGGCAATAATTCAAGAAACCAACGCCCAGGTTGGGCCTGATACCATTTTCGTGCCGGCCGGTCAATACAAATTGACAATCGTTGGTGCGGGCGAGAACAATGGTGCAAGCGGGGATTTAGATGTTCTGGATGACCTAACAATTATTGGGGCAAACGCGGCGATGACCATAATTGACGGGAATCAAACAGATAGGGTTTTTGATGTAAGAGATAGCACTGTCTCGATATCCTATGTAACGATTAAAAATGGGGATGTAAGTGGAAGTTCTGAGGGGGGCGGTATTATCAATGGCGAAGGTCCTTTAACTTTGGACCAGGTTGTTATTGATAATAATATGGCTCAGAGCGGCGGTGGCATTGAAAGTTTCGGCCCATTGACAGTAACAAATAGTATTATTTCCAATAATGAAGCTGTTAATGGAAATGGGGGCGGAATCAAGGCAGGCACTTTATCCATTTTTGGAACGACGGTTCAAGGCAATATTGCGGAAAGAATCGGTGGTGGAATTAACGCAATGTGGATTGTTTTAGCTGATTCTATTATTATCAATAATACGATAGGTTCGGCAGGGCCTGTTAGAGAGGGAGGGGGGCTTAGTATTTCAATTTTCGCAACATTAGATAACTGTACAATTGCCAATAATATGGTTAGCAACGGAGTGGGAGGGGGTATCTTTATTACCACAAATGCTACTGTGACTATCAACCGCTGCCATATTATAGGCAATGCTGTAACAGGCAGTAGTTCAGGGGTGGGAGGTGGCGGCATTTACAGTGAAAGCCATCAGGTTGTAGCCATAACA
>Ga0299914_10003104_pt1 | contig 11668 bp, 8 predicted proteins | sample RVTome_10_FD_201361 | JGI IMG/M metagenome (GOLD analysis project Ga0299914, IMG submission 201361) | Soil microbial communities from uranium-contaminated site in the Upper Colorado River Basin, Wyoming, United States - RVT153D57 (version 2) ... | reverse complement strand
GCTCCCCCTGCCCGGGCTGGTTCGGTTCCGCCGATACCGCAGACGCAGATCCAAAGGATGTCAGCACCACCACCACCGCAACCACGAACGCTCGCTTCATCGTCTACCCCTCTCCCTGCAACGGACCCCCCACCCGAGTACTACCTGGCGCATGCAGGCGCGGATTCATCTTCCGTGAGCGGAGTGTCGGACGCCTCCTTGTCTCGCCGCCCTTGCCGTGCGCGTCGTTCAGCGTCGTTCGTCGGGCGACATGCGCGGATGACTCGGCTGGCGATACGGCGTTGTGGCGCGGCGGGCCAGGGCTGTCCGATCCGCTCGCCGCGGAGCGCCGCCGATCCGAATCAGGAGCCAGGCCCGGCGATCGTCCACGGTCCCGTTGTACGTCGCCGCTGGCGTGGTGGTGGTTAAGGCCTCGCAGATGTTGCGGTCGATGCCGACAAGAAGCCGTTAAGGCCCTCCGACTCGCCGAATCCTGCCGTAGAACCGCCTGGTGTTGTCGACCCGACGCGCAACCGGAGGACCGATGGGTGATCTGATCTTCGTGGCGGTGGTGGTGGCGTTCTTCGCTCTCACCGTGGCCTACGTCAAGGCGTGCGACCGGATCGTCGGCCACGACGACGCGCCCGAGACGTCGCCGGGCGCCGACGCCGTGACCGGCTCCGATCGCGTGAGGGCGGTCAGGTGAGCGCCGACAACGCCATCGGCCTCGTTTTGGCCGTGCTGGTCACCGCCTACCTCGTCGCCGCACTTATCGCCCCGGAGAAGTTCTGATGTCGTCCGCGAGCTGGATCCAGTTCGTCGTTCTGATCGCCCTGCTCGTCGTCACCGCGCCCGTCCTCGGTCGCTACATGGCCCGTGTTTACGGGACGCCGGGTGACGACCGGCCCGCGGCGGGTGAGCGCGTGTTCCGTGCCGTCGAGCGCCCGATCTACCGGCTGTGTGGCATCGATCCGGCGAGTGAGCAGCGCTGGACTGCCTACGCCTTCTCGGTGATCGGCTTCAGCGCGGTGTCGTTCGTCGTGCTCTACGCGATCCTGCGGCTGCAGGGGTCGCTCCCGTTCAACCCCGTCGGGTTGCCGGGTGTGGGTGAGCACCTGTCGTTCAACACGGCCGTCAGCTTCATGACCAACACGAACTGGCAGTCGTACGGCGGCGAGACGACGATGGGCCACCTGTCCCAGATGGTGGGGCTGTCGGTGCAGAACTTCGTGTCGGCCGCCGCGGGCATGGCCGTGATGGCGGCGTTCATCCGGGGCCTGGCCCGCCGCCGGGCGTCGACCATCGGCAACTTCTGGGTCGACCTGACCCGCACGACCGTCCGCATCCTGCTGCCGCTGTCGTTCGTGCTCGCGCTCGTGCTCGTGAGCCAGGGCGTCATCCAGAACTTCGGCGGTCACACCGAGGTGACGACCGTCGAGGGTGCCACCCAGCTAATCCCCGGTGGCCCGGCCGCCAGCCAGATCGCCATCAAGCAGCTCGGCACCAACGGCGGCGGCTTCTTCAACGTCAACTCGTCGCACCCGTTCGAGAACAGCACGCCGTTCACCAACGTCGTCGAGAACTACGCCATCCTCATCGTCCCGTTCGCGCTGGCGTTCACGTACGGGCACATCGTGCGCGACCGGCGCCAGGGGCAGGCCGTGTTCGCCATCATGGCGTCGATCTGGCTGGTCATGTCGCTGGCGGCGATGGGCCTCGAGGGCAACGGCAACTCGCGGCTCGACGACTTCGGCGTCGACCAGGAGGTCTCCGCCGAGCAGGCGGGCGGCAACATGGAGGGCAAGGAGGTGCGGTTCGGACCGTCCGCGTCCGGTCTGTGGGCCGCCTCGACGACCGGCACGTCCAACGGGTCGGTCAACTCGATGCACGACAGCTTCACGCCGCTCGGCGGTGGTGTGGCGCTCACGCACATGATGCTGGGCGAGGTCAGCCCGGGCGGTGTGGGCGTGGGGCTCAACGGCATGCTCGTGATGGTCATCCTGGCGGTGTTCATCGCCGGGTTGATGGTCGGGCGCACACCGGAGTACCTGGGCAAGAAGGTCCAGGCGGCCGAGATGAAGCTGGTCGTCCTGTACGTGCTGGCCATGCCGCTGGTGCTGCTGGGCTTCGCCGCGGCCTCGGTGGTCATGGACTCGGCGCTCGGCTCCCGGAACAACCCCGGAGCCCACGGGCTGTCCGAGGTCCTCTACGCGTTCGGGTCCGCCTCGAACAACAACGGCTCCGCGTTCGCCGGTCTCAACGCCGCGACCCGGTGGTACGACACGACGCTGGGCCTGACGATGCTGGTCGGCCGCTTCCTCCTGATCGTCCCGGTGCTGGCCATCGCCGGTTCGATGGCCCGCAAGCAGCCGTCGCCCGCGACCGCGGGCACCTTCCCGACGCACACCCCGCTGTTCGGGGGTCTCGTGGTCGGCGTGGTGGCCATCGTCGCCGGCCTGACCTTCTTCCCCGCTCTCGCGCTCGGCCCCGTCGTCGAGCAGCTCTCCATGTAGGAGCCCCCGTCATGAGCACACTTGCTGCACCGGTCGAGTCCGGCGATCGTGCACCGACCCGGGCCGCGCAGCGCTCGCTGTTCGACCCGGCCATCGTGCGCCAGGCGCTGGTGGACAGCGTGCGCAAGCTCCACCCGCGCATTCAGGCCCGCAATCCCGTGATGTTCGTCGTCCTCGTTGGCAGCGTGCTGACCACGTTCCTGTTCGTCCGCGACCTCGCGGACGCGACCAGCGAGGAGAACGTCTTCAGCGGGCTGGTCACGCTGTTCTTGTGGTTCACTGTTCTGTTCGCCAACTTCGCCGAGGCGATGGCCGAGGCTCGGGGCAAGGCCCAGGCCGACACGCTGCGGCAGGCCCGGGCGGCTACGACGGCCCACCGCCGCCTCGCCGACGGGACGCTGGAGCCGGTGCCGTCGTCGCGGCTCGACGTCGACGATGTCGTCGTCGTCCGCGCCGGCGAGATGATCCCGTCCGACGGCGAGATCGTCGCCGGCATCGCCTCGGTCGACGAATCGGCCATCACCGGCGAGTCGGCCCCGGTGATCCGCGAGTCGGGCGGCGACCGCTCGGCCGTCACGGGCGGTACCCGGGTGCTGTCCGACGAGATCGTCGTGCGCATCACGGCCCGGCCGGGCGAGACGTTCCTCGACCGGATGATCTCCCTGGTCGAGGGCGCCGAGCGCCAGAAGACCCCGAACGAGATCGCCCTCAACATCCTGCTCGCGGGGCTCACGATCGTCTTCCTGCTGGCGGTGGTGACCCTCCAGCCGTTCGCGATCTACTCCGACGCCGAGCAGGAGGTGGTCGTGCTCGTGGCCCTGTTGGTCTGCCTGATCCCGACGACGATCGGCGCGCTGCTGTCGGCCATCGGCATCGCCGGGATGGACCGGCTGGTGCAGCACAACGTGCTGGCGATGTCCGGACGGGCGGTCGAGGCCGCGGGTGACTGCTCGACGTTGCTGCTCGACAAGACCGGCACGATCACGCTCGGCAACCGGCAGGCCGCGGAGTTCCTGCCGCTGCCCGGCGTGAGCGAGGAGCGGCTGGCGTCGGCGGCGCAGCTCGCCAGCCTGTCCGACGAGACCCCTGAGGGCCGCTCGATCGGGGTGCTGGCCAAGCAGCGGTTCGACGTGCGGGAGCGCGAGGTCGGCCACGCCACCCTCGTGCCGTTCACCGCCCAGACCCGCATGAGCGGGCTCGACATCGACGGGCAGTCGGTTCGCAAGGGCGCCGCCGACTCAGTGCGGCAGTGGGTGGCGCAGCAGGGCGGCACCGCGCCGGCCGAGCTGACGACGCTGGTCGAGGGCGTCGCCACGGCCGGCGGGACGCCTTTGGCGGTCGCCGAGGGGTCCGGTGACGGTGCGGGCGTCGAGGTGCTCGGTGTCGTCCACCTCAAGGACGTGGTCAAGGAGGGCATGCGGCAGCGGTTCGACCAGCTGCGGGCCATGGGGCTGCGCACGGTGATGATCACCGGCGACAACCCGCTCACCGCGCAGGCGATCGCCACGGAGGCCGGTGTCGACGACTTCCTCGCCGAGGCGACGCCCGAGGACAAGATGGCCCTCATCCGCGCCGAGCAGGAAGGCGGGCGGCTCGTCGCCATGACCGGTGACGGCACCAACGACGCGCCGGCGCTCGCGCAGGCCGACGTGGGCGTCGCGATGAACACCGGCACCCAGGCGGCCAAAGAGGCCGGCAACATGGTCGACCTCGACTCGAACCCGACGAAGCTCATCGAGATCGTTGAGATCGGCAAGCAGCTGCTCATCACCCGGGGCTCGCTGACCACGTTCTCGATCGCCAACGACGTGGCCAAGTACTTCGCCATCATCCCGGCGATGTTCTCCGGCGTGCTCCCCGTCCTCGACCGGCTGAACGTCATGGAACTCCACACGCCCCGCTCGGCGATCCTGTCGGCGGTCATCTTCAACGCGCTGGTCATTGTCGGCCTGATCCCGCTGTCGCTGCGGGGCGTCAGGTTCCGCGCCGAGAGCGCATCCGTGATGCTGCGCCGCAACCTGTTGATCTACGGCCTCGGCGGCCTGGTGGCGCCGTTCGTCGGGATCAAGCTCATCGACCTGATCATCTCTGCCCTCGGAGTCTCGTGATGCGCCGTCAACTCTTCCCCGCCCTGATGATGCTGCTCGTGTTCACCGTGATCACCGGGCTCGCCTATCCCCTGGTGGTGACCGGCATCGCGCAAGGCCTCTTCGATGACGAGGCCGACGGCTCGCTCGTCGAGAATGCCGACGGCGAAGTCGTGGGCTCCCGCCTCATCGGCCAGAGCTTCGTCGGGCCCGAGTACTTCCACCCCCGGCCGTCGGCTGCGGACGACGGCTATGACGGCAGCGCCAGCTCGGGGTCCAACCTCGGGCCGATCAACGAGGACCTTCTCGGCTCCGTCGAGGAGCGGGCCGCCGCCTACCGCGACGAGAACGGCCTCGACGCCGACGCCGAGGTGCCGGTCGACGCGGTCACCGCCTCGTCCTCGGGGCTCGACCCGCACATCTCGGTGGCCAACGCCCGCCTGCAGGCCGCGCGGGTCGCGGACGAGCGTGGGCTCGACCTCGACGCGGTGTTGGGGCTGGTCGACGACCACACGTCCGGGCGCGACCTCGGGTTCCTGGGCGAGAAAGGCGTCAACGTCCTCGACCTGAACCTCGCGCTCGACGAGGCCGGCGCATGATCGATGACTGGTCCCGAGGCATCGGGTTCCGTTCCGACGAGGATGAGGCCATGAGTTCCGCATCCGGAACCGATGGCCTCGGCCTTCCCCGGACGGAGCCCGTCGGCTCACGGTCCGGTCCGCCCCGGCGGGGCACGCTGCGGATCTACCTTGGTGCCGCCCCCGGCGTCGGCAAGACGTTCGCCATGCTCAACGAGGGCCGGCGTCGCGCCGAGCGCGGCACCGATGTGGTCGTCGGCTATGTCGAGACGCACGGCCGGTCTCACACCGCGGAGCAGGTCGCTGACCTGGAGGTCGTGCCCCGCCGTCTGGTTGCCTACCGTGGCGCCGCCCTCGAGGAGATGGACCTCGACGCCGTGCTCGCCCGCCGGCCCGAGGTGGCGCTGATCGACGAGTTGGCACACACGAACGTGCCGGGCTCGACCCACGGAAAGCGGTGGGAGGACGTCGACGTGCTGCTCGACGCCGGCGTCGACGTGATCACGACGGTCAACATCCAGCACCTGGAGTCGATCAACGACGTGGTCGAGCGCATCACCGGCGTGCGCCAGCGCGAGACCCTGCCCGACGAGATCGTGCGCGCGGCCGACCAGATCGAGCTGGTGGACATGACACCCGAGGCGCTGCGGCGCCGCATGGCCCACGGCAACATCTACGGCCCCGAGAAGATCGACGCCGCGCTCACCAACTACTTCCGGCCGGGGAACCTGGCGGCGCTCCGGGAGCTCGCCCTGCTGTGGGTCGCCGATCGGGTCGACGACGCGCTCGAGGAGTACCGGGCGCGCCACGGCATCACCGAGCCGTGGGAGACGCGCGAGCGGGTGGTCGTGGCCATCACCGGAGCGCCCAGCGCCGACACCTTGGTGCGGCGAGCGGCCCGCATCGCCACGCGTGCACACGGCGAGCTGCTGGGGGTCCACGTCCGGTCGGATGACGGGCTGGTAGGTGGCGGCGACACCGTCGGCCACCAGCGCCGGCTGCTCGAGGAGCTGGGCGGTAGCTACTACGAGATCGCGGGCAGCGACATCGCCGCCGCGCTCGTCGAATTCGCCCGGGCAGAGAACGCCACCCAGCTCGTGCTCGGCTCCAGCGAGCGCACCCGGTGGGCCGAGCTCGTGCGCGGGTCGGTCATCAACAGGGCGGTGCGGCTCTCCGGGCCCATAGACGTGCATGTGATCTCCCACGAATCGGCGTCCGCCCAAGAGGACACCGAGCGCGTACGTCGGGGCGGCCGTCACTCGTCCGTGCTGTCCCCTCGCCGGCGGGTGCTCTCCTGGCTCGCGGCCACGGGCGGCCTGGCGGCTCTGACCGCGGCTCTCGTACCCATGCGCGAGGACGTCGGCCTCCCCACGATTCTGCTGCTCTACCTCATGCTGGTCGTCGTCGTGGCCGCGCTCGGGGGCCTCGTGCCCGCCCTCGCCGCCGCTGTAGCCGGGTTCCTGCTCGTCAACCGGCTGTTCACGCCACCGCTGCACACCTGGACCATCGCCGAGGCCGAGAACCTGGTGGCGCTCGTCGTCTTCCTGATCGTCGGCGGCATCGTGAGCACCTTCGTCGCGATGGCAGCGCGCCGGGCCGCGGAGGCAGCCCGCGCGTCGGCCGAGGCCGAGACGCTCGCCGGGCTGGCGGGAACGGTGGCGGAACCCGATCCGCTGCCGGTGCTGGTCGACCACCTGCGCCGGGCCTTCGGGCTCGGCGGTGTGGCGCTCTTCCGTCAGGTCGACGACGCCTGGCAGGTCGAGGCCGGGTCAGGTGACGCGGCCCTCGCGACGCCGGCCGACGCCGACCACGGGGTTCCTGTTGGGAGCGACCTCGTACTCGCCGTCCGTGGCGGGGACCTCGCCACCGAGGATCGCCGCGTGCTCAACGCGTTCGTCGCGCAGCTCGCCGCCGCCATCGACCGGCGCCGCATCAGTGACCAGGCGGCCCGGGCGTCGGCCTTGGCCGAGGCCAACGAGCTGCGCAGCGCCCTGCTCCAGGCGGTGTCACACGACCTGCGGACGCCGTTGGCAGGCATCAAGGCGTCGGCGAGCAGCCTGCGCCAGGCCGACGTCGCCTGGTCCGACGTCGACCGTGACGAGTTCCTGCGCACGATCGAGGACGAGACCGACCGCCTCACCGCCCTCGTGGGCAACCTCCTGGACATGAGCCGCATCCAGGCCGGCGCCGTGACGCCCGCGCCCCGCGCCGTCGGGCTCGAGGAGGTGGTCCCGGGCGCGCTCGCGGGACTCGGCGTGCGCGGCCACGAGGTCGACGTCGAGGTGCCCGAGTCGCTGCCGCCCGTCGCCGCCGACCCGGCACTCCTCGAACGCGTGGTGGCCAACCTCGTCGCCAACGCGCTCGCACATGCGCCGGCCGGGTCGCCGGTTCGCATCGAGGCCGGCGAGGTTGGCGGGACGGTGCTCATCCGCGTCATCGACCGCGGGCCGGGCATCCCCGTGTCCGAACGCGACCGCATCTTCCAGCCGTTCCAACGCCTGGGCGACAGCCCGTCGCAGGGTGCGGGAGTCGGTCTGGGACTAGCGGTCGCCCGCGGCTTCACCCAGGCCATGGGTGGTCAACTGATCATCGACGACACGCCGGGCGGCGGCGCGACGATGATCGTCGAGCTGAAGGTGGCCCCATGAGCCCGAACCCGACAGGCGCGGCCGGCGCCCCGGCGGCCGACAGCGTCGCCGCCAGCCGCGTGCTCGTGGTGGACGACGAGTCGCCCATGCTGCGAGCACTCGGCACCAACCTGCGCGCCCGCGGCTACCAGGTCGACCTGGCACCCACGGGCGAGGAGGCGCTACAGCTCGCCGCGCAGCACCAGCCCGACGCCGTCATCCTCGACCTCGGCCTGCCGGGCATCTCCGGCATCGAGGTCATCGAGGGCCTGCGCGGCTGGACCGCCGTCCCGATCATCATCTTGTCCGCCCGAGGCGCCGAGCACGACAAGGTGGTCGCTCTCGACGCCGGTGCCGACGACTACGTCACCAAGCCGTTCGGCATGGACGAGCTGCTGGCCCGTCTGCGCGCCGCGCTGCGCCGCGTCGCCCCCGCGCCCGAGAACGCCGTCGTCGAGACGCCGGACTTCACCGTCGACCTTGCGGCCAAGCGGGTGTCGGGCATCGACGGCGAGGTGCGCCTCACCCCCACCGAGTGGGGCCTGGTCGAAGTGCTGGTCCGCAACGTCGGCAAGCTCGTGTCGCAGCGCCAGCTCCTGCAGGACGTGTGGGGCCCCCAGTACGGCGAGGAGACCAACTACCTGCGGGTCCACATGGCCCACATCCGCCGCAAGCTCGAACCCGACCCGCCCCACCCTCGCTACTTCATCACCGAGCCGGGCATGGGCTACCGCTTCGTCGGCGGGGGCGCCAGCTACACGCGGAGCTCGTAGCGGGGATTGAGCATCGCCAGGCGGTTGCGGTGCATGCCGACCGTGCCCTCGACCACCATGCGGGTACTCGCCTCGACTCCGGCGACAGCTCGTCTACCCAGGAACACGACGGACAGGGCGGCGGTGCCGTCGTCCAGCACGAGCTCGAGTACCGGGGCGTCGTGCTGGGGAGCGACCCGCAGGGATCGCACGCGTCCGCTCACGCGCACCCGGTCGCGGTAGCGCACGTCCATGATGGGTGTGCAGCCGTCGACCTCGAGGCCGCCGTTGCCGTTGGCGCCGACGGTGGGCACCGGCTGCAGTCTCGCCCACGAAGGCACGTCACCCCCGGGCGGCGAGCCCGGCGCGCCATCACGGGCGGCCGCGCCCAACCCACCGGCGCCGACGATCGCCGACAGCGGTACCCGGGCGTCCTCGGCGGCGTCGAAGTGGAACGGCACGGTCGTCACGTTGGCGTGCGGCAACCGGGACACCTCCTCGGCGATCGCGTCGGCCGTGCGGTCGTGCAGCACCCGGTGCCACAGGCCGTTGAACTTCCGGTCCGGCAGCAGGACGCTCACCTCGGACTCCCCATCGACGAGCTCGAGCGCCACGGTCTCGACCGCCGTGCGGGTGAGCCGCCGGTCGGAACAGGCCACGACCTCGAGCGGCACCCGGTGGAGGCCGAGGCGGCCCCACTCCTCGCCCAGGCGCCGGGCGGCGTCCTCGTCGATCACGAAGTGCACAGCCCGCAGCTCGTCGGGCGTCAGCGTCCGGGCGTACTGGATCGCCCGCGCGGCCGCGAGGTCCAGCCGGTCGACGAACACGAGGACCACATGGCGCCGCAGGATCGGCGCGGTCGCGGCGGCCGGCACGTCCACCACGAGATGGGCGGCCTCGCTGCGGTACTGCCGGTTGAGCCGCAGGAACACGACGACCAACACGGGCAACACGATCAGGATCGCCCACGCGCCGTCGGCGAACTTGGTTGTGGCGATGATCACCGCGACCACCGCTGAGATCAGCGCGCCCACCCCGTTGATGGCGATGCCCTTGCGCCACCCCTCCTCGCGCTCGCGCCAGTGGTGTCTTGTCATGCCCGACTGCGACAAGGTGAAGCTGGTGAACACGCCGATGGCGTAGAGCGGGATGAGGCGGTTGACCGTCGCACCGGTAACGACCACGAGGAACACCGCCGCGCCGGCGAGTGCGATGATGCCGTTGGAGTAGACGAGCTTGTGGCCGCGCTTGGTGAGCTGGCGGGGCAGGAAGCTATCGCCGGCCTGGAAGCTGGCCAGGCGCGGGAAGTCGGCGAACCCGGTGTTGGCTGCCACGATCAGGATCAGCATCGTGCCGGCCTGCAGTGCGTAGAAGAGGATCTGGCCCCCGAAACCGCTCCCGAACACCGCCTCGCCGATCTGGGAGTTGACCGTCGGTGAGCCTTCCTCGTACGGCGTGACCTTGATCTCGGCCGCGAGCAGCGACAGGCCCAGGAACATGATGCCGAGGAGGGTGCCCATGATCACGAGCGTCTGTCGGGCGTTGCGCCATTCCGGCCGACGGAAGGCGGGCACCCCGTTGGAGATCGCCTCGACACCGGTCACGGCGGCGCCGCCAGACGCGAAGGAGTGGAACACATCGAACACCCTGACGCCCATGAACAAGCCAACCCCTGTTGCCGCGCCCCAGTGCAGTTGGCCTCCGGCCTCGGGTGGGCGGGCGAACTCGGGGAGATCCCCCGCCAGGTACTTCCACGCCCCGATACTGAGCAGGAAGCCCATCGTGGTGATGAAGAAGTAGGTCGGGATGGCGAAGATCCGCCCCGACTCACGGACGCCCCGCAGGTTGCCGTAGGCGATGAGGACGATGAAGAAGATCGCGATCGGCACGCGATAGGGCTCGAGGACGTCGAACGCCGATGTGAGCGCCGCCGCCCCGGCCGCCGTCGACACGGCCACAGTCAGGATGTAATCGGTGAGCAGTGCGGCGCCGGCCACCTGGGCCGCATTGATGCCGAAGTTGTCTCTAGTCACCAGGTAGGCGCCACCGGCGGAGGGGTACGCCTTGATCGTCTCGCGGTAGGACAGGATGAGGAACGCCAGCACGACCAGCATGGAGATCGTGATCGGCACCACCAGCGAGAACGCGACCAGCCCGGCGATCGGCACGAGGACGTGCAGGATCTCCTCGGTCGCGTAGGCCGACGACGACAGGTTGTCCGACGCGAACACCGCCAGCGCGGTCGGCTTGCCCAGTCGCTGGTGCTCCAGCTCCTCGCTGTGCAGCGGCCGCCCGAGCAGACGCCGCTTCAGCCGGTACGACAGGGAATCGGGCGGCAACGGCACGGGGGGCCGCAACCCCTGCCGTCCGCCCGGCGCCACAGGCGCGCGCTCGTCCGCGATCAGCTCGCTCGTCACCCACACAGGCTCGCCACCAGCGCTGAGCGTGCGCGCTAACGAGCCGCTAAGACCCCACCGGTATCCGCTAAGCCTGCGTCAAGTCGTTAAAGGTTGGCTGGCTCGTCTTCAGAGACTCGGCCAGCAAGCTCTCGGTCGGAGCCGGCGACATTCGGGAGATACCGACGCGTGAGTCGTGCGTCCGGTTGGCGTCAGAGCGACAGGCCAGAGGTTCGATCTCGGGCGCCCGCCGCAGTCGATCGAGCCTGGCCTCGATCCGGGCGACGTCGGGCCGCGTGCGGCTGATCGGATCATCGACGCCATCGGACCGGCTGAGCCTGCCGAGCCGGTCGAGCAACGCGGCGGTCGCAGGGTCATCGATGCGCCGGAGTTCGGCCTGGGCGTGGGCGATGCGCCGGGCGCGTTTCGGTTGTTCGAGTTCTTCGCCCAGGCCACACAGCGACCGGCATAGAGCTCCCACCAGCCGGCCCCGGGTACCCACCCGGGGCCGGCTCGCGCGCGTTCACACCGTCCGGGACTCCCACACGGCGGGCAACGGCAGGCCCTCGGGATCGGGCTCTTCGCCACCCGCGCTGGTGGTGGGTGCCACGCCGGTGCCTCGGCCGGTCAAGGGCTTCGCAAGGCAGGGCGGCCCGGGCTCCGAGCCTCCGCTGCGCTCCGGTTCTCGCCCGCCCCAGCGGCCGCCCTGCCCCTTGACCGGCGTCACCGGCGTGGG
>Ga0299914_10003103_pt1 | contig 11669 bp, 10 predicted proteins | sample RVTome_10_FD_201361 | JGI IMG/M metagenome (GOLD analysis project Ga0299914, IMG submission 201361) | Soil microbial communities from uranium-contaminated site in the Upper Colorado River Basin, Wyoming, United States - RVT153D57 (version 2) ... | reverse complement strand
GTCGGTCTCGTACAGGTCGCGCAGTCCCTGGGCGTTGGAGTACCAGTCCTTGATGGTCGAGTCGGCGTCCGGTGGGGGCGGGCTCAACACCTGCTCCAGCGTTGCCTCCCGGCCCAGGATCGAAGGGGGCATTGCCTTCGCCACCCGGTCGCCCACCCCGTAGGGATGACCCAGGACACGGGCGGCGTCGCGCAAGGCCTGCTTGCCCTTGATCGTGGAAAAGGTGACGATCTGGGCCACCCGGTCCGGGCCGTACTTCTGCGCGGCGTAGCGGATCATCTCCGCCCGGTACCGCTCGTCGAAGTCCATGTCGATGTCGGGCATCTGGCGACGGCCCGGGTTGAGGAAACGTTCGAAGATGAGCCCGTAGGCCAATGGGTCGAGGTCGGTGATGCGGAGGCAGTAGGAGACTATCGACCCCGCGGCCGAGCCCCGACCCGGGCCCACCCTGATGCCGTTCTCCCGGGCATGCCGGATCAGGTCCCAGACGATGAGGAAGTAGGCGGGAAAGCCCATCTCCTCGATGATCTTCAACTCGTGCTCGACCCGGTCCCAGACCTCTTCACCGGGGTCAGGCCCGTATCGGTCCCGGGCTCCGGCGTCGACCAGCTTGCGGAGATAGCTCACCTCTGTCTCCCCGGCGGGAACCGGGAAGCTGGGGAGGAGGATCCGGCCGAACTCGATGTCGACTTTGGCCCGCTCCGCGATCAACAAGGTGTTGTCGCAGGCGCCGGGATAGGTCTCGGCGGGGAACAGGCGACGCATCTCCTCGGCCGTCTTCAGGTAATGCTCGTCGCCTTCGAAGCGGAGACGCCCGGTCTCGTCGCGTAACGACCCGGTCTGGATGCAGAGAAGGACGTCGTGCGCCTCGTGCTCGGATCTTCTCGTGTAGTGGGCATCGTTGGTGGCGAGGAGCGGGGCACCTATCCGACGCGATATCTCGAGCAGATCGGGCATGATCGCTCGCTGCGCCTGGAGCCCGTGATCCTGGACCTCGATGAAGAAGTTCTCCTTGCCGAAGATTTCCTGGAACCTCCCGGCAGTGGCCAGGGCGGCATCGAAGTCGCGCATCTGGCCCTTGTTCCCCTCCTCACTCATCGAATCGGGGGCGAGGAGTTGAGGCACCATCCCGCCCAGACAGCCTGAGGTGGCGATGATCCCCTTGGAGTGCTCCGCCAATAGGTCGAGGTCCATCCGGGGCTTGTAGTAGTAGCCCTCGAGGAAGGCGCGCGAGGAGAGTTGGAGCAGATTGCGGTAGCCCGTGTCGTCCTCGGCGAGCAAGTTCATGTGGTACCGCTTGTTCGCCGACCCGACCGGGCGGTCGAATCGGGAGCCGTCGGTGAGATAGGCCTCGATCCCGATGATCGGCTTCATCCCCGCCTCCTTGGCAGCTTTGACGAAGTCGACCACCCCGTAGAGCACGCCATGGTCGGTGATCGCGATTGCCGGTTGCCCGTCCGCGGCCGCGGCGGCCACCACGTCCCTGATCCGGGCCGCTCCGTCGAGCATCGAGTACTCGGTGTGTACGTGGAGGTGGGCGAATGACACGGCTGTCATTCAAGGTAGCACATGGGCCCGTCCCCTCGGGACGGGCAGGAGGCTCTCGTCACGTGCGCGAGGCCCCGGCGATGGGTGGGAGACGGGCGGCGACCAGGGCGGCAGCGAGCATGACCGCCAGACTCACCCCGTGTGCCACGGCGAAGCCGTTGCCGAGGGCCTCCACCGCCTGGCCGGCCAGATCGCCGGTCTCACCGGCCAGCGCCGCACGAACCGATGCGATGTCCGTCACCGATCGCGCCACCGTGGCCAGGATCACGCCTCCGGCCAAACCGGCCCCGACCGTCAGCCCGACCGTCCTCATGAATGCGTGCGCCGAGGTGGCCCGGCCCGCGAAGTTGTCGGACACGGAGAGACGGACCATCTGGAGGGCCGAATTCGTGACCGTTCCCACCGAAAGGCCCATGGCGAAGTAGGCGATGTATACAACCGGCAGCGGGGCGGTAAGGGCCACGGCCAACCCGGCTCCGGCGATGGCGGGCACTCCCACCCAAGCTCCTGTCTGAAGCACCGTTCGCTCACTGACCCGATCCGTGATCCGGCCCGCGATGTTTGCGGCCAGGGTCCAACCGATGCTCAGCCAGAGCACAGACCACGCCGCACCCGACGCAGTCGCACCGCGGGCGCCTCGCACGTACACCGGTAGATAGGCGGAGACACCCAACATCGCCACCAGCGTCATCGAGGCGGCCAATGACAGGTGGCGGAAAGGTGGCGAGCCGATGAAGCGGGGATCCAACAATGGCGAGCGGCGCCGGCTCATCCGGCGCCATGAGAGGACGCCAAAGGTCGCCGCAACGGCGGCGAGCACGACCGAGACCGTGTTGAAGCCGGACACCGTCCCGAGCAAGGCGCCCACGGTCACGACCAGCATTCCCACGCCGCCCCAATCGACCTGAAGCGGCCCCGGTTCGATCGGCCCGGGCAGCGCCCTCCACCCGGCGGCAAGAGCCATCACGCAGATCGGGGGCATGATCAGGAATATCCAGCGCCAGGAGCCGAATTCGAGCAGGACCGCCGCCAGCGCCGGCGAGGCGAAACCGAGGATCCCCCAAACGTTGGAGGTGGCGGCAAAGGCTCGGCCCATCAGGTGCCCCGGGTAGACCAGGGCAACGGCGGCGACGCCGACCGAGATGATTGCCCCGCCCGACGCCCCCTGGAGCACCCGTGCCGCGACCAGGAACGGCATCGAGTTCGCGGCGGCAGCGGCCAACGACGAAAGGGCAAATCCGATGGTGGCCCAGCGGAACACCTTGGCGGTGCCGAGCGAGTCTATGAACGACCCGGTAACGGCAGTGGTCACGCCGGAAGCGAGCAGGAAAGCGGTGATCACCCAGGGCAGGAGGCGCACCTGACCCAGTTCGGCGGTGAGCTGGGGAAGAGCGGCTGAGACCGCCAAGCTCTCGAAGGCGACGATGGCCACGGTGGCGAAGATGGCAATGGCCGCAGGTAGGAACTGCCGGGAGAGGATGGAGCGAGGGACCGCCATGCCCCTCAAGCATGGCACGCCCCGGGACCGGCCCGTACCTACAGGATCACTGCCACTGCGGCCAGGGCGGCCACGGCGAATCCGACGGCCGAGCGCATCCGCTGCGCGTTGGGCCCGCTGATCCGGCTCCACACCAGCCCGATCGAGAACCCGGCCACGAGACCGCCCAGATGCGCCTCCCATGCGATACCACGGAAGATGAAGGGAAGGGCGGCGTTGATCAGGAGCAGGAACCCGAGTTGGCCGAGCAGCGCCCGCCCTTGAAGGGTGTTCCTCCGTCGGATCGCCCAGCTCAACCAGATTCCGAAGAGCCCGAAGATCGCCCCGGACGCCCCGACGGCCGCCCCCTGGCTGCCCAAGTAGAAGAAGACGGCGCCACCGACTCCGGCCGAGGCGAGGAAGAGGCTGATGAATGGCAGCGTCCCCACTCCGCGCTCGATCTGGGGCCCGAGGACCCAAAGGGCCCACATGTTGAACAGGATGTGGGTGAGCGAACCGTGCAGGAGCACCACCGTGAACAACCGCCACCACTCCCCTGCGGCCACGAGCGCGTTGACCTGGGCGAACCGCTCCAGGAGATCTTGCTCGAGACCCACCCCTCCGAGTAGTTGGAAGATGACGGCCAGGGCGATGAAGGTGACCGTGGCCGGTGCACCGGATGCCGCCGACGCCCGACTCCGCGCCGCGACCGGTATCACCTCCTGGACACCCTCGGTCCTGAGGCACTCGGGGCACCTCTGCCCCACCGAGGCGTCAGTGGAGCATGATGCGCATATGGGGCGCCCGCAGCGACTGCAGCTGAGCATCGTCTGTCGGTCGGGATGCCGGTAGCAGACCGGGGCTGTGGTGGCGTGATCCTGGGTCACCGCCGGAACGGTAGATGCGCCATGCGACTACAGGTTGGTCGTCGCACCCAGCGAAGCGAGGACACCGGTCAGGTCTGCGGGCAGCGGCGCGCTGTAGGTCACCTCGTAACCGCGGGACGGATGACGGAGCCGGATCGTCCTGGCGTGGAGGAAGATGCGGGGTGTGATCACCATCTTGTTCTGGGGGGAGTAGGTCCTGTCCCCGATCACCGGGTGATCTATCGCAGCCATGTGGACCCGGATCTGATGGGTCCGGCCTGTCTCCAGCGTGACCTCGAGCAGGGTCACGTCAGCCTCCGGGAACTCCTCGACCACCTCGTAGTGGGTCACCGCCGGCTTGCCTCCGGGGACGACTGCCCGTCTCGTCGGCCGGGTCGGGTCGCGGCCGATCGGGGCCTCGATGGTTCCGGTTGGCGTGGCGAATCTCGCCTGCACGAGCGTGTGGTAGACCCGGCCGATGCGACGCCGGGCCAGATCTGATCGCAGCGCCTCGAACGATGCGTTGGTGCGGGCCACGAGCAGGACTCCAGACGTGTCCCGATCGAGACGATGGACCAGACCCCAGCGGCCCGGGTCACCGACTCCCTCCAGCTCCGGGTACCGGTGGAGCAATCCGGCTGCCAGCGTCCGCTCTCTACTTCCCGCCCCAGGGTGCACCACGAGCCCGGGCGGCTTGTCCACCACGATGAGGTCCTGATCCTGGTGGATCACGTCGAACTCGACCGGCTCGGCCCGGAGCTCGACGACGAGCTGGGGTTCCGGCGATTCGACCACGGCGCCGGCCGGGGCGCGATCACCGGGCTTGGCCGGCAACCCGTCGAGGAGCACACCGGCATCGAGCAACGCCCGAGCCTGGGCCCGGCTCAGTCCGAGGAGATCGGCAAGGACCCTGTCGACGCGTTCCCCGCCCAGCCGCCCGGGGACCTCGAGCCTCAGCGTGTCAGCCACGCATGGGTCACCAGCAGGGTCACCGCAATCGTGATCGACATGTCGGCGACGTTGAACGTCGGGATCCACCAGAGGTCGATCCAGTCGATGACCTTGCCGTCGAGAAGCCCAGGCCCGCGGAAGAGGCGGTCGGTCAGGTTGCCCAACGCTCCCCCCACGATCAGCCCGTAGGCAACAGTCTCCATGGCCGGGCGCTCCAGCCGGATCGACCACAGGAGACCGACGCTGACCACGACCGCGGCCACACCCAGGAGCGGCCCGGCGTCGGGGAGCAGGGAGAATGCCGCGCCGGGGTTCTCGGTGTATCGGAGCAAGAGGAAGTCGGGGATCAGGACCCGAGGGCCATCGGAGAACTCGATGGACGCCCAACGCTTGGTGAGTGCATCGACGGTCACGACCAGGGCTGCCAGCCCCACCGCCAGCGCGTATCTTCGGATCAACCCTTGCGTGCGCAGTCGACGCAAAGCGTGACGTAGGGCAGGGCGTCCAGCCTGGCCAGTGGAATCGACTTGCCGCAGCTCTCGCATATCCCGTATGTGCCTTCGTCCATCTTGGCCAGTGCCCACTGCACCTTGCTCAACAGATCGAGCGTGTTCTGCTCGAGCGACAGCTCCTTGGCGTACTCCAGCTTGGTGGAGCTTGCTTCGGCGTTGCCGGGGTCGGGGCTGCGGTCCGAAGAGCTCTCGGACATGCGAGCGTCTTCGAGCTCCTGCTCGTATTCGCCGATCAACTCTTCGAGTCGCCCTCGCTCCTCTTCGAGCCGGACTCGAAACTTCTCGACTGTCGACTTGGCCAGCTGTCGTGCCACAACATCCCCTCGTAAAGGGCGGAAACCCTACCAACGCCCCGGCGTTATCGGGACAGTTTGGCCAGGACCTCGTCCAACGTGATCTGCCGGGCGAGAAACACCTTGTCTCTCGCGGTCGCACCGCTGACCAACTCGACCGGCACCCCCAGGCGGTCGGCCAGTGCCCGGGAAACCTGCTGGTTGGCCCGGCCCGCTTCCGGTGGCGCCATGACCCGGATCTTGACCCGGCCGTCGTGCCATCCCTTGATCTCGGTCTTCGCCGCACGCGGCACCGCCCACACCCGGACCAGCACCCCCTCGGGATGAGCCAGGACGGGCGTCTTCTCCACCGGCTCACGCTACCGGTCGATCGGCGCCGCGACCATCGAATACCAGCCGCCCGACCGCCTCTACCATCCCTCTTCCCATGTCATCCGACCGAGACGAGACGCCAGCAAACGCGACCGGATTCACCCGCGTCGGTGCCAACGTGGATCTCCCCGCCATGGAGAGGGAGATTCTCGAGTTGTGGCGGAGGACCAAGGCCTTCCAGGAGTCGGTGCTGAGACGGCCGGCCGACAACGAGTACATCTTCTACGACGGACCGCCATTCCCCACCGGGAGCCCCCATTACGGGAATCTCCTCGCCGGCGTGATCAAGGACATGGTGCCCCGGTACTGGACGATGCGCGGTTACCGGGTCGAGCGGCGCTTCGGCTGGGACACCCACGGTCTGCCGATCGAGATGGAGGTCGAGAAGCGGCTCGGCATCTCCGGCCCGAGAGCGATCGCCGACTACGGGGTGGATCGTTTCAACGAAGCCGCACGAAGCGTTGTGCAGGCCAATACCGAGAACTGGGAGGTGCTCACCCAGCGCATCGGGCGCTGGGTCGACTTCGACAACGACTACAAGACCATGGATCCCGAGTTCATGGAGACGGTGTGGTGGGTCTTCAAGCAACTCTGGGACAAGCGCCTTGTCTACAAGGACTTCAAGGTCCTCCCCTACTCCTGGGGTGCCTCTACCCCCCTCTCCAACTTCGAGGCGAACAAGGACTACCGGGACGTCGAGGACCCCTCGATCACGGTCCGACTCCAAGTCCTCGAAGGTTCGGGGCCGGTCGCCGCCGGTGACCACCTGCTCATCTGGACCACCACACCCTGGACCCTTCCCGGCAACCTGGCGGTGGCGGTCGGCGAGGACCACGTCTATGTGCGCGTGGCGGACGACGGTGATCACTACTGGATTGCCAAGGAGCGGGCAGTAACGGCGTTCGGTGCGGATCACCAGGTGACCACCGAGACGACCGGCGCGGAGATGGTGGGTGCCTCCTATGTGCCTCCATTCGACTACTTCGGCGGGGAGCGCGAACGAGGAGCTTTCCGCATCATTGGCTCGGACGATGTCACCGTCGACGAGGGGACCGGTCTGGTCCACATGGCCCCGGCCTACGGCGAGGCCGACTTCTATGCCCTCAAAAAGGCCGGCATCGCCGCCCTGGTCGACCCGGTCGACGCCGAGGGGGCCTTCACCGACGAGGTGCCAGAGGTGGCGGGGGTCAACGTCAAGGAGGCCGATGCCACTCTGATCCGCCTCCTCGAGGGGTCCGGCAAGCTGGTCCACGCCACCCGCATCACCCACTCCTACCCGTTCTGTGAGCGGACCGGCACTCCCCTCATCTACAAGGCCATTCCCACCTGGTTCATCAGAGTCGAGCAGATCAAGGACCGGATGGTGGAGATCAACGACACCATTCACTGGGTCCCCGACTATGTGGGGACCCGCCGGTTCGGCAACTGGCTGGAGAACGCCCGGGACTGGGCGGTGAGCCGCAACCGCTACTGGGGCTCGTGCATCCCGGTCTGGGAGTGCAGCCAGTGCGAGGAGTCGGTGGCCGTCGGCTCGCTCGACGAGTTGGAGGCCCTCTCCGGGCAGCGTCCCACCGACCTGCACAAACACGTGGTCGACCTGATCGGGTGGCCGTGCGCATCCTGCGGGGGCGCGATGGTCCGCGTGCCCGAGGTGTTGGACGGCTGGTTCGAGTCGGGCTCCATGCCCTACGGGATGCTCCACTACCCCTTCGAGAACGCCGAGAGATTCGAGGCGGCATTCCCGGCCAAGTTCATCGCCGAGGGTCTCGACCAGACCCGGGGCTGGTTCTACACCCTGATCGTCTTGTCCACCGCCCTCTTCGACAAACCGGCGTTCGAGAACTGTGTGGTCAACGGTCTGGTCCTGGCCGAGGACGGGCGCAAGATGTCGAAGAGCCTCAACAACTACCCCGACCCCTCGGGGATCTTCGAGGTGATGGGAGCCGACGCTCTGCGCGCCTTTCTCATCAACTCACCCGTGCTCCGGGCCGAGCCGATGCGCTTCAGCAGCGAAGGTGTGGCCGAGGTGGTGCGCACGGTGCTGCTCCCCATGTGGAACACGTACAGCTTCTTCACCACCTACGCCGAGGCCGACGGGATCACCGTCGCCGACCTGAGTGCCGCCCCGCCGCCTGGAGACAGGCCGGAGTTGGACCGTTGGATTCTCTCCGTGTTGCAGAGCCTGGTGTCCGAGGTGAACGAGCAGATGGAGGGTTACTACCTCTACAACGTGGTTCCCCCAACCCTCGGTTTCATCGACCACTTGACCAACTGGTATGTGCGCCGCTCCCGGAGGAGGTTCTGGCGGGCCCGGGGGGAGTCGGGCGAAGGCGACGCCGACAAGCTGGCCGCATTCGCCACTCTCTACGAGGTACTCACCACCTTCGTAGAGGTACTGGCTCCGGTTCTCCCCTTCATCACCGAGCATCTCTATCAGGACCTGGTGGCCCGTCACCATCCTGATGCCGCCGCCAGCGTCCATCATCGCAACTTCCCCGACGCCGACGCCGACCTCATCGACACCGGGCTCGAGCTCTCCATGGAGGTGGTGAGGGAGGTGGTTCGGTTGGGTCGCAACCTTCGCAAGCGGGAGGGTCACCGGGTCCGCCAGCCTCTGCCCCGCCTCACCGTGCTCACCCGAGATCCCGAGGTGGGCGCCGCGGTTGCCAATCACGTGTCCGTGATCTGCGACGAGCTCAACGTCAAGGAGGTGATCACCACCGCCGACGAGTCCGGGCTGGTATCGCTGTCGGCCAAAGCCAACTTCCGCACCTTGGGCCCCGTCCTCGGGCCGCGCATGCCCGAGGTGGCGGCGAAAGTCGCGGCGCTGGGTCATGACGACATCGAGCGCCTCCTCGACGGCGGCACCTCGACTCTCGCCGGACATCAGTTGAGCAGGACCGACGTCCTCGTCGAGCGGACCCCGAGGGAGGGCACCGTCGTCGAGACCGGCACCGACTTCGCCGTCGTTCTCGACACCCGGGTCTCCGAGACGCTGTTCCTCGAGGGGCTGGCCCGGGAGATCGTGAGCCGTGTGCAGAGGATGCGCCGCGACGCCGGGTTGGAGGTGACCGACCGCATTGCCTTGCAGTGGTGGAGCGAGGATCCGGACCTCAGGGCCGCCATCGCCGCCCATGTCGAGCTGATCGGAGCCGAGTTGCTCGCCTCCACCATCACCGAGGCCTCCGAGCCGCTTGCGACGATCCATCTCGACGAGCGTGTGCTCGGCTTGGCGATCTCCCCGGTCAGGGCCGGTTAGGGCCGCTCGTTGCCCCGTTTGTAGTTTCCGGTGAGTCGGGCCATCAACTGTTGCGGGTCGTCGCGCTCCACCCGCACGATGAATTTCTTCGCCGTGTCGCCCCTGAGCGTGGTCACCGGGGCCCCGTGTCGGGAGATGACGACCTCTCCCGACTTGCGGACCCAGTAGGAGAATCCGAGATTCGAGTGCGAGCCGCCGGTCAGGGCTGCTCGCGATCCTCGTCTACTCCGAAACCTTCGATCTCGGAGGAGCCGGCATGTTCGTCGTCACCCGATCCGTCCATGTCGTCGATGTCCAGCTCCAGTCCGACTCCTTCGTCAGGGCCCTCATCCGGGGACGCCTCGCCCGGGCTCTCCTCCGGGCTGTGCGTGCTCTCGTCCGGTCTGTCCGGGCGATCGTCGTGGTCCGAATCGATCCCCCCGGACTCGACACTTTCCCGACCAGGCTCGACCGCTTCTTCGCCGACCCCGACGGTCATCGTCCCTCGGGCATCGGCCACGGCGGCATCCATCTCGTCCAATTTGTCGGCCACACTCGTGGCGAGAACGGCAAGCTGGGTGCGGACGCCGGCCACGAGGCCGGTCATGTCGGCCATCTCCGCATCGATCGCCGCCTTTCTCTCTTCCCGCTCCCTGGCGAAGTTGTCCGCCTCGGAGCGTGCCTCGCTCACCATGCGATTCGCCTCGCTGCGGGCTTCCTCGAGTATGCGATCCGCCGCCTGTTGCGCCGCCACGAGGGCCCGGCCCACTGCCGACTCGTCGACACTCGGGGAGGGAGGGGACACGGCCTCCTCCGTTGATGCACTCACCGCCCCCTGTCCTTGCTCCAGCTCCGCGATGCGAGCCCGGGCCCGCCCCAGCTCATCCTCCAGCTCCCGGACCGCGACCACCATCTCGTCGAGGAAGTCGTCGACCTCGTCGAGGTCGTACCCGCGCAGAGCCGTGGAGAAGGTCTTCTTCTCGATGTCGGCAGGTGTTATCGCCATAGTTGTGCTCCCCTTGGTTCTACGGTGAGATTACGAACGAAGTGGTTCCGGTCCAAGGATCAGGGGATCCTGGCGATCAGGTTCATCAGCAGCCGCAGCCCGATGATGAGCACGATCGGGGAGAGGTCGAGCATCCCCCCACCGAGCCGAACCGGCGGGATGACCCGTCGCAGGGGCAGGATCACCGGATAGATGATCCGGTCGAGGAATACGTTGACCTTGCCCAGGGGATGGGTGGACGAGGTCGGGATCCAGGAGAGGATGACCCAGGCGATCACCGCATAGAAGTACAGCTGAAGGATCAGGATCAGGATGCCGACGAGGTCCACAGGTCAGTCGTCGACGTCGTCGAGCTCGTAGGCCCCCAGATTGGAGAGACGCCGCTTCTCGTCTCTGCTCAGGGTCACCCTCGGGGGCAGGACCACCACCAGCCCGTCGCCAACCTTCCTCATGGAGCCATCGAGGGCGTAGATCAGCCCCGAGGAGAAGTCGACCACCCGGCGCACCAGGTCGTGGTCGGCTTGACGCATGTCGAGGACGACCGGCACCCGGTCGCGGACCCGATCGGCCAGGATCCGGGCGTCGCCGAACTCCTCGACCAGGATGATGTCGGACTGCACCTCCACCGGGCGGACCAGACCGATGCTGTCGACCCCTTCCCGGGCCTGGGGGCGGGTCGCCGCCCGCGCGGTCGGGGGAGGCTCTACCCGTCGGCTCTGCGGGATGGGCTCCACGCGGCGTGGCTCGACGCGGCGCGGCTCCACCCTGCGGCTCGGCTCTTCGATTTGGCTGGTCTGGGAGCGCTCGCCCGTCTCTGAATCCACCTGGTCCTCGTCGACGAGCCCCAGGTAGACGAGAGCTTTGGAGAACAGTGACGACATACCACTCCGGTCAGGTGCGTTCCCCAAAGATAGCCCGGCCCACACGAATAATTGAGGAGCCTTCCTCAACGGCCACCTCGAAGTCGTCGGTCATGCCCATCGACAGCTCCACAACCGACGGATGGTCCCGGGCCAGGTCGTCGCGGAGAGTGCGCAACAGCTCGAAATGGGGGCGCTGCTCTCCAGGGTCGTCGCTGATCGGTGGTATCGCCATCAACCCGCGCACCACGAGCCCCATGGCCAGGATCCGCTCCAGGGTGGTTCCGGCGTCCTGCGGCATGACCCCCGACTTCTGAGGCTCGCGACCGGTGTTCACCTGGAGGAGGACCGGCGGCGGCAGGTCGTTGCCTTTGGCCCAGGCAGCGGCGAGAGACTCCCTGTCCATCGAATGGAGCAGGGAGGTGATGGGACGGACCAGACGCGTCTTGTTGGTCTGCAGGGCACCGACGAAATGCCAGCGGATGTCGGTGGGGAGCACCGCGGCCTTCTCCGCCATCTCCTGGGCCCGGTTCTCCCCGAAGTCGC
>Ga0299914_10003102_pt1 | contig 11670 bp, 6 predicted proteins | sample RVTome_10_FD_201361 | JGI IMG/M metagenome (GOLD analysis project Ga0299914, IMG submission 201361) | Soil microbial communities from uranium-contaminated site in the Upper Colorado River Basin, Wyoming, United States - RVT153D57 (version 2) ... | reverse complement strand
CCGGTCAGCCGGGCGGCGCCCCACCCGGCGGTCGCGCCGAGTGTGGTGATCGCAGCGCGGAGCAGCAGCTCGCGGTCGAGCTGCCCGCCGAGCGACGACGTCGGGCCGTCGCCGAGCAGGCTGTCCACCTGCTCCGTGCGCGGCTCCCGCAGCGCGATCGCGACCGACGGCGCGAGATCGGTCAGCAGGTTGACCAGCAGGATCTGCCGCGCCGTCAGCGGTGAGCGGCCGGTGAGGAGCGCGGCGAGCACGCTGAACGACACCTCGCCCAGGTTGCCGCCGATCAGCACGGCGAGCGCGTCGCGCACCGATGCCCACAGCGCCCTGCCTTCCAGCAGGGCGGCGGTGATGGTGGCGAGCTGGTCGTCGGTGACGACGACGTCGGCGGCGGTGCGCGCGGCGGGTGTGCCGCGACGGCCGAGCGCGATCCCGACGTCAGCCAGCCGGATCGCGGGCGCGTCGTTGGCGCCGTCTCCGGTCATGGCGACGGTCCGGCCCTGCTGCTGGAATGCCCGGATGATGCGCACCTTGTCGTCCGGGCTGCACCGCGCGATCACGTCGACGCCGCGGAGCCGGTCGGCGAGCTGCTCGTCGTCCAGCTCAGCCAGCTCGGGGCCGGTGACGACCTCCGGCGAGTCGCCGTTGACCGTCGAGGCGATGGCGTCGGCCGTCGCGGGATGATCGCCGGTGAGCATCACGACCTGCACCCCGGCCTTGCGCAACTGCTCAGCCGCCGGAGTGGCGCTGGCCCGCACCGGGTCGGACAGTGCGACGAAGCCGCGATACACCAGGCCGGTCACGGCCTCGTCGTCGATGTCGTCGTCGATGTCGTCGTCGACGTCGTCGGTGTCGCGCTCGGCGACGGCGAGCACCCGGTGGCCCTCGCTGGCGAGGCAGTGCAGGGTGCGGGCGATCGCATCGCGGCTCTGGTCGCCGAGGCGCACCGGCTTGCCGTTCTCCCGCACGTACTCGCAGCGCGGCAGCACCACCTCGGGCGCGCCCTTGACCGAGAGCAGCACACGATCGCCGTCGCTGCCCGCGGCGGCGTGGTAGCCCCGCGACGGCTCGAACGGCAGGTCCCGCTCACGCCGCCAGCCCCGCTCGTCGGTGCGCACATCGACGTTGGCCCCGGCCGCGCCCGTCACCACGGCCCGGTCGGTGGGGTGCTCCAGCTCCTCCGGGTCGTCGGCGGCCGGGGTCGCCCGCAGCGCCGCCGCCAGCACCTCGCCGCGAGCAGGGTCGAGGTCGCCGACAGAGTCGGTGGCCGACGCGTCGCCGACCAGCGTCAGGCTGAGCCTGCCCTCGGTGAGGGTGCCGGTCTTGTCGAAGCACAGCACGTCGGCGCTGCCCAGCGCTTCGAGCGTGCCGGGGTCGCGCACCAGTGCGCCCTCGTCCGCGAGCCGCCGCGCCGCCGCGAGCTGGGCGGCGTTGCGCACGAACGGCAGCCCCTCCGGCACGGACGCCACCGCGAGGTTGACCGCGGTGCCGAGGCTCTCCCGCAACGGCACGCCGCGCAGCAGACCGGCACCCGCGACCACGGCGGCGCCGCCGATCGCGAGCGGGGTGCCCCGGCGGGTGAGCTCGTTGAGCCTGCTCGCCGTGCCGGACGGCTTCGCCGCCGTGCGCGCGGACGCCATGCTGCGGCCCGCCTCCGTCGCCGCACCCGTCGCGACGACCACGGCGAGCGCGTTGCCCGCCACGATCGTGGTGCCCTCGTAGAGCATCGAGCTGCGGCCGGCAAGCTCGGCGGTGGCGACCGGGTCCGGGCTCTTGGCCACCGGCAGCGACTCGCCGGACAGCGAGGACTCGTCGACCTCGAGGCCGGTCGCCTCGACGATGCGGCAGTCCGCCGGCACCGCGTCGGAGTGGCCGAGCAGCACGATGTCGCCCGGCACCAGCCGCGACGCGGCGACGTACTCCTCGGACCCCTCCCGGCGGACGGTGACTCCGGTCGCGGACTGCCGGAGCAGGTCGTCGAGCGCGCGGTCGGTCTTCACCCGCTGCAGGCCGCCCATCAGCGTCGACGCGCCGGTGACGGCGGCGACCAGTCCGGCATCGGTGAGCGACCCGCTCGCGGCCGAGAGCGCGGCCCCGGCGGCGAGCACCGGGGTGAGCGGGTTGGCCAGCTCGTCGGCGAACGCCTGCCACAGGCTCACGCCGACGGCGGCGTCGCCGTCGGCCTCGGCGCGGGCCCGCCGCTGCACCTCGGCCGTGGTGAGTCCATCGGTGCCGGTGTCGAGGCGGGCCATCGCCGTCTCGGCAGGCATCAGATGCCACGGCGCAGAGTCCGTGGGTGGCAACGGGGGTTGGGACAGCAGCCTGCGCGCCCGCCAGGTGCCGCCCGCGAATGCGGCGGCAGCGGCCGCGTTGACACCGAGCAGACCGCGTGATGCCGCTCTCGACGGCATGGCTTGGAGCGCGGCCAGCGCGCCCACGCCGGAACCGCCCGCCGCGAGCCGGGTGCTCTGCCGATCGACGGTGGCGGCGACGTCGATGGCGTCGACGACGATCGTCGCCGTAGTGATGTCCTCGCCGAGCAGCAGATGCGCGCCCCACGGCGCGGGCTCGCCGTCCCGGTGCAGGCCGAGCCCGCAGTCGGCGGCGCCGAGCGCGTCCCGGTCGGCCGACACGACGAGCACGACCGCGCCGTCCTCCTGTAGCTCGCGCACCTCGGCGGCGAGCCGCTCGCCGCCGGGCACGACGTCGTCGGCATGGGGGTAGCGGGCGGCGCCACGGTCGTCACCGACCACCAGCGCCGCGCCCGACCGGTGCGCGGCGGCCATGACCGCCCGCAGGTCGTCGGCCTGCTCCGCGCTGACCCCGGCGACGCCGCGCAATCGGCGACCTCGGGCGACGCCGATGACCCGCTCCGCGCCGCGCTCGCGCAGCTGTTTCGCCGCCCGCTTGCCGGTGGTGCCGGAGAGATCGAGGTCGTCGAGCGGGGCGAGTCGCCAGCCGTCTCGCTCCTGACACGTGTCCGGGTCGGCCGGATCGAACAGCTCGAAGACCCGCTCGGCGGTCTCGGCCGGGTCCGCGCCCGATACCGGGACCAGGTCGGTGATCTCGTAGTGGCCGGTGCGCAATGCGGCGGTGTCGATGACGACGGTGTCGACGCGGCCGAGCTGACGCAGCACGCCACGGTCCATCACGACGACGCCGCGCCGGGCGAGGATGCGGCCGAGATGGGTCGCGAAGCCCTCCCGGCCGGCGCCGGGCGCCTTCGGCAGGCTGGCGAGGCCGACGCCGATGCCGCGCCGGGGGCCGACGAACGGCATGGCCCCGGCGCCCGCCACGGCACCGGCCGACATGGCACGTCTGGCGTAGCCGTCGGCCGGGTCTTCCGGCGACGGACTGGCCCTGCCCGGCACGGGTTCCGCCGCCGCCTCCCGCTCGTCACGCACCAGCTCCGGCTCGCGGCGCCACCAGGTCGACTCGTGTGCCCGTGCCTCCCGCCACTGCTCGACCCGCTCGGCGATGTCGAGCAGGAGCCCTTCGCCGCCCGCGGCGAGGCCCTGCGCCACCGCCGAGACGATCGGCAGCGCGGAGTCGGCGTCGTGCTGGCTGTGCAGTGCCTTCCCGGTGAGCCTGCGCAGCGCCGGATGGTGGTGGAACACCGACCCGAGCGCGCCCACCTCGGTCGGCAGCGGCACCCAGCTCGCCAGCCGCGTCACGGCGGACAGGCCGAGGCCGAACGCGTCGGCCGCCAGCGACGACACGGCCTGGGTGGTGCGCGGGCCCTCGCACGGATGGTGGACGTCGAGACACGCCTCGTCGGTCTCGTCCTCCGGAACCTTCGCGGCGCGCTCGGCGCGCGCGACCGCGCGCACCAGGTCGTCCTGCCGTGGCGCGGGGTCCGTCGTCGCCACGATGACGCGATGGGTCGGCCCGTTCACCCGAGCCCAGTCCACCCCGGGCACCGCGGCCAGCTCACGCTCGACGGCGCGGATCACCCGCCGGGGGTTTGGCCCGTCCAGTCCGTGCACCTCGATGTAGCAGCGGCCGTCGCGCGAGCGGACCTGTCTGCTGGGAACTCCGGCGAGCCGTGCGGTCGCCTTGAGCGCGCGCACCGGCAGATCGAATGGGAGCATGCGCTTAGTCGCCGAGGGTCCGGCCGCGGGCCGCTTCGAGCAGCGACACCACCCGTTCGTCGGTGACCTGGCCGAAGTCGCGGTACCACATCCCGACGGCGCCGAAGCCCTCCGGTGTCGCCACGCACAGCACGTCGTCGGCTTCGTGCCGCAGCCGCGTCACGCTCTCCGGCGCGCACACCGGCGCGGCGAACACCACTCGACGGGGCCGCTCTTCGGCCACCGCGCGCAAGGCGGCCGTCGCGGTGACGCCGGTGGCGAGCCCGTCGTCGACGACGATGACGTCCCGGTCGTGGCACGAGACGTGCTCGTCGCCGCCGTGGTAGTGGCGCTCCCGCCTGCGGGCCTCGGCGCGTTCGGCCGCACAGGTTTCGGCGAGGTCGCCGGGAGCGAGACGGAGCATCCGCAGCGACTCGTCATGGTAGAACGCCGGGCCTTCGGCCGTCACGGCGCCGACGCCCAGCTCGGGTTGCCCCGGCGCGCCGATCTTGCGCGCCACCAGGACGTCGAGCGGCGCGTCGAGTCGTTCGGCGACCGCGTCGGCAACCGGGATGCCGCCGCGCGCCAGGCCGAGGACCAGCGGGTCGGTCCAGTGCTGCTCGGCAAGCGCGTCGGCCAACCGCTCGCCCGCGTCACGGCGGTCGGCGAAGGTGATATCCGCGGTCGTGTGGCGCATATCAGGGGATTACCCCGGCCGCCTGCCACGGCAAACAAAACGCCAGATCGCCTTGGCGCCAGGCGTTATAGTATGTGCTATTTGCTGGACCGTTCGGAGATGCTTGAGTCGCTGGCTCGGGTTGCCGCAGTCACCGACAGCCAGCGCGCGCAGGCGAGCGAAGCCCTGCGCGCGGCGGTCGGACGCGCGGCCGACGACGGACTGACGCAGGCCGAGATCGCCACGGCGATCGGCAGGAGCCAGCCCGAGGTCTCCCGGTTGATCCGGATCTACCGTGCGCGGCGTTTCCGGCCCAGGTCGCCGCTGGGGGCGCTGCTGCACCAGTACCGGGAACAGATCGTCGCGCTGGCTCAGGCTCACAAGGCCACCAACGTTCGGGTGTTCGGCAGTGTTCTGCGGGGCGCAGGATGGCGAGGACAGCGACGTGGATCTGCTGGTCGATCTGGAGCCGGGTGCTGACCTGATGGATCTCGTGTCGCTTGACGCGGATTTGGCGGCATTGCTGAAGCGCCGGGTCGATGTGGTTCCGGCGCGGATGCTCAGGCCGCATGTGGCGCCCGCCGCGCTGGCCGACGCGGAGCCGCTGTGATCAGAAAGCGGCGGAGCGACGCGCAGCATCTCGATGATGCTCAGGAACACCTGCGGGTGCTGCGAACGCACCTGAAGCGTGGCGGGCTGGATGATGCATTGATCCGTGACGCGGTGTCGCATCGGCTCGAGGTCGCGTTTGACGCCGTGGCCCGCATCAGCCCGGAGCGGCTGCGGGCCGAGGCGCCGACCGAGCGAGTGGCCGAAGATCGTCGGCATGCGGAACATGCTTGCGCACCAGTACGCGGAGCTTGACCAGGAGATCCTGCAGAACACCATCGACAACCGGCTCGATGATCTGATCGGACTGATTGAACGACTTCGGCAGGCCGCTGACTAGACGTCCAGGCGCTGCGCCAAACAGCGTCGAGAATCTAGGCCGAATGCCGTAACCGCCGACCGGCTGTGGGCGAGTCCTCTATGTGGCCGTTGGAGCTGGCGCTCATCGAACGGTACCTCCAACGGTTTCAGTTCCGACCTGATGACGACAGGTGGAGGTAATGCCATGAACACATGCGAGAGACGTTCGCTGTTCGGCGGGTTCGCGGTGGTGGTGCTTGGCGCCGTGACGATGCTGACCGGGGTGAGCACAGCGGCAGCGGGGCCGGGAAACTTCACCTGCTCCGCGAGCGCGTTGCGGGTGGGCGACACGGTGTTCGTTCCCGCCAACCCCGACGGGAACCCGTGCGCGTCGGACAGCCCGGCGTCGCTGCTGGTGCAGGACGTGGCGTTCGCAGGCGGGGCGGTGCATCTTGAGCTGCTCACGTCGGCAACGGAAGCCGGCTCACGAGGGTCGTCGGCATCGGCGAGCGGTGCGCAGCTCGTGCTGACGGCCATGGGACACACCGTGCAGGCGGATGTGTTGCGTACCAACGCGGCGGTCGAATGCGTCGAGAACCCGCAAGGCAAGCCGACCGCGCAGCCGCCGACGTTCGAAAGCAGCGCGCTCGGGGTGACCATCGACGGCCAGAGCATCACCCCGGTCGGTCATACGGATGTCGCGATTCCCGGCGTCGGCACGGTACATCTGCTGCATTCCGAGCAGGCCGACACCGAACGGGGCCCTCGGTCGGAGGAGATCACGCAGTCGGCGTTGTTCTTCGAACCCGCGGCGGGAACGGTACTGCCCGAAGTGGCTGTCGCAGAGGTGACGGCGGACTTCACCGGGCAGCCCTGCGCGCCGGGCCAGACCAAGTGAGGAGGTCGTTCGGCTGACACCCCACCGCACCGGGCGATGCGTCCACCCCCGATAGCTGCTGCACTGTAGCCATGACGGACTACGGACGCCCGGTGCGGTTCGGTGTGTTCCCGACGCCCGATGCCGGTCGGGCCGAGGATGTCCTCGCGATCGCGGCAGCGGCGGAGGACGACGGGCTCGATTTGATCGGCATCCAGGACCATCCGTACCAGCGGCGGCATCTCGACGCTTGGGCGCTGCTCGCGACGGTGCTCGCGCGCACCGAGCGCATCCGGGTGTTCCCCGACGTCGCCTGCCTGCCGCTGCGGGATCCCGCCGTGATGGCGCAGACGGCGGCGAGTCTTGACGTGCTCTCCGGCGGCCGGTTCGAGCTCGGCCTCGGCGCCGGGGCGTTCTGGGACGCGATCGCCGCCATGGGCGGGCCACGCCGCTCCGGCCGCGAGGCGGCCGATGCGCTCGTCGAGGCGATCGACGTGCTCCGGCTGATGTGGTCGGGGGAGCGGTCGGTGCGTTACGACGGCGCCCACTACCGGCTCGCCGGGGCTCGGCCCGGCCCAGCACCCGCCCACGACATCGGCATCTGGCTCGGCGTGACCGGTCCCCGGATGCTCGGCGTGCTCGGCCGGGCGGCTGACGGGTGGGTCCCGTCGTCCGGCTATGTGCCGCCCGAGGCGCTCGCCGACAAGCATGCCCGCATCGACGACGCGGCACGAGAGGCAGGCAGGAAACCAGCCGACATCCAGCGGGTCTACAACGTGTTCGGGGCGATCACCGACGGCGCGCCGACCGGCTTCCTGCAGGGGCCGGTGGACCAATGGGTCGACGAGCTGACCGAGCTGGTGCTCGACGGCGGCATGGACACCTTCGTCTTCGCCACGCAGGACGACGACGTCAGCCAGATTCAGCGCTTCGCTCGCGAGGTCGCCCCCGCCGTCCGCGACGCGGTCGCCCGCGAACGGAACGGCTCAGCACGCTAGAAGCTGTCGGCGTATCGGGCGAGGACTTCCTTGAGCCGGGCGTCGTCACGGTCCGCGGCAGGCAGCAGGACCTCCTGCACGATGTCGGTCACTTCCGCGATGCGCCGGTTGAGCCGCTGTGCTTCTCGGATCTCGCTCTCCAGGCCCGCGACTCGGTCTTGCAGCTCGCGGATCTGGTTGTCGGCCTGCTGTAGCTGGGCGCGCAGGCCGGGCACGGCGGAGAGGGAATCCACCGTTGCCGGGGCGAACAGTCTGACGACGCGGCGTCCACCGGCTCTGAGTTGCCTTCTCACCGTTGCCACCTCACGACGATCCGGCACACGTGGGGATCCTCGTTCTTGTAGACGGCCAAGCCGTGGTTCTCCTCCCGGTATTCGACGTGCCCGCCACGGGACTCGATCTCGTCGACCACGGTGTCCGGGTTGAGAAAACGACGGAAATGCTCGCCGAACTCGTGCTCCTCGTCGGCGTCCTTTCCGGTCCGGAACTCGAGATACAGCCGCCCGCCCGATCGCAGCGTCATTTCGGCGAGCCGCCAGAGGTTGTGGCGGCCGTCGTCTTCCAGCGCGTGCAGTAAGAATCGTCCGTACAGCGTGGTCGACGTGTCGTCCTGTGCCAGCCGGGCTCCGGTCGTCAGCACCTGCCGCAGCTCGTACAGATTGAAGGCCTCGAATTTCGCGGGCACGCCTGCCGTTTTGGCCCTTTCTCGCGCGTGTTCGACGGCGGCACGGGCGTATTCGAGCCCGTGAACCTGATAGCCCAATCCGGCGAACCACAATGCGTCGCGGGCGGTGCCGAAACCGATGTCGACGATTCGTCGCGACGTCGGCTCGCGGTCGCGCACCCATTGTGCGAATGCGGAAGGCTGGTCCGGAACCGCCGCGCTGCGCTGGCCGCTGTAGAACGACTCCCAATAGCGATTGTGTTCTCTCAATCCACGCATCCATCCTGTGAGGCGCCGGCGTGCCGACGCGGGGGGCTGGAACTTGAATGACGGGTCCGGCACGCGCCAGCTCTCCCCGTACGTCGCCGCCAGCAGGGCTTCCGGGGCGGCCGGCGCCGGCAGTCGCCGATCGTGCAGGGTCACCTCGCCCAGCGGGAGAATCGCCGAGCGCGGCAACGGCGTCCTCACATTGGGCATCAAGTGGAAATGGTCATCGATGATGAAGCCGCCGAAGATGTCGATGCCGCGGCTCAGTCCGTCCGCGTCACGGAATCTCACCTTGAGACTCGCCGCGGACCAGCGCCGAATCGTGTAGCCACGTCGGCGAAGCACCCGTTGCAAATGGAATGACTCGCGAATGACGTCGAGCGGATGCGTACAGGCGCTGAGATACCCGACGTCGGCGTCGCTGTCGTGTCCGATGAGCTTTCCCTCGCGCACCGCGCCGAGTAGGCCGCCGAAGGCGAGGAACGCCTGGACCCCACCCTCCTCGCGGAGGTCGCGCAACAGTGCCTCGACGTTGTCGAGCAAGGAATCGACCACCGCGGTGCTTCCGGCGGAAAATGAACACTGCAACCGGCCGTCTTTGTCGACCGACAACGGCTGACCGGATTCGTTGACGACGCGGACTTCCCCCTCGCCGGTGCCGAACGAATGGTCCTGGTCCATCAGAATGCGGCCGCCGACATGCTCGCGAATGGTGACCCGCGCCTTTCCGTTCAGAAAGGGCCGCAGCGCCGGGTGCCACGGAACGCGGCGCGATTCGGTGACGGGGTTCCGGGAGGGCGGCGAAACAGACCACACCCGATGCCCGGCGATACAGACATCCAGCACCGCGTCCAGGTCGGTCGGCAGGTGCAGTGCCGCATCACTGATGAAGGGAGGGTGAACGGTGGAAGAACCCCCAGCGACGTTTTCCATAATAGCGACCAATGGTACACAGGTGGATGCTCTCCGCGAGCACCGACGCACGTAACACGGACCCACTAATCGGGTGTCGGCGCGGCGTCGGAGAGTAGTACGACGTCGCAGACCGAGGCGCGCAGCGGGGAGCTGCCGCTGATCGGGTCGCTCGGTTGCTGCCGCAGCACCGCGTTGAGGTTCGCGCTGCCGGGGCCGCTGAGCGGGTAGCCGGGCAGGCCGAGCTCGTCGCAGCCCTGCCACCAGCCGTGCTGGCCGCAGACGACTCCCGGGTCGATGCTTCCGGTGAGCTTGGCGCGGGCACGGACGCTGCCATGAGGCGTGTCGAGCCGGACCCAGTCGCCCGCCGCGATGCCGCGCGCGTGCGCGGTGTCCGGGTGCAGCTCGACCTGCGGATCGCGCAGCCTGCTGCGCAGGCTCGCCACGTTCCGGTGCTGCGTCTCGCAGAACCACAACGACTTCGCGCAGGTGAGGATCAGCGGGAAGCGCTCGGCGAGGTCCGGCCGTGACCGGGGGCTGATGCCGGGCTCGGCGAACTCGGGCAGCGGCGAGTAGCCGTGTTCGGCGAGCACCTCCGAGTAGAGCTCGATCTTCCGGGACGGCGTGCGGAACCCCTGCGGCACGCCGTTGTCGTCCGGCTCGGCGTACTTGCGGTGGCGCGTCGTCACCGGCACCCGGATCCCGGCGGGCTCGGCGCGGAGCTGCTCCAGCGTCAGGCCGCTCGGTGCGAGCTGGTGCCCCAGCCCGGCGTCGACGTCGCCGTGCCAGAAGTGCTCGCCGAGTCCGAGCCGGGTGGCGAGGTCGAAGATGATCCGCAGGTCGGAGCGAGCCTCGCCGCGCGGCGGCGAGAGCGGTCGCCGCAGCTGCACCAGCGACTGCGCGTCCTCGCTGACCTCGAAGCCGATGGCGAGGCCCTCGTTCTCGAACGCGCTGGCCGCCGGCAGCACGATGTCGGCCTGCTCGGCGGTCGGGCTCATAAAGAGGTCGGCGTGCACCATGAAGTCCAGCGCGGCGAGGGCGTCCCGGCCGCGCATGCTGTCGCCGTGGGCCATCACCAGGTCGGCGCCGAAGTTCACCAGGCCGCGGGCGCGGTAGGGGCGGGCGTCGAGCGCTGCGGTGTAGAAGTCCTCGCCGGTGACGAACTCGAACCGCGCCGGGCCGAGCGGCCGCTTCGCCACGCCGATCGCCTTGCCGAGCTGCTCCGGCGGCAGCAGATCCGCGCCGTCGACGCGGTTGCTCGGCACGGCGGGGAACAGCACGTTGCCGCCGGGCGCGTCGAAGTCGCCGGTGAGCGCGTAGAGCTGGTGGACCGCGCGGACCGTCTGGGTGGCGTTGCTGTGCTGCTCGAGGCCGCTCCAGGTGTAGAACGCGACCGGCCGCGACTCCCACAGCGTGCGGGCGGTGCGCTCGATGTCGGCGGCGGGCACCCCGGTGATCGGCTCGGCCACCTCGGGCGCCATCCGGCGGCACTGCTCGGTGACGAGGTCGAACGCGGGGCGGCAGGTCACAGTGCCCACGTCGTAGGCGCCGGACAGTGCGAGCCGACCCGCGTCGATGGCGTGTCCCCGCGCGGGGTCGTAGACCACCGGCCCGGCGGCGGTCTCGTCCCAGGCGACGTAGTGTCCCTCGTCGTCGCGGAGCAGCCGTCCGGTGTCGGTACGTACCAGCAGGGGCGCGTTGGTCCAGCGGCGGACGAAGTCGGCGTCGAACCAGCCCCGCTGGATCATCACGTGAGTCAGCGCCAGCGCCAGCGCGGCGTCGGTTCCGGGCCGCACCCGCAGCCAATGGTGTGCCTTGCTCGCCAGTCCCGCTCGCCGGGGGTCGACCACGACCAGCTTCGCGCCTCGCCGCAGCGCGGCCGTCGTGCTGGTGGCGTGGGACAGCCGGGCGACGGAGGGGTTGTATCCCCAGAACAGCACGCATCCGGCGTTGTCTATGTCGGGCAGGTACGCGCCGGGCACCGCGTCGCCGTAGGTGTAGATCGAGGCCAGGTACCGTCCCCAGCCGCACAGCTCCATGTAGGCGGCCATGTTCGGGCTGCCGAACGCCCGTCGCAGCCGCATCACCCAGTCGACCGCGTCCGACATCGCCGAGGTCGACGGGGAGGTGGAGCTGAACGCGACGGACTCGGGGCCGTCTTCCCGCGCGAGGCCGAGCAGCCGGTCGGCGACGGTGTCCAGTGCCTCGTCCCAGCCGATGCGCTGCCAGCCGGGGTCGGCGGCGCCCTTGGGGTTGGTGCGCTTGAGCGGGTGCAGCAGCCGGTCGGGATGCGCCACGAT